>Ga0208059_1000003_pt1 | contig 344219 bp, 308 predicted proteins | sample DeeseametaMP0959_FD_184199 | JGI IMG/M metagenome (GOLD analysis project Ga0208059, IMG submission 184199) | Marine microbial communities from the Deep Indian Ocean - MP0959 (SPAdes) | ecosystem: Environmental > Aquatic > Marine > Oceanic | place: East of Madagascar, South Indian Ocean...
GACCGATTGGCCAAAACGAAGTAACGCAAGCCTCCATGCGCTCACTACATGTGAGGCACCAGTCACTACTTCGCGCTCACTTTTATGTGAGGCACCTCGGTTCGGCGCGCTGATCGACCGCATCGCACCGCGCTTTTCCCGTTACGAACCGCTACGGCATGCGAGCGGCTTGATGCTCGGGCTGCTCTCCGGCCTGGACCGCAAGAACTGTTGGACGATCGCCGAACGCCGCGGTAACAGCAGTCCGGACGGGCTGCAGCACATGCTCTCCCGCGCGAAGTGGGATGCCGAGAAGGTCCGTGATGATGTCCGCGACTACGTCGTGGAGGCGTTCGGTGACCCAGCGGGGGTGCTCATTGTCGACGAGACCGGTGATCTGAAGAAGGGCACGTCCACGGTCGGGGTGCAACGCCAGTACACCGGGACAGCGGGCCGGATCGAGAATGCGCAGGTCGCGGTGTACCTGACGTACGCCGGGCGCCGTGGGCATGCGTTGATCGACCGCGCGTTGTACCTCCCTGCGTCGTGGACCGAGGACACCGCCCGCTGTGATTGCGCTGGGATTCCGGATGCTGATCGGGTGTTCGCTACGAAACCGGCGTTAGCGCAGTCGATGATCTGCGCTGCCCTCGACGCCGGCACACCCGCGTCGTGGGTTGCCGGCGATGAAGTCTACGGCGCAGACCCTGGTCTGCGAGCAGAGCTCGAATCGCGGCGGGTCGGGTACGTACTGGCGGTGGCGTGCAGTCATCGAGTTGCCACCGCGACGGGGTCGGTACGCATCGATACTCTGGTGGATCTACTCGATGAACAGTGTTGGCAGATGCGATCTGCCGGCGCTGGATGCAAGGGGCCGCGATGGTATTCCTGGGCGTGGATACCGTTGCCTGACAACGAGTACGGCCATACATCTATGTTGCTGCGGCGCCACGATGTCACCGGTGAGATCGCGTACTACCGGTGCTTCTCCCCGGTTGCGGTGACGTTGTCGGAGTTGGTGCGGGTCGCGGGGTGGCGATGGAAGATCGAGGAGTCGTTTCAGGCAGCGAAGGGGCAAGCAGGTCTCGATGAGCATCAGGTGCGGCGGTGGACCTCGTGGCATCGGTGGGTGACGTTGGCGATGGCTACGATGGCGTTCCTCGCTGTTACTACCGCAGCCGAACGTGAACGCAGTCCAGTCGTCGACGATCTGATCATGTTGACGATCAACGAGTTACGCAGACTTTTCAACGCCCTCGTCCTTGGAGCACTCGCGAGCGTCGAACACGTTCTCGCGTGGTCGGCATGGAGACGAAAACACCAGGCCACCGCCCAACGTTGCCACTATCATCGCAGGTCAGGGGACCTCCAGACCGATCTACTGCTGTAGTACTAGCCGATTCGGTGCCCTTCGCAGAACCTCTCACACCCGGCTGCTCGCTGCAGTATGGCGCGTAACAGAAATTGACCGTCGCGAACGAAAGTTGTTACCCATTAATGGTGACGAAGAACAGATCGTCCCGTATTCTTCCCCAGGAATGAGTCTCGGTGTGTGAGTCGAGGCGGTCGGATTCACTGTTTTTTGAGGGGAACCATGAACGAGTCTCGCTTTCCCGGGCTGTCTCGCCTGTCCGGACTTCGCAGAATCGGTCGCATAGCTGCGCTCGGTGCAGCGGCATCGATGGCGGTAGGCCTGATGTCGGCCGGATCGGCCAACGCTGAAACCTTCGTCCCACTCGCTCCCGGTGAGAAGGTTGCGGGGCCGTACAAGATCGCGCACTTCGACGAATCTGCCAAGGTTGCACCGCAGATCGCGTTCAACGGACTCAACCGCAACGCCTGGGCCACCGGAACTGCGATGTCCGAGGTTCCCGAAGGTGCAGAAGGCACCCTGACAACCGGCTACCTCGTCGGCTGCCAGCTCGACATGGACGATTTGAGCTTCGGCCTGGACTTCGGTGCCGGTATCGAAGGTGGCAACACCAACATCATCACGCTGTTTCCCGAGCTGTTTCAGATCGGCGGTGAAGGCGAGACCACCAACACCATCGGCGGCGGTGCCAGCTTCGAGGTACCACTGAAGGATCGCGAGGTTGCTGCGGTAGAAATCGCGTCCAAGGACGTCAGCGGACCGGTCACCGCCATTCAGTACCAGGATGTCGCTATCTCCGTTCAGAACTGCGGCGGATACGCACAGGCTCGCTCGTACACCACGCTCGAGCTCACCGGTGACTACCGCTACAAAGGCACCCTCTACGGCCAGCCCTTCAGCCTCGGCTGATCGCGCGTACATCGACGATCTTTGCTGGACATTTTGACTTCGCAGGACCTTACGAGGGGAACAAAGACCGTGAAGAACAACAAGACTGCTGCGACACGCATCGCTGCACTCGGCGCAGCCGGCGCCATCGCACTCGGCTTCTGGTCCGCAGGCGCGGCGAACGCAGACACCTTCGTCCCGCTCGCGGACAACGAGATCACCAAGACGCTGATCGACGGCACCGTCGTCACCGTCAAGGGCTTCGGTCAGAGCGGCCTCATCTCGCCATCCATGGGCGCAACGCCGACGCAGCGCAACGTGTGGGTCACCGGCAACTACACCGTCGAAACGTCCAACCCCGGTGGCGGTTCCATCGAGCCGGGCTTCTTGGTCGGCTGCCAGGTGGACTTCGCTGCCGGTATCAGCGGTGGAGTCGAAGGTTCGTTCGGCCAGGGCAACACGATCAGCGTCGACCCTGGCGACATATCATCGCTCGAAATCACACGCACGCAGCCGAATACGTATGACATCGGCGCCGGGGTCAATCTGGATCTCGCGCCCGGTCAGCTCAACGACATCAAGCTCGTCGCCGACGAGACCGACGCCAAGATCGACGGCGTCACTGTCGCTACGGAGACCTCGAACGATTTCGACTTCTCGGGTAGTGGTGGTGGATTCACCTACGCCGACGAGACGATCGGTGTCTCGGGCTGCGCCGGATTCGCCGAGGCGCGCTCGTACGTGAACGTCACCATCGATAACGATGCGGTCACGTCCACGGTGACTCTATGGGGTCAGCCCTTCAGCATCGGCTGAGCAGTGTCCGAGTCCTCTGGCGGTGACGCGATCGACGGCGTCACCGCCAGAGTTGGTTAGTTTGCGATTGCACCAAGACTGTGAGTTGGTACAAAGTTAGTTCTTGTCGTCCTGGCGCGTTACGATCTGTTTTATGGGCCGTCACAGAGCAGGGGATGCAGCGCCGTCCAGCGATTGGATCGAACGCGTTCTCGGCAAGCGCCACCGACTCTCGCGGTTCCACGATCCCGAGGGTGCGCTCGCTAGCGAGTCGGCGTTGCTGCGGATGTACCCACACAAATCGGATGTGGAGGACTACGCCCACCGCGACGAGGCGTACCGAAACCTGGGGACCTCGGCGGCACTGCATGTAGTTCGCGATGTGTTCGCAGACTACGACTGCTATGTCCTGCGGCTCTCGGAGCAGCGGATCATCGAGCACCGTCCCATGCGATCGAATGATGCCCTGCACAGCGACGTGTTCATCGAAACGCACGAGATCGTCGACGGCGACGATGTCTTCAGCGTTCGTATCGTCTTCACTGACTCCATCGGCGCCCTGGTCTTCACCCATTTCGCCACGTTCGTCGGTCGAGTGGAGGCCCCCGCTGCCGCAAAGCCGGCCGAGGTTGTTCAGGGAGATTCCGGCACCCGTCAGCCCAACGAGGATGTAGCCGCAAGCAACTGACTCGCAAGCAACTGACTCGCAGGCAACTGACTTCAGTGGAACGTCACCGTCAGGGCGCTCGTGAGTGATGCGGCCGCTACCGTCGTGGCGTCTTCAGGCGACATGGCTACGAGAACCACCGGGTCGGTGCCCCGTCGGCTGGAGTTCTCCGACGAAACCAGTATCACCACAGCCTTGCTCGCCAGCACCCGCGCGGCGCGGTCGTCATCTCCTTCGCCGACGGTCAGCACGTCGACTGTGTCGCCGGACCGCAACAGGTTCGTCACCCCGGCATCGCTCAACCGCACCGGGACGATGCGCGCATCGGGCGCGTCGATCGCAGACTCCGCCAACCGGGAGGACAACAGTCGAACGTCGGTGATGGGCTCGCCCGCGCGTACTGGACCCGCCACGGTGCGTGCGTCGATGTCGTCCAATGACTCCAGCGCGCCGTCGGGAACCGTGGTTGGGGAGAACTCCGCGATCCGCACGTCCTCGGACCCGAGCGTGGCGCCTGGGGTGAGATCGTGCGCTGCGACGAGAACGCGGACGTGATCGGTGGCGGCCGCATCCCGTGCGAACATCACCACGGCGGTCAGCGCGAGCGACGCTGCGGCCACGCGTCTGACAAGGATGGTCCTGCTCCAACCGGGTCGGGCGAGGATCCGGTCCAGCAGGGTGGCGTCGAGACGCGTCGATTTCTTGGGGGCAGGCGAGCTGAGCGGCATGTCGAGCACGCTATCGGCACACACGCGTCGCCGAAGCGCCGAACAGGCCCCGGCTGTGGATAGAACCGGGGCCTGTGGACGAACGGGAGAACTACGAGCTGGCGGCGGCCTTCGCTGGCGTCGGAGTCGAGGTGCTGGGCTTGGCAGAAGAGCTGCTCGAGGAGTCCTTCGAGGCGGTGGCTTCGGTCTTGACCGGAGCAGAATCGCTCTTGGACTCACCGGAGCTTTCGCTGACCGTGCTCGATCCGCTACGGCTGTCTGTCCGGTAGAATCCGCTGCCCTTGAATACGATCCCAACGGAGTTGAACAGCTTTCTCAGCTTGCCGGTGCACTGCGGGCACACGGTCAGCGAGTCTTCGCTGAACGACTGCACGATGTCGAACCGGTTGTCGCATTCGGTGCAGGCGTACGAATAGGTGGGCATCGATGGTTCCTCCGCGCTGGTCCACTGGTCACCAAGGAGATGTCGCCGGGGGGTGATGCTCGGTCGAGCGGCTTTCCCCCACGATTGGTGTGCCGAAAAACAGATGGTACTTTGCCGAACAAGACAGAGCATTAGCACTCTACATACACGACTGCCAACCTAGCCATTCGGGCATCTATTCCCGAGTCAACGCCACCGACCCCCTGTTCGGCGTCAATGCGTGCGAGGCGCGGCGATCGTGCTGTTCCTCGGGGAGTTCTTCGACCAATTCCCCGTCACGCACCACCGCGACAATCGGTATGCCCGGGGCAACGAGATCCAGCGTCCGATCATAGAAACCGGCGCCCCTTCCCAGTCTCACACCGCGGAAATCGACCGCCAGAGCGGGGACGAACACCACCTCGCAGCGCGTGACGGACTCAGGGCCCAGAATCGGTCCCGTGGGCTCGGACAAACCATAGGGAGCCGCCCTCAGACTGCCGCGGCCTGTGTACTCTGCCCAGTGCAAAGGCCCTGGTTCACGGGCTATGGGAACCAGGACCGTGGGGGATACCGACTTCAGTGCGTCGAGTAGATCGAGCGAGCCCGGCTCGCTGCCGACAGGGACGTACGCCGCCACAGCAGTCGCTCCGCGCGCCAGTTCGGCTGCGGCATGACACAGTTTCAGAGATTCCTCGGCGTGCACCACAGCGTCGACGGCGCGACGGCGAGTCAAGACACGGCTCCGCCACTCCTCCTTGGATATCGGGTTCACGGAATCACCAGCGTCACGAGTTTCGAGCATAAGCACCACGGGAAACAGACAGCACACGCGGAGTCGATCCGCAGCGAGCATGGATAGGGTGGGAAATATGTCAGATGTCGCAGTCGACGCTCCCGCGTCGGGGCCAGTACGTCAATTCCGGACGGCAATCGTTCCCGCGGCAGGGATGGGGACCCGCTTCCTGCCCGCGACCAAGACAGTTCCGAAGGAACTGCTTCCGGTCGTGGACACACCGGGAATCGAGCTCGTCGCGGGTGAGGCGGCCGATTCGGGTGCACAACGCCTCGTCATCGTCACCTCGCCCGGTAAGGACGGCGTCGTCGCCCACTTCGTCGAGGACCTCGTCCTCGAAAGCAAGCTCGAGGCCAGCGGCAAGCTGAAGATGCTCGCGAAGGTGCGGGTCGCGCCGGCGTTGCTCGACGTTCAATCCGTCATCCAGAAGGAGCCGCTCGGACTCGGCCACGCTGTGGCCTGCGCCGAGGAAGTCCTCGACGCGGACGAGGACGCGATCGCCGTTCTTCTTCCCGACGATCTGGTGCTTCCGCGCGGCGTCCTCGACGTGATGTCCCGGGTGCGGGCCAAGCGCGGCGGATCCGTCCTGTGTGCGTTCGAGGTTCCCGAGGAGGACGTCTCCGCATACGGGGTGTTCGAAGTGGAGACCGTCCCCGACGCCGTCAACCCCAACGTCCTCAAGGTCACCGGGATGGTCGAAAAGCCCAAGCGTGAGGATGCGCCGTCGCTGTTCGCCGCGGCCGGCCGCTACCTCCTCGACCGGGCCATCTTCGACGCGTTGCGGCGCATCGAGCCGGGCGCGGGCGGCGAGCTCCAGCTCACCGACGCCATCGCTCTCCTCATCAAGGAGGGCCACCCGGTGCACGTGGTGGTGCATCGTGGATCCCGACACGACCTCGGAAATCCCGGGGGATACCTCCGTGCTGCGGTTGACTTTGCACTCGAACGTGACGATTACGGTCCGCCGTTGCGTGAGTGGCTGACCGAACGTCTGAGCGACGATTGGGCTCCCCAGCTCACCCAGTACGAATAGGCCCTGGAGAAACAGGCCCGATGTGACCAGATAGAGGAAGGGCCAGATGCGCTCGGTTGAGGATCAGCAGACCAGGGTGACTGCCGCGGCAGTCGCGCCGCGGCCTGTACGGGTCGCCATCTCGGAGGCGCAGGGTCTGCTCTGCGCCGAAGAGGTGGTCACCGAGCGCCCACTGCCCGGATTCGACCAGGCCGCGATAGATGGTTACGCCGTCCGCAGCGTCGACGTGTCCGAGGCGGGCACGGACATGCGCAACGAGGACGACGAACGCATCGAACTGACGTTGCCCGTCGTCGGCGAGGTCAGCGCGGGGTCGCGTCAGCCGATTCGGTTGCAGCCACGGCAGGCGGTGCGCGTCGACACGGGGGCTCCGCTCCCGACGTTGGCAGACGCCGTGCTTCCGCTCGACCGGACCGACGGCGGCCGCGCCCGCGTCAAGGTCTACCGGCCCGTCCGCTCCGGCGACTACGTCCGCAAGATCGGTGACGACGTGCAACCCGGTGACGTCGCGGTCCGGTCCGGCACGATAATCGGCGCCGCGCAGGTCGGTCTGCTCGCCGCCGTCGGGCGCGACAAGGTGCTCGTCCATCCGCGTCCGCGCCTGTCCGTCATTTCGGTCGGTGGGGAACTCGTCGACACCGACCGCACCCCTGGTCCCGGCCAGGTGTACGACGTCAACTCCTACTCACTCGCTGCCGCGGCACGTGACGCCGGAGCCGACGTCAACCGTGTGGGCATTGTCAGCACCGATCCGAAGCGACTGCGCGAGGTCGTCGAGGGTCAGCTGATCCGATCGGAGATCGTCGTTATCGCCGGAGCGGTCGGGGGCGGCGCCTCCGATGGAGTGCGCGAGGCGCTCTCGGACCTCGGCGACATCGAGGTCGAACGCGTGGCGATGCATCCAGGTTCGGTCCAGGGATTCGGTCAGCTCGGCCGCGACGAGGTGCCAACGTTCCTGTTGCCGGCAAACCCCGTGAGCGCGTTGGTGGTGTTCGAGGTGATGGTGCGTCCGCTCATCCGCATCGCCCTCGGACGCCGGCAGCCGATGCGGCGAACGGTTACCGCGCGCACCGTCGCCCCCATCACCTCCATCGCGGACCGTAAGGGGTTTCTCCGTGGCCAGTTGATGCGCGACGAGGACACGGGGGAGTACCTCGTGCAGGCCCTCGGCGGTGCGCCCGGTGCGTCCTCGCACTTGCTGGCCACACTCGCCGAGGCCAACTGCCTGGTCGTCATCGATCCGGAGGCCACCGAGATCCGCACCGGCGAAGAAGTAGAAGTCTCATTCCTCGCCCAGCGTGGGTAGGCGCTCCGCGCATGTGCGCGGAAATACATAGCCCGCTATGGATTTCCACGCACATGCGTGAAGCGCCTAATATCGACTGATGCCGCGCACGTGGTCGAGCCACCCTGGATGGCCGGCGAAACTTGGACCGCTGACCGTCGCCGCAGGGAACGTCAGGGTCCGTCCTGTTCGGTTGCGCGACGGCGCAGCCTGGAGTCGGCTCCGACTGGCCGATCGCGACTACCTCGAGCCGTGGGAGCCGACAGGGGAAGGATCGTGGGCGGCCCGCCACCATGTCACTGCGTGGCCCGCACTCTTGTCCGGGTTGAAGTCCGAGGCCCGTAAGGGGCACATGCTTCCGATGGCAATCGAGGTCGACGGCGATTTCTGTGGCCAGATCACCGTGGGCAACATCGTTCGCGGTGCGCTGCGGTCCGCCTGGATCGGTTACTGGGTCTCCAAGGAGCTCAACGGACGCGGTGTTGCGACCGCGGCCCTGGCGCTCGGTCTCGACCATTGCTTCGGTCCGGTCGGTCTGCACCGTGTCGAGGCGACCGTGCGTCCGGAAAACCTCGCGAGTCAAGCTGTACTGCGCCACGTGGGCTTTCGCGAAGAAGGCCTGCTCAAGGACTACCTCGACGTCAACGGCACCTGGCGCGACCACCTGCTGGTCGCGATGACGTCGAACGAGGTGCAGGTGACCGTTGCGGACCGGTTGGTGCGCACCGGCAGAGCTGCGTGGGCCTGACTCACTTCTCGAGACGGAAGTGACTCGAGTGACGTGTGTGTAATTCGGGTCGGCGCGTCTACCCGGATCGGCTTCGCCTTCCACATAGCCTGATCACGTCACCGATGTAACCGACTTGTCCGTGGAAGGAGAGCGCCGAGATGCCCAACTCGATCATTTGGATCGGACTGGTCGCCGTCTGGGTGTTCGTGCTGCTCCCGATGATGACGAGCAAGCGTCCACGCATCATGCAAACCTCCGACGCGGCCCTGGCCACCCGAGTGCTGCATCGCGGTGGAGTCAAGAGACCCAAACGCGGGCCCGCTGCCGGACATGCCAGTGACCCCGATTGGCGACCCGAATACGACGAGCGTGTATCGGCGCCCGCCAACATCGTCTTCGGACGCGAAGCACCGAACATCCGCGAGACATCGAACATCACGGCGGAGGACCCGATGGACACTCACGCACAGACCGACATCATCGACCGGGACGAGGTCGAGTGGGACGGGGAGGACGGGCGAGAGTCCGAGGCGACGCGTGACTACGTCCCCAACCGTCGCGGACGCGGAGGGTTCGACCCCGAGGCCGATGCCATCGCGCGGGCCGCGCGCTACTCGTTCCGTCAACGGGCGGTTCTGGCGCTGGTGTTCGCGGCCATCACCTCTGCTGCGCTGGCCGTCATCGTCACCGCGACGCTGTGGTGGGTGTGTGGCCTCGCCGTGGTCGGTCTCGCCTGCTACCTGTACTACCTGCGTCGTCAGGTTCAGATCGAGCAGGAGATCCGCCGCCGTCGGCTGACGCGCATGGGACGATCCCGGCTCGGCGTCGAATCCCGTACCGACGAGGAACTCAAACTGGTTCCGCAGCGACTGCGGCGCCCCGGAGCGGTGGTTCTCGAAATCGACGACGAGGATCCCGAGTTCGACCACCTCGACCACTACTCCGAGCCCTTCCAGCAGCCCGGACCCGTCCACGAGGACGTTCGACGAGCCTCGGGGGCCTGACGTTCGGCGAGCCCGTCGGCCTTTGCTAAGGTTGCCCAGCGGGTTCAGTTGGTTACAAGTTCGACGGGCTCGCAAGAAGGGGCTGTGGCGCAGTTGGTAGCGCGTCTCGTTCGCATCGAGAAGGTCAGGGGTTCGATTCCCCTCAGCTCCACCACGTTTTGACGTCGGCTCCGCAGCTTGTCGGTGGCAGTGACTAGATTCGGCCCTGTGGGGGTCGACATTCTGAGATATCTCGTTTTCTTCGTCGCGGTGCAGTACGTGCTGTTGCTGTTGGCATCAGGTCATGACGCCGTCAAATCGCCGCAGTGGGATAGACGATTTCGGGAGGCGGGCGCACTCGAGTTGTATCGGCGTGGCGTCTTTGCCCGCAAGAACACCCTTGACGAGCTGTCCGCACGGCAGAACATGGTCGGGAATGATCCACCCGGTGGCTATCGGGAGGATAACGGTGACACCTACGAGGTGATCGCGATCCTCCGCGGAAGCACGGATCGCGCTCGGATGGCCGCCGAACTGGATCGACGGAGATCATGGCTGCTGGGCGTTGCCCTCGAACGTCAGTTCCGTCGAGTGAGAAACGTGCACGACATCAAATGGGTCCATCGACTGTGGTTCGCCCAGAGGCTGCTCAGCAGTGCAGAAGTGTCTGTACGAGGGGCAATTTGGATGGTACCGCGAAGCATCGAGGTTGTCGGAAATTCGTTCGGTACCTTCGGCAAACACGTCAGCGTCTCCGCAGTGCTCGTCGGAGCGATCTGGTGGGGATTGTCGGCTGGGGACTCCGAGATGTCGGGTGTCGTCGCGTCACTCGCCGGCGCCGGATTGATCGGCGGAGTTCTGTATGCAGTTGGACGCGTCTGGTGGGCGGTGGTGGTCGCGAGATTCGGACTGCCCGAGACGTGGGAGCGGCGGGGAATTGTTCGAGGGCTTTGTGTGTTGGTCGCCCTCGGTGCGGCATTCGCGCTTGCAGTGTCAGGGACGTTTCAGCGGACGAACAACGCGTTGATGGGGCTGGTCGATCACCTCGAACCGGTGGACGGCAGCAGGCCCGCGTACTGGCACGGAATCATTCTTCTTGGGGTCGTCGGCTGGGTCGTGCGCAACTGTGTACGCAGCGCCGCGAATCCTCTTCTGGTGACCAAGGATCGGCTGGGGTTCGTCATGACGGCGTTGATGCTCACCGGTGTTGGGGTCGCATGCGTGGGAATGGTTCTGAACGTTGATACAAGCGGGTTCGTGATCGCCGCAGGGTGTTTGGTAGGCGGTTCGTTCTGCGGCATCGGCGCGATGATCGCTTTCCTGACGGTCCGCGATCGGCTTCGTCGATATCGAGCTTTGGCGGCCGCTGGCTACACGGTGCCTCGAAAGGGGTTTCGCTGCTGGGCTCTTGTCACGTGGATCGTCGTGTTCGGAGCACTTCTCGCGTGGTCGGAGCTGACCACATCACGCCCCGGTTCGGCCACCTACGTCATCGAGCAATGGGCTGCGCTGGTTGTCATGCTGACATTGATGTCGAGTTTCGTCCCCGGTGTGATCGTGACGCATCTATACATCAGACGGATCGATCGACACTTTTCTAGCTTGTCGATTCACGGTCTGGCGTAGGGGCCTGATCGCGGTGTCAGTCGCCGATCGGCCGTAGCGGTCGGGCGGGATTGCCGACGTAGACGGTGTCGGGTTCACAGTCCTTCGTCACGCAAGAATTTGCTCCAACTACAACACCTTTGCCGATGGTGCCCCTGGCATGATCGTTGCGCCTGAGCCGATATAGGAACCGTCTCCGATTGTCACCGGCGCGGCGGTGAGCGTCGACGCCCGCGCGGCCGACAATCCGGTAGACATCCGTGCCTTCGTCTGAACAGAGTCTCTGGTTACGCATCGCTGCACCTCCCTGACGCAGAAGCTTGAGGGTGGTGCCGTTCGCGAGACCTATCCGGGTGCTGAGCTCGTTCGACGATGTTCCAGAGTCGTAGGTCCGGACCAACGCAGGGAGGTCGTCGGCGCTCACGTGGTGCTTGCGACGTCGCGGTGCGACCGGTGTTGGCACAGCTCAAGTGGTGGTTCCGCGAGCAGCCGCCGAAACTGTTCGATGGTCATTGTAGAAGCTTCGGGCTGTCGGCCAGCTTGAGCCAGATGACTCCGCCGATGATGACCGTGAGCCACAGTGCGCGGCTGAGGGTCAGGGTTTCGTCGAAGAACACTGGCCCGAAAACGGCCGCTCCGACTGCTCCGATACCGGCCCAGACGGCGTACCCGATTCCGACGTCGATGGACTTCAAGGCGACGCTGAGTGCGAACAGTGTGAGGAGAAAGAAGACGGCTGCCGAGAGGGACCAGGTGAGGACGGTGAATCCTTCGCTGCCGTTGACGCTGAGCGCATAGCCGATCTCGAATACCCCGGCGAGCAGGAGGATGAGCCAGGGCGCGGTTTTTTCTGGAGTGCTTGCTGAGGGTGTGTAGCTGGTTGCGACGTTCGGTGTTGCTTGCATGACTGTTTCCTTTCGAATCGGAGGGTGAATTACGCGGCACCGCTGAGCTGCAGGCCGATGACTCCGCCTATGACGACGGCGATTCCGAGTGCTTTCTTCCAGTCGAGTCGTTGGCCGAGGAACAACGCGCCGACGATGACGATTCCGACGCCGGCCACGCTCGTCCAGATGGCGTAGCCGACCCCGACGTCGAAAGTCAGCAGCGCCAGAGACAGGAAGAACGTTGCGACTGCGCCGCTGACCAAAGTGCCGATGGTCCAGATCGGGTTGGTGAATCCATTCGCTTTACTGGCGCAGATTCCGACTGCGACTTCGAGTACTACTGCGATACCGAGGTGGAGCCAACTCATGACGTGCCCTTCTGTGGTGGTGCTTGAATCGACATGTGACGTGCAGGTGAGGGGCTGGGCGGAGAGATTCAAGTGTATGTACATGCATGAAAAACGGTACGGAGGTCAAGTGCTGGATTCGCCTGCAAGCGCTACGAGATGATCGCGCTCAGGGTGGACAGTGCACGTCTGATGTCAGCGGAACCGCTGCTGGGCGCGTCATGCAGCAGTTCCTGGATCTTCGCCTCGTACTTGTCGTGGATATCGTTTGCGAGATCCACACCGCGTTCGGTGATGACGGCGTAGATGCCGCGGCCGTCGTTGGGGCATGTATCGCGATACGCGAGCCCTTTTGCTTCCATTCGGCCCACGAGGCGAGTCGCTGAACTCTGGTTGAGATCGACTCGCTCGGCGAGGTCGTTGATTCGGAGTTCCCGGTCGCGGCTCAGGATCAAGTGGCGAGACGCCCTGTACTCGGTGATGCCGACCCCGAAAGCGCTCTGCATCCACCTGTCGAGGGCGGAATCCACTGCCTTGACTGCTGCGGCGACTTCAGACCATGCGCCACCGGCATCTCGAATGGGAGGGACGCCGCTGTTTGCAGGAACATCCATGTACATGCATGGAGATTAGCATGAGGATTTCGCCGACGCGAACCGGCGGCGCGGATGGGCTCGACACCTGCTGTCTTCTAATGCAGACGCATCGGGAATCGGTCACATGGAAGCGGAGCCGGATCCGAGCAGTTCGAGGATCGGGATGTCGGAGATCGTGCTTCCGGTGGTGGATCCGGTGGAGAGCAAGCTCGAGATGAAGGAAGCGATGTCCATTGGGGGGACTCCTTGTTTCGTCGGTGGTGGCAAGCGATGCGACGGTATGCCGGTACGCCGTAGCTATTGTTACGGCATGGAACCCAACTTTTCTACCGTTTGGTTGGATTTTCTCCAATTGCTTGCCTGATGTTCGAACGAAACAGGGCCCGGTCGACGGTGTCGACCGGGCCCTGCAGACTGAGAGTCTCTTATCAGCGCGGGAAGATGCTGTCGATCAGCGAGCTGCCAGCGGAGCTTCCGGTGGTGATGAGGGTTTCGATGAAGGCGTAGAAGTCCATGCGGAAAAGCTCCTTGTTGCGTGGGCGAAGTCGTGCTCGAGACAGGCCGGTGGTCCGAGTGGCGCACCGGCCGTCTGTATTGATACTGCATCTAACCCGGCTTCGCCACCGCTACGTCGGCGGGGACCCGAGATGTAGCCCGTTTGTCTTGAAGAGTTCACAACCCGTTGTCGAATAACGCAAATTTTCGGGGCAACTGGTCTGCCCGTTTTGTATGGGTGTTGGTCCCCCACGGGGGAGCAGGCCGGTAGTCTTACCGATCGAACGTAAATTCAGAGTTGATGGTCGACGTCTACTGGGGAGCGTCACCCCGGCCGCCTGTGAGTGAGTATCTGCGGCCCTGAGCCATGTGGAGTGTGAATGTCTTTCGAGTATGTCGACCTCGAGGAAACGTGGGTCGCTGGCCTGCCTGTCCGGAGCCCCAAGCGGGCGCTCGGGAGGCTGAACGACCCAGCGCTCGATCAGGCGTGGTCCTCCGTTCTCAAACAGGAGATCGGAGGTCCGTTGGCGTCCATCTACACGGACTTCGCACCGGGTATCGGTTCCTATAACACGCAAATTGTCGGTTATAAATGCTCGGCTCTCAGTCAAGTGACGCGCGGCCATTTGGTTGCGAAGGTGCCGCGCGCGCGATATGCGAAGTTTTCGGCCGTCGGCTATTTTCCGGACGTGATGATGCGGCTGTGGCAGCAAATCGACCACGCCGAGGAGCATCAAGAAATTCGTCGAACATTCACTGCCGATTACGAGTGCTACCCGCACGCCTACAAGATCGACCTGTATCTGTCCGTCGAGCGGCAAGGGCAGTCGGAGTGACGCACCGTGTGACGGCGCGCAGTGCCGAAGTGTTCGGAGGGCTCGTGGCGCCTCGGGTCGTCCCGGGCGGCGAGACCAGCATCAGTGACCTTTTTCGGTTCCTGCGTGAGCGCGTGCGTGACCGCTACGACGATGCAGTGGACGTGAGCACGTTGTTCGTCCCTGATGCGCACGGGGACTACAACGCTGTGATCGGGATGCCACATCTCTCGCCCGCCGACGTGCCTGTCGGAGATGTTTTCGTGCATGTCCCCAGCGGCGTCTATGCCGTGTTCGAGCCCGATGGTGCATTGCAGGATCCGACCGAGGACGTGTGGGCGCAGGTGGATGAGGCCACGGCCAACGGCGAGTTGTTTCGGGCGTACAAAGAGGACATAGAAGTCGTTACAAAATCGGGCAGAGTGGAACTTTATATTTCGATTGTTATATGAATCGATGTGACGGTCTGCCAATTGTCACCGGCGAATCACATTTGCGCGACACCTGTGGTTACTATTAGCTTGCGCAACCGGACCGGGCAGGCGCAGCGAATTCGAGACAACGGATTCAGCCAGACAAAACGTGGTCCAACCGAGGTGGCGTCGGGGTCATCGTAGGCAACTGGGCAGGGGTGAAAGATCATGGTCAGGCAACTGAGAGCAGAAGCTACGCGAGCAGCAGCGCTCCGAGCGGCAGCGGATCTGTTTATCGACGTGGGGCACGCCAATGCGACCCTGAGTCAGGTCTCGGCTCAATCCGGCGTCACGAAGGGCGCGCTGTACTTCCACTTCGCCTCGAAAGAGGAGCTTGCCCGCGCCATCGTCGACGAGGGGCATGAGCGCGTGTCCACTGCGTGCGCCGGTCTCGTTGACAGCAGGTCGCCCGCACTCGAATCCGTCATCGGAATCTCGTATTCGGTACTCGAACTCGCCGCGTCCGACACGCTCGTTCGCGTGATGTATCGGTTGCAGATGGAGGTCGACGGGTCCGACACTGCCCGCGGAAGCGTGTTCGGTACCTGGGGCAACATCTTCGAGCATCTCTTCGATCGGGCCATCGAGCACGGTGACGTCGCCGATCATCTCGACTCCGCCAACGCCTCGCTGCTCGTCTGCGAAATGCTCGCTGGTGTGTTGATGGTGTCCGAGGCGCAGTCCACGCTCGAGAGTGCGCCTTCGCGCATGGAGAAGGTGTGGAACACCGTGCTGCCCTCGCTCGTGCCGCCGCACAAGCTGGCGTACTTCCGCGAATTCGCAGCTCGCAGCCTGTCCAGCTTCGTACCCTCAGCCGACATGGTCTCAGACTCTCTGACCGTGTAGCTGGTGCTTGCTCAGTCTCGGAACCGAGTGGACACTGTGTGTTATGGAACACACAATTACGCAACACAGAATGTCCGACTCCGAGCTACGCAAGGCAATCAAGACGCTGCAGAGCCGTGCCGACGACGCACGTCGCCGAGGTGACGAGGACGATGCGACCCGCATCGAACGCACCGTCGCCGACTATCGCGACGAGATGTCCCGACGGCACTGAACCCCGGGTTCGAAGCTCTCGAGTTCGAAGCTCTCGAATCCGAAGCTCTAGGGTCCGAACCGCTCCGTCTTGATGCGGGGCGGTAGGTGCCCCGCGGAAACGAGAATGTTGGCGACGGTTTCGACGAACCTCGTCGGTCCACAGACGAAGCACTTCGGCGCGAAATCAGGTGGCCACCCTTCCTCGGCGATGTCGGTATCGGTGAGACGGCCGAGCCGTCCGCGATAGCCGTCTGGCGCCTGTCTCGTGTATCGCACGCTGACCTCGATGCCCCCGGAGAGCGCGCGCAACTCGGCGGCGTACATCAACTCGGCCGCCGAGCGCACCGAGTACACAAGTCGAAACGGCGTCTTGCGCTCGGCTTGCACGCGCGTTCGAATCATCGCCATCAACGGCACGATGCCGGACCCGCCGGCGATCAGCAGTACCGGCGCGCGATCGGACGAATCCCAGACGAACCAACCCCCGACCGGCCCGCGCAACTCGATCTGCTCGCCGATCTCCAGCACGCCCGTCAGATACGGTGACACCTCTCCGTCGTCCACGGTCTGAATCGTCAGAACGACGGTGTTGCCGTGCGCCGGAGTGGCCATCGAGTAGCTGCGTTGCGCGCTGTAACCGTCCTCGGCGGTGAGACGAACGTCGACGTGTTGACCGGGTTTGTGTCCGGGCCAGCCGTCGACCTCGAAGACCAGCGTGCTCGCGCTCGCCGTCTCGGTACGTTTGTCGATCAGTGTGGCCACGAGCCATTTCATTCGAGTCAGTCTCCCTGGTACCGCTGCTCCTGCCACGGGTCTCCGTAGTCGTGGTAGCCGTTGCGCTCCCAGAATCCGGGCTCGTCACCCAGCAGCAGCGTCAGATTCTGCACCCACTTGGCTGATTTCCAGAAGTACAGGTGCGGAACCAGTAGCCGAGCTGGGCCACCGTGCTCCGGGTGCAGCGGCTTGCCGTCGTATTCGTATGCCAGCCAGGCCTTTCCACCTCGCAACTCGTCGAGAGGCAGGTTGGTGGTGTAGCCGTCGTATGCGTGCGCCATCACATGCGTCGCAGTCGTCGAGATACCTGCGAGCAGAGTGTCCAGGGAAACGCCGCGCCACAGCGTGTCCAGTTTGGACCACTTGGTGACGCAATGGATGTCGACGGTCGGCTTCTCGGCCGGCAGGTCGAGCATCTCGCGCCAACTCCAACGATGCTTCTCGCCCATCTCGGTGGTGATGCCGAACTGCCAGCGGTCGGTGTTCACGCGTGGCGTCGGACCCACCGACAGCACGGGGAAATCGTCGGTGAGGTACTGGCCCGGCGGTGTGCGTGTCTCGTCTCCGCGACGCTTCCCGACGAAACCCCTGGAAACGATGGCCATGATCGCGTTCCTCTCGTCGCGCTACTTCCAGAGTGCGGAGTCTTCCGCCCGGATCGAGCCGAGACAAATCGACCGACGCGTAAGGTGCGGGAAAGACGATGCAGCCGACACGGGGGATGGTCCATGCAGTGGAGAAGCTCGACGGGGATCGCAAGTCTCAGAGGCAAGAAGACGTTCATCACCGGAGCCGGTAGCGGCATCGGACGTGCGACGGCTCTCCTGGCCGCGCAGGCCGGCGCCGAGCTCTACCTGACCGACATCAACGAGGTCGGGTTGGCAGAGACTGTGGCGCAAGCGGGTTCCGCGGTGGCGATGTCCGCGGCGTTCGACGTGTCCGACTACGACGCGGTCACCGCGTTCGCGGCCGACGTGCACGAGGCCACAGGAAGCCTCGACATCGTGATGAACGTCGCGGGAATCTCCGCGTGGGGAACCGTCGAGAATCTCGAGCATCGACACTGGAAATCGATGATCGACGTCAACCTGATGGGACCCATCCACGTGATGGAGAACTTCCTACCGCCGATGGTGCGGGCCGGGCGCGGAGGACATCTGGTCAACGTGTCCTCGGCTGCGGGACTGATTCCATTGCCGTGGCACGCGGCATACAGCGCGAGCAAGTACGGACTGCGCGGCGCGTCCGAGGTGCTGCGGTACGACCTCAAGCGGCACGGGATCGGCGTCAGCCTCGTCGTTCCAGGCGGGGTCAGAACGGGGTTGGTCGACACCTTGGAGATCGCCGGCGTCGAGCGGGACGACCCGCGAGTACAGAAGCTGCAGCACCGGTTCGAGAAGCGGGCCGTGGAGCCGTCGACGGTGGCAAAGGCCATCCTCGAGGGCATCGAGAAGAATCGATACCTGGTGTATTCGTCGAACGACATCCGTTTCGGCTACTGGTGGGCGCGCAAGTTCGCGCCGCCCTACGAGTTCGTACTGCAGAAGGCCAACGACCAGTTCAGCAAGCTCCTGAAGAAGCCGTCATAGATCGACGTCGAGCCTGCGGGCCCCGGGGCCGTTCTCGGCCAACTCATCGCCGGGGTTCGCCAACGCGCAACTCGACAGAGACAGGCATCCGCACCCGATGCAACCGGTCAGATCGTCACGCAACCTGATCAACTGGGCGATTCGATGGTCGAGGTCGGCATGCCAGTGCTGCGAAAGCCGGGCCCAATCACGCTTCGTCGGCGTGCGCTCCTCGGGTAGTTCGGCCAAGGCGTCGCGGATCCGTGCAAGCGGAATGCCCACCTTTTGCGAGATGCGGATGAACGCCACACGCCGCAGCGTGTCGCGGTGATAGCGGCGCTGATTGCCCGAGGTGCGCCTGCTCGTGATCAGGCCCTGCTTCTCGTAGAAGTGCAGCGCGGACACCGCGACCCCGCTGCGCTCGGCAAGCTGGCCGGGGCTCAGCTCGCGGGTTTTCCAATCCGGCATCGGCATGCGTACACGGTAGACCGAGAGGCGTTCGCGATAGAATCGACAATGGTTTCCGTTGCCGAATGTGGGGGGGGGCGCTTCATGTCGAATGATTCACCGCAAGCGCGAATCCACCGTGCGCTTACTGTGCACCGGTTGCTCGTCGATCCAGGAGGTTCCGGGGCGAGAACGCCACCGGCCGCTGCACACGGAACCGTCGCGCTCGGTGCACCGGCATCACTGCCCTCGGTCGCATTGGGGGAAGTCCTGGGTGAACGGCGCTCGCGATACCGTTTCGGCCCGCTGGACCGGGATCGTCTCTCCACGCTGCTCGGGTGGGCCTTGGGCCCGGGGCGTACGACGGCTGCGCCGAACGGACCTCCCCGCACGCTACGGCTGAACCCCTCCGCGGGTGGACTGGATTCGCTCGACGTGCATCTTGTCGTCCTTCGCCGGATCGGTGACATTGCGGTCGGTACCTGTGTTTTCGAGCCAAGCGCACACGTGCTCCACCGAACAGGTACCGGACCCTGTGTCGAGGCGCTCGGATCCTGCCTCGTACAACCGCAATTCGCAGCGCGTGCATCGGTGTTCGTCGTTCTCGCCGGGCGCCTGGACAAGACACTCGTCAAGTACACCGAACGTCACTATCGCACCCTCCACGTCGATGCAGGGATCGCCGCGCAGAACCTGTACCTGGTCTCCACCGCTCTCGAACTGGCAGGCTGCGCGGTGTCCGGGTTCTATGACGACCACATCGCGAATCTGGTTGGTCTGCGTGATGACTCGGTCCCGCTATTGGCGTTCGCGCTCGGCGGACGCGGTGAGGTCGGCGAGCAGCGGTAGCCGAGGGACCCCGAGCCGCAACGCCACTGCGCCTGCGGCAGCCAGCGCACACGCTCCCAGCACGATTGCCGCGGTGACACCGAACACTTCGGCTACCGCTCCACCCGCTGCCGCGCCGAATGGAGTTCCGCCCATCGCGATCATTCGTGCCGTGGTGTTCACCCTGGACTGGAGACCGTCGGGAGTTACGGACTGCCGCACCACGATGCCGTTGACGACGATCATCGTGTTGGCTGCCTGATAGACGACGAGTACGACCAACGACACCGCCAGAACGCCCGTGGTGGACCATGCCAGCATCGCCGAGAATGCGACGAGCAATCCTGCGCAGGTGATGACACCGGTGCCGACCGCCCGCTGAATGCGTGCGCTGACAAGGCTGATCAGAAACGCTCCCAGCGCCGTCGCCGCATAGAGTGAGCCGAGTCGCGCGTCGCCCTCGTTCAGTCCGAGTTTCCGGACGCCGACGACCACCATCAGCCCCACCACCACGCCGTTGGCCAGGCTCACCCCGATGCCGACGGTGGTCAGCGCACGAACCACGCGATGACGCCAGATGAAGTCGAGGCCCTCGACGATCGACGTGCGAAGCGTCGAGCCGGCCATCGAAGCCGCAGCTCCAGCCGGCAGGGTGACCGTCGCAGTCACGATGGCTGCGATGAGAAAACACAACGCGTCGATTGCGATCGCACCAGGCGGACCCAACGTCGTCGCAGCGACTCCGCCGAGAAGCGGGCCGGCTATCCCGATGACAGTGCCGACACTCACCAGGGTGCCTGTCGCGTCGGCGATGGAATCTCGGCCGACAAGCGCAGGTACGACGCCGAAGGAGGCTGCGTCGAAGAACACGAACAGCGTCGAAGTGCTGAACGAGACGAGCAGGAGGTGGGCAATCGTCACCGATCCGAACAGGTGTGCCGCCGGGATACTTGCCAGCGCGCATACGCTGGCAAGCTGAGTCGCCAACAGCACCCGTTTTCGATCGACCCTGTCGGCGAAGGCGCCGGCCAGCAGCCCGAACAGCAGATAGGGCAGGGCTTCCACCGCGAACGCGACGCCGGACAACAGCGGTGAACCGGTGAGCTGGTAGACGAGCATCGGCACCGCGACGATGGACATCGCGTTGCCGATCCAGGCGATTGCGCGTGCCAGAACGAAGCGACGAAACGGCGTCACAGGCTCGGTGGTGGTGTCAGCAACAAGGTGCTCGGATCCGCCGGGTCGCAGCTGGGCGCATACCGTCGGGCGATCTCCCGCCACCGCGGCAACCCGAAGTATGGAAAAGCTGCCGGGGCGTTGGGAATCAGACCCGAGGCGCACACACGCGCCACCCGCAGCGGCGTCAGTGCAACGTCGGGGGTGGTGATATCGCAGACGACGACCTCGTGGCCGGCAGCGAAGAGAGCAGCCCGCAGACCCTCGGAGGTGCCCTGTGGGAGAGCGTCGATCGGCACCACCTCGGACGGGTCGGTGAACCGTGGCAGCAACGACGCCTGAACTCGCGGATCCAGCCACACCTGCGCCTGAGCACCCAGATCTCGGACATGTTCGCTTCGCGGACCAGCGGCGTCGAGATAGGTGCGATCGGCGCGATGCTCGAGATACAGACCCGAGGACAGCACGCCGGCGCGCATCGACCCGAACACCCATCCGTCGGCGTCGAGCAGTCCCCGGGTGAAGACCCAGCTGTGGATCGCTTCGAGAACCGCTTTGCGCGCAGTCGCGACGGGGTCGAGTTTCGCGGAGAACCCTCCTGCGACAATCCCGAGTTCGGGGTCGTGTATCACTGCTGCTACCACCGGAACCCCGAAGTACGACGGGAGTTCGAGAAGGTGACACTGCAGTCGTGAATCGCCCAGATCGTCGGTGAGACCGGGGACCGACGCCGGATCGATGCCTCGCGCGGGCAGATTGAGATGCCACCACAGCGACAGTGAATCCCGTTCGACGAGTTCGAGTAGTCCGCGCGCCGCCGCATCGCCGAGTCCCTGGCCGGTCGCGATACCCGCGTAGTTGAGATGGTGAATCCACGGATCACGCTTTCGACTTCCGGTGCGCCAGTTGAGGTACACGTACGACGCCGGAATCGCCACGCGAGACCTGTCGGCGCCGACACCGTCCACCCAGGCGATCGGTGTGTCCTCGGTGAACTGTTCGAAGGGGAAGCCCTCGGACTGCAGCTGCCATGGCGCGAAGAACCCGAGATGGTCCGGACCCCAATGGCGCACGTTCGTCGCCCGGAGTTCCGCGGCCGTGGCGTACCGAAGTCCTTCTCGAACATGGTTTCCGCAGTACCGTTCCACTGCCTCGCCTATCGCTGCGATTCGCGCACCGTCCTCGTCTGCGAAGGTGGTGCCGAGCGAGACCAGATCGCACGGCCAGTTACCGTGAGCACGGGTGTCGGCGATTTCTGCGGTCAGGCCCACGTACCGACGCGGCATGCCGTCGACACGTTCCACCGGATGCAGAGCTCGAATCACCTCGGTCAACGGATCGACGAGGTCCTCGGCAGTCAGAACAGGGGTGCTCATGCGGGCATCTCCACGACGATGCCGCGCACCGTGCGACGGACGGCCTGCGTGCGACGGCCGTGCAGATGGTCCTCGCCGGTCTGTAGATCGCGTGCATGACGCGGGAACGAGTGGGCCGAGACGATCACCGACAGTTCCTCTCCATAGTGAATGCGTGTGGATATCGGGCCGAGATGGACTGTGTTGTCCAGCGACATGCCCTGCGCCAGCTGTTCAGCCCGGCCGTCCCGTCGGTGGACGACGAGCATTGCCCCCCAATGCCGGTTGCTCTCGGCGGTGTCCACTCTGACCATGGGGGATCCGACAGCGATGCCCGCTCGCGACGGCACCGGCCGTACCAGGCAATCCGAACGCCCCAGCAGGAAGCCGACATCGGCCCCGAGATCGCAGGAAGGGAAGGGCTGCAGCGGATCTGCGTCGAAGCTGCCGCCCGGCAGGGTTGTTTTCTCCACCGCCGTCGGCCATGCGTCCAGGGGATGTGCGGGGCCATCGGACGCGCCGTACAACCGAGCGCCGGTCCATGGATGGCGCTCCAGTACGTCGTCGAGCCAACAGCTCATGCGCTCGCCGCGTCCGGATCCACGCATTCCGTGGTCCCATGGTCCAAGCGCCAGAGCCGACGGTCCGCCCCACCACGAGAAGAGGTCGACGGTATCTTGCGCGAACCAGTCCGCGGTCCCGCCCTGTGCCAGCAGCGGAATCGTCATTCGCGCCACTGTGCGCGATCGTTCTTCATCCGACCTGAGGGCAGACAAAACAGTGTGCCACGAGGTGATCGGCGGGTCGGATTTTGCGCCGATCTCCGAGACAGGAAGTGTCAGAAGCACATCGGACGCGCGCGACTCCTGCTGCGACACGGCACTGTCACCGTGCTGGGCCCACCAACCGTGCCGAGAAGCCAGATAGAAGGCCCCGTCCTTGTTTCTGGCAGTCTCTCCCATTCCCAGAGCCGGGACGACGACCGATACGCCGATCAGTTGCTCGAATTCGGATCGCTCTGCCGCCGCGGCAGTCTCGACGGCGCAGTGAGCACCGTACGAGGCACCGTACAGAACCAACCTCGGCGCATCCGGCCACCACGGCTGCTGCGTCATCCACTCGATCGAGGCCATGCCGTCGGCACCCTCCAGATCATATGGACGAAATGCTCCGGAGCTACCGTATCGGCCGCGAACGTCCTGCACGACGGTGGTGAAACCGAGTTGCGCCCAGTGCGAGGCTTCGGCGAGATGCGTTTCACTGTTGTAGGGGGTGCGAATGAACAACACCGCCCGTGGACGCCTCGATCGATGCACGAAGGTGCGGAGCCCACCGACAGTGCACTCCTGCGGCGTCACCGCGGCGGTTCCGGCATCGGTAGAACGGGATGACAGGACACGCGTAGGGTGCGCAAGTCGATTGCCGTCACTCGGTGCGGCGCCGCCGTCGGGAAGAACATCTCGGCCATCACCTGTGCAGCGACGAACTCAGCGGACGCAACGGACATCGGGTGGACAGGTGAGGACAACCGTCGGCCTTGGGGGACCGGGGCGTAACCGTCTTCGATGCGGCGTCGATGCAGGCTCGATGCGGCGCGACGTGCTCGGACATCGGTCAGCTGCACACCGTCGGGAACGATGACGGACAGGTTCCCGTCGCGGAAGCACGAGATGTGCCCGCCAGGCGTGAGTGTCTCGGCCTCGTCATCACTCACGGCTATGGATCGGGTGGACTCTCCCGGTGGCAGTAGCGAAGAGCCGGTGCGCGTCAGGAGACCGGTCAGCGCCGAGGCCAATCGGCCACTGCCTTCCACCGAGATGGCCTCCACCGAATCATCCACCGACACATGCCCCGCGGCGATCAAGGCAGACAGTGCGGCGCGAGGTCTGTCGGACTCCGGCGGCGTGTTGCTCGACAATGCCGCTGCGAGCTCGTCGAACTCGTCACAGCCGAGTGACAGTGCAAAGTGTTCGTCGTCGGCGGTACGGAGTACGAAGCTCGAATCGGATTCGTAGAGTTCGGTTCTGGGTGCGAGATGCATGATGTCGCCCTGGGCGGAGGCCTGCGCACCACGTGCGCAGGCCTCCGACAGGATCAGTCCTCGGTGCTCTCGGTGTCCTCGAAGGGGTTCTCCACCAGGGCGTTGCTGTGGCCAGCGGAGTGCGTCGCGAGTGACACGGGTGCCTGAATCGAACGGAACAGATCGTTGTCGTTCATGGTGCTCCTTCTCCTGTTGGGAAACCGGTTGCTGCGCAACCGATTCGTGTTGCTCGAACGAGTCGAGCAACGCAACCCTACGGCACATGACAATCATTTTCAATAAGGAAGTCAGTTCCTGTCGAGTTCCGCCATCACCGTCTCGAGGACCATCCGCAACGAGACCGTTCCGCGACCCGTTGCCCACACGCCCGCATCCACCTCGATCACTCGATCGTTCTGCGCCGCCGAAATGCCGGCCCAGAGCGGATTGGAGGCCAGTCGATCCGACAACGGCTCACTGTCGGATCCTGACGAAAATGCCTGCGCAAAAACTACATCCGGATCGACAGCAGTGATCTGCTCCACCGAGACCGTGGCAAATGCGTCGGTTCCGGCCTGCCACGGGTAGTTGCTGACCTCCGCGAGCAGCGATCCGACCGGTGTGGCGACGGAGTCGACCCCGAGGCTGCCCGGTTCGCCGTACATCGACAGTGTCGTCACCTCGCTTCGTCGCTCAGCGGCTGCCTCGACCTCTGCGGTGAAGGCCTCGGCAGCGGCATTCGCCTCGGCTTGCCTGGCCGTCAATTCGCCGACGGTACGCAAGAACTCGACCGAGTCCTGCCAGGTGGCGGGGTTGGCCAGGTACATCGGGGCGACCTCCTCCACGGCACCTCGGAGGCCGTCCTGTACTCCACCGAGGCCGATGACCAGATCAGGCTCCGAGAGAGCTATGTCCTCCACGTTCTCCTCCCCGAAGCCGCCGGTGATCTTGCGCATCTCCGCATCGGGACCGGCGTAGCGGGGATCGAGGGCGAGATCCTCCCGATATGCAACGGGGGTGATGCCGACCTCTTTCAGGGCATCGACACAGATGAGTGTCAGGCACGCAATCCTCTCCGCGTGCGCATCCAAGGTGACTACGGATCCGAGATCGTCGGTGACGGTGATCGCCGAATCGGCTGTGGTAGCGGCAGCGGCGGTGTCGGGTTCGGACCCACCACCACCGCAGGCTGTCAGGACACACGCCGCGACGGCGAGTAAGCCCAGCGCTCTGGGTCGGGGTGAAGCGAGCAACTTGCGCATGGAATCTCCCTTGCAGAATGATGTGATGCGAAATGATAACCATTAGCGATAGGGGCCTGCTTGCCCTGGGTGTCTGCGCCGCCATTGGGCTCGTTGCAGTCGCGCTGTGCCTCGGCGACCCGACCGTCGGCCCGGCACATGCGGTGCAAGCCCTCATGGACGCGTCGAATCCCCTGCACACCCACGTCGCGGTGGTGCGGCTGCCGCGAGCCCTGCTCGGTCTTCTCGGTGGCGCAGCGCTCGGACTGGCCGGCGCGTTGATGCAGGATGTGCTGCGAAACAGAATTGCAGGACCGGAGATCCTCGGTGTTTCCGCAGGCGCAGCCGTCGCCCTGACGGCCGTGGCAGTGCTCGCCATCCCGGCGCCCCCCGCAGCCCTCCCGTACCTCGCCCTGTTCGGTGCCGCTGTCGCAGGCACCGCGGTGATCACAGCCGTCGGGCCCACCAGTGATCCCACCCGGGTGGTGCTGCTCGGTGCAGCCGTCAGCGCACTCGCCTCCGGAATGGTCATCGCTCTCGTCAGCCTCGGCACCGAAGGAAATCTCCCGCTGCTCTTCCGCTACCTGCTCGGCAGCCTCAGCGAGCGAGGCTGGCCACATCTGGGCGTCGTGACGCCGTGGCTGATCGTGTTCATCCCGGTCGCACTGATCCTGCGGCATCGAGTTGCTGCACTCGCACTCGGCGACGACGTCGCTGCAGGTCTCGGCATCTCCGTGGTCCCCACCCGGGTGATGGCCCTGGTGTGCGCGGCCGTACTCACGGCAGCGGTGGCATCGGTATGCGGACCGGTCGCGTACGTTGCGCTGCTGGCCCCGCACCTCGCCCGCTGGATACTGCGCACGGCCAGTTCACGACGGGTGTTCGTGCTGACGCCGATCCTCGGCGCGCTGCTCCTTGCCAGCGCGGACCTGGTGTCTCGAATCGCGCTCTACCCGATCGAGATTCCCGTAGGAATCACCACCACGTTGATCGGTGTTCCCGCTCTGCTGCTCGCGCTACGCAGGCAGGACCATGCCCGGTGAAGGTGCGGTTCATCGTGCTGCTCGGCCTCGCGTGCATCACCGGGTTGATCGTCTCGCATGTCGTCTCGGGCCGCAGCGAGCTGGGGGCGTCGGACGCGATACGAGTACTGACCGGCACCTCCGAGATACGGGCGCACGAGATCATCGTCTGGAAGTACAGGTTGCCGCGCGTACTCGTCGGACTTGCAGCAGGCGCATTGCTCGCACTGTCCGGGGTGCTCCTGCAGGCGGTCATGCGAAACCCATTGGCCGAACCGTCCACCACGGGCGTGGGCTCCGGTGCCGCATTGGGCGTGGTGGTGTCGATCCTGCTCTTCTCCGGGCAATACGGCGCGCATATCGCGGCTCTGCTCGGTGCCGCCGTCGCCGGAATCGCGCTGTATGCACTGGGGCGTCGATCACTTGCCGTCGCGGGCATTCTCATCGGCGCCGTTCTCGCCGCGGTGACCTCACTGCTCCTCGTCGTCGATGCCCAGCCGATGGGTGTGGTGCTGAGATGGCTGATCGGCTCGCTCAACGCCAGGACCCAATCTGACTGGAATCAATTGTGGCCCTGGGTAATTCTCCTGATTCCGGCGGGGCTGCTCTGCGCATCGCGCGCGAATGTGCTCGTGCTCGGCGACACCGCGGCGACCGGTCTGGGCATTCGTCCCGATCGGACGCGACTGCTGCTGCTCGGCATTGCGGTGCTTGCGGCGGCGACGGCGATCACCGCGGCCGGTGCCGTCGCGTTCGTCGGGTTGATGGCACCTCATGCTGCGCGGGCCGTGGTCGGCGGCGACCATCGCGACCTCATTCCCGTCAGCATGATCGGGGGCAGCGTGCTGCTGTCGGCGGCCGACCTGCTTGCGTTCAGCGTCTCCCTCGATCTCCCGGGCAGCGGTCCGAATGTGTCCGGACTTCCCGTGGGCGCGGTGACGGCTCTCCTCGGTGCGCCCTATCTCATCTGGTTGATCAGGAAGGAAGCACGATGACCGAGGGCATTGCTGTACCGATTCTCGACACCGTCGACCTGTCGCTCGGCTACCGCAACCGGGTGATCTCCGAACACCTCGACTTCGCAGTCGAAAGAGGAACCGTCACCGCGTTGGTCGGACCCAACGGATCCGGTAAGTCGACGCTGCTGATGGCGCTGGCCAGGGTCCTGCGGCCCCGCTGCGGGGTTGTCCGACTCGACGGCACCCCCCTCGGTGAGCGATCGTCGATCGACATAGCTCGCCGCCTCGCGATCCTCCCGCAGACCGCCGTCGCACCGCCGGGACTGCGGGTACGCGAACTCGTCGAGCAGGGTCGTTACCCTCGGCTCGGAGCCCTGTCGATGCTGCGGCGGTGCGACGACGAGGCGATGCAGCGGGCGATGTCGCTGACCGGAATCGAAACCTTCGCGGAGAGAAAACTCGATTCACTCTCGGGCGGCGAGCGTCAACGCGCTTGGATTGCAATGGCATTGGCGCAGGAGACAGAGATTCTGCTGCTGGACGAGCCGACGACTTATCTCGATGTCCGTCATCAGATCGATTTGCTGGAATTGGTCGTCGACCTGGTTCGGACGCACGGGAAGACGGTGGTGATGGTGCTCCACGACCTCAATCAGGCTGCGCGCTACAGTGATCGGATCGTGGCTCTGCGTGATGGCGCGATCGTCGCCGACGGCCATCCAGCAGAAGTCGTCACAACGCACCTGCTCGAGCACGTCTTCGGGGTCCGCGCTCGGATCATCACCGACCCGGTGGCAGGCAGACCGATGTTCGTCGCCGAGTGATCGCCCTCGACCCTGCAGAACGACCGGTCGGGGCGTTACCGTATCGGGATGACTGCAGAACTCGGCGCTGACTCGGAGGTCGGCACACTTCGCACGGTGATGTTGCACCGCCCGGGCGACGAGCTTCGGCGTCTGACGCCGCGCAACAACGACCAACTTCTCTTCGACGGTGTGCCGTGGGTGGACAGGGCGCAGGAGGAGCACGACACCTTCGCCGAGTTGCTGCGTGGCCGCGGTGTCGAGGTATTGCTGCTCGGCGATCTGCTCACCGAAGCGATGACGGTGAGCGGGGCCGCTCGCATGCAGGGGATCTCGGCGGCCGTCAACGAGCGTCGCCTGGGCCGGGCACTCGCCCGCGATCTCACCACCCACCTGCGCGGCGTGCCTGCCGACGCATTGGCCTCGATTCTGATGGCAGGAATGACGTTCGACGAGCTTCTCGCCGCCGAAAGCGGTGAACCCGAACTCAGTGGTGCGTCGCTGGTACGCCGAATGCACCACGGCGCAGACTTCGTCATCGACCCGCTGCCGAACCTGCTCTTCACCCGCGACTCGTCGTTCTGGATCGGAAACCGTGTCGCGATCACATCGCTGGCGCTTCCCGCTCGGCTGCGGGAAACCACGCTCACCGATCTCATCTACGCCTTTCACCCCAGGTTTCTGGGAGTGCGACGCGCATACGAGTCGAGGACGGCTCCGGTCGAAGGCGGCGACGTGTTGCTGCTTTCGCCAGGAGTCGTTGCGGTCGGGGTCGGGGAGCGGACCACACCGGCCGGCGCGGAGGCCCTGGCGCGCAGCCTGTTCGAGGACAAGCTCGCCCACACCGTACTCGTGGTTCCGATCGCGCAGGAGCGAGCATCGATGCACCTCGACACGGTCTGCACGATGGTCGATGTCGACGCCGTCGTGATGTACCCGGCGATCCAACACACATTGTCCGCGTTCACGATTCGCAGCGAGGACGACGGTGTGTCCATCCGCGGAGCCGATCCGTTCCTCACCGCCGCAGCAGACGCGATGGGTATCGGCAAACTCCGGGTCATCGACACCGGCCTCGACCATGTCACCGCCGAACGGGAGCAGTGGGACGACGGAAACAACACGCTAGCGCTGGCGCCCGGCGTCGTCGTCGCCTACGAGCGCAACGTCGAGACCAACGCCCGGCTCGAGGCGTCGGGAATCGAGGTGCTGCGGATCAGTGGTTCCGAACTCGGATCGGGCCGCGGCGGTCCGAGATGTATGTCGTGCCCGGTATCGCGAGATTCACTGGTGCCTTGACGCGCCCTGGCGCGGCGAGTTTGTCGACGATGCTCGCTGGGTAGGCGATCGACATGACTGATCGTCGAGTAGTAATTGCCGGAGGACACGGAAAAATCGCGCAGCACCTCATCCAGGTGCTTACTGCGCACGGTGATCGGGCGGTGGCGCTGATACGCAATCCCGACCACATCTCTGCCGTCACCGCGTTGGGTGCTCTGCCCGAGATGATCGATATGGAAACGGCCTCGGTGGACGACGTTGCTGCGCTCATGAACGACGCCGATGCCGCCGTGTTCGCGGCTGGCGCGGGGCCGTCGGGTGGCATCGAACGCAAGGACACCGTCGACCGCGGTGCCGCGGTGCTTCTCGCGGACGCCGCCGAGAAGGCCGGAGTGAAGCGGTTCGTGCAGATCAGCTCGTTCGGTGCCGGTGAACGCGTCCCCGATGATGCCGGTGACACCTGGAAGGCCTACATCGAGGCGAAAACCGCAGCCGAGGAGGACCTGAAACGCCGCAGCGACCTCGAGTGGACGATCCTTCGGCCCGGCGGACTCACCGACGAGGATCCCACGGGGCACATCGCACTGTCGGCGCCGCCGCTCGAGCGTGGCACGGTGCCGCGCGCCGACGCTCGAGCGTGGCACGGTGCCGCGCGCCGACGTTGCAGCCGTCATCGCCGCTTTGCTGCAGTCTCCGTCCACGGCAGGAAAGACCTTGATGCTCACGTCCGGTGAGACGCGCATCGAGGATGCAATCGAAGCGGTCTAGATTCGAATCATGCGAGTACACGTCGACCCGTCGTCGAAGACACCCCTGTACGAGCAACTGCGTGCGGGCATTCTCGAGCAGGTTCGCACGGGTGCGCTCATCGCCGAGACCAAGATCCCCACCGTTCGCGGGCTGGCCGAGGAATTGGGCATAGCGCCGCACACGGTGGCCAAGGCGTACCGGGAGTTGGAGGCGCAGGGCGTCATCGAGGCTCGTGGACGGCTCGGGACGTTCATCTCCTCGGGCGGTGATCCGACGGAGGACAGCGCGGGTCGAGCCGCGACCGCGTATGTTGCCGAACTCCGCGCGCTCGGCCTCGACGACGACAAGATTCTCGACTTCGTGAGCAGGGCCATACGAGGGTGAGTTGACGCTTCAACTCGGGCGTGTCAGGGTTGGCGAGTTCTCATCGTCGCGCCCGAAGGATCTGACATGAACTCGTCCATTTTCCGAGACATCGCAACGCTCGTTGCCCGCATCGGCCTCGGCGTCGTATTCATCGCGCACGGTTGGCAGAAATTCGACACCAACGGCCTCGATGCCACCAAGGCCGGATTCGAGGGGATGGGGATACCGCTCCCCGAGATCTCCGCGTACTTCGCGACCTTCGTCGAACTGGTCGGCGGAGCTGCCCTCCTCCTGGGCATCTTCACCCCGATCGTGGGGATTCTGCTGTTCCTCAACATGCTCGGAGCATTCGTCTTCGTGCACTACGAAAACGGAGTCTTCGTCGGCGAAGGCGGATACGAGTTGGTAGTCGCGCTCGGCGTCGGCGCGCTCGTGCTGGCTGCCGTCGGCGCCGGACGCATCAGCCTCGACAATGCCCTCGGCGGCAAGACCAGTTTCGGCATGTAGGCGCCTTCGGCGCATGTGCGTGGAAATACATAGCCCTCTATGTATTTTCACTCACATGCGCGAAGCGCCTACCGCCAACTCGGGAGCCACAGCTGCTGCTGCCACAGCTCGGGCGTGATCGGCATCGCCGTCAGAATCGGCCACAGATACACGAAATTCGCGATCACGAGTGCCAGGTAGAGACTCACCAGCATGAACCCGGTGCCGCGTCGTTCGGCGGACGCCTGCGCGCGGCCGATGATCTGGCCGAGAACGAGCGCGAAACCCATCACCATGAACGGCGCCAACGTCACGGCGTAGAAGTAGTACATCTGCCGGTCGAGGGTGAGGAACCAGGGCAGCAAGCCGGCGCCGTAGCCGGTGAGGACCACCGCGAATCGCCAGTCGCGGCGAACCAACACCATCCACAGCGACCACAGCAGCATCGGCACCGCGAGCCACCACATCGCGGGCGTGCCGATCAGCATGATCGCCTTCACACACGTGTTCGCCGAGCAGCCTTCGACTGTGCCGCCATCGGCGAAGTAGTACAGCATCGGACGCAGCCCCATCGGCCACGTCCACGGCTTGGACTCCCACGGATGAACGTTGCCGGCCGAGTTGGTCAGGCTCGAGTGGAACGTCAGCACATTGCCGCTGTAGTACCACAGCGACCGCAGCGCGGCCGGCACGAAGGAGAACGGCCCACCGGTGCCGATCTCGTTGCCGACGGCGTGTCGATCCACTCCGGTCTCGCTCGCGAACCAGCCTGTGTACGTGCTCAGGTAGACGACCACCGGAATGACGACCAGCGCGTACAGCGCTGGACCGAGGTCGCGAACCGCGGTGCCGATCCACGGGCGCTCGACGCCGCTCGATCGGCGCGCCGCGACATCGAACGCCACCGACAGCAGCCCGAAGAATGCGATGAAATACAGGCCGGACCATTTGGTCCCGCACGCGAGGCCCAACAGGACACCTGCGCCGAAGCGCCACCAACGCACACCCATTCGGGGCCCGAAGCGGCTCGCCGCCATGCGGCCCTCGCTGCGCACCGTCGCATAGCGCCGACGCATCTCGTCGCGGTCGACGACCAGACAGCCCAGAGCCGCGGTGACGAAGAACGCCAGGAAGATATCGAGCATCCCGATCCGCGAGGACACGAACGTAACGCCGTCGACGATCAGCAGAATGCCCGCGATTGCCCCGACCAGGGTAGATCGTGCCAGGCGCCGGACGATGCGCACGACGATGAGCACCAGCAACGTTCCGGCCAACGCAGAGGAGAAGCGCCAACCCCAACCGTTGTAGCCGAACAGGGCCTCGCCGACGGCGATCAACTGCTTGCCGACGGGCGGATGCACCACGAGCCCGTAGCCCGGGTTGTCCTCGACGCCACCGCCGGTCAGCACCTGCCAGCCCTGCGGCGCGTAGTGCTTCTCGTCGAAGACGGGTGTACCGGCGTCCGTCGGGTATCGCAGCATCGCGAATCGAGTGACCGCAGCGATCACCGTGATGACGAGGGTGACGATCCAACCCCGGAGTCGGTCGTGGTCCCGGTAGTAATCGGCTGCAGGGGACGTGGGACCGGGACTGACTACAAACCGCTCGGTCAACATGGCCACATGCCGATCGTAGGCGTCGGCGCCGAGTGAGAGACGATGGGAGCATGCTGATCCTTGCCGCTACACCCATGGGCGACGTGGGTGATGCGTCCCAACGCCTGCGCGACGCACTGGCCACGGCCGACGTCGTCGCCGCCGAAGACACCCGGCGCACCAAGCATCTCGCGTCGGGACTCGGGGTGGTGATCACGGGAAAGGTCGTCAGCTTCTACGACCAGGTGGAGACTGCGCGCCTACCCGGCCTGGTCGACGCCGTACGCGAGGGCAAGACCGTCCTACTCGTCACCGACGCAGGGATGCCGTCGGTGAGCGATCCCGGCTACCGGTTGGTCGCAGCCTGCGTCGAGCACGACCTCCCCGTCACGTGCCTGCCCGGTCCATCCGCGGTGACCACTGCGCTGGCACTGTCCGGTCTGCCGGTGGAGCGGTTCTGCTTCGACGGCTTCCCGCCGCGCAAGCAGGGGCAGCGAATGACATTCTTCGAATCCTTGAAGACCGAGCCGCGTGCCTGCGTCTTCTTCGAGGCCCCGCACCGTCTCGCAGCCAGCCTCGACGACGCGGTGACGGTGCTCGGCGGCGACCGCAGGGCGGCAGTGTGCCGAGAGCTCACCAAGACCTACGAGGAGGTCAAGCGGGGAACCCTCGGCGAACTGGCCGCGTGGGCCACCGGCGGCGTTCGCGGAGAGATCACCGTCGTTCTCGCCGGGGCGCAGCCCGTCGCCTCGGAACCGGAGGATCTCGTCGACGACGTCGAGGAGCTGGTGGCGTCGGGCATGCGGTTGAAGGACGCCTGTGCCCAGCTGGCTGTCGGCGGTGTCAGCAAGCGCGAGCTCTACGAGGCCGTCCTGTTGGCCCGAGTGGAGCCTGCGGAATGACCGGTCAGCCGACGACCTGTTGACGTAGCCCCTCGGTGGCGGCTTCGAGGATGGTCTTGGTCCCCCTCTTGACGAGGAATCCGGGCACCGGGATCTTCGGGTCGACGGTCAACGAGAAGTCGACGTGTGTGCCCTTGTCCGTTGCGGTCAGCGTGTACTCGCCGTGCTGGGCCTTCTGCTGCGAGCTTTCCACGAGGTCCCAGGTGACCTTGGTATCGGACCATGTGTATTCGACGACCTGATCGTCGTTGATGCCGAGGATCGACACCGCCATCTTCACCCGGTACGGTTTTCCGTCCTCGGTTCGGTCGACGATTTCGACCTTTTTGTGAACGGGCGACCATGACGGCAGCGCTTCCACATCGGAGAGAACGTCGAGAACTGCGGCGGGGTCGGCTTCGATGACGACCTCTTTGTTTCCTGTAACAGCCATGTTCGTCAAGGTATCTCAGGCAGTGCCTGTTACGTTCGGTAACGCGCTGTGACTACGCACGAAAGCACCGATTTCCCGTAGTGCGTGATGTGATTCGGGAACAAAATCCGCGGCTTGGAACACGTGGACCTGGTCTTCCCATACCTGCAATTCGCAGTGGACCCCGGCCGCTTCGAGACGTTCGATCATCAGTTCGGCGTCGGCGAGGACGATTTCGGTCGACCCGGCCTGGATGAGCACGGGCGGAAGGCCGGTGAGGTCGGCGTCGACGGGCGAAACCCGCGGTCCCCGATGGCCGTCGACGACGATTCGCGCCTCGACGCGGTCGGCGAGCACCGTCAGCGCGGGCACGGCACCGGAAGGGAACACCGCGCACTTCGACGCGTTCGCGTGCTCGATCTTGCCTGTCGGGTCCATATCGGTCAGCGGTGACATGGTGAAGATGCCGGCCGGCGTGGGCAGGCCGAGATCTCGCAGCGTCAGCGCCACCATGAACGAGAGGTATCCGCCCGCCGAGTCACCGGCGATGAAGATCTGATCGGGGCGGTAACCCGAGTCGAGGAGGAACCGGTAGCCGTCGACACCGTCTTCCACCGCATGAGAGATGGGATTGCGTGGCATCATCCGGTAGTCGACCGAGAGGACCGGTGCGTCGACGCTCTGGGAGACCCGCGATGTCAACCGTCGGTGGGTGTTGAGGCCGCAGCAGACGAAAGCGCCGCCGTGCAGGTAGAGCACGACGCGTTCGTTGCCGACGCCTTCCGCGCGAATCCACTCGGCCTCGCATTCCGCCAGCATCACACTGCGGGTATCGGTGCCTTTGAGCGGTGGCATGAGCATTCCGGCGTAGTCGACGACACTCATCGGCCAGGGAAGATTGGGGGCTTTGGCCCATACCGACAGAAACGGGCGGACCGTGAACTGTAGATACGTTGCCAGCGCGCGAGACTGCAGGCTGCTTCCGGCCATGTCGAGCCTGGTCGAGACGCTTCTCGGCGCTGGCTGCGGACGCTTCAGTGCGGTAAGCACGGGATTCATCGCCCTCGCCTCCAATCCTGGTACTTGGAACTCCTAGTACCTGGACATTAGCCCGTGATTCGGGTTGCTTGAACGTATGGTCGTGTTCGATGTCACTTCGATGTCACACTGTGATCAAATCCAGGCAGAAAGTTTATCGCTCATGGCGCTCATGCCCGTTACCGAATCCATGTTCTTGATCGCCGAATCCAGAGAGCACCCAATGCATGTCGGCGGCCTGCAATTATTCGTGCCGCCGGGCGATCCGCACGAGTTCGCGGAGCTGATCCACAAGAAATTCACCTCGGAGAACGTGCACGAGCTGTTCCGGAAACGACCGGGACGACCTGTCAATGTCATGGGCAGCCTCGCCTGGTCCCGTGAACCCGAGATCGACTTCGAGTACCACGTGCGCCGGGTCGTACTGCCCGCACCCGGACGCATTCGTGAACTGTTCCAGTTCATTTCGCTCAACCATGGCACCCCACTCGACCGATACCGGCCGATGTGGGAGCTGCAGATCATCGAGGGTCTCGCCGACGGGCGCATCGCCGTCTACACCAAGGTGCATCACTCGCTCGTCGACGGCGTTTCCGCGCTCAAGCTCATGCTGAACACCTTCACCACCGATCCCGACGATCGAAACGGCGTCGCCACCTGGGATCCGTCACTTTTTCATGACAAGAAACGTCCGGAGGCATCGTCGACGCTGGCGAAGATCACCGGCGGGTTGTCGTTCGGCCGCAAACTCGCCGGTGACGTCGTGGACTTCGTGCCTGCCGTGACGCGACTGAGCGTGCGCGCGCTACGCCACGAGGGCGCGCAGTTGCCGCTGCGGGCCCCTCGGACGATGTTCAACGTGCCCATCGGGGGTGCGCGGCGGTTCGCGGCCGAAAGCTGGTCCATCAGCCGGATGTCCGCGGTAGCGAAGACATATGACGTCAAACTGAACGACATCGTGCTCGCCATGTGCTCCGGTGCCCTCCGCAGCTACCTCATCGATCAGGAAGCGCTTCCCGACGCCCCGCTCGTCGCGATGGTTCCGGTCTCTCTCCGCAAGCCGGGGGAGGACAAGGAGTCGGGCAACTCCGTCTCGGCGATCCTGTGCAACCTGGGCACGGACGAGGCCGACCCCCTGGCCCGGCTGCAGCGCATCACCGACTCGTCTTCGCGGGGCAAGGAGATGATGCGAGAGTTCAACACTCTCGAATCGCTGGCCTTCGGAGCTGTCGCATTGTTGCCCCTGCTCTTTGCGCCCGTGCCCGGCTTCGTGGCCAACACCCCGCCGCCGTTCAACGTCATCATCTCCAACGTCCCCGGCAGGAAGGAAGACCTGTACTGGAACGGTGGCAAACTCGACGGAATCTATCCCGCGTCCATCGTGGCCGACGGCATGGCCCTCAACATCACCGTCGCAAGCAACGGTGACTCACTCAATTTCGGTCTCATCGGTTGCCGCCGCAGCGTCCCGCACCTGCAGCGAATCCTGACGCACCTCGAGAACGCGCTCGAGGAGTTGGAGAAGGCGACGTCGTCGCATGTGAGTGAAAATACATAGCAGGCGGGAGCGCAGCCTGCGGAGTGACCCAGGTTCGCAGCGTATTTTCACTCACATGCGCGTAGCGCCTACTTGACCTCGTACTTGGGAAACACGGGCGACGGAGTGGGCAGAGCCTCGCCAGGGACGATGCGCGCCGTGATGTCTGTGAACTCACGCGCCGGATCGCCGAGCAGCTCGAGGATTCGAGCGGCAGCAGTGGGCATCACCGGCTGAACCAGGATCCCGACGATGCGCAGCACCTCGAGCGTCACGTACAGCACAGTGGCCATGCGATCCGGATCGGTCTTGCGCAGCACCCACGGTTCCTGCTGCGAGAAGTAGCGGTTGGTCTCACCGAGCACCGACCAGATCGCTTCGACCGCCGAGTGCAGGGCCTGGACGTCGAACTCGCGGCGGCAGATGCCGAGCAACGCGTCGGCGCGGGCGAGTAGGGCTTCGTCCTCGGCGGTGAACGCGCCGGGCGTCGGGACCTTCCCGTCCAGGTTCTTGGCGACCATGGTCAGCGAGCGTTGCGCGAGGTTGCCGAGTTCGTTGGACAGGTCGGCGTTCATGCGGGTGACGATGGCCTCGGCGCTGTAGCTGCCGTCCTGGCCGAAGGACACCTCACGTAGCAGGAAGAATCGGAGCGAGTCGAGGCCGAACTCGTCGACGAGTGTGAACGGATCGACGACGTTGCCGACCGACTTCGACATCTTCTCGCCCTTGTTGTTCAGGAATCCGTGTACGAAAACGCGTTTGGGCAGTTCGACGCCCGCGGACATCAGGAACGACGGCCAGAACACCGTGTGGAAGCGGGTGATGTCCTTGCCGATGATGTGCAGGTCGGCGGGCCAGTACTTCTCGAACGTCTCCGACTCGGTGTTGGGGTACCCGACGCCGGTGAGGTAGTTGGTCAGCGCGTCGACCCATACGTACATCACGTGGTCGGGATCGCCCGGTACCTCGACGCCCCAGTCGAACGTCGTTCGCGAGATGGAGAGGTCCTTGAGGCCGCTCTTGACGAAGTTGACGATCTCGTTGCGGCGCGTGTTCGGTGCGATGAAATCCGGGTTGGACTCGTACAGCTCGAGCAGCTTGTCCTGGTAGGCGGAGAGGCGGAAGAAGTACGTGGACTCCTCGGTCCATTCCACCGGCGTCTGCGTCTCGGTGGCGACGCGGGTACCGTCCTCGGCCTGCGTCGTCTCGCCCTCGGTGTAGAAGGCCTCGTCGCGCACCGAGTACCAACCGGAGTACGTATCGAGGTAGATGTCGCCTCGCTCGACCATCTTGGTCCAGATCGCCTTGCTGGATTCGAGGTGGTCGGCATCGGTGGTCCGGATGAAACGGTCGTACGAGATCCCGAGGGCCTTCTGCAGTCCCTCGAAAGCGTCGGAGTTGCGTGCAGCCAGGTCGCGGACGTCGATGCCCTCTTTGACGGCCGTCTGCTGCATCTTCAGGCCGTGCTCGTCCGTCCCGGTGAGGAACATGACGTCGAACCCGTCGAGTCGCTTGAATCGGGCGATGACGTCCGTCGCGATGTACTCGTAGGCGTGGCCGATGTGCGGGGCACCGTTCGGGTACGCGATGGCTGTGGTGACATAGAAGGAGGGCCGTGAGGCATCAGCTGGCGCAGTCATGGTGCGCCTACTCTATCGGCGTGAGCAAAGACCGCCCCGCACCGCCATTGCCCGAACGTCTCGACAGGCTCGTCGATGCGCACACCCATCTCGACGCGTGTGGCGCCGTCGACGCCGCGTCCGTGGCCGCCATCCTCGACCGGGCGGAGTCCGTCGGCGTATCACGGGTGGTGACCGTCGCCGACGATCTCGAGGCCGCGCGTTTCGCCGTCGACGCCGCTCACTGGGATGCGCGGGTGTGGGCTGCCACCGCGATTCACCCGACCCGGGCGAACGTTCTGGACGAGGACGTGAAAGCCGAGATCGAGCGACTCTCTGCCGACGAGCGGGTCGTGGCTGTCGGCGAAACGGGACTCGATTACTACTGGCCCGGCAAGCTCGAGGGCTGCGCGACGGCCCGGGAGCAGCAGGACGGTTTCCGCTGGCACATCGACCTCGCTAAACGGCTCGGGAAAACGCTGATGATCCACAATCGCGAGGCCGACGAGGACCTGTTGAAGGTGCTGTCCGAAGAGGGCGCGCCGGAGACCGTCATCTTCCATTGCTTCTCGTCCGGGCCGGAGATGGCAACTGCGTGCATCGACGCCGGCTACGTGCTCAGCCTGTCCGGGACCGTCAGTTTCAAGAACGCGCATGCATTGCGAGAGGCCGCCAGACTCATTCCCGACGGCCAACTGCTGGTCGAGACCGATGCGCCATTTTTGACCCCGCATCCGTTTCGGGGCGCACCCAACGAGCCGTACTGCCTCCCTTACACCGCACGCGCGCTCGCCGAGATCCGCGGCCAGGATCCAGTGGAGCTCGCCGCGCACGTCACCGCCAATGCCGAACGGGTCTATTCGCTGGGCGTGTGACTGTTACTCAGCGGTGCAGAGTTGCGAGATGTGCACCGATTCGTTACCGTACCGTGACCGCCCGACGGGCTTGCCGCACGAATAGGTAGCGCTCCACAATCCAGGGATTGCAACTTGACCAGTCTTGCTCGCCTAAACAACGCCAGGTCGATGACGCTGTACTTCGTTGTCGCCGCTCTGTTGGCAACGCTGATCGTCGGGGGCGCCACCGCCGTAGCTCGTCACAAAACCGTGACCATCGACGTCGACGGTGAATTGATCACACTCAGCACCATGAGCACCGACGTCAGCGGAGCGCTCTCGGCAGCGGGCTTCGAACCGGACGAGAAGGACCTCGTCGCACCGGGGCCGGACTCGTCCATCTCGGACGGCGAGACCGTCGTCCTGCGGCGAGCACGCGAACTGACCGTCACCATCGACGGAGAACCCGAGCAGATCTGGACGACGGCACTGACCGTCGACGAAGCACTGCAGCAAATGGATCTCGCTGATGACGTGCACGTCTCGGCCTCGCGCGGTGAGCGCCTGCCCCTCGAGGGAACCGACCTCGAAGTGGCACTGCCCAAGCAGGTCACCCTCGTCGACGGGGCAGCACCGGCCGCGCCGGTGACGCTGGCTGCGCCGACCGTCGCCGAGTTCCTCGAAGAGGCCGGCACGCCGCTCGAGCAGGCCGATACCGTCACGCCCGGCCCGGACGAGACCGTCACCGACGGCGCCGAGATCATCGTTACCCGCAACCGCACCGAGACGCGAACCGAGACCACCGACGTCACCCCGCCTGCGGAGCGCATCGAGGACCCGACGATGAACGTGAGTCGGACCGTCGTCGAAAACCCGGGCGCGCCCGGCATCTCCGACATCACCTGGGAAGTCAACCTCGTCAACGGCGAGGAAGTCGGTCGCGAGAAGGTCGACGAGGTCGTCAAGGTGCCGGCCCAGCCGCAGGTCGTGCGTGTCGGCGCCAAGCCCGGCACCGAAGTTCCCCCCGTCGAGAACGGCGCGATCTGGGACGCGTTGGCTCAGTGCGAGGCAACTGGCAACTGGGCGATCAACACCGGAAACGGTTACTACGGCGGCGTCCAGTTCGACCAGAACACCTGGGAGCGTCAGGGCGGGTTGAAGTACGCACCCCGTGCCGATCTGGCAACACGCGAAGAGCAGATCGCCATCGCGGCCGTGACTCAGCGGTCGCAGGGATGGGGCGCATGGCCCTCGTGCACGTCTCGCCTGGGCCTCCGATGACGGGTGCGTAGAGTTTCCACAGTGCAGGAAGATGTGAGGCAACCCGTGGCGCTGCTCGGGCCCGCGGAGGTGCGATCCCTCGCCGCCGAGTTGGACGTTCGCCCCACCAAACAACTCGGACAGAACTTTGTGCACGACGCCAACACCGTGCGACGCATCGTCGCGTCCGCGGGGGTCGGGGGAGCGGACACCGTCCTCGAGGTCGGCCCTGGTCTCGGATCGCTGACGCTGGCGCTTCTCGATGTCGCCGACGCCGTGATCGCCGTCGAGATCGACCCCAAGCTCGCCGGGCGGCTACCGCAGACGGCAGCCGAGCGCGCCCCGTCGCGGGCCGGACAACTCACTGTCGTCGAATTCGACGCGCTGCGCGTGAAGGCATCGGACATCCCGGGTGCGCCGTCGGCGCTGGTGGCGAATCTCCCCTACAACGTCGCCGTGCCCGTACTCATTCACCTGTTCTCCGAGCTGCCCTCGCTGCGGACAGCGCTCGTCATGGTCCAGGCCGAGGTCGCCGATCGGCTCGCAGCCGACCCGGGCAGCAAGGTCTACGGCATACCGAGCGTGAAAGCTGGATTCTTCGGGACGGTCAAGCGCGCCGGTTCCGTCGGCCGGTCGGTGTTCTGGCCGGTGCCGAAGGTCGAATCGGGTCTCGTTCGTCTCGACCGCTATCCCGAACCCCCGTGGTCCATGGACGACAAGCATCGGCGCGCCGTCTTCGCCGTCGTCGACGCTGCTTTCGCGCAGCGCCGCAAGACACTGCGCGCCGCCTTGAGCGGCTGGGCGGGTTCGCCCGTGATCGCCGAGCGCCGCCTCCGCGAAGCCGGCATCGACCCCTCGGCGCGCGGGGAAACCCTCGATGCCGCAGCTTTCGTCAGGCTGGCCGGTACGCAGGCCTGATTTGGCACCCCTGCTTTTCGGCATGAATGGGCCATCGCAACGGTTAGACAGTTGTAGTGGTCCATTCATGCCGAGAGGGGGCTGCCGAAAGGTGGGCTCACGAAGGGGGGGGGCTCACGAAGGCGGACGCACACTCGCGCGGTAGCGCTCGCTGAGGAAGGTGTGTCGTTCGGCCACCCGCATGCATTCCGCTTCGAGCTCGGGCGGACCGAGGATGGTGAAGTCGGTGTCGAATGCGCCGAGCCAGTGCGCTATGGACTCCAGCGAGTCGCCGGACAGGGTGACGGTGCACGTCTGGTCGGGTCCGGATTCGATTGTGCCCCAACGCTCGTCGATCATCGGTGCGATGGTCTCGATCGGCGCCTGCAGGGCAATGCTCGCCTGCACCTGGGTGAAGGGTCGGGCCAGCCCAGCCGCGACGAAGGCCGCTGCCCCGCCCTCGGGTAGCGCGCGCGGGGTGAAACGTGGACCGGTGGGGACCTTCGGGGTCAACCGGTCGACGCGGAAGGATCGCCAGTCCTGACGCAGCAGATCCCATCCGAGCAAGTACCACCGCGCTCCGGAGCGGACGAGGCTGTACGGCTCCACCTCGCGCTGCGTCTCGGTGCCGTCGTGGGAGCGGTAGTCGAAACGGAGCCGCTCGCGGTTGTGACAGACCCCCGCGACGACGGACAGGATGCCCGCGTCCACGGCGGAACGGGCTGGGCGGTCGACGACGTCGATTCGGAGGGCGTCGAGCCGATGCCGGATGCGTGAGGGCATCACCTGCCTGAGCTTCGTCAGCGCCCGCAACGACGCTTCGCCGATGCCTGCGACGGCCCCTCCCGCTGCGGACTGCAACCCGAACGCCACCGCGAGGGTCTCTTCGTCGTCGAGCAGCAATGGCGGCATCTCCGCGCCGGGCCCGAGCTGGTAGCCACCGCCGACACCTGCCGTCGCGTTGACCGGGTAGCCGATCTCCCGGAGCTTGTCGACGTCGCGCCGGACTGTCCGCGGTGTGACGTTCAGGCGCTCGGCCAGGTCCGCTCCGGCCCAGTCTCGGCGTGTCTGGAGCAGGGAGAGCAGCTTGAGCAGTCGTGCCGACGTTTCCCTCATGGATCGATGATCGCAAGAATTGCGGACAGTTGTCGTCCGCGATCAGCGTGGTTCACCATTTCCACTACTGTTGACTCTCGTGCTCTCAGTCGTCCACAGCCCCGTCGTAGTCAGGGCACCGTCGAAGGTCAACCTGCACCTGTCGGTCGGTGACCTCCGCGAGGACGGCTATCACGAACTCACGACGGTCTTTCAGGCGTTGTCTTTGTCGGACCGGATATCGGTGGTGCCCTCGCAGGCCCTGCGGGTCATCGTCACGGGTGCGGACGCGAAGTCCGTTCCCACCGACGAGCGCAATCTCGTGTGGAAGGCCGCGGTGCTTCTCGCCGAGGCAGTCGGCCGCGAACCACTCGTCGACATCACCGTCGACAAGGGCATTCCAGTGGCGGGCGGCATGGCGGGCGGCAGCTCCGATGCCGCAGCGACGCTCGTAGCCCTCGACGCGCTGTGGCATCTGGAACTATCTCGAACCGAGCTGACCGACCTGGCGGCACAACTGGGCAGCGATGTCCCGTTCGTGCTGCACGGCGGCACTGCGGTGGGCACAGGACGCGGCGAGAAGCTACTTCCGGTCCTCTCCCGCAACAGCTTTCACTGGGTCCTGGCGCTCGCGAAGGGCGGACTGCAGACACCCGCGGTGTTCGCCGAACTCGACGAACTCCGGGCCAAAGGAAATCCGCCGCGACTCGGTGACCCCGAGGCTCTCATGCATGCGCTCGTCAGCGGCGACGCGCACACGCTCGCGCCCCTGCTCGGAAACGACCTGCAAGTTGCGGCGGTATCGTTGCTACCGCAATTGCGCCGGACGCTGCGGGCCGGAGTCACGGCCGGTGCGCTCGCCGGAATCGTGTCCGGTTCCGGTCCGACCTGTGCTTTTCTCTGCGCCGACGCCGGCACCGCGGTGGCGGTCGGTGCGGAATTGTCCGGTGCCGGCGTCTGCCGCACCGTGCGTGTTGCGAGCGGCCCCGTTCCGGGTGCTCGCGTGATCACTAACGAATCGATTGGTTTCACCTGATGGTCAATCTCGTCAATCTCGAAAACGTCTCCAAGTCCTTCGGCGTCAAACCGCTGCTCGACGGTGTGTCCCTCGGTGTTCAGGAGGGCGAGCGGATCGGCATGGTCGGTCTCAACGGCGGCGGCAAGACCACCACCCTCGAGGTGCTGGCCGGCATCGAACCTCCGGACTCGGGACGGGTGAGCCGCGTCAGTGGCCTGCGGATGGCCGTGGTGACGCAGCGCGGCGTACTGCCACCCGGATCGACCGTCGGACAGGTCGTGCTCGATCCGCTGGGCATGGCCGAGCACGAGTGGGCCGGTGACTCACGGGTGCGCAACATCCTGACCGGCATCGGCATCGCCGATCTCGGCCCGGCCGGAAGCTCTGGTCTCGACGCCCCCATCGACAACCTTTCGGGCGGTGAGCGACGCCGCGTCGCCCTGGCCGCTGCGCTGGTACAAGATCTCGACCTGCTCGTGCTGGACGAGCCGACCAACCACCTCGACGTCGAAGGTGTGCAGTGGCTCGCTGCGCACCTCGTCGGTCGTCGCAGCGCGCTCGTCGTCGTCACTCACGATCGCTGGTTCCTCGACACTGTCGCCAACCAGACCTGGGAGGTCGTCGGCGGCGGCGTCGAGACCTACGAGGGCGGCTACAACGACTGGATCTTCGCGCGCGCCGAACGCTCCCGCCAGGCCGACGCATCCGAGGAACGCCGACGGAACCTGGCGCGCAAGGAGTTGGCGTGGCTGCGCCGCGGCGCACCTGCCCGGACATCCAAACCGAAGTACCGCATCGAAGCCGCCGAGGCGCTCATCGCCGACGTGCCCGCCCCGCGCGATTCCGTCGCACTCGCCTCGTTCGCTCAGCGCAGGCTCGGCCGGATCGTCATCGAACTCGAGGACGTCCGGCTCGAAACCCCGGACGGCCGTGAGCTCGTCAAGGACTTCACATGGCGGCTGGCCCCCGGTGAACGAGTGGGTCTGGTGGGCGTCAACGGATCCGGCAAGACGACGCTGCTGCGCACGTTGGCCGGCGAACTCGAGCCGGCAACGGGCAAACGAATCCAGGGCCAGACCGTCAAGATCGGGTGGCTCAAGCAGGAACTGGACGATCTGCCGAAGAAACTGCGGGTGCTCGACGCCGTCAAGGAGGTCGCCGAGCGCATCACCCTGGGGGACAAGGAGGTCTCAGCAGGCCAGCTCGCCGAGCGTCTCGGGTTCACCCCGGCCCGTCAGCGCACGCCTGTCGGTGACCTTTCCGGTGGCGAGCGGCGCCGGCTGCAGCTCACTCGCGTGCTCATGGCCGAGCCGAACGTGCTGTTGCTCGACGAGCCGACCAACGATCTCGACATCGACACCCTGCAGCAGCTCGAGGATCTGCTCGACAGCTGGGCAGGCACCCTCGTCGTCATCAGTCACGACAGGTACCTGATCGAACGCATCTGTGACTCGACGTGGGCACTGTTCGGCGACGGCAAGCTCACCAACTTGCCGGGCGGCATCGAGGAATACCTCCGGCGTCGTGCAGTGATCGCAGCGGAAGCGACTCCGGACTCGCTCACCACCGGCGGTACCACCAGGAAGGCCGTCAAGGACGCGGCGTCGGAGCGGGCCGCGCGCAAGGAACTGAGCAAGCTCGAGAAGCTCGTCGTGCGGCTCTCGGACCGCGAGATCGCGTTGCACGCCGAACTCGCGGAGGCCGCGACCGAGACGAGCAAGTTGGTCGAGCTCGATACCGAGCTGAAGAAGGTTCTCGCGGACAAGGACGTCGCCGAGGAGCGGTGGATGGAACTCGCCGCAGAGTTGGAATGAGGGAGAGCGAGCGGGGTTTGACAGGGAACGCGCCCGGGGTATTACCGGCTTCATGATTACGCCGTGTACACCCCGGATGTATGCCGAGATGGGTTGCGCGCAATGACCTCGGTGGTGCGGGCTGCGTTGGGCCCGGCGTTCGAGGATCTGCACCCGAAAGTGCAGTGGCGCTTCGGGTTGTCCTCCGCCGACAGCGCATGCCAGTTTGGTGTCGGCGTGATGGAGGAGATGACCCACTCCGCGCTGGTGCCGCCGCCCGTTCTGTGGCTCGGTGGCAGACGCGGCTTGTTCCCGGCCGGCAAAGCCACCGATGTGCCGTTCACGGTCGCCAACTACGCCTACGTCGACGACATCGGACGCGAAACTCTGTCCTTCGTTCGACGGTTTTCGTTCGTCGGTAAGGCCCAGGGTATGAACTCGGTGATGGTCACGCCTGCGCGAACATCCGGTCGCTCCGCTCCGGCGAGCGACGTGGCGCTGGATTACCTCGGGTACCACTCGGACATGGTTGTGCAGACGCGGTGCAGCGTCGAACCCGACGGGGTATTGCTACTGGAGAGTGGTGCGCCCCGAGTGCTGGGCGTGCGGATACCTCAGATTGCGTCCGCACTGACCACGGCACGCGAATGGTGGGACGAGGAACAGCAGCGCCACCGAATCCGAATCGACGTCACCAGCCCGATCCTCGGCACGCTCTTCCACTACCACGGGTGGTTCACAGCAGAAGAGCGCCCGTGTGGCCCGTCCGATATCCCCGAGGGTGCGAAACCGACGAAGCTGGTCGAACGGGAGTAAGCCTGCAGCCGGCCTCGCCACCCGCACATGGGTAGCGAAGCCGGTGTTGGCAGAAGATCAGCGGTAACCCTTGGCGGGGTTGAGCAGATCCAGGACGATGGTCTGCCCGTTGGAGCGAACGTGGATTTCGGGGTTCTGCAGTCCACCCGAGACGAGGTACTCGCCGAGGAGCTGAAGAAGCTCATCGGGGCCCACGGAGGTATCGGGGGTACGGATGTCACCGGTGCGGCTGCCGAGCTCGTTCTGCGTCAGGCGACCTGCGATGCGCACGGACGCGACACCCATGGCGGTACGACGGTCCGGTACACCGCTGCGGCCGGCGCTCGTCGAGGCCGATGAGCCGCTGGATGCGTGGGTAGAGCGGCCATTTGTCGGTAGGCCGTGTTCGGAGATCTGATCGCTAGTAGTCACTTCAACCTCGTTCGAATCCTGGGTGGGCTGCTTCGGCGTCGTGCTTTCGGGTTCGGACTTCGTTCCGGACATCGGTGCATCCTGCTTTCGCGTGTCGGAATCCGTGTCCGACGGCTCGGTGGCCGCGTCGGCTTCCTGGTCGGATGTGGGCGGCGTGGCCGAGTTCGACTCGGGCGTTTCCTCGTCGGAGGCCAATTTCGGGGTGGGTGTACTCAGCCGGTGAGCTGGCACCTGCCCGATCTTGATCCCTGCCAGCGGATAGCTGGAACCCTTTGTCATAACCAAACCCCACGTCGGATGCGCTGAAACCTTTTCGACATCGAGAAACGTACTCGAAGTCCGTTCGGACCATCGAAGAGTAACACCATGCCTGTTTATGTGGGTATTTTGTGGTGCCATTTCGTGTTTACGGCATGAGAAACCGCCGGACGCGGGGTCCGGATCGGTTCGGAATACGAGCAGGTACCTACCTGCTCGCGGGCGCTTCTATTCGCCGGCGGCGACGAGAGGTTCGAGCGTCAACTCGGGCATTTCCTTCTCGATGTACTGAAGCCGCCATTTGTCGCTGACAAGGGCGAGAAGCGCCCCGTCGGTGCGGGTGAACACTTCGACTCCTCGCTGGCGCCCCAGCTCGGTAGCGGACGCGGCGTCCGTGCGGCGGGCCACCGAATACCCGAGCGGCTCCAACCGGGAGTCGACGCCGAACTCGGACTTCATCCGAGCGGTGACGACCTCGAACTGCATCGGTCCCACCGCGGCCAGCACCGGCGAGGCGTCGCCGCGCACGTCGTTGCGCAGCACCTGCACCACGCCCTCGGAATCCAGCTGCTCGACGGCCCGTCGGAACTTCTTGTACTTGTCCGCGCTGTCGACTCGCAAGGCAGCGAAATGCTCGGGCGCGAACGACGGAATCGGCGGGAACTCGACCTTCTTGTCGCTGAAGAGCGTGTGACCGGGGGCGAGTGCGGTCGCGTTGACGAGACCGACGACATCGCCCGGGTAGGCGTTTTCGACGGTGGTGCGCTCGCGGCCGAACACCGTCAATGCGTACTTGGTGGTGAAGGGCTTGCCTGTTTGGGCGTGGGTGACCACCATGCCACGCTCGAAGACGCCCGATACGACGCGCATGAACGCCAACCGGTCGCGGTGGGCGGTGTCCATACCTGCCTGCACCTTGAACACCACCGCGCTGAACGGGTCGGTGACCTCGCGGACGCCGCCGTTGATGTCCTCGCGGCCACCGGGCGCAGGCGCCAGCGCGACGAGGGTGTCGAGGATCTGGCGGACACCGAAGTTCAGCATCGCGGACCCGAAGATGACGGGTGAGGTTTGGCCGGCGAGGAACATTTCCTGATCGTGTCCCTGTCCGCTCGAGACCAGCAGTTCGCTTTCCTCGAGGGCGGTGTCCCAGTCGATCCCTTCCCGCGCCGCGGCGGCCTCGGCGTCCATCAGTTCCTCGGGGGCGATGGTTGCACCGCCCGCAGTTCGGGTGAAGCGGATGTAATTGCCCTGACGGACATCGAGCAAACCGCGGAAATCGCCCGCGATGCCGACGGGCCAGTACAGCGGCGTCGGCGTCAGACCGATCCGCTTCTCGATCTCGTCCAGCAACTCCAGCGGGTACTGGCCGGGACGGTCCCACTTGTTGATGACGGTGATCACCGGGATACCGAACTGGCGGCACACCTGGAACAGCTTCAACGTCTGCGGTTCGAGGCCCTTGGCAGCGTCGATGAGCATGACCGCAGCGTCGACGGCGGTCAGTACCCGGTAGGTGTCCTCCGAGAAGTCGGCGTGACCGGGAGTGTCGACGAGGTTGATGACGTTTATCTCGTCTACGGCCGGGTCGACCTGGTAGTTGAACTGCAGCGCGGTAGAGCTCACCGAGATGCCGCGAGCCTTCTCCATTTCCATCCAGTCCGACACCGTCGAGCGGCGGCCCGCTTTGCCGTGGATGGCACCGGCTTCGGAGATGACGCGAGCGTGCAGCGCCAGTGCTTCGGTCAGCGTGGACTTACCGGCGTCGGGATGGGAGATGACGGCGAACGTGCGGCGCCGCGCGACCTCGCCAGCGAGCTCTCGATGCGCGTTCTTCGGCTGACCGGGCGCTGCATCGACAGGGACGGCCGACTCGGCAAGGGCAGAGCTCGTGTCGGACGGAGCGTCTACCGAATCGGGCGTACTCAAGCGAACCTCTTCTGTGAACGTATGGAGCTGTGAACGTATGGATCAGGGGCATTGCTGCTCGTGCCAGGGTACTCGGCGCGTCCGACGGGTAACGGTTCCCATCCGGTGCAGGATTGAATAGCTTGAAGGCAGTGTTGTGCACCACGGTGTCTTCAGGTGCAGTGCCGACGATGTCCGCTCGACGAGGAGACGGCTTTGAGCAAGTTCACCGAGGAAATGTTCGCCACGGCCGAAAGCAGTGAACGCGGCCTCGTCACCGGGGAGCCCGACCAACCGCTGCGCCAGTCCTGGGGGGAGATTCATCGCGTCGCCAGGGCCATGGCCGGAACGCTCGCCGACGCCGGGATCGGACGCGGCGACGCCATCGGGATCCTCGCCGGCCAGCCCGTCGATATCGCCCCGGCCTGTCAGGCCACGTGGATGCGGGGTGGGTCCGTCACCATGCTGCATCAGCCGACACCGCGCACCGATCTCGCCGTGTGGGGAGCCGACACCGAGACCGTCGTGCGGATGATCGAGGCGAAGGCCGTCATCCTCGGTGCGCCGTTCGACGTCGCCGCACCGATTCTCGAAGAGCGCGGTATCACCGTGCTGAAGATCGAGGACATGCGGTCCGGCACCGAGATCGACCCGATCGAGACCGCCGAGAGCGACATCGCGCTGCAACAGCTGACGTCCGGCTCCACGGGATCGCCCAAGGCCGTGCGCATCACGCACGAGAACTTCTACGTCAATGCCTACGCGATGATCGACCGCATCAAGTTCGACGTCGACTCCGACGTCATGGTCAGCTGGTTGCCCCTCTTTCACGACATGGGCATGGTCGGGTTCCTGACGGTGCCCATGCAGGTCGGCGCGGAGGTCGTCAGCATCACCCCGCTCGACTTCCTGCGGTCACCGCTGCTGTGGGCCAAACTGATCGACAAGTATCGCGGGACTGTCACGGCCGCACCCAATTTCGCGTATTCGCTGCTCGCTCGCCGGCTCTCGCAGGCCGACGACGATCTCGATCTCGACCTGAGCACACTGCGCTACGCCTGGAACGGCGCCGAGCCGGTGGACCCCGAGACGATGGCGACACTGGCCGAGGCGGGGGCGCCGTACAAGCTGGATCCGCTCGCGCTCGCACCCGTGTACGGCATGGCCGAAACGACTCTGGCGGTGTCCATTCCGGACCCTGGACAGGGGCAGGTCATCGACATCGTCGACGCGGACCTCCTCGAGGCGATGGCCCGTGCAGTCCCCGCCACCAAGGGCAACGTCCGCCGGCTCGCGACGCTCGGCAAGATGGTGCCCAATCTCGAGGGCCGCGTCGTCGACAAGGAAGGGCAGGTCCTCACCCCGCGCGGGGTCGGTATCATCGAAGTGCGCGGCAAAGCCGTCACTCCGGGTTACATCACCGTCGACGGACCGGTCGAGACGCAGGACGCCGACGGTTGGCTCGACACCGGGGACATCGGGTACTTCACCGAAGAAGGCCTGGTCGTGGTCTGTGGACGTATCAAGGACGTCATCATCATGGGCGGGCGCAACATCTATCCGACGGACATCGAACGGGCTGCGGCCTCGGTCGCGGGCGTGCGCCCCGGCAACGCCGTCGCCATCCGTCTCGACGCCGGCGACAAGCGTGAGAGTTTCGCGGTTGCGGTCGAGACCAACGACTTTCAGGACCCGGAGGAGGTCAAGCGGATCGAGCGTGATGTGGTGCATGCGGTGCACTCCGAGGTGGGTGTCCGTCCGCGCACGGTTGCTGTGCTCGGACCGGGCTCGATCCCGAAGACGTCCTCGGGAAAGCTGCGCCGCGCCACTTCGGCTGCGCTGCTGGGGTAGGCCCTCTGTTTGGAGAGCTCGCACCCTTTGTACGAAGCTCGCACCCCCGCTCGCGTCCGAGAACGGTGCGCAGGTCGGCAAAAGGGGTGTCAGCTCCACTTCGGTGCCGAGGTTCAGCGTGGGTGGACCTGGTTCTGCGCGGCTTCCAAGCCGGCGCGCAAGACCAGTTCCGCCGCGTCGGCACCCTCTTCGACGATGACGCCAAGGTCCTTGCGCTCGGCGGCGGAAAACGGTTTGAGGACATACGACGCGGGATCCATTCGGCCGGGTGGCCGTCCGACGCCGACGCGTACCCGCAGGTAGTCCTTGGTGCCGAGGTGCTGCGAGATGGACCGCAACCCGTTGTGTCCACCTTCGCCACCGCCGAGCTTGAGGCGCAGCGTGCCGAAATCGAGGTCCAGTTCGTCGTGCACCACCACGATGTTGGACGGTTCGACCGAGAAGAACCGGGCGAGCGCCGCGACCGGCTGACCCGACAGGTTCATGAATGTCCGCGGTTTGGCGATCACCACCGGGCGCTCGTGCAACCTGGCCTGCACCACGTCGGAGTTCGACTTCTTGTGTGAGGAGAAGCTCGCGCCGATTCGCGCGGCCAGGGCGTCGGCGATCATGAAACCGACGTTGTGACGGGTGCTCTCGTACTGCGGGCCGGGGTTACCGAGACCGACTATCAGGGCCGCGTCTGTGTTCACGGTGTTCATGTTCCCATCGCCGGTAGCAGACACCGACGCGCCGCCCCCGAAAAAGCGGGAGCGGCGCGTCGGCGAAAGGCAGGGGTGAGATCAGCTCTCGGAGTCCGAGCCGGCCTCTTCCTTCGTCTCGGCCTCTCCGGTCTCGGCGACAGGCTCGGTGCCTTCGCCCTCGGCCTCGAGATCGTCCTCGGACGGTGTCTCGACGACGTTGACCAGCAGGCTCTCCGCGTCGGAGATCAGGATGACACCGGCGGGGAGCGTCAGGTCGCCTGCGGTGATCTGGGTGCCGATTTCCGCGCCCTCGACCGAAACCTCGAGCTGCTCCGGGATGGACAAGGCGTCGGCCTCGATCTCGACGTAGGTCGCGTCGGTGTAGACGAGGGTGCCGGGTGCGGCTTCGCCCTCGACGATGACGTTGACCTCGACGGTGACGCGCTCGCCCTTCTTCAGCACGAGCAGGTCGGCGTGCTCGATGCTGCGAGTGATGGGGTGAACGACGACCGACTTGGTCAGCGCGACCTGCTCGCTGCCGTCGATGTCGAGGTAGAGGACGGCGTTGGTGCCGTGGTTGCGCAGCACGGACGCGAAGGCGCGAGCGTCGAGTGCGAGGTGCCGGGGATCGGTTCCGTGTCCGTACAGGACGGCCGGGACCTGGCCATCGCGACGAGCACGGCGGGCTGCGCCCTTGCCGAACTCGGTGCGGACGATCGCCTTGAGATTGTTGACTTCGTTCGACATGAAAAGACAGCTCCTGGATCTTCGGTGGACAAGGCTCGTCGGGGCGGACACGTACGAGCAGGGCCAGGGGCCGAGCCGCGTCGATCACGGTGAATCCTGTGCAGGACCCACCCTCGCCGAGACAACCTGCAAGATCTTACCGGATGATTCTGGGTGAGGGAAATGAGCTTCCCCGATCCTACGAACGCAGGGCCGAAAGACTCTACGCACCGAGTAGGCATCGGAGCACAGTTTCCATCATGGGACGACGTACTGCGGGCAGTGACGCGTCGGGAGCGGCCCCGGCGTTTCGGGACCGGCGAGAGGCCGGTCGTGTGCTGGCAGGGCTGCTCGAGACCTATCGTGGCGATCCCGATGTGATCGTGCTGGGACTCGCCCGAGGTGGGATTCCGGTGGCATGGGAGGTCGCATCGGCGCTCGGGGCGCCGCTGGATGCTTTCGTGGTTCGCAAGATAGGTGCTCCTGGTCGCGAGGAGTTCGCGGTGGGCGCGCTCGCGAGCGGGGGACGCCTGGTGGTGAACGACGACATGGTGCGCGATCTGCGGATATCGGCAGAGCAACTACGTGAGGTGGTCGACCGCGAAGGGCGTGAGCTCATTCGGCGCGAGGCCGTGTATCGCCAGGGAAGACCCCCTGCGGATGTGAGCGGGCGCACGGTCATCGTCGTCGACGACGGTCTCGCCACGGGTGCGAGCATGTTCGCCGTCGTCGATACGCTGCGGACGGCGGATCCCGCGAAAATCGTGGTTGCGGTGCCGGCAGCACCGGAGTCGACGTACCGTGAGTTGTCCGCGATGGTGGACGAGATGGTGTGTGCCACGATGCCATCGCCGTTTCTCGCTGTCGGACAGTCGTTCTGGGATTTTTCCCAGGTCTCGGACGACGAGGTGCGAGATCTGCTGTCGACACCCACCACTGCCACGAAGGGGACCGGGAACGTGGCAGGGGGCAGTGGATCTGCGGTTGACGCGATACGAGCCGTCGCGCTCGATGCACCCAGCGGGGTGCCCTCGACCGAGGCGATACTCGATCTGGTCGGCGAGGCGAATGTTGTTCTGATCGGCGAGAGCTCCCACGGCACTCACGAATTCTATTCTGCCAGAGCAGAAATAACCAAGAGGCTGATAGAGGAGGCCGGCTTCGAGGCAGTTGCTGCCGAAGCCGACTGGCCCGATGCCTACCGCGTCGACAGATATGTGCGCGGCGGCGGTACGGATACCTCGGCGGAGATGTCTCTGCGCGGATTCGAGCGGTTTCCGGGTTGGATGTGGCGCAACACCGTGATGGTGGAATTCACGCAGTGGCTGCGCGATCGGAACGACAGAATCGACGATCCGCGGGCGCGAACCGGATTCTACGGACTCGACCTGTACAGCTTGCACCGCTCGATGAACCAGGTGGTCGAGTATCTGGATACGGTGGATCGAGCAGCGGCCGACCGAGCCCGAGAGCGCTATGGATGCTTCGATCTCGTCTCGGGTGAGGACGGCCAATCATACGGCTATGCAGCGGCATTCGGTGCGGGCGAGTCGTGCGAGACTCAGGCTGTCGATCAACTCGTCGATCTTCGGGCCAGCGCGGCTGCGTATGCTCACCGCGACGGGCAGATTGCCGAGGACGAACAGTTCCATGCCGAGCGCAACGCCTCGAGCGTGCGTGATGCCGAGGCTTACTATCGAACGATGTTCGGTGGGCGGGTGTCGTCGTGGAATCTGCGTGACCGGCACATGGTCGATACGCTCGATGCGTTGATAACGCATCTCGGTCGCCGAAAGAACGCTCCCGCAAAGGTTGTCGTATGGGCGCACAACTCACACGTCGGAGACGCCCGTGCCACCGAGATGGGCGCCCACGGCGAACTGACGGTCGGCCAACTGGTGCGAGAACTGTACGGAAACCGTTGCAGGCTCATCGGTCTGACGACGCACGACGGGACGGTCACGGCGTCGAGCACATGGGGCGGTCCGGCGGAATGCAAAGTGGTGCGTCCATCCCTGAGCACCAGCATCGAGTCGCTGCTGCACGAAGCCGTCGGCGAAAGAGGTGCGTTCATGATTCCTACAACGGTCGACGGACGAGTCGTCGACGTAGTGAAACCGATCCGTCTCGAGCGAGCTATCGGAGTGATCTACCGTCCCGAAACCGAAAGACAGAGCCACTACTTTCACGCCCGCGTAGCCGAACAGTTCGATGCGATCATCCATATCGACAAGACCACTGCCCTCGAGCCGCTGAATCGGACGAGCCTGTGGGTCGAGGGGCAGGTTCCGGAGACGTATCCGAGCGCTCTGTAGGCATCTTGACGCTCTCGGGGTTCTCGAAGCTCGCCTCCCTAGGTGAGTGGAAATCCATAGCCCGTCCTGTATTTCCACTCACAGGGCGCGGAGCGCATGGATCATCTCGTCCAGTTGCGCGAACGTGACGAAGTAGTGCGGCGACGCGCGTACGACGGCACCGAGTCCACGTTGGGTCATGTCGACGAGCGTGGACCGACGGTGGCTGACTGTCACGGTCACGTTCTTCTCGGCGAGCGCGTCGCGCACGTCGGTGGGAGTTGCGCCGTCGACTGTGAACGAGACGATGCCGCTCTTTCGTTCGCCGAGGTCGTGCACAGTGACTCCGTTCACGTTGCGTAGGGCCGCCCGCAGGTACTCCGCGCGTTCGGCCACCGCGTCCTGGACGTTGTCGATGCCGATATCGAGCAGATAGTCGACGGCGGTCCCCAGAGCCAGCCGTGCCGCGACGTCGCATTCCCAGAATTCGAATCGTGTCGCGTCGGGCGCGAGGCGGTACTCACGCTCGCCGGTCCACTGCGCGCTGTGCAGGTCCAGCGTCGGCGGTTCGAGCGAGGTGGCCAACTCGGGACGCAGGTAGAGAAATCCGGTACCGCGCGGTCCGCGCAGCCATTTCCGACCGGTCGCGCTGAGCGCGTCGACGCCGAGTTCGGCAACGTCGACGCGGATCTGACCGATGGACTGGCAGGCGTCGAGCAGCACCAGTGCGCCGTGACGGTGGGCGAGCTCGGCGACCTCACGCGCCGGGTTGACCAACCCCCCGTTGGTCGGTGCGTGCACGAGCGAGACAATTCGCACCCGGTCGTCGAGCATGTTCTCGAGCGCCTGCAGGTCGATCTGACCGGTGGGGTCGCTCGGCACGAACTCGACGACAGCGCCCACCGCTGCGGCCCGTTGCAGGGCGGCAAGTGCATTGGACGCGTACTCGACCTCGCACAGCAGGATGCGATCACCCTCGGCCAGTGGGATCGAGTAGAAGAAGTCACTCCACGAGCGGGTTGCGCTGTCGCTCAGAGCGATATCCGAGGCCTGTGCACCGATCAAGGTCGCGACGGAGGTTTTGACGGCCGCCAGATCGGACATTCGCTCGTTGGCAGCGCGATAGCCGCCGACGACGGCTTCCCGACGAAGATGTGCGACGGCGGCGTCGACGACGGGTGTCGGTGGCAGCGACGACCCGGCGCTGTCGAGGAACACCGAGGTTTCGGCCGCTGGTGTGTCGTGGCGTATTCGGTCGAGATCGAACATGTCGGCGCCTTCCTGGAGCGGAGAAAGATGTCGGTGCGCTGTGCTGAACTCTTGGCTACTGTCGAAAACAGGCTGTCACAACCCGAGCGGTTCGGGCACGATCAGGAGGCGAACATGTCGTCGAACGAGAAGTCCCTGGAACTGAGCTCGCGGCCGGCCGCGGAGGCCTACGTGTCCAGGGTGTGTTTCAAGCTCGGCCCGCCGCAGTTGATCGGTGCCGAACTCGAATGGTTGACCTGCACCATCGACGGCCACCGGCCCTCGCTCCATCAGATCTCCGCTGCGTTGGGGGAGTACACCCCGCGCACCATTGCACCCGATTCACCCGCCCTGACGTTGCCGGGCGGAAGCGCCGTCACAATCGAACCCGGCGGTCAACTAGAACTCTCCAGCTCACCCCACGCATCGGTGACCGAATTGCAGCGCGCGTTGGATGCGGACGTCCGCGTCGTCAGGGCTCTGATGAGCTCCGCGCAGCTGGGTATGGCGTCCGTACCTGCGGACAGTCGCCGCAACGCCCACCGAATCCTGGCTCTGCCGCGCTATTGCGCGATGGAGAACCACTTCACCACCATCGGGCCGTTCGGGAAGCTGATGATGTGCAACACCGCAGCCGTGCAGGTCAGCGTCGACGCCGGTGCGGACCGAGCGGAAGTCGGCCGCCGATGGAGAATGCTCGACGCAATCGGCCCGGCGTTCGTCGCCGCGTTCGCGTGCTCGCCCGAGCTACGCGGCGCCCCCGCGGGGAAGTGGGCATCACAACGCATGCGCACCTGGCTCGAGTTGGACGCCGGCAGAACACAGGTACCTAATACCGGTGATCCGATTTCGGACTACGCACGCTGGGTGCTCGATGTTCCGCTGCTGTGCATCCGCAGTGACGACGAAAACTGGGCGGCACCTGCCCACGCGAGCTTTGCCGACTGGCTCGACGACGCATCCCTCATCGGACGGCCCGCCACCGTCGCCGATCTCGACTACCACCTGACCACGCTGTTCCCGCACGTCCGAGCGTGCGGTCACCTCGAGATCCGCTACCTGGATGCGCAACCGGAGGGCGGGTGGGTGGTGCCGTCGGCTGCATTCGAAGCGTTGTTGGGGGATTCCGCCGTCACCGACCGGGCGACGGCTCTCGCGCGCGAGACCGAGAATCGATGGGTCGACGCTGCACGCGACGGCTTGTCCGACGCGTCGTTGCGCGAGGACGCCGAGGCACTGTTACGTCTGGCTGCCGAGAACAGCGCGGAGCACAGCGACATGCTGCACGCCGCGGCCGATCGATGCCGCCGCGGCGACCCACCGGCGGCCGATACTGCCCATGGATATGCAACGGACAGTCGAAGCCCGTCGACGTACAAGGAGTCGGTGTGACGAGCACACAACAGTCGAGTTCACAGCAGGCGAGTATCGAAAAACTGAGGAGCACAGTCGAGAATGTCCTCACCCGAAGCCGAGCCCGCAGTGCCGCGCTGACCGAGTGTGTCGACGAAAGGGACCTCCTCGCACAGCATTCGCCGTTGATGAGCCCGCTGATCTGGGATCTCGCGCACATCGGTAACCAGGAAGAGCTGTGGTTGGTGCGTGATGTGGGCGGCCGCGAGGCGGTACGCCAGGACATCGACGAGCTGTACGACGCGTTCAAACATTCCCGTTCCAGCCGGCCCTCGTTGCCGCTGCTCTCGCCGGAGGAGGCCCGCAGTTACGTCGCGACCGTCCGCGAGAAGGTGTGGGACGTGCTCAGTGCAAGTCCGTTGGACGGCCGCAGGCTCGAGCGTGACGGGTTCGCTTTCGGCATGGTTGCCCAGCACGAGCAGCAGCACGACGAGACCATGTTGGCAACACACCAACTGCGTCGCGGCCCGGCTGTGTTGCATGCTCCGGCCGCGCCGCGTGCCCAGATCCGCGCCCAGGGCGAAGTGATCATCGGCGGCGGGGAGTTCTCGATGGGCACCACCTTGGATCCGTGGGCGCTGGACAACGAGCGGCCCGCGCACAGCCGATACGTCTCCGCGTTCGCGATCGACATCGCTCCGGTTACCAACGCCCAGTACGTCGAATTCATCGCCGACGGCGGATACGAGCGGCCCGAGCTGTGGAGCGAGCGTGGATGGGCCCATCGACAGGACGAGGGACTGCGTGCCCCACAGTTCTGGGATCGCGACGCCGACGGCACCTGGTGGCGTCGGGCATTCGGTGTCACGGCACCCGTTCGCCCGGATCAACCCGTAGTGCACGTGTGCTTCTACGAGGCCGAGGCCTATGCGCGCTGGGCGGGCAAGCGTCTGCCCACCGAGGCGGAGTGGGAGAAAGCAGCGCGATTCGACCCGTCGACACGAACCGTTCGCAAGTATCCGTGGGGAGAGTCCGAACCCACCGAGGCGCACGCCAATCTCGGCCAGCGTCATCTCGAACCCGCAGATGTCGGTGCATACCCGATCGGTGCGTCCGCGCTCGGCGTCCAGCAGCTGATCGGTGACGTCTGGGAGTGGACGTCCTCGGACTTCGAGCCATACCCGGGCTTCGAGCCGTTTCCGTACGCGGAGTACTCCGAGGTTTTTCTACGCGGTGACTACAAGGTGCTTCGCGGTGGATCCTTCGGAACGGACGAGGTCGCGTGCCGGGGCACCTTCCGCAACTGGGATCACCCCATTCGTCGGCAGATATTTTCGGGCTTTCGGTGCGCACGGGACGTTCAGGGTGTGTAGGCATCTCGGCTATCTGGGCCCGGTCCGCAGTGTCGGCGGTGTCCTGACCGAGGGCGTCAACTCGTTGCGGGTGCAGTCCTGGGCGCCCAAGGACATGCGCGGCGGCGGCACCATCAACGCCGACGGCTTCGGTGCAGCGTGGTGGACGCCCGCTGGCGTCACCGCCTACCGCAACGCGATGCCGATCTGGTCGGACCCGGCGGTCGACGACGTACTCACCGGCATCGAATCGACGGCCGTGCTCGCTGCTGTCCGGTCCGCCACCGTCGGTATGCCAGTCGAGCGCAATGCCTGCGCCCCGTTCACCGACGAAACATGGGCCTTCAGCCACAATGGCGTCGTCTTCGGCTGGCCGCATGCGATGGCCGAGATCATGTCCGAGGTGCCGGCGGCGGAGATGCTCACCCTTGCCGCGCCGACGGATTCGGCAGCGCTGTGGCTGCTGCTGCGAACCCTGCTTCGCCGGCACGACCCGGAGAAGGCGCTGCGCATGCTGACGGCGCAGGTTCTGTCGGTCTGCGAGAGGCCGCGTCTGAACTTGCTGCTCAGCGACGGCAATGCCCTTTACGCGACCACCCTGCATCATTCGTTGTCCGTGCTGCGCGCCGATGACTCGGTGACTGTTGCCTCGGAGCCCCTCGACGATCGCAGGGGCTGGGTCGGCGTGGACGATCGCAAGTTCGTTCTCGCCCGGCCCGGCCACTTCGACATCTCAGACCTCGACTGAAGGAGAGCAGTGAGCGATATTGCGTTGGATGTCCACATTTCGCCGGAGAGATTGCTGGAGGACCTGCGTGCCGACGTTCGCCAGGGGCTCACGGCGACTCCGAAGTGGCTGTCACCGAAGTGGTTCTACGACGCCACCGGCAGCGCTCTGTTCGAGAACATCACCGAACTGCCCGAGTACTACCCGACTCGAACCGAACGCGCCCTCATCGAGGCGCACGCCTTCGATATCGCGGAGAAAACGGATGCGCCGATCCTCGTCGAGCTCGGCTCCGGATCCTCGGACAAGACGAGGCTGCTGCTCACCGCAGGGCTGAAACACGGATCGTTGGAACGGTACGTGCCGCAGGATGTGTCGCCGTCGGCGCTCGAAGGCGCGATCGATCAGCTCTCGCGTGAATTCCCGTCGCTCGGGGTGCGGGGAATTGTCAGCGATTTCACCGACACGCTGCAGAATTTGCCCGCGGACGGTCGTCGTACCATCGCGTTCCTCGGCGGCACTCTCGGCAATCTGATTCCGGACGAGCGCGCGAGGTTCCTCGCGGACATCGCTCGGGCTCTGGTGAGCGGGGAGTTCCTGCTGCTGGGGGTCGGATTGGTCATCGAGGAGAGCGTGCTTGTCCCCGCGTACGACGACGCAGCAGGAGTGACGGCGCAGTTCAACAGCAACGTTCTCTCGGTGCTCAACACGAGGTTGGGAGCAGATTTCGATCCTCAGCAGTTCGAGCACGTCGCGCTGTGGAACGCCGAGGAGGAGTGGATCGAGATGCGTCTTCGGGCTAGAACCGCCCAGCATGTGCATATCGCGGACCTCGAACTCGATGTCTCCTTCGACGAGGGCGAGGAACTGCGCACCGAGATTTCGGCGAAGTTCCGCAGGGAGGGCATCGACCGAGAACTCGTCGACGCGGGCTTCCGCATCGACGAGTTCTGGACCGATCCGCAGGAGAGATTCGCACTCATCCTGGCGTGCCGGGAGAAGTAACCCGGGACCACGCGGCCGCGCGACCGGTGGCCTAGGAAAGCGCGGCGATCGGGGAGATGGCGTTGGCTCGTCGCGATGGCACCAGCGATGCGCCGAGTGCGAGTAGGCCTGCGCACAGGATCGTTCCCGCTATGACGGCCCACGGGAGCGTCGGCAGTTGCACGCCCGATTGCGCGATCGAACCGAGTAGTGACTGTGCTGCGGCCCAGCCGTAGACGATGCCGAGCAGCAGACCGAAACCCATGGACGCGATCACTATCTGGGCACTTTCCGCGAGAATCATTCCGCGAATCTGTTTGCGCGTGAATCCGAGTGCGCGCAATAGGCCCAGTTCGCGGGTCCGTTGCATGATGCTCAGGAGCAGGTTGTTGACCATGCCGACCGCAGCGATGACGCCCGCGAATCCGATGAGACCGGACATGATTCCCACGGTCACTGCCATCACCTGGTCGAGCGATTCGTCGTCGAACTCGCTCTGCAGCATGGCACGGTAGCTGTACGTCGCGACTGCGAACGTGACCACGAGTGTGACTCCGATCAGCAGTCCCAATGCGGTTCGGGTGCTGCGCTCGGGGTATCGGGTGGCGTTCGCCGCGGCCAACCGTGCAGCCGGAGTGTTTCCGAAAGCGCGTCCGACGAGTCGAAGCACCCACGGCACGATGTGGTGCGCTCCGACCATGATGCCGGTGAACGAGGCCGCGCCGCCGAAGAATGCCACGAGAACGCCTGCGGGCGTGAGGGAGCCGATGAGGACCCCGAGGCCCAGAAGCACTGTGCCACCGGCGATGAGAACGATCGAGAACGTGGCCCGGGCGCGTCGTCGTTCACCGGAGCCGCCGGGAGCGTCGACAACGGCGCCCGTGGCTTGAATGGGTGTCACTTCCAGGACCCGTTTCGCCCCGACGTGCGAGGCCATCCAGGTGGTGCCCACGACGATGACGACCGGCAGGGCCACCAGCGGTTGGACGACGGTGTAGGTGACGTCGGGGAGTGTGCCGGCGGCGACGGCCACAGAGCGGGCGAGGTGGCTCGTCGCGATGCCGAGGATCGCTCCGACGGCGGCTCCGAACAGTCCCACCGAGAGCCCTTCATGCGAGACCGAGCGGCGGAGTTCGCGACCGGAGGCTCCCAGCAGTCGCAGCAGCGCAATGGTCTTCGTCCGCCCGGCGACGATGGTCGCGAAGGTGTTGGCCGTGACCACGGACGCGACGTACAGCGACAACAGAATGAACACCATCGCCACGCAGTACAGCGCCACGGCGACCGCTCCCTCTCCATCGTCACCGAAGATGTCGAGAAGGAACGCTGTCGCCTGAATCAGCACAACGCCGAAGAAGGACGCCAGGGCCGTCACCAGGATGCTGGCTCCGTGATCGCCTTGACCTGTCGATCGTGTCTTCGCAGCCATCCTCATGCTGCACTCTCCATCGCCAACATGTAGCCCGAGATCTCCTGGGCGGTGGAGCGTCCACGCTCGTCGACGATGCGTCCGTCGGCGAGGAAGACGATGCGGTCGGCGTAGCTGGCGGCGACAGGATCGTGGGTGACCATGACGATCGACTGCCCGTATTCGCGGACCGCGGCTGCGAGTAGGCCCAGTACCTCCCGGCCGGTGCGGGAGTCGAGGTTGCCGGTGGGTTCGTCGGCGAAGATCAGGTGTGGACGCGATCCGAGCGCGCGTGCGATGGCTACGCGCTGCTGCTGCCCGCCCGACAATTGATGCGGCAGATGGGCAGTACGTTCGCCGAGGCCGAGTGTGGTGATCAGCTGCTCCACCCAGGCGGCCTCGGTTGGGGTGGGCTCGCGGCCGCCGAGCTCGAAGGGAAGCATGATGTTGGCCCGAATGTCGAGTGTCGGAACGAGATTGAACGACTGGAAGACAAACCCGATCTGACGGCGTCGCAGTGCGGTGAGTGCGTCGTCGTCGAGTTCGGTGATGTCGGTGTCGGCCAATATCACCTGCCCGGAGGTCACGGAGTCGAGTCCTGCCATCACGTGCATGAGCGTGGACTTGCCGGATCCCGAAGGTCCCATGATCGCGGTGAATTCCCCGCGGTGGATGTCGAGAGATACGTCGTCGAGTGCATGGACGGTGTTGTTCGTGTCGTCGAATCGGTCGGTGCCGTCTGGTCTGCCGTAGCTCTTGCGTACGCGCTGCACGCGGGCGACCGGTGAAAGTGTGTTCGTCATGTCATCGACGCTATGGGCCTGAGGCGGCGAAAGAATCAGGCTGCAGTAGTGCACTCGTACATCTCGAGGATGACTTTTCCGGCGCGGAAGTCGTCGGTGTCAGGTCAGTCCGTGCTCGAACGCGTACACCACGAGCTGAACTCGATCGCGTAGACCGAGTTTGGTGAAGATGCGACTGATGTGCGTCTTGACTGTTGCCTCGCTGAGGTATTCGTGCGCTGCGATCTCCGCATTGCTCAGACCACGCGCCACCAATCGAAAGACCTCTTCCTCTCGAGCGGTGAGGGAAGCGAACGCCTTCGGCCTCAGCGGTGCGGGCGGCATGTCGGTGAAATGCTGCAGGAGAGCTGTCGTCGCCGAGGCCGCGATGACCGAGTTTCCCGCGTGTACCGTCCGGATCGCCGCGAGCAGAAATTCTGGATCTGCGTCCTTGAGAACGAAACCGCTGGCGCCGGCCTTGATGGCTCGTGCAGCACTCTCGTCGAGGTCGAACGTGGTCAGTACCAGGATGCGAGGCGGCTCGATGTTGCTATGGCGGGCATTGTCGAGTATCCGAGCCGTGGCGGTGATTCCATCGACGTTGGGCATGCGGATATCCATGAGCATCACGTCCGGCCGGGCGGTTGCCGCCAACGCGATCCCGTCTGCGCCATCGCCTGCTTCGCCGACGAACTCGAGGTCGCGCTGAGATGAGATGAGCATCCGTATGCCTGCGCGAAAGAGCTGCTGATCATCGACGAGTGCCACCGTGATCGGTTGGTCGTTCACTCAAAATTCCCCTTCGTGGTGGATGCGGGGATCCACACGCGGACCACCCACGAGTCGCCGTCCATGCCGCAGGTGCAGACTCCACCGGACAGCGTTGCACGCTCGCGCATACCGACGACCCCGTGCCCGAGATGTGGATGGTCGTCGTGTGAGTGGGATTCGGTGGTTGTTCCGGGTGTGTTCTTCACGATCAGTTCGAGGCCGTCGTGTTCGCTTTGCAGCGTGACCGTCACCGGACGAGTGGAGTCGCCGTGTCGTAGCGCGTTGGTCAACGACTCCTGTGCGATGCGGAAGAGTGCCAATTGCGCAGCAGCACCGACCTGTACCAGATCGTCGCACAGGGTGGCGTCGATCTGCAGCCCGGCGGCGCGCATTCTGTCGATCAACGCACCGAGGTCGGCGAGAGCAGGCGTCGCGAGGTCGTCCTCGCTGTGGCGTAGTTGGCCGAGTAGCACTCGGACGTCACCGAGTGCATCGCGTGCGGTAGCCGAGATCGTGGTGAGGGCGTTGTCGACTGCTTCGGGATCGACGGTGCGCACGTACCGCGCCCCGTCGGCCTGCGCGATCACCACAGCCAACGAGTGCGCGACGATGTCGTGCATATCGCGTGCGATTCGGTTGCGTTCCTGCTCGACGACGATGTCGTTCTGCGCGCGGGCCTGCTCGAGCTCGGCGAGTTCACGCGCGTGCCTCGATTCGATCGCAGTCCGTCTGGCGAAGGACAGTCGGCCGAGTGCCCAGGACAGGCCGAGTGCGGCCCACAGTCCGAACAGGGTGATCGCGAACTGCTCGATGCTGCCCCCGGGCTCGCCTCCTGTGGAGATGAACGGATCAACACTCCACCACGTGAGATAGGCGGCTGCGATCGCGCCACCGAGGATGGCGGAGGCCAATCCGAGGCGTCGTAGAACCCGGTCACCGTAGGCGGCCGTGGCGTACAGGATGCCGAAGACGGCGACATTGGTGGACAGGTTGACGATGGAACCGGCCATCTGAACAACGGCCAGTAGCCACGCCAGAGCCAACGACACTGCCGGTGAACGGCGGCGAAGGGCCAGAGCGACACCGAAACCGATCAGTACCACCAAGCCGGGCGCGCCGACCATTCCGGTGGCGGAGGCGGAGAAGATCAGAACGAAGACGACCGCATAGGCGATGTCGATCGCCTGCGGTGAGGTCAGTCGCTTTCTCAGCACCGGTTCAGCTTAGAAGCGAGGGCGACTAGCTGGTGCGTCGCCGCGCCTTCTCGAGGGCGCCGAGCGTACCCATGATCGAAGCGCGCTGGCGGTCGAGATCCTTCATCCGAGCGCGAGCCGGTAGTCCGGCCGAGCCGTCGAGTGCAGCGATCTGCTCGTCGATGACGGTGAGCTGTTCGAGGAGTTTCTGTCCGCGCGACTGGAGTTCGATCAAATCGACGCCGCTGACGCCTTCCTGCGACTTCTTCGTCGGTGCCTTCGCCGATGCGGCGGTCGATGCCGGTGCTGCAGCTATCGATGCAGCCGCTCTGGGACGCAACGCTTTGCGCACCGCAGCGGGGTCGGGCAGCTTCTCGAGGCGGATGCGGTTGAGTACCTCGCGGGCGTCGCGTGCGGTGACGCGGTACTCGCGTTCTTCCTCGTCGTCGGAGGCGAGGGTGCCGCCGAGGGGACGCAGACCGTACATCCCGATGAAGTGCTTGGCCTCGTCGATGACGGCTTCTTTTTCGCGGCAGAGGCCGCAGCGGGGTTCGTTGCGATACATCTCGATCGCGTCGGTGCTTCCGCACCAGACGCACCCACCTGGGGTCCAACGAGCGATTCTGGCGGTGGTAGTTGCAGCTGGACTGGAGATGGTGTGCGCGTCGATCACGACGATTCATCTTAGGCTACAACGAAACCCGCTCCGCACACCCCTCCCCGTCGAGCAGTGCTTTTCGATCACCGGAGTGACCAAGCTCATTTCGAGGGGTAGGTATGTGCGGAGCGGGTCAAGAAACCGAACGTAAGGTATTGCGGGGCTACGCGGAGCCGTTGAACAGGCTTGTCACCGAGCCGTTTTCGAAGACCTCGCGGATGGTGCGGGCGAGCAGGGGTGCAATCGACAGCTCGGTGAGCGTCTCGAAGCGCTTTTCGTCGGTGATCGGCAGCGTGTTGGTAACCACTACTTCCTTGGCGCCGCAATTCGCGAGACGCTCGGCTGCGGGATCGCTCAGCACGCCGTGGGTGGCGGCGATGACGACGTCGCCGGCTCCGGCTTCCTTGAGCACCTTGACGGCGCCTGCGATGGTGCCACCGGTATCGATCATGTCGTCGATGAGGATGCAGGTGCGTCCTTCGACGTCGCCGACGACGCGGTTGGATTTGACCTGGTTCGGTACGAGGGGATCACGCGTCTTGTGAATGAAGGCGAGGGGAGCGCCGTCGAAGCTGTCGGCCCATTTCTCGGCGACACGGACTCGACCGGAGTCGGGGGAGACGACGGTGATGTGCTGCAGGCTGTACTTGCTGCGGATGTGATCGGCGAGCTGACTGTGGGCGTGCATGTGATCGACGGGGCCGTCGAAGAAGCCCTGGATCTGGTCGGTGTGGAGGTCGACGGTGATGATGCGGTCGGCCCCGGCAGTCTTGAGGAGGTCGGCGACGAGACGGGCCGAGATGGGCTCGCGTCCGCGGTGCTTCTTGTCCTGACGGGCGTACGGGTAGAACGGCAGAATCGCGGTGATGCGCTTGGCCGATCCGCGCTTGAGCGCGTCGATCATGATCAGCTGTTCCATGAGCCAGGTGTTGAGCGGGAACGGGTGGCTCTGCAGAACGAATGCATCGGAGCCGCGAACCGACTCTTCGAAGCGCACGAAGATCTCGCCATTGGCGAAGTCACGCGCGGTCTGAGGGGTGACCTCGACTCCCAGTTCTTTCGCCACCTGCTTGGCGAGCTCGGGATGTGCTCGACCCGAGAAAAGCATGAGGTTCTTCTGGTTGTCCATCCAGTTCGGGGTGGTCACTTCTGTTCGCCGTCCTTTGATTCGTGCGCCTGTGCCGACGCGGCTGCCTGAGCTCGTGCGGCAGCATGTGCTGCCGCTGTGCCCGGGCGCTTCTTTTCCACCCAGCCTTCGATGTTGCGCTGGGAACCAGCGGAGACGGCGAGCGCCCCCGGTGGTACATCGTTGCGGAGCACGGTTCCGGCCCCGGTGTACGCGCCGTCGCCCACGTGGACCGGGGCGACGAACATGTTGTCCGATCCGGTCCTGACGTGGGAGCCGACGACGGTGCGGCTCTTGTTGACGCCGTCGTAGTTGACGAAGACGCTGGACGCCCCGATGTTCGAGTGCTCGCCCACTGTCGCATCCCCGACGTAGGTGAGGTGCGGGACCTTCGAGTGGTCGCCGATGGTGGAGTTCTTGGTCTCGACGAAGGTTCCGACTTTGGCGCTGCTGCCGATGTCGGAGCCCGGTCGAAGATATGCAAATGGCCCGACGGTGGCGCCGGGCCCGATGGTGGACTTGTCTGCCTGAGTGCGCACGACGGATGCGCGCGCACCGACGACGACGTCGCGCAGGGTGGTTTCCGGTCCGACGACTGCATCCTCGCCGACGTGAGTGTTGCCGAGCAGCTGCACGCCCGGTTCGATGCGGACGTCGGCGCCGATGACGACGTCGATGTCGATCCACGTGGTGGCCGGATCGACGACGGTGACGCCGGCGCGCATGTGCTTTTCCACGATGTGGCGGTTGAGAACGCCCGTCACGTGGGACAACTGAACCCGGTCGTTGACGCCCATCACCAGGTCGGGATCGGCGAGCTGGGTGCCATAGACGTGCAGGCCGCTGCTCTTGCTGATCTTGACGACGTCGGTGAGGTAGAGCTCGTGCTGCGCGTTGGCGGTGCTGAGTTTGCCGAGGGCCGAACGCAGCGCCACCGCATCGAAGGCGTAGACACCGGAGTTGACCTCGTCGATCAGTATCTGGGCCGGGCTGGCGTCGGCGTGCTCGACGATCTCGGCGACTTCACCGTCACCGGTACGGACGATGCGGCCGTATCCGTTGGCATCGGCGGGCACGAAGGTGAGCACTGTGGCGGCGGCGGCCTTGGGCGCGCTGAGATGCTCGTCGAGCAGGGCCTTGAGGGTGTGACCGTCGAGCAGGGGGACGTCGGCGGCGGTCACCAGAACGGTGCCGACGAAGTCGTCGGGCAGCGCGCGCAAGCCGCATTGCACTGCGTGGCCCGTGCCGAGCTGCTCCTCCTGTACCGATGTCGTGATGGTTCGGCCCAGCTCGGAGCCGATTTCGGTGACGGATTCGCTCACGCGTTCGCGATCGTGCCCGACGACGGTGACGAGGTGGTCCGGAGCTAGGTCAGCGGCGGCGTAGAGCGCGTGCGCGAGCATCGTGCGGCCGGCCAGAGGGTGCAGTACCTTCGGGGTCTTCGATCGCATCCGGGTGCCTGCACCCGCAGCGAGAACGACCACGGCGGTGTGCAACTGCAACGGATCTCCTTGGCGACATTCGCGAACTAGTTGTGAAAGGCAGATACTTCTCGCTCCGCCGCCAGGACTCGAACCTGAACTATCTGAACCAAAATCAGAGGTGCTGCCATTACACCACGGCGGATCGTGGACCAGCGGTTTCTCCGGCTACCGGTGGCCTGTATCCAACAGACTACGGCGCGGCTCTCCCGCCGAGCGCAACGAGTCTCGCATGAGATGTGGCCGTAGGTCGAACCACTCCCGGTGTTTCGTGCCCTCGTGTCGCACTACCCTTGATGCGGTGGGGGACGAGCGCAAACCATCGGAGGGCCTGTTGACCGAACCCGAGAAGGTGCCACGCGTCCGAATGACAGGGACGCAGCGGCGTGAGCAGTTGATCGAGATCGGCCGATCGCTGTTCGCCGAGCGTGGCTACGAAGCGACTTCCGTGGAAGAGATCGCGGTCCGAGCGAGCGTGTCCAAGCCGGTGGTCTACGAGCACTTCGGCGGGAAGGAGGGTCTGTACGCGGTCATCGTCGACCGGGAGATGTCGACGCTGCTGCAGATGATCACGTCCTCTTTGTCGCAGAATCGTTCCCGCGTTCGCGTCGAACGTGTCGCGCTTGCGCTGCTCACGTATGTGGAGGACCGCACCGACGGATTCCGCATCCTCGTCCGCGATTCACCGGTCGCGGCGCCCGACGGTAAGTACTCGTCGTTGCTCAATGATGCGGTGAGCCAGGTCGGGCACATCCTGGCCAGCGATTTCACGCGTCGCGGGTTCGATGCCGGTTTCGCGCCGCTGTACGCGCAGGCGCTCGTGGGGATGGTGTCGATGACGGCGCAGTGGTGGCTCGACGTTCGAGAGCCGTCCAAGGAAGTGGTTGCCGCTCACGTCGTCAATTTGTGCTGGAACGGACTCACCAATCTGGAGGCCGTCCCGCAATTGGGGGGCGAATGAGCGGTCGATTTTTCCGCGGACACGTTAAAGAGCGGGTAGCGTGTGATTTGCAGTACATTGAGACCTGTATCACACAGGCTCTGGCTACTTGTCCAGACCGGAGCTAGTAGATCAAGGCGAGAATGTCACTGGGTGGTACCGTTCGATCGTAATTTGCGCAGTGACAGTCCAGTATTGCGAAGGCGGATCCAATGGTCAGACAGGCCCGCGCGGAGATAACTCGCGACACCGTGCTGTCGGGAGCCGCAAATGTGTTCCTGCGCCTCGGCTACGCGAATGCGGGCCTCAGCGAAATCATCTCTCAGTCCCAGGTGACCAAAGGCGCTCTCTACTTCCATTTCGGCTCGAAGGAAGAACTGGCGCGTGCCGTCATCGACGAGGGCAACTCTCGGCTCGTGACAGCGTGCAAGCAGTTCAACGACGGCCGCATCCCGGCCCTCGAGGCGGCAATCGGCATTTCCTACATCGTGGTGGATATGTCGGTCAGCGACCCGATGGTGTCGGCGATGTTGCGCCTCAGCCATCAGATCGGTGACTACCGCGGCACGCAGGGCAATGTGATGGCTGGGTGGAGCGAGGCCTTCGACCACCTCGCAGCCAAGGCCATCAAGCAGGGCGACCTCGACGCCGACGCCGACTCCAAGACCATCGGAGCACTCGTTCTCGAGATCTTGACCGGTGCGCACATGGTTGCCGTCGCCACCTCGACGACCGATGAACTGCCCGCTCGCATGGAGCGCCTCTGGTACTACCTTCTCCCGTCCCTCGTGACGCCGGGCAAGGTCGAGTACTTCCGCGAGTTCGCTGCCCGCCGGGTCATCCGCCACTAGCGTCTGGCTCCTCGAGGAAGCTCGAGGCAGCAGTTCGATCAGGCGGGTGTCGATCGGCGTGGTGTCGTCTCGAGCCGGCCTCGTCCTGGTGCATTCGGCCTGAGCTCCCGTTCGGTCCCGGCTGCCGCGAGGTCGTGCTGCTCCCATAGACTCGACCTCGACTTGCCGCACGCCTCATCGGCGTCGGCGTCGTATCAGCGTCACTGCATCATTCGCAGCCGTCGTGTCTACTCGCTTCAGGAGCATCGCTGTTGTCTTCCGATTCCTTGCCGGATACCGCTGCTTCCTCCTCGGCTGCCGCATCGACGATCCTTCCCGACCCGCACCTGGCGTTGTCAGGGCTGGTCGGTCTCGCGCTGAGGGACACCTCGCTCTCGTCCGTCACCGAGGCGGTCGGCGCCGCCGAGCGCACCTTTGTCGGCCCCAACGCGTCCCGGCCATTCGTCACCGCGGCCATCGCCGCCCGCGCGCAGGTTCTCGTCGTCACAGCAACAGGGCGTGAGGCCGACGACCTCACCGCCGAATTGCGCCAGGTGCTGGGCGACGGCGTTGCGCAGTTCCCGTCCTGGGAGACACTGCCGCACGAGCGGCTCTCGCCGAGCGCGGACACCGTCGGGCGACGGCTCGAGGTGCTGCGTCGACTGGCTCGCCCCGAGGACAAGGACTACGGACTGCCGTTGCAGGTCATCGTCACCACCGTCCGGTCGCTGGTGCAGCCGATGGCCCCCGGGCTCGGTGAGATCGAGCCCATCGGATTGAAGGTGGGCGTCGAGATCGACTTCGACGGACTCATCCACCGGCTCGTGGAACTGGCGTACACCCGCGTCGACATGGTCGGAAAACGCGGGGAGTTCGCCGTCCGAGGTGGCATCCTCGACATTTTCTCGCCGACGGCCGATCATCCCGTGCGTGTGGAATTCTGGGGTGACGAAGTCACCGAACTTCGTGCTTTTTCCGTGGCGGATCAGCGATCGCTGGCGGACGTCGAGATCGAATCGGTCATCGCTCCGCCGTGCCGCGAGCTGATCCTCACATCGGAAATCCGTGATCGGGCAGCGGCTCTTGCAGCGGACAATCAGGCCGACGCCGCTCTTGTCGAGATGCTCGACAAACTCTCTGCAGGCATCCCCGTGGAAGGGATGGAGGCGCTGCTGCCGCTGCTACAGCCGGGTGAGCTCGAATTGCTCGCCGACATACTCCCCGCGGGCGCGCATGTTCTGCTGTGCGATCCCGAGCGGATTCGCACACGGGCGACCGATCTTGTGCGTACGGGTCAGGAATTCCTCGAAGCGTCGTGGACGGCGGCGTCCGTCGGCGGCGCGGCACCGCTCGATGCGGCGGCGATCAACACCGAGAGCCTCGGCGGGCTGAGCCTCGATCTCGGGGCATCGGCGTATCGGTCGCTACGTCAGATTCGCGAGTCCGCGCAGGCCCACGGACGGCCGTGGTGGACCATCAGCCCACTCGCCTCCGGCAGCGGCGACGAGGTCGAGTTGGTCGTCGAGTCGATTCCCGAGGTTCGCGGTTCCGAGGAACTGCTGACGGGCGTGTTCGCGATGTTGCGTGCGCATGTGTCCACGGGCGGTCGGGCTGTCATCGCCGTGGCGGGTGCAGGCACGGCTACCCGCATCATGGAACGTCTCGGTGAAGCCGAAGTGCCTGCGGTGCATATCGAATCGGGCGCCGAACCGCTACCCGACGTCGTCAGTGTGCTGTGCGCGACCCTGCACGAGGGCCTGATTCTGCGCGACGCAGGACTCGTGCTCGTCACCGAGAGCGACCTCACCGGTAACCGTGTCGCGGCCGCCGAGGGCCGAAAGATGCCCGCCAAGAGGCGAAATCAGGTCGATCCGCTTGCGCTGGTCGCGGGCGACAGCGTCGTGCACGATCAGCACGGTATCGGCCGGTTCGTCGAAATGATCGAGCGCACCATCGGCGGTGCGCGGCGCGAGTACCTCGTCATCGAGTACGCGCCCAGCAAGCGCGGGCACCCCGGTGACCGTCTGTTCGTGCCGATGGATTCGCTCGACCAACTCTCGCGCTACGTGGGCGGCGAGCTTCCGTCACTGAGCAAGCTCGGTGGATCGGACTGGGCCAACACCAAACGCAAAGCCCGCAAGGCTGTTCGAGAGATCGCCGGAGAACTGGTCCAACTGTACGCCGCGCGGCAGGCCGCCCCCGGTCATGCTTACGGCCCGGACACACCCTGGCAGCGGGAGATGGAAGACGCGTTCGGCTTCACCGAGACGATGGATCAGATGACGGCCATCACCGAGGTCAAGGCCGATATGGAGAAGCCCGTTCCGATGGACCGCGTCATTCTCGGTGACGTCGGCTACGGCAAGACCGAGATCGCGGTGCGAGCTGCGTTCAAGGCCGTGCAGGACGGTAAGCAGGTAGCCGTGCTGGTGCCGACAACGCTACTGGCGCAACAGCATCTGCAGACGTTCACCGCGCGCATGGCGGCGTTCCCCGTGACAGTGAAGGGTCTGTCCCGCTTCACGCACGGTGCGGAGTCGAAGCAGGTCATGGCAGGTCTCGCCGACGGTACAGTCGACATCGTGATCGGAACGCACCGGCTACTGCAGACCGGTGTGGCATGGAAGGACCTCGGGCTCGTCATCGTCGACGAGGAGCAGCGTTTCGGCGTCGAGCACAAGGAGCACATCAAATCGCTCCGCACTCACGTGGACGTACTGACCATGTCCGCCACACCGATTCCCCGTACGCTCGAGATGAGCTTGGCCGGTATTCGTGAACTCTCGACCATCCTCACTCCGCCGGAGGAACGTCATCCTGTCCTGACATACGTGGGTGCGTACAACGACAAGCAGGTCGCTGCGGCCATTCGTCGTGAGCTGCTGCGCGATGGACAGGTCTTTTTCGTGCACAACCGGGTCAGCTCGATCGACAAGGCTGCCAAGAAGATTCGCGATCTCGTGCCCGAGGCCCGCGTTGCCACCGCGCACGGGCAGATGAACGAGGAAACGCTCGAGCGTACGGTGCAGGGATTCTGGCAGCGCGAGACCGATGTGCTGGTGTGTACCACCATTATCGAGACCGGACTCGACATCTCCAACGCCAACACCCTCATCGTCGAACGCAGTGATTCGCTTGGGCTCTCGCAGCTGCATCAGTTGCGTGGGCGCGTCGGACGTAGCCGTGAACGTGGATACGCGTACTTCCTGTATCCGCCCGAGAAGCCGCTCACCGAGACTGCATACGACCGACTCGCCACGATCTCGCAGAACTCCGATCTCGGAGCTGGAATGGCCGTGGCGATGAAGGACCTCGAAATCCGTGGCGCCGGTAACGTTCTCGGCGCAGAGCAGTCCGGTCATGTCGCAGGCGTCGGGTTCGATCTGTACGTGCGACTCGTCGGCGAAGCTGTCGAGGCATACCGTGCGGCCGCCGACGGTAGACCGATCACCACCGATGATGCCCCCAAGGAGGTGCGCATCGACCTACCCGTCGACGCTCACATTCCGCCGGATTACGTCACCAGCGACCGGTTGCGACTCGAGGCGTACCGCAAGCTAGCGGCCGCCGCCGATTCGGAAGGAATCACCGCCGTCATCGACGAAATGGTCGACCGGTACGGCCCTCTTCCAGAGGAGGTCGGCCGGCTCGTCTCCGTCGCGAAGTTGCGCCTGATCGCCAAAGAATACGGTCTCACCGACGTCAATGTCAGTGGCACACAGGTCAAGATCGCACCGTTGGACCTGCCCGACTCCAAGCAACTCCGTCTCAAGCGGCTCTACCCCAGCGCGGCCTACCGCGCGACCACCGGAGTGGTGCAGTTGCCACTGCCCCGGGTGGAGGGCGGCGGCGTCGGTGCCGCGCGGGTGCGCGATGTCGAATTGGTCCAGTTCATTGCCGACCTCATACTGTCCCTCGACAGCAAACCGTCCAGGTCGGTGTTGCTGGAGCAAACTGTGGAGGTGTGATGACGGTAGTGCTGCTCGATCCTCTGCGGCCGACGATGGTGCCCGCCGAGGCCATCGAATTTCTCAGTGGAATAGTCGAATTCACCGAGGAAGTGCCCGTTCGGACGCGCTGGTTGTTCTCCGGGGCAGCGCATGCCGACGGCTCTGCGGAGGTACTCGTCAGCACCGATCCTGGCAATCGAGACGTGCAGGCGCGCATCTCCCGGGGTGAGCAGGTCATTGCGTCGCCGAACCTCCCCGGAGACGATCTGATCGCGGCCGTGATGCTGATGGATCGACTGCGAACCATCGGCGGATGGGAAGCGCAGCAGACGCACGCATCGTTGAGCGGTTACCTCCTCGAGGAAACCTACGAACTACTCGATGCCATCCACAGCGGCAATCTGCTCGATCTCAAAGAAGAACTCGGGGACATCCTCCTGCAGGTGCTCTTCCACTCCCGCATCGCGCAGGACGCCTCGGAGAATGCTTTCGATGTCGACGATGTCGCAGCCGGCTTGGTGGCCAAGCTGACGCACCGAACCCCACATCTCACCGACGGTTCGACCGGTCCCATCGATGTTGCGGCGCAAGAGAAAGCGTGGGAAGAGCGGAAGGCGTCGGAGAAGGCGCGAGAATCCTGCCTCGACGGCATCGCGATGGCTCAGCCCGCTCTGGCTCTCGCGCAGAAGGTGATCGCCCGGGCGAGCAAAGCCGGCCTACCCGAGGACCTCGTACCGGACGAGCTGCGGACCGTGCACATCGGCCTCGACCACAGCCACGGCGGCGAAAGTGCAGAAGACCTGCTGCGCAGAAACGTACTGACCTTCGCCAGCCGTATCCGTGAGGCCGAGCAGTCGGCGAAGAATCACGGCGCCGAACCCGGGCATTTGTCTGCCATCGAATGGATCGAGAACTGGGGTCGGCGGTAGTTCGGGTGTTGGTCGCCCGCCCTTTCGGCATGAATGGCACATTGAAGCTGTCTAGGCGTATGAATGTGCCATTGATGCGGTGGGTTTGCGGTTTGTTGGTGAGCGAATGTCACCTTTGCTCACCTCGAGTGACCGAATGGGGCATTCGTACACTCTGCGTGACTCGGTGTGACATTCGCTGGGTTCGGGGTGACCGACTGTGACATTCGCTCACCGTTGTAGGCCTACTTTGGCCCAGCCTGGCCAATCGCGATCGAATTATCGTGCTCGGTGTCGTCGTACACTGTGAAGAACTTCTGGAAGACCGCCTGCATGTCCTTGACTACTTGAATGTCCTCGGGTGAGTCGACTCAAGGGGGCGGAAGGGACGACGAGATCGCTTCGGTGTGCTTTCGGGCAATCGCGCACAGATCACCCGGGTCCGTCCGCGTGCGCTTCCGCGACGCAGTGAAAGTTGCTACCCCTGATTGGGTGGCAAACGCGATGTCGCATGAGTCCGAGGACTCTGCAACTTCGAGCTTGTATTGGTTCGCGTCGCGGCCATCGATCGTTGTAGTGGTCAACTCTGTAATTCGTTCATCTTTGACTACGTCCTGAACCGTGTGCTTGGGGGAAAAGAAAACAGAGTAGAAGTACCACGCTGGTTGTGACGAACTCTGCCAAGTGCAAATGTCCCAACCTGGAGTTACGTCCTCCTCGTCGCCCAAGAATCTCCTCGACAGGTTGGACGCAAGCCCCCACAGTTCGGTTCCATTCGCGCCGCTGGATCGGGCTGCTTGCGTCAGCGGCGCGAACTCTCCCCGGAACCCCGAGCTACTTCCTCCAGAACAGGTGGTGTTCGACTCCGCTTCGGCTGGGAACGACTTCGTGCTCGAATCGGTCGTCGAGCTCGTCGGGTGATTCCCAGAGCTTGAGCCCCGTCCCGAATTCGATGGGGGAGACCGTGACGTGCATGGTGTCGACAAGATCCGCGTCGAGAAATTCTCGGATGGTGGTGACGCCGCCGCCGAGTCGCACATCGCGGCCGAGTGCTGCTTCCTTCGCCTGCTGGAGCACACTTGCTGGTTCGCCGCTCACGAAGTGGAACGTAGTGTCGGATAGCGTGATCGATGGCCGAGTGTGATGGGTCATGACGAACACTGGCGTATGGAAGGGTGGCTCGTCGCCCCACCAGCCCTGCCATTCGAGATCTGCCCAGGGGCCACGCTGCGGTCCGAACTTGTTTCGGCCCATGATTTCGGCGCCGATGTTGTGGGAGAAATCGCGAGTGAAGTAGTCGTCGAGGCCGCGGCTGCCGCCAGGATCCGTACGGTTCGGCCAGCTCGCGGTGGCGCCGGCCCACGCAAACATCCCCTGATGGTCGAGCCCGAACGGGCTGTCGAAGCTCTGGTCGACGCCCGCGGCGATTCCGTCACGGGAGACCCCGAAATTCTGAACCCGAACTAACTGCTGCATTGCCTACTCCCGCCGTCGATGGTGTCCTACGAGATGCAGACTCGACAACATCTGCAAACTCATCGCCGCGATGGGCTCGGCGAGACCGAATGTGACATTCGCTATCGCCGAGGTGAGCGAATGCGCCATTCGTACACTCTGAGTGACCGAATGTGACATTCGCTCCGGCCCGGCCAAAGTGACCGAATGTGACATTCGCTCCGGCCCGCCCGCAGCAAACCTCAACCGAACAAGGTCGAACCCCAGTAGTCTGACTCGCCCAACCCCGGGGGACACGCGAATACGGCCGATCCGACGTGTTGGATGTATTCGTTCATCGCATCGTTGCGGGCCAGTGCACGCTGCATGGGCACGAACTGGGTCAGGGGATCGCGGCAGTAGGCGATGAAGAACAATCCGGCATCGAGGTGCCCGAAGCCGTCGGACCCGTCGGTGAAGTTGTAGCCGCGTCGCAGAATCTGCACTCCGCCGAGCTCCTCCTTCGAGGCCAATCGCACGTGTGCGGCGGTGTCGATCAACGGCCCGTCGGGGCCCGTCGAGTCCAGGTCCAGCGGATCGAATTCGTCGGAGTAACCGAGCGGTGCGCCGACCCCCTTGCTGCGCCCGATCACCCTTTCCTGTTCCTTCAAGGTGGTCCTGTCCCAGGACTCGATGAGCATGCGGATGCGTCGCGCAACGAGGTATGAGCCGCCGGCCATCCACGGCTGATCGTCGGCATCGGAAACCCACACGAAGTCCTCGAGCAGCGACGGGTCCTCGGCTTTGAGATTCGCAGTCCCGTCCTTGAACCCGAACAGATTCCGCGGTGTGGCCTGTGAGGTCGACGTCGACGAGGTGCGTCCGAACCCCAGCTGTGACCATTTGACCGACACTGTGCCGAAGCCGACACGAGCCAGGTTTCGGATCGCGTGGACGGCGACCTGCGGGTCGTTGGCGCAGGCCTGGATGCACAGGTCACCGCCGGAGCGTCGGGCATCGAGGTTGTCGCCGGGGAAGTGCTGCAGGTCGGCCAAGGAGGCGGGCCGAAACTCGGAGAGTCCGAACCTGTCGAACAGTCCTGGCCCGAACCCGATCGTCAGCGTCAACGACGAGGCCGCGAGCCCCAGGGCCTCACCGGTATCGGTCGGGACCTTGTATTCCCCATCCCCGACGGCACCGTCGGGGAACGTCTCCTCGCCCCGAACCAGCCGCTCGGCCATCTCGGTCCACTCCCGCAGCAGAGCGACGAACTCCTCCCGCGAATCCGTCGTGATATCGAACGCGACGAAATGCATGCGGTCCTGAGCTGGCGTGACGATGCCGGCTTGGTGGTCACCGCGGAAGTCCACCACGTCCGATACCGCATCGGGGGACGAGTTACCAGCCGCATAGCCCCCGACCGCTCCCGCGCCTACCAGCGCCGCGCCGGCCCCGACGGCACCGAAGAGGCGCCGTCGGGAAAAACTGCCAGACTTACTGTCCTGCAACGACACCCTGCACCTGACTCACTTCTGCGGACAGCGCATCGATCTTGGTCGACAGCTCCTGCCTTTGTGGTTCGGTGACGGTGTCGTAGAACACGAAGCCATCACCCTGACGGTATTCGGCGAGTTCGGCGTCGAGTTCGGCGAATCGGGTGTCGATCGCGCTGCCGAGTTCTGCATCGTTCTGGTCGATGATCGGGCGCACAGCGGCAACCGCTGCCTGCGAACCGTCGACGTTGGCCTGGAAGTCCCACAGGTCGGTGTGTGAGAAGAAGTCCTCTTCGCCGCTGATCTTGGTCTTGGCGACCTCGTCGAGCAGGCCCTGAGCGCCGCCGGCAACCTGGATCGGGTCGATGGTGAAATCCTCGGCCTTGATCTTGTCGGCGAGTTCGGCGATGTCGGCCTGCAGTCGGTCGGCCATGGCGTTGGTATCGGGCTGCAGTCCCTGCTCCCACAGATCTTTCTCGATGCGGTGGAAGCCGGTCCACTCGGCGCCGGGCTCGACGTCGGGCTCTCGCAGGTCGATGCGTGGGTCGAGGTCGTCGGGGAAGCTCTCGGCGACAGGCTCGATGCGCTCGTAGTAGCTACGCGTGATGGGGAATTGGGCCTTGGCGGATTCGATGTCGCCACTCTTGACCGCGGCGACGAACTGGGCGACGGTGTCCTGTAGCGCGTCGACCTGGCTGATGACGTAGCGCTTGTAGCCCGTCGCGGCTTCGGCGAGAAGGCCGTCCTCGTCTGCCTGACGCACGGCCTCGCCGGTGACGACGAAGTTCGTGCGGATGCCGTCGCCGACCATGCCTGCCTTGCAGGCGGTTTGGTAGGTGCCGGGGTCGGGCAAAGCCACGATGAGCTGACGCGTCAGGCCGGGGCCGATGTTCTCGACCTCACCCATGACACGATCGCCCTCGCTGTAGACGTAGAACTCGGTGACCTTGCTCCCGTTGTTGGTGATCTGAAACGTCGTGTTGCCCGTGAAGCCCTCGGTCGACGCGACCTCACAGGTGGTGTCGGTTGCAGTGACGGCGATGTCGGCCGCGCTCGTCTCGGACGAGGATTTCTCGGTGCAGCCGGCGAGTGCCAGCGGGAGCACTGCGACGGCGGTCAAAGCGTAGGTGGTGCGACGCATCGATCAGACGCCTTTCATGAGGTGAGTGCGGGTTCGCGAACGCGGACCGGCCGGAGGAACAGGTAGAGCACGACCACGAGGTAGACCACCCAGCCGATGACTTGGAGGACGGTCGGCTCGGGTCGGAAGTTGAAGATGCCGGCGAGAACGGTGCCGTACCAGCTCGAGGCGTCGAAGTGTGCGGTGATGTCGAAGGCGACCGAGCTTCCGCCGGGGATCACACCGCCGATCTGCAGAGCGCGGATTCCGTAGGCGAGGATGCCCGCGGCGACGACGATCAGAAAGATGCCGGTGTACTTGAAGAACACGGCGAAGTTGATGCGGATGGCACCGAAGTAGAGAAACACCGTCAGGATTGCCGCGACGACGATGCCTAGCAGTAGCCCGAGCAGCGGCCACAGGCTGCCGTTAGCGTTCTCCGCATACCCGACCATGAGCAGCGCCGTTTCGATCCCTTCGCGCCCGACGGCGAAGAAGGCCAGCGTCAGGACGGCGATCGGCCCGACGGTCAACGCCCGTTCCATTCCGGTGCGTAATTCACCGGCGATGTCTTTGGCGGCCGTGCGCATCCACAGCACCATTGCGGTGACGATGCCGACGGCGACGAGTGAGGCGAGCCCGGCGATGATCTCGGCGGTGAGGCCGGTGACCGTCGACGTCCCGTAGTGGATGACGAAAAAGACGACAGCAACCATCGCGACGGCGGCGCCGACTCCGAACCAGACCCACCTGAGCGCATCGCGGCGGTCTGCCTTGACGAGGAACGCGACCAGGATCATCACGACGATGCCGGTTTCGAGGCCCTCGCGCAGACCGATCAGTCCGCTCCCGAACATCTGGGTCGTGATCGACGGAGTCGATGCCAAAGAGATGATCGACGGAGTCGAGGCGGCGAGTACGGACACGGGTGGTGCTCCTGGAGATTGCGAAACAAGGGTAGGCGTACCTTAGGTGGCATTGTGGAACATACACCCTTCGCGGCCAGGCAAAAAGCCTTTGACCTGCGCATACTGTCGGCTTTAGGTTTCTATTACTTTCGATAGGCAGGATGGTGGAGTGAAGATCCGACTGCTCCAGCTGCTCGCCGTTGTCGCGGCGGGTTCGATGGTCGCGGCTTGTGGCTCGACGGAACCGCGACGAGCTATTCCCGAGGGCATCCCGCCCGGGCCGGGGACGCCCGTCCCCGTCATCGACTTCAATGCCCCCGGCAGAACAGCCGATCTCCTGCTTGCCTGGGCCGAGCCGCAGGCGGATGCGTTGAAAATCTCGGTTCCCGCACTCGCCGCCTATGCGCACGCTGCCGCGATCATGGCCGACACGTCACCGGGTTGCGGGATCGCGTGGACGACGCTGGCCGGGATCGGTTACATCGAAAGCAGACACGGCACGTATGCGGGATCTGCGGTCGCGTTCGACGGCACGGTGGCACCGCCCATCCGCGGTATTGCGCTCGACGGTGGGCCGGGCATCGCAGAAATTCCGGACACCGATGGCGGGTTCCTCGACGGAGATCCGATCTACGACCGGGCCGTCGGGCCGATGCAGTTCATCCCCGAAACGTGGCGAAAGTGGGGTGTCGACGCCGACGGCGACGGCGCGGCCAACCCCGACAATCTCGACGACGCGGCCCTGACGGCAGCGCGCTATCTGTGCGCCCGCGGCGGCGACCTCCGCACTCCCGAGGGCTGGGAGCGTGGGCTGATGGCCTACAACCAGTCCGGGGTGTATCTGCGGGATGTGCGCGACGCCGCCGCCGCGTACTCGATCGGAACCCACGCCTAACCGTCGGGCGTCGCATGCGGGGACGTCGTGCGAGCGGCTAGTCTGACACCCGGCACAGTCCGCAGCTCGGTCGTCGACGTCCACTGATGAAGTGGTCTCGGCGGTCCCCGTTACTAGGAGAAGCATTCGTGGCCATCATTGAGCAGGTCGGAGCTCGCGAGATCCTCGACTCCCGTGGCAACCCCACGGTCGAGGTCGAGGTCGCGTTGGACGACGGAACCTTGACCCGGGCGGCAGTACCCTCCGGCGCCTCCACCGGTGAGCACGAGGCCGTCGAGCTTCGCGACGGTGGCACCCGCTACGGCGGCAAGGGCGTCGAGAAGGCCGTCAACGCCGTCCTCGACGAGATCGCACCCGCCGTCATCGGCCTCGACGCCATCGAGCAGCGGGCCGTCGACCAGGCCCTTCTCGACCTCGACGGCACCCCGAGCAAGTCGCGTCTGGGCGCGAACTCGCTGCTCGGCGTTTCGCTTGCAGTCGCCAAGGCTGCTTCGGAATCGGCTGGTCTCGAGCTCTTCCGTTACCTCGGTGGCCCCAACGCCCACATTCTTCCCGTGCCGATGATGAACATCATCAACGGCGGCGCTCACGCTGACAGTGGCGTCGACGTGCAGGAATTCATGATCGCGCCGATCGGTGCGCCCACCTTCAAGGAGTCCCTGCGCTGGGGCGCCGAGGTGTACCACTCGCTCAAGTCGGTCCTCAAGGCCAAGGGCCTGTCGACGGGCCTGGGCGACGAGGGCGGGTTCGCACCCGATCTCGCCGGCACCAAGGCCGCGCTCGACCTCATCCTCGAGGCCATCGAGAAGGCCGGTTACAAGCCCGGTCAGGACATCGCGCTCGCCCTCGACGTCGCTGCCACCGAGTTCTACACGGCAGGCACCGGCTACGCCTTCGAGCGTGAGACCAGGTCGGCCGAGCAGATGTCGGCGTTCTACGGCGAGCTCGTCGACGCCTACCCGCTGGTGTCCATCGAGGATCCCCTCGACGAGAACGACTGGGACGGCTGGGTCGCGCTCACCGAGAGCATCGGCGACAAGGTTCAGCTGGTCGGCGACGACCTGTTCGTCACCAACCCGGAGCGCCTCGAAGACGGCATCGTCAAGGGCGCAGCCAATGCGCTGCTGGTCAAGGTCAACCAGATCGGCACGCTCACCGAAACCCTCGACGCAGTCGAGCTCGCGCATCGCAACGGCTACAAGACCATGATGAGCCACCGCAGCGGCGAAACCGAGGACACCACCATCGCTGACCTGGCAGTTGCCGTCGGATGTGGTCAGATCAAGACCGGTGCACCCGCTCGAAGCGAGCGTGTGGCCAAGTACAACCAGTTGCTGAGAATCGAAGAAGCTCTCGGCGACGCGGCGCGTTACGCGGGCGAGCTGGCGTTCCCCCGGTTCAATTACGAGGGATAGTTCAAGCCGAGCGTTACTGAGGTGGATCGATGGCGGCACGACGAGGAAGGCCGGGGACCAGTCCGGGAGGACGTGACCCCCGACCTCGCGGCCGCTCGACTTCGCGGAAGGACCGGTCGGCCGGTGCTGCGTCGGGAAACCAGCGCAGTTCCGGTCAGCCGGCGCCCGAGCCGTCGGATCAGGCTCGTGACGCGGTAGTCGCCGGAAAAGCAGCTCCCCGACGCGTCGAGGCTCGCGCGTCGGCGGGATCGGGTGGTGAGCGGACGTTCTTCGGACTCTCGACGGCCCGGGCCGTGATCCTCGCCGTCGTCGTCTGCGCGTTGGCGCTGACATTGGCGATGCCGCTGCGGACGTATTTCTCGCAGCGCGCCGAACTCGAGCAGGTCCTCGCCGAGGGCGAGGCACTCGAAGAAGAAGTCGCGGCCCTCGAGACGGAGAAGACGCAACTCAACGATCCGACACGTATCGCAGCCGAGGCGCGCTCTCGGCTGCGGTGGGTGATGCCGGGGGAGACGCCGTACACGGTGCAGTTGCCCGGCGACGTCGGTCCGACAGAAGAAGAAGTGGAAGAAGCCAAGAAGGCCGAGGGGCCCTGGTATCGAGGTCTGTGGGAGTCGGCCGTGCAACCGCAGGAAAGCGCGGAACCCGGCCCGCCGCCGCCAGATGCGCTACCACGCGAAGCCGTGCCGGCGCCCGAGCTCGAACCGGCTCCCGCGCCGGAAATAGAAGGAGGACCTGTCGGGTGAGCTCGACTGAGGGTAGTTCTGCAGTATCGCAGGAAGATTTGGACGCGGTCGCGTCCCAGCTGGGCCGCGAGCCCAGGGGCGTGCTCGAGATCGCGTACCGCTCCCCGGACGGTCGTCCCGGCGTGGTCAAGACCGCTCCCAAGCTTCCCGACGGCACCCCGTTCCCGACGCTCTACTACCTGACCGATCCGCGGTTGACCGCCGAGGCGAGCCGTCAGGAGTCGGCGGGCGTCATGCGTGAGATGACCGAGCGCCTCGGCACGGACGAGGCACTCGCAGCCGGCTATCGCCGTGCGCACGAGTCCTACCTCGCCGAGCGAGACGAGATCGAACCGCTCGGAACCGATTTCACCGGTGGCGGTATGCCGGATCGAGTGAAGTGCCTGCACGTTCTGATTGCGCATTCACTCGCCAAGGGGCCGGGGCTCAATCCGCTGGGCGACGAATCGGTCGCTCTCGCGGCCGAGAACTCGTTGCGCGGCAAGGCTATTCCGGCGGACTGGCCGACCATCGATGAACTACGTGGGGAAACAACATGACTCGGGTCGCTGCCATCGACTGCGGCACCAATTCCATCCGGCTTCTCGTCGCCGACGTGAAGGACGGAGTGCTGACCGATGTTTCGCGCGAGATGCGCATCGTCCGGCTCGGGCAAGGCGTCGACGCGACGGGATCGTTTGCGCCCGAGGCGATCGAACGCACACGCGTCGCGCTGGAGGAGTATGCCGGGATCATCCGTGAAACGGGTGCCTCGGCCATTCGCATGGTCGCGACGTCAGCGACACGTGATGCGTCCAATCGTGACGAGTTCTTCGAGATGACGCGGACGATCCTCGATCCCATCGTGTCCGGGTCGGTGGCCGAGGTCATCACGGGCGACGAGGAAGCGCGCCTGTCGTTCGCCGGTGCCGTCGGGGAACTGGACGCCAAGGGTGCACCCTTCGTGGTCGTCGACCTCGGTGGCGGTTCCACCGAGCTCGTTCTCGGCGACGCCAAGGGTGTCCGCGCGGCATTCTCTGCGAACATCGGTTGCGTGCGCTTGACCGAGCGGTTCCTGCACAGCGATCCGCCCACCGCCGAGGAGATTGCCGGGGCCCGCGAGTTCGTCAGAGAGAAGCTGCACGAGGCGTTCGAGGACGTGCCCATCGGTGAGGCCTCCAGTTGGGTGGGCGTCGCAGGCACCATGACGACCATCGCAGCCATCGCCTCCGGTCTGCAGGAATACGACGCCGACAAGGTGCACCTGACCCGCATCTCGTTCACCGACCTGTTCGAGGTGTGCGATCGACTCGTGCACATGACGCGCGAAGAACGAGCGGCGTTGGGCCCCATGCATCCTGGACGGGTCGACGTCATCGGCGGCGGATCGCTCGTGTGCAGCGTGCTCGCCGAGGAATTCGAACGCCGCGGCGCCGTCAGCACCCTTGTCGTCAGTGAACACGACATCCTCGACGGAATCGCGATGTCGATCAAGGTCTGACCCAAAGCTCGGCCCCCATAGCCCAATTGGCAGAGGCAGCGGACTTAAAATCCGTCAAGTGTCGGTTCGAGTCCGACTGGGGGCACCAGAGTCCATATGGATCCGAAAATTTTGGGTAAGCAATGAGTTTCGGCTGGTGCTGTGGACTTCCGTGCACTTCGATGGTTGTGAATGGACAAGTGGCGCAGCGGATTGCAAATCCACTGACCGACCTGAGCCTGCTCGATCGCTACTCGGCTGGTTTGTGCAGCTCAGGGCAGGTCCTAGCGTTGAAATTCGACCAGTTTCAGAAGCTCACTGACACGAGGCTGACACATCTCAGTACAAGCGGAGTTCGATGCCTAATTGACGGTGCACTGGTTGGCTCCGCAACAACGGATCCGATGCCGTCGGACGAAGTTAGAGCCCTCCGCCCGACTTTTCGAGCAATGTGCGCGCGTGCAGGACCGATTCCTCGACGTTGTCGAGGCCTGCGGGAAGCGAATCGACTTCGTTGCGCAGGAGCGCGACGTCCTTGAGTAGCAGGTCGTATTGGACGTCGATGATGTTGTCGCCCATCCAGCTTTGCCCGGTGGATACTCCGATCACGTCGAGCAGTGTGCCTGCGGGCATTCCGAGCTGATCGGCGAGGTTCAGTATTCGTGCGGTCGATGCCAGGTTGTAGGTGGCGAGTGTGTTGTTGAGCAGTTTGAGCGTGGCGGGTTGCCCGTATTCACCCATACGGAACACGTTGCCGGCCATCGCGTCGAGCAGGGCGTCGTCGGCCGATTGGCCCGACGGTCCCGCCAGGAACACCGTCATTGTGCCGTTGCGCGCGCCCTGCGGCCCGCCCGACACCGGAGCCTCGAATACACGCCAACCTGTCGGTGCAGACCCCATTATGTTTCGGGCGTCCGTGGGCGCGAGGGTGGTGTGCACGTACACGGTCAGCGGTTCGGACGTCTGTTCCTTCAATGCCGTGAAGACCGAGGTCACTTGATCGGCCAGCCGGACAGCGATGTGAACGCTCTCGATGGTCGACCAGTCGACCGCCGGGAGGTCGCTACCGGCGGGTGACGTTGTCTCTGTGGACCATTCGCGAACACGCTCGGAATCGAAGTCGTAGCCATAGACATCGTGGCCACGCTGCGCAAGATTGGCCCCGACGTTACCTCCGATGGGACCCAATCCGACTATGAGGCGCATGAAGCTCTCCTTTCGGGAGTGTATGAATCGATCTACTGCGGTTGCGCCGTCGAGGTGATCCCTCGTTCTGCCATCACTGCTTTCAGCAATGTCATCGCGTTGACGACGCGGGGGAAGCCGACGTACGGGATGCAGTGGATGAGTGCTCCGACGATCTTTTCCTGAGTGAGTCCTACGTTGAAGCCGGTGTTGATGTGGAGCTTGAGTTGTGGTTCGGTTCCCAACGCGACGAGCGTGGAGATGGTGACCAGGGTCTGTTCTTGTTGGCTCAAGCTGGTCCTCGAATAGATGTCTCCGAAAGCGAACGAGACTATGTAGTCGGACAATTCGGAGTCCAGGCTGGCGTACGATTCGAGCAATTTGACGTGGTCGAAGGTGTTGGAATGTTCGGTGGAGACAAGCTCCATCATGCGGTCGAGGCCGCGTTGGTAGCGATCGGTTGTCATCGCGTCGCCTTCCCGGGGTTGCGGACGAGCTTCTTGTTGGCGAACTCCGTGAATCCGAACCGGGCCAGCTCGCGGCCGAAACCCGATCCTTTGACGCCACCGAACGGCAGGTCCGGTGCCGTCTTGCTGGTGCTGTTGATCCAGACCATTCCGGTCTCGAGGTCACGAGCTACGCGTTGGGCCTGTTCGGGATCGGAGGTGAAGACGCTCGATGCGAGACCGAAGGGGGAGTCGTTGGCAACATCGATCGCTTCGTCGATCGAGTGGACCCGGTGAACGACGGCGACGGGCCCGAACAGTTCTTCGTCGAACGCACGCATCTCTCGGGTGACTCCGGTCAAGATCGTAGGTGGGTAGAACGCCCCAGCTGAATTCGACGGTGTTCCACCGAGAAGGGCTTTTGCCCCGTGTGCCAACGCATCTCGAACGAGTTCGTCCAGTTCGTCGACACCGGCCTGCGATGCCATGGGTCCGAGTTTCGTCGCGTTGTCTGTCGGGTCGGAGGGATGCCATGTGGACATGGCGGCGGTGAACTTGTCGATGAACTCGTCGTACACCCTGTCCTCGACGAGAAAGCGCTTGGAGGCGGTGCAGGCCTGTCCGCCGTTACCGAGGCGACCGACTGCCCCGGCTTTGGCGGCGGCGTCCACATCCGCATCTCCGAGAACTATGAAGGGGTCCGAGCCGCCGAGTTCGAGTACACATTTTTTCAAATGCCGGCCTGCGACCTCACCGACCGCTGACCCCGCCTTCTCTGAGCCGGTCAGTGACACTCCTTGAATACGCTGATCCGCGATCGTCGCCGCGACCTGGGCCGAGGAGATGAAGGCGTTGCGATACACGCCGGACGGCAAGCCCGCTTCGAGGAAGAGCCGCTCGATGGCCAGTGCCGACTGAGGACAGTTCCGTGCGTGTTTGAGAATGATCGTGTTGCCCAGTGCGATGTTCGGAGCAGCGAATCTGGCGACTTGGTAGTAGGGGTAGTTCCACGGCATAACTCCCACGAGCGGTCCGATCGGCTCGGTCCGTACCACTGCCGTTCCGCCTCCCTCGATGTCGAGAGGCTCGTCAGCCATGAACTCTGCGACATGGTCTGCGTAGTAGCGGTAGATCGAGGCAACCAGCTCTACCTCTCCCAATGCTTGAGCAATAGGCTTGCCCATCTCCACGGTGAGCAGCTTTGCCAGCTCGTCGGCCTGTTCCCGGTACAGTTCGGCGACCCGGGCGAGCACCGAACTTCTGTGCTCGATACTCGTTGTGCGCCAGAACCTGTATGCCGCAGTGTTCTCGGCGATCAGTTCGTCCAACTCGTGGTCGGATAATTCCGAGTAGCGTGCTGATTCCTGACCGTGTACCGGGTCGACGGTGGTGTAGACACCCATGGTGGTCTCCTTATTCGTGTCGGTGGCGGTCAGGCGTGGACGGTGTCAGCGGCGGCGTCGAGCGCGAAGCCCTGATAGCCGTTCTGCGTGACCTCTGCCAGGACTGCGCGGTAGTTGCCGAGCCCGCCCAGGTAGAACAGGACGCTCGGCGTCTTGCCTGGAACGTTGGCTCCGAAGATCCAGGAATCGACCTTGGTGAAGACGGTCATGTTCGCGATATCCGTACAGGTCTGGGTCCACGCCGATTCCGCGTCCGATGTGGGTTCGATGGCGCGTACCCCGGTGCGTTCGGCGAAGTCAATGGTCTCGCTGATCCATTCGACCTGAGTTTCGATGCTCGGGGGAAGATTGGTGAACGGACCGTTCGGACCGAGCACCATGAACCAGTTGGGGAAGTGCGCGGTCGCAACCCCCAGGTAGCTGGTGGGCTGGCCGTTCCAATGGTCGTTGATGTTCAGGCCGCCTCGACCGGTGATGGTCATGCGGCGATAGTTTCCGTCGACCGCATCGAACCCGGTCGCGAAGACGAGCACGTCCATTTCGTGCAGGACACCGTCTTCGGTCACCACGCCCTTGGCTGTGACTTCGCGAATCGGGTTTTCCTTGATCGCGACCGCATCGACGTTCGGGCGGTTGAAGACCTGGAAGTAGCCGTCGTCGCACAGGGGCCTTCTCGCGAACAATCCGGTGGGCGTGAGCTTTCTGGCAGTCTCCGGGTCGTCGATCATCGCGGTGATCTTCGAGCGAATGAACGACGCCGCGGTCTCGTTGGCGTCCTCGTCGGTGGCGATGTCACCGAACGTGCCGAACATGAAGCGGAACCCGCCTCCCTGCTCCCATGCTTGTTCGTAGACCTTCCAGCGTTCTTCTTCGGACACGCTCATCGCTGGAACTGTGGATTCCTCGAAGCCGAACGCCACCGAGGAGCCTTTCACCTGCGTCCATATGTTGTCGTAGTCGGCTTTGACCGCTTCGATCTGCTCGGCGGTCACCACGCGTTTGCCGACCGGCACCGAGTACTGCGGGGTTCGTACGAACACTGTCAGGTGCTCGACGGTGGGAGCGAGAGCGGTGATGACCTGTTGGCCGGTTGATCCGGTGCCGATCACTCCGACACGGCGACCGGTGAGATCCTTGCCTTCGGGCCACGCTGCGGTGTGGATGGTCTCGCCTTCGAAGGTGTCGAGGCCGGGGAGGTTCGGTTGATTGATGGCCGAGAGCAGGCCGACGGCGTTGACGACGTAGGTTGCCCGGTAGAGCTCACCGGTATCGGTGGTCACTTCCCACAGCTGTTCGTCGTCGAGGTACACCGCGGACCGGACAGCGGTGCCGAATCGGAAGTGTCGTCGAAGATCGAACCGGTCGACGACGTCCTCGAGGTAGTCGAGAATCTCGGGTTGCGTGATGTACGTGTGCTTCCACGTGCCGTCCTGCAGTAGGTCACGATCGAACGAGAACCGGTAGACGTGACTTTCCGTGTCGGACAACGCTCCTGGATAGCGGTTCCAGTACCAGGTTCCGCCGGGGCCGCCTGCTTTGTCGAATGCGACTGTGGTGAGGCCCAATTCGTTGGTCAATTTGTGGACGGCGTAGATGCCGCCGAATCCTGCGCCGATGACGATGGCGTCGATGACGGTCGGAGTGGTGTGTGTGCTCATGGTGAATGTCCTTGGTCGAGTGGGGGAGGGGATCAGGCGTGGTACCAGGTGGACAGCTGCGCCAATTCCTGATCGACGAGAGCGGAGCGGCCGGCCAAGAACGGGTAGACGTGCTGCTGGCCCTCCCCGATGGAGAGCGTGACGTCGACGCCGGCAGCTTCGGCGCGTTCGGCGACCCGGGTGGCGTTGTCGAGAAGTGATTCGACGCTGCCCGCTGTGAGATACATCCGTGGGAAACCGGCGAAGTCTGCGTACAGCGGATTCGCCAGGGGTGTGGTGGGGTCGACGGTTCCTCCGAGAACGCCGGCGATCATGCCCTCCAGCAACTCCGATGTGATCAGGGCATCGGTGTCGTTGTTGCTGATCAGTGTCTGACCCTTGTTCTCCATGTCCAACCACGGCGAGAAGGCAATGACGCTGCCGGGGCCGTGTTTGCCTTGGCCGGCGAGGGCCAACGCGATGGCGATGGCGAGGTTGCCGCCTGCGGAGTCACCGATGGTGGTGATGTCTCGGGCTGCGATGCCGGAAGCGACGAGCGCGTCGAAGGCTGCGACACCGTCGTCGACCTGGGCTGGGTGTGGATGTTCCGGTGCGCGCCGGTAGTCGAGCACGATGCTGACCGCCCCGAGAGCTTTCGCGACGTGACCTGCGAGTTTGCGGTGACTCGACGCTGAACCGACTGCGAAACCTCCGCCGTGCGTGTACAGCAGGACCTTGGAGGTGTCTGCTCCCTCCGGCAGGCACCAGATGCCGGGAACACCGCCCACCGTGTCCTCGCGGTACGTCACTCCTTCGGGTTCGACGGTCGGCTGATGCCACTCGTCGAAGATCGAACGCAAGAGTCGGATCGTGAGATCCGGGGTGCTGGACATGATCTGAGACCAATCGGCATACAGCTCGCGCAGCTTGTCGCCGGTGCTGTCTTCGGGCGCAACTGTCGTATTTCCGGAAACGGCGGTACTCATGGGTTCTCCTGGGTTCGTCGGGGCCACGAAGGAAGCAGCCGCGGTGTCGATATGTCGGGCGCGCTACACACTGCCTCGGTTGTGACGGGCAACACTCCCTCTGAACACCAACGTAGGAGCGGAGCGATGGGCGACGGTGTTCCGTTATGAAACAGTCGGCTCCCTGGCGCCATGGACATGATGAGGGAACCGTCACATTCCCTTCCACCGAAGAGGTGCATGTTCATGCGCGCATTTGCAGTGCTGCCCGACGACCCGACAATCCACGACATGGAGGTCCCCACACCGGAGCCCGGTGCGCACGGTGTGCTTCTGCGGGTACTGCGAGCTGGGGTGTGTCACACCGACACGCATCTACGCGAGGGCGGATACGACCTCGGTAGCAAAGGAATGATGAGCATGAAGGACCGCGGTATCGAGTACCCCATGGTGCTCGGCCACGAAGTCGTCGGCGTCGTCGAGCGAGTGGCGGATTCCGTAGAAACCGTCCGCCCCGGCGATGTTCGCTTGATTTACCCGTGGATCGGATGCGGAGAATGCCGACAGTGCCGATCAGGACACGACAACAGTTGCGCCACAGGAAGAAACCTCGGTGTCGCCCGCCACGGCGGATATGCCGAGCACGTTCTCGTCCCCGATCAGAGATACCTCGTCGACATCGATGGCCTCGATCCGAGTTGGGCTGCGACCCTCGCCTGTTCAGGCTTGACCGCGCACAGTGCGGTAGACAAGGTGCTTCCCCTCGAACCGGACGAGCCCGTGGTCGTGTTCGGGGCTGGAGGACTGGGGCTCACCGCTATCGCGATCCTGCGTGCGCGAGGCCATCGGGCGATCTGCGCGGTCGATCGAGCAGAGCAAAATTTGACCCTGGCCCGCAAGATGGGCGCGTCTGCCACTGTCCTGTCCACCCCGGAGACGACGGTGCGCGAACTTCGGGGTGCAGCAGGAGGTGCGGCCGGGGCGGTCATCGACTTCGTCAACAACGGAGCCACCGCGACGCTGGCGTTCGAGGTACTCGCCAAGGCCGGAATCATGGTGCAGGTAGGACTGTTCGGCGGCGAAGTCACCGTCCCCACAGCACTGGTTGCGCTGCGGATGATCCGCATGGAAGGCAGCTTCGTCGGCACTCTCGATCAGCTTCGAGATCTGGTCGGGATCGCGCGAGCCGGACAGATACCGACGATTCCGATAGCCGAACGAGATCTGTCGGCCCACGAGGTGACCCGCGCGCTGGACGAGCTCACCGCGGGCGGCGTTGCTGGACGCATCGTGCTTACTGCTCCACACTAGAAAAATGAGTGAGCGAGCGCACCGCGACGATGCGGTTCGGCGTGCGCGCGAGGACCTGATAACCCAGGGGCTCGTGCGCGCGTCGTTGCCCGCTTCACTGGTCGCGCACGAGATCGAGCAGAGTTGGCGGCGCTCGGTCTCGTTGAGCGTCGATCCGGCTGCCGGTCCTCATATCGTCGGCGAAATCGACCCCGACGCAACCATTCTGCGTGCCGCCGGGCGAATCCTCGATCAGTGGCAGGTCAATCTGACCGATTCTCGGATGACCCTGTTCTTGGCCGACGAAGCCGGACGCATCGTCTCGCGCCGCATCATCGACCCTCAGGACGAGTCCACTCTGGACAGCGCGAATGCGGTGGAAGGGTTCGACTTCTCCGAGCAGGCCCTCGGAACCAATGGTCTGGGTACACCGATCGAAGCCCGGGGTGTGGTATTTGTCCGGGGGACAGAGCATTTCAACGACGCACTCGCATCACTCGCGTGCGCGGGTGCCCCCATCAAGCATCCCATCACGGGCAGAATCGTGGGTTCGTTGTCCATCGCATCTCACGTCGATTCGGCAAGTCCACTGATGGTGTCCATGGCTCGCCAAGCCGGCTACGAGATTTCCGAAGCCCTCGAGTTGATGGCAGATTCGCGGGATCTCGAGTTGGCTCGTACCTACCGTAACCTCCGTACATCGAGAAACCCGGTGCTGGTGATGAATTCGGGGACCGTGATGACCGATCTACCCGCTCTCGCGCACTTCGATGCAGAAGCGCACGCGGGACTGTGGGACACCCTGCGCCGGTATCGCTGGGACGAGGACAGCATGCGCCTCGAACTCCCCACTCTCGGCACCGCAGCGACTGTACGACGACTGGGACGAGCCGGCCAGGACGCAATTTTCGCGCTCGAGTTCACCGATCCCCCTAGTGCACTGTCGACCACTGCAACGACGCAATCGGTGCCACGCGAACCCGCCGCCGCAGCCTCTGCACCGTCTTTCAGCCGGTACGAAGCCGCAGAGCGAGATGCCATCGAAACTGCGTTGTCGGAGGCTGACGGCAACAAGTCCCAGGCGGCAGAACTGCTGGGGATCGGCCGGACCACCCTGTATCGAAAGATGCGGGCGTTGAAGATTCCCGGCTGATCCGGCCGCGTGCGCCTATTGCGGTCGGGCCCATGGACTGGGACCCGACCGCAGAATGGCGCGGTGCAATCGCTGAACTACTGCGGAGTCGTCGCCTCGATGTGGCGTGCGTTGCGCTCGTTGGTCAGGTCGGTAGTTCGTTGACCACCGAGCAATTCCGTCGGAACCGTGGACGTCTCGTTCATTCCGCTCACTGCGATGGCGGCAATTCCGGTTGCAATCGCCGCGAAAACAGCCACGGGTAGCCACCCCATCGGGCCTGGCCGAAGAAGCACCGCGGCGATCAAGGGTGCGAAACCTGCGAGCAGATTACCGAGTTGATTACTGACTGCCATACCGGTGAATCGGACAGGGGCCGAGAACTGCTCGGGAAAGAACGATGTCCACACGCCGTTGTAGCAGGTGAAGAACAACGTCATGTTGACGAACGCGAAGACTGCGATCAACACGACGTCGGTCGTCGAGATTGCCCAGAAGTACCCAAAAACGCTTGTGCCGCAGCCGATCGCGGAGATCAGCATCATCCGCTTCCGTCCGAAAAGATCGGAGAGGTAGCCGGCTGCGGGTATGCCGACGATGGTCAGCGCGATAGCTCCCGAAATGATGGCCAGCATCGTGCTCCGCTCGACGCCGAGCGAGGTCGCATACGAGAGGCTGAACACGGAGAACAGTGTCTGAATCGACGCCATCAGAGTCGCGCCGGCCACGCGAACGACCTCGCGCCAGTGGTAGTTGAACACATCGCTCAGCGGCCGCTTGCGTACCAGGCTTTCCTCCTTGGCCTCGACGAAGATAGGGGTTTCGTCGAGATGGCTGCGGACGTAATAGGTGACAAGTACGACGACCGCACTGAGCCAGAACGGGATTCGCCACCCCCAGCTGTAGAGCATGTCCTCCGGCAGCAGAGCAACGGGCAGGAAGACCAGCGTGGCCATCGAGCTTCCGATGGCATAGCCGACCATGACGAAGCTGCAGAAGAACCCACGTCGACCGGCCGGTGAGTGTTCGACGGTCAGGGTCGACGCACCCGCGGACTCCGCGCCTGCAGAGAAGCCCTGCACGACGCGCAGCGCCACCAGAAGCGTCGGTGCCAGCACCCCGATCGAGTCGTATGTGGGTAGGCATCCGATTGCGAAGGACGCGGCACCCATCATGACCACGGTGATCAACATGACGCGTTTGCGTCCCACGCGATCGCCGAAGTGCCCCATGACAATCGCACCGAATGGACGCGCGACGTACCCGACCGCGAACGTCGCCAGCGAGGCGATCAGTGCGACGGTCGGGTCGCCCGAGGGGAAGAACAGGACGTTGAACACCAGTGCCGCGGCAGCACCGTAGATGAAGAAGTCGTAATACTCGAGCGCGCTGCCGAGCAGTGCGGCAATGGCCGCTCGGCGCGGAGTCATCGCGGGCGGGGGCGATGTGGGTCGTGTCATTGTCGGTCCATCCGGTTGTGTGGGAACGGGTATCGGACGCAGCGGGCTCACGTCAGAGTGGGTGAAGGCAGACGCTGAGGGTTCGCCAGGAAAGTGTCGGGCGTCACAGCTGCTGTAGGTCAAAGCTAGGAGTGCGTCCCAGTTCGCCGCTGTTCCGATCTGAAACACCCGCTCGGCATCGGAATCAACGACCGGGGCCGCCCGACTGCCACCGGCCGTGCATGGTTACCGGTCTTTCGCAAGCAGTCGATCGAAACCTTCTCCACCACAACGTCGCGCGTGACAGGGATCTGGTCGCATTGGTTGACACAGAACGCGGGCACGAAAGTGTGTGGGTTCGGCCGTACGACTCTGTACCGCCGTGTACGTCAGCTCGGTCTGGCGGGTGCTGAGGCGTCACTGTAGGTACTGCTCACGAGTCGCCTTCGTCGAGAGTGACAACCTTGTTCAGTACGACTCGCAGCGCTGGGTTGGTGTTGTCTCTGCGCCACGCGGCCCTCATATCCACATCTGCTGTGGTGTCGTTCAGGGGGACGAACACGACGTGTGGATCGGTTACGTTGCTGGCTACCGAAGCAAGGGTCAGGTGGCATCCCACCTCTGCGGATACCAGAGCGAGGGCGGTCTGGGTGTCGGGCGCGATCTGAACGACGTCGGGGACGAAACCGTGCGCGTCGGCCAACCGGCGTAGTCGATCGGGGAGTACCGATCCTTCGTGTAGTGGCAACGACACGAAGTGTTCCTGCGCCAGCTGTTCGATTCCGATGTGTCGTGCATGGGCCAGGGGATGTGTGTCGGCGAACGCGACGACGAGGTGGTCGGGCATCACGACCTGGGACTCGACGGTGGGCGGAATGACGTCCCATCTACCGAGCGCAATGTCGGTGTCCCCGCCCAGAAGTCTCTTCATGGCCGGCTGGGCGAAGTTCTGGCTCGAGAGTTCGAGTTCGATACCCGGGTGCTGTGACCGAACGAGCCGGGCCAGTCTGGCGACCATGCGGTGTGTCGACACCCCCGCGAACGCGATCCGGACGAGTCCGGTCTCGCCGCCGTCGGCCGATACGACTGCATTCTCAGCGGTGCGCATCGCTTCGAGCACTGCCCGGGCGGGATCTATCAAGGCCTGACCGCTGGCGGTCAATTTCACCGAGCGGGTATTGCGGTCGAACAGGGTGGCACCGAGGTGTTTCTCGAGCTGCTTGATGGTGCGACTCAACGGCGGCTGCGCGACGTGCAGCCGCGCGGCTGCACGTCCGAAATGGAGCTCCTCAGCCACAGCGAGGAACGCGCGAAGCTGTTCTACGTCCACTCCAGATCCTTTGTTGTCGAAATTGGTAAAACAGAAGTACTAATTAAGTATTGGACTGATGGTAATGCAGTAACCGATAGTTGTCCCATGGATACGCTGAATCCCGATGTACCGGATGACGTCTTCGCGGACGTGTTGAAGCAGATCTCCCAGTTCGTGCGTTCGCGTGTCGTGCCGCGTGAACTCGAGATCATGAACACCGATTCGATTCCCGACGATCTGCGGAAACAGTCTGCCGAGATGGGACTGTTCGGCTACGCGATCCCCCAAGAATGGGGCGGGTTGGGTCTGAATCTGATCCAGGACGTCGAGTTCGCGATGGAACTCGGCTACACCTCGTTGTCGTTGCGGTCGATGTTCGGCACCAACAACGGGATCGCCGGGCAGGTGCTCGTGGGCTTCGGTACCGAGGAGCAGAAGGCGAAGTGGTTGCCGGGCATGGCAACCGGCGACATCGTCGCCTCCTTCGCGCTGACCGAGGACGGAGCCGGATCCAATCCTGCGGGCTTGAGGACAACGGCGAAGGTCGACGGCACTGGGTGGGTCATCAACGGCAGCAAGCGGTACATCACCAATGCCCCGATCGCGAACATGTTCGTCGTCTTCGCCAAGCTGGATCCGAAACCGGAGAGCGGCAACGGTATTGCGGTATTCTTGGTCCCTGCCGACACCGCCGGGATCGAGGTGGGCGTCAAGGACGCGAAGATGGGGCAGCAAGGCTCCGGAACGGCCGATGTGAACTTCACCGACGTGCGGGTCGAGGCCGACGCACTGGTGGGCGGCAACGGCGATATCGGGTACAAGGCGGCGATGACGTCGTTGGCGCGGGGGCGGGTGCATATCGCGGCGCTGGCTGTCGGTCAGGCGCAGCGTGCGTTGGACGAGTCGGTCTCGTACGCTGCGGCGTCCACTCAGGGCGGGGAGCCGATCGGTAACTTTCAGTTGGTGCAGGCGATGATCGCCGATCAGCAGGTCGGGGTGATGGCGGGCCGGGCGATGGTGCGTGAGGCGGCGCGGGCGTGGGTGCAGGAGACCGATCGGCGTATCGCCCCGTCTGCGGTGAAACTGTTCTGCACCGAAATGGTGGGCAAGGTTGCCGATCTCGCTGTCCAAATCCACGGCGGTGCCGGATACATGCGTGAGGTGCCGGTCGAACGCATCTACAGGGACGTGCGACTGCTCCGGCTGTACGAGGGCACCAGCGAAATCCAGCGGTTGATCGTCGGCGGTGGCCTGATCAGGGCCGAACAGAAGCGCAACTCGTGAGCGCACCACTCGAAGGCTTCACCGTTGTCGCGATCGAGCAGGCCGTCGCAGCGCCGCTCGCCACCCGTAATCTCGCCGACCTGGGTGCTCGTGTCATCAAGGTCGAACGCACCGACGGTGGAGACCTGGCGCGGGGATACGACCACGCGGTCCACGGCACCGGAGCGCACTTCGTGTGGCTCAACCGGGGCAAGGAATCACTCGCGGTAGATCTGAAGTCGGTGGAGGGATGCGAGATCGTTCGCGGACTGATCGACGACGCCGACGTGTTCGTCCAAAACCTTGCCCCTGGCGCGGCAGAGCGTCTCGGTTTCGGTGCCGACGAATTGCGCACAGCCAACCCGCAACTGGTAGTGGTGAACATGTCCGGATTCGGCAGAGGTGGTCCGATGCAGGACCGGAAATCCTACGACATGCTGATCCAGGCCGAATCGGGCTTGATTTCCATCACTGGAACTCCGGACGAGCCGGCCAAGACCGGAATACCCACCGCTGATATCGCGACCGGAATGTACTGCGCACAATCGGTTCTCGCGGCGTTGCTGCGGCGCGGACGAACCGGCGAGGGTGCGACCATCGATGTCTCCATGCTCGATTCGACCGTGGAGTGGATGGGTCACGCGATGTACACGCAGATGTACACCGGTGCGCAACCTCAGCGCATGGGAGTAAGCCACAGCTCGATCGCGCCGTATGACGCCTACCCGACGCTCGATGGCCAAATCCTGATCGGTGTGCAGAACGACCGGGGCTGGCGAACGCTCGTCTCGGATGTACTGAGCGTGCCCGAGTTGGCCGATGACCCGCGTTTCGCGACAAATGTTCTGCGCGTGCAGAACCGCACCGAATGCGACGCTGTTGTAGCCGCCCGCACATCGCTTTTCGCGACCGTCGACCTGGACGCAAAACTGGCGTCGGCCGGCATTCCTGCAGCGCAGGTCAAGCAGATGGATCAGGTCGTCGCCCATCCTCAGCTCGTCGAACGTGATCGATGGCGAACGGTCGGCACCGAACACGCCACAGCACGGTCGCTTCTACCGCCGGCTACATTCTCCGATCACGAAGCGCCGATGGGCGATGTTCCCGCACTCGGCCAGCACACCCGCTCACTGCTGATCGAATCAGGTCGCGGCCACGACGAAGCAGACGGCCTTCTGCGCCAGGGTATCGCCGTACAGAATTCAGCTTTCGATGCCGACTTCGTCCGATGAGAGTCGGCACCACCACAGAACAGGACTTCTCATGATTTCAGGTCGTACGGCCGTCATTACCGGCGGCGCTCAGGGCATCGGTTTGGCGATCGCCACGATGTTCGCGGATCACGGTGCCAACATCGTCATCGGTGACCTCGACGAGTCGAAGGCCAAGGAAGCCGCGGAAGCTCTGCCAACCCCTGCTGTCGGCGTTCGTTGCAATGTCACGTCCGCCTCCGACGTACAGGCCCTGGTGGACACTGCCGTCGCGTCGTTCGGGTCGATCGACGTCATGGTCAACAATGCGGGAATCACCCGTGACGCGACCATGCGGAAGATGACAGAAGAGCAGTTCGATCAGGTGATCGACGTGCATTTGAAGGGCTGCTGGAACGGTACGAGAACTGCGGCCGGTGTCATGCGCGAGAACGGCGGTGGATCGATCATCAACCTGTCTTCGATCTCGGCGAAGGTCGGTTTCGTAGGCCAGAGCAACTACTCGGCGGCCAAGGCCGGAATTGTGGGACTGTCCAAAGCAGCGGCCAAAGAGGTTGCACACCTGGGTGTTCGGGTCAACGTCATTCAGCCAGGACTGATCAAGACAGCGATGACCGAGGCCATGCCGCAGAAGGCGTGGGATCAGAAGATGTCGGAAATACCGATGCAGCGTGCGGGGGACCCACGTGAGGTTGCCTCGGTGGCGTTGTTCTACGCATCCGATCTGTCGTCCTACATGACCGGCACCGTCTCCGAGGTGACCGGCGGACGTTACATGTAGCCATCGATTCCATCTCTCGTTAGCCAATCCCGCCTGTTAAGGAATCTTCATGCCAGACGCTGTCATCTGTGAACCGTTGCGCACACCCGTCGGACGATTCGGGGGAGTGTTTCGCGATGTGTCACCGCAGCAACTCGCCGCCGTGTTGATCGAAGAGATCTGCGCCCGTACCGGACTGGAGGGCGGTGCCATCGACGACGTCGTTTTGGGACAGGCGTCGCCCAACGGCGAAGCACCGGCTATTGGACGGGTTGCCGCACTGGATGCGGGTCTCGGAATCGATGTTCCAGGTCTGCAGGTCGACCGCCGGTGCGGGTCGGGACTGCAAGCAGTCCTACAGGCGTGCATGCAAGTGCTCACGGGCGGTGGCGATCTGGTGTTCGCAGGTGGTGTGGAAAGTATGAGTCAGGCCGAGTTCTACGCAACCGGAATGCGATGGGGAGTCAAGGCCGAATCGGTAGCGCTGAGCGATCGACTGGCTCGGGCCCGCGTCACTGCGGGAGGGGCACACTTTCCTGTTCCCGGTGGGATGATCGAAACCGCTGAGAATTTGCGAGCAGAGTTCTCGATCAGTCGTGAAGATCAGGACGAACTTGCCGTCCAGTCGCATCATCGCGCCGTGGCCGCGCAAAAGAATGGAGTGTTCGCGGAAGAGATCGTGGGAGTCCCGGTACCGCAGCGGCGCGGTGATCCGATCGTGGTCGATACCGACGAACATCCGCGGGCCGACACCTCTGTCGACAGTCTGGCGAAGCTCCGTCCGATTCGCTCGAAGATCGATCCGGCTTCTACTGTCACCGCAGGTAATGCCAGCGGTCAGAACGACGGCGCCGCCCTCGCCATCGTGACCACTCCTGGGCGTGCAGCCGAGCTCGGGCTACGGCCGATCGCCCGATTGGTGAGTTGGTCGGTCGCCGGTGTACCGCCGCGGACCATGGGAATCGGACCGGTCCCGGCGTCCGAGAAGGCTCTCGGTCGTGCAGGTTTGACCATGGCCGATATGGACGTCATCGAGTTGAACGAAGCCTTCGCCGCACAGACCTTGGCGGTCCTGCGGACATGGGGTATCGAGCCGGACGATCATCGGTTGAATCCGAACGGTTCGGGAATTTCACTCGGCCACCCGGTCGGTGCCACAGGTGGCCGGATTCTCGCCACACTTCTTCGTGAAATGCGGCGGCGTGATGTTCGATACGGGCTGGAAACCATGTGCATCGGGGGAGGCCAGGGTCTTGCTGCTGTCTTCGAGAACATCGGTCAGTAGGAGTGCGTGCTGATCTCGAAGTTGTGGACGCATTTCGCCCAACATTGCTCCATCGGGAGTGAGGCTGGCGGCGGAGTTCGTTGACACAGATGTGGCCTCATCGGACGCGCACAGAAGACTGAGGTGTTCTCCAGATCGGACACGAGTCCATGTGGATACGGGATGGAACATCCTGGTCCGCCCGCGTCCGAGCGATTGTTCTCGTTGACACGAGAGTGACACATCTCGGTACAGATGGGCATGGATTGACTTGCACCTCCATGGACGAAAACTGTTGTGAAGCAATAGAATGTGGATTCACGGGAGTCCATCGGAATCCATCCTTCCGGACTTAAAATCCGCACAGTGTCGGTTCGAGTCCGACTGGGGGCACCACAGTCCATATGGATCCGGAGTTCTGCATCAGGGCAGTGGTTTTCGGGTGGTAGCTTTTGGATCCGCGTGAATCCAGTGTGTTCGTCGTCGCTGCATTTTCGCGTTCGTGCTGCTCGGGGTCAGCGATCGTGCCAAAATGGCCTCTCCGCGCGTGGCTCGGTGTCACGAGGCTGTCACAACTAGGCCTGGCGAAATATCTGCTTTCCTCAACGGAGAATGCCGTCGAGAACTGTCGCCATCTCTCGAATAGCTGCCATCCCCACGATAGGTTGCGCGGTACTGTCCGAATCGAACGGAACATCGAATCGCAGTCTCGAAATGTGTGGTGGTCATTGCTTTTCTTCTTGCGGCGAGACATACGGGTGCGGAATCAGTAGGTGCACCCTTGCGACGAGCTCGAGTGCGGTGTCGCTATCGGCTCCGTCGAATACTGCGGTGTGTATGCCGCGCATGGCTCCGGTGAGGAGGCGTGCGGCCGCGGACAGGTTTGTGGTGCTGTCGATCTGCCCTGCTTCCGCAGCGGCGCGGAGCAGTTCGACGATTGCGTCCACGAAGCTGTCGTGCCAATGTTCAGCTGTTCCTTCGGATTTTGGTACTCCGAGGTTGCGGAACAATACGTGAGTTCGTGGGGTGTCGTAGATGCTCTCGGCGGCGATCCGGAGAAATGTCTGCAGTTGCTCGAGAGGGGTGTCCGGCCAGGTGGCGTCGGCTGATCTGTCGTGGATGCGCCCGATCAGAACGGTGGCCGCATCGTTCACCGCGGCCTGGAACAGCTCACGTTTGGTGGGGAAGTGGTGGAATGCCGTTCTGGGTGCGAGACCGCATCGTGCAGCCACACTTTCGATCGTGATGTCTGCGTAGTCGGCGTGCCGTAGTAGTTCTTGGGTGGCCTCGATGAGTCGTGCCGGTGCGGGCCCGGGTTCGTCTGTGGTCGACGACCCGGCCCAGCGATAGAGCGTGGTGGTGTGGATGCCCAAGGCTGTCGCGACGGCCGTTGGGCTTTCGGATCCTCCGAATGCGCGTGCCACTGCATCCTTGCGGTCTGCGAGTGTGAATCTGGAAACCCTGGCCATGATCGTGACAGTACATTCTCGGGAGAAGCGGGGACTTTGTCGGTTCGAAGACTCAGTGGAGCATTCGCGCGAGGGCGGGCAGGAGAACTCGTGTGGGGACGAGACCTGCCGCGTTGGCCTGGATGGTGTTTCGTCGACCCGAGATAATCTGTGGTCGGGAACGTCTGGAGTCGAGTGTGCGCATCGCTGTGGCAACGACGTCGGTCGGTGTTTGGTAGCTGCCGGTCGCTGCGGCCGAGTCTCCGATGACGTCGAAGAATTCGGTGCGGGTCGGGCCTGGGTTGAGTGCGAACACTCGGACGCCGTGTCTCGCTGACTCGAACCACAGGGACTGGCTGAAGCTCAGGACGAATGCTTTTGCGGCCGCGTACACCGCGAGTGTCGGAACAGGTTGGAACGCAGTCGTGCTGGCCACGTTGACGATGGTTCCTGTCCTGCGGGTGATCATGTCGGGAAGGAAGGCCGAGCAGATGTCCACGACAGCGCGGATGTCGACGGCGACGAGGCGCGCGAAGTCGTCGGCGTCGCCGTCTACGAACGGACCCTGTACGGCGAATCCGGCGTTGTTGACGACCAGATCGATGCGCTCGGGGACGACCTCCCGTAACCGGCGTCCGCTCGCTTCCTCCGACAGGTCCCAGGCCACCGTCCGGCAGTGGATACCGTGGGTTCGCTCCAATTCGTCCGCCAAGGTCGTCAGACGGTCTTCTCGTCGTGCGACGAGAACGAGATCGGAGCCCCGGGCGGCCAACACTCGCGCGAACTCGGCACCGATTCCCGAGCTCGCGCCGGTCACCAGCGAGCGGCCAGGCCGATAGCGAGAACCTCGTCGGTTCATCGGACCGAACCGGCGGGCGTGCGCCCGAGCTCAGCGGCCGAGCGACGTGCAAACTCTTCGTACGACGTGGGTGCGTGTCCGAGCAGAGTCGGGAGAACTGTCAGGTCTCCGGCCGGTAGGCCGTGAGCGTCGTAATGGGTCATCATCGTGCGGTACGCCTCGCGTGCATCTGCCGGCCAGTTCTTCATGTCGCGAGGGTTCGCGGCAGCCTGGGCACCGCGAACGAGGTGACCGACCGAATGCAACTTGGTCGATCGCACGGAATGCCCGACGACCGAGGCGAGTGCGGGCAGCACGTCGAGTGAATTCGTCAGCGACGATGGTGGGATCCGAATGGCGGTGACCCGGTGTCCCAACACGCGTGACCAGATCTCTGCCATCTCGTGGCGCGTGAGTTCCACCGTGGACAGGTCGTACGTGCAACCGGTGTGCGGCGACGGGTCGATCAGGATGTTCGCCGCTGCTTCGGCGACGTCGGCGACATCGACGACACCCATGACGCTGTCCGGTGAGACCGGGTACGGCATGACTCCGGCCTGCAGGAAGTCCCATACTTCCAGGTAGTTCTGCATGTAGTGCGACGGCCTGAGTACCGTGGTGGGGATTCCGCTCTCGCGCAAGAGGCCCTCGGCTATGTCCTTCTGGTGATGGTGCGTCAGCTGATGCAGATTCGGATGGATCACAGAGTGGAATACGATGTGCTGCAATCCATTCGAAGGTGCCGATGCGATCAAATTTTCGATGATCGGTCTTTCGTCGATGATCTGCGTCGGCGCTGCGTGGTAGAGAACATCGGCCCCAGCCAGGGCAGCGTCCAGCGTCGCGGCAGACCGTAGATCGCCTACGACGACCCCCGTCGCCCCATCCCGGCGGGTGGTCGCGGCCTGAACTTCGTTCTTCACGACAGCGCGGATCGGCACATCCCGTGCAGCCAATTGTCGAACGAGCAGACGGGTTACTCCGCCTGCGGCACTGGTCACTGTGATCATCGGACCTCCTCGATGGTGGGCGCGGTGAACCTCGGCGCATTTGCAAATATTGCATAATGAGTGCAAATAAAGCAAGGAGGGTGAGGCGGCGTGGGTGGTGTATCCCTCGCAGGCCATCAGAGCCGTGAGGGCTTGTTTGCGCTGACGGTGCCAGGCAAGTGCGACGGCCGACCCGACGCCCAAGATGGTTCCGCCGACGAACCCGCCGAAGTTGGCCGCAGGCGGGGCCACCAGCGTGACCAGCATGGCTACGACCCCGGCTCGCCATTCCTAGCAGTGACGCGCCTCGCTCACGGCACCTTCGGTGGATTGTCGGGGAGGAGAAGCGCAGCGATATCGTTCCCGATCGGCACGGCGTTGTTGATGTCGGAGTTGGTGGTCGGTCCGGGCGTGACGTACACGACAATGGTTGTCTTCGAACCGGTTTCGTAGAATGCAACGCCGTTGTAACCCCCGAAGGCTGGATTCATGAAGAGCCAGCTGCCGAGATGTACCGTGCCGAACGCGAAGTACCTGTCCGCGGTCAGCGGACCGAGCCCTGCCGTGGAGGCGGCCATCATTTCGTTGAAAAGGTTGTCGGACAGTAATTCTCCGGTACCGAGTGCGCGAACCCAACGGCCGATATCAGTCACCGTCGAGTTCATGTTGCCACTGTTGAGGAACGCCGTGGGATTCCAGAAAGTGGAGTCCTCGAACATGCCGCGCTCGTTCGTGTAACCGTGCAGTATCGGCTCGGTCATCTGGGGTGTCAGCACCACGTTGCTTTCGTTCATGCCGAGCGGTGCGAGAATCTGCTCCTCCAGTAGTTCTTTGAGGGGCTTGCCTGTCGCCTTTTCGAGCACCACGCCGAGCAGACACAGATCGCTGTGTGCGTAGGCAAAGTCGGTGCCCGGTTCGAACAGCGGTGGTCGGGCATTGGCCAACTCGAAAATCTGCTCGGCTGTGAACCCTTCGATCGGATTGGCATAGAACGTTTTCAGAAACTCGGGGTTTGTCACGTAGTCCGAGATGCCGGTGGTGCTGTTGGCGAGCATACGCGGGGTGATTTGATCGGCGCGGGGAAAGTCGGGTACCCACTTGGCGATCGGCTCGTCGAGACTGAGCGTTCCGTCTTGGCTGAGCTGCAAAAGAACCGTCGACAGCATCGGTTCCATGGGCTGGCCGACACGCAATTGCATGTCAGGCGTGGCGGGTACGCCCAGCGGAGATCCGCCCAGTGCGCCGACGACGACTTCCTCGTCGCCGCGCCATACGCCGAATACAGCACCGCTGAGATCGAATTCGGCTAGTTTGCCGCGAACGATATCGACGATCGCCCCGGCATCGGCGTTTGCCACATCAAGTGGTTTCTCGGTCGTTTGCTGATCGGTGCCACTGCGATTGTCCGACCCGCAGGAGACGCTGGAGAACGCAAGAGCCAAGCCGAGCACGGTGATCGCACTGCGCCGCAGCCGACTACGGGTCGACGACCTCATGAGCTTGATCCCTTCGTGCGCAGAGTCAAGTGGGAGTCGCTGCTCACGCAATGTCAGCTTCGACGGGGCAATTTTACCTTCCGCGCAGATCGTGCACATACGATTCGACCACTCGAAAGGCGCATATATCTCACGTCGGCGCGCCGGAGGGTGCCGGTGTCGTCGAAGCTGTCGGCGCGTTGGTGACCTCGGTTGGGATTGGCGACTCGGTGGTCTTGTCGGTGGACTCGGTCGAGTCCCATCGTCGAGCTGGCCCGACAGTGGTTTCGGTTCCGCGGGTCACTGGTGCCCGTCCCGGCCATACTGAGGGCTCATGGCCGGGGGCACAGCCCCTGCACGCGAAACACAATCTTGATTACCATTCAAGACGCTGCTACCTTCTTGAATAGCAATCAAGAAAGCTGGACCCGGTCGATGCCACCGGATCGCCCTCACTTCGACACGAGAGACTCGCCATGCCTAGCAGTGACGCGCCGGCCGAATACTCCCGCAGTGACGAATGGTTCGACTCCGAAGGCTTGCGCTGTGCGGTAGCGGTGTTCCGGCCGGCTGCGGCCACGACCGACACGCCTGCAGTGGTGATGGCTCACGGGTTCGGCACTCCCCGCGCCCTCCGGCTCTACAGCTACGCGGACGCATTCGCCCGTGCTGGGTACACGGTCCTCGTCTTCGACTACCGGCATTTCGGCGACAGTGAAGGCGAGCCGCGCCAGCTTCTCGATATCGCCAAGCAGCAGCAGGATTACCGCAATGCCATCGCGTACGCCCGATCGCTGGACGGTGTCGATTCCCGACGCATCGTCGGCTGGGGCACCTCGTTCGCAGGTGGCCACGTCCTCACCCTGGCCGGTACGGGCGAGAACTTCGCGGCGGTCATCGCGCAGGTCCCACACGTCAGCGGTCCTGCAGCCGTGCGGGCAACGGGCCTTCGCAGCACGCTACGCGTTCTGCCCTCTGCCGTGATCGACCAAGGTCGGGCTGTGCTGAGGCTGTCGCCGCGCTACATCGATTCCGTGGGTCGACCGGGAGATGTGGCAGTGATGACTACCCCCGACGCGATGGACGCACGCGACCGACTCTTTGCTGCATCCGGCCTGAAGGACGGCGACTATCCCGAAAATGTCGCCGCACGAATTCTCCTGAGAATCGGCTTGTATTCGCCCGGTCGCACTGCAGGTGCGATCAGGTGCCCCGCAGTCGTTCAGATCATGTCCGGAGACGCGGTGACCCCGGCTTCGGTCGCGTTGAAGGCGGCATCGAAGATCCCAGGCGTGACCGTTCACATTCACCCCGGCGGCCACTTCGACCCCTACGTGGAACCGATGTTCCCGACGGTGATCGAGGAGCAGTTGGCGTTCCTGAGGACAGCGGTACCCCTCGCATCCTGAAGCATCGACGAATCCCGAAGCCAGATAAAGCCCGGCGTCACTCGGCTCGGGGCGAATCAGTCGCGCTGCCCAGCCACGACTGCAATACCAGTGCTTGTTCGATGTCGAACCGATGCCCGGCGATCGGGTGGCCGAGCATCTGTTCGGCGCTCTTGACTCGGTACTTCACCGTGTTGTAGTGCAGGTGGAGTGTCTGCGCTGTTGCCTTGTGGCTGGACTGATGGTCGAAAAAGGCGCGGAGCGTCTCGCGTAGCCGCCGCGCCAGGTCGGTGTCGTCGGCAAGTGGGCCGAGAGTGTCCCGAATCAACTGACGGGAGCGGGCCAGGTCCGCGCTTGCCAATGCACTGAATGCCAGGCCCGGATCCTCGTACGAGGTGACGATGCGGTCTCCGGGAGCAGCGAGGAGGGCCATGGAACGGGTCTGCTGCGCGTGCAGATGCGAGGTCCTGAAGCCCGTGCTGCCGAATTCTGTTGTGCCCAGGGCTACGTGGGCGCAACCGGATCTGTCGTCGATCAGCTGACGGACGCTGTTCGCATCGAGTCGTCCCGCCCCGCGGCCGGTCGGTATCCACACCCACGCGGTCAGGTTGTCTGCTGCCACGAACAGGGGCGTCGGGTTCTCGTCGAGCGTCTCGCACATCCGGTGGGCCAACTGCTCGAGGGCAGGCAACCCGTCGTGCTCGGATTCAGGCGTGTCCATCCACAAGATCGCTGCGCAGTGGTGGCGGTCCAGTTGATACCCGATTGCCTGGGACGCCTGGTTGTCGTCCGTCGAGCCGGAGTTCGACAGCAGCTCCCGTATGCGGGTTGCTCGGACGTTGTTTCGATTGGCGAGCCACCGTTCGTGTTCGACCTGATATGCGGTGACGACCTGCTCCGAGATCCAGTCGATGTACACCGAGCTGATCGAAACGATGTGGTGCGAAACCTTCAGTCCGAGAATGGGATCGATGGAAGACGCCTGAAGTCTGGCGAAGATTCGATCCAACAGCGTGGTCTGGCCGAGCCGGTAGGCACGCACGAGCGCGGTCACGGGAATCGCATGCTGGGCGAGCCTGCGGGCATATTCCATCGCAGCGGAGGGCGCATGCAGATGGTCCGCCGTGATGCCGTGCTGCAAGACATGAAAGACGGTGTCGACGTTGCCCTCGATACTCGCACCGAGCAGTTCGAGCAGCTGACTGTCCTCACCCAGCTCTGCGATCTCACGTTCGAGAACCGCACGAATGTTGCGCGACTCCTCGACCAGGTGCGCGCTCATCTCGGCAATGACGGACGCGACGACAGCTTCGACTGCAGACTCGGCATGAACGTTGATCAGCGGCGGTTGCACGATATCGACAATAGTCCGTCCGTGAATCTGCTGTTGACCGTTTCTCTGGTTCCGCCTCTTGTCTCCCGGAGACAAACGTGGCCCGAAACTTCATTGTCGGGAGATATGGCCTGCGTCACAAAATGCCCATAGCGTTGTGGCGACCGCTTCCTCCAGTGAAGGATCCCCATGCACCTGCCCGACCTTCTCGATCACCGCGCGGCGATCTCTCCTGACGCGGCCGCCATCGCCGACGATCGAGCATCGCTGTCGAATCGAGACGCCACCCTCACCGAGACCGACATCGAATCGCACGTCCAACGCTCTCTGTCGAAGTACAAGTGGCCCGTCGACACCATTTTCGTCGACGAGGTGCCCAAGAATCCCGTCGGGAAGATCGACAAGCCCTCGCTGCGCCGACGTTTGGTCGCACCCGCAGTCTCCACGTAGCCCCAATTCACCTTCTCCGAAAGGAATCACGATGGGTCTGTTGTCACCGACCCTGCCCGATATCGACCTCGGACAGTGGCGTCGCCTCCCTCAGCTCGAACGCCTGAAAATCCAAGTACAGCACTGGGGCGAACACGGTTTCGGCACGCCCGTCGGTGCCTATCTGTTCTACGTGATCAAGATGATCGCGTACGTCACGATCCCACTGTGGATCATCTCCTCGTCGACACCGGGCCTGGGTTCGCTCTCGGAAATCGGATCGTGGTGGACCCAGCCGATTGTCTTCCAGAAGTTCGTCCTGTTCACCGTCCTGTTCGAGGTCATGGGATTCGGCTGCGGCTCAGGGCCGTTGACGATGCGCTTCTTCCCGCCTGTCGGAGGGTTCACCTACTGGCTGCGCCCCGGAACGATGCGGCTGGCACCGTGGCCGAACCGGGTTCCACTGACGGCCGGTGACACCCGCACTTTCGTCGACGTCATCGCGTACGCCGGTTTGCTCGGAGTCCTGATCTGGGGACTGATCTCCGACGGTGTGCCCGGCGGCACCGGCGCCGCAGGCATGCTCGCACCGGCAGTCCCGATTGCCGTGATCGCGCTGCTGGTGCTCGTCGGCCTGCGGGACAAGACCATCTTCCTGGCCGCCCGCTCGGATCAGTACTTCGTCATGATCATCGCCTTCCTGTTCCCCTTCGTGGACATGATCATCGCGCTGAAGTTGGTCATGCTGGCCATCTGGTGGGGTGCTGCGACATCCAAGCTCAACCATCACTTTCCCTTCGTGGTGGCGGTGATGATCTCCAACAGTCCGCTGTTGCCGAGTACCTGGCTCAAGCGCAAGCTCTACCGCAACTACCCCGAAGACATGCGGCCGTCCACCTTCGCGAAATTCGCCGCCCATCAGGGAACTGTCATCGAGTACGTCCTGCCGGCCATCCTGATCTTCTCGATGAACTCGACGCTGACAACCGTGGTCCTGATCGGCCTGACCATCTTTCACCTGTTCATCCTGTCGACCTTCCCCGCCGGGGTACCCCTGGAGTGGAACCTCTTCGTCATCGGTGCCGCGTGGTTCCTGTTCGGCAACTACTCCGGCAGCGAATACTCACTGTGGAACGCCACGAGCATCTGGCCGTATCTGATCGTCGTCGCGTTGATCGCGGGCATCGTTGTCGGAGGAACCAAGCCGCAGTGGATCTCGTTCCTCATGGGCATGCGCTACTACGCAGGAAACTGGGCCACCAACACGTGGATCATGCGACCCGGCGTCGAGGAGCGGCTGCAAGCGGAGATCGTCAAGTCCGCTCCGATGACGAAGTTTCAGCTGCTCGAGCTGTACGACGAGGACACCAGCGAATTCATGATGCAGAAGTTCACCGCCTGGCGGTCGATGCACAGCCACGGACGAGCGCACATGGGTCTGATCTCGCGGGCAGTGGGCAACCGCGAGGAATACGTCATCCGAGAGGGCGAATTCCTCGCCGGAGCGATACTCGGTTGGAACTTCGGTGAAGGGCACCTGCACAATCAACAGTTGTTGGAAGCGCTGCAACGCAAATGCCATTTTTCCGACGGCGACATCCGTGTGGTGATGATCGAAGGGCAGCCGATGCACCGAGGAACCCAGAGCTACCGAATTGTCGACGCGGCAAGCGGAGTCATCGAGGAAGGAACCGTTGCGGTGTCCGACATGATCACCCGCCAGTCGTGGCTGGACGACACGGAGTCGATTCCAGTGACCGTCACCTCGGTGCCCGACGCGGTGGGTCAACGGTGACTACGGCGACAGTCGTCGGTTCGGGGCCCAACGGTCTCGCTGCCGCGGTGACGCTGGCGATGGCCGGCGTCGAGGTGACGGTCCTCGAGATGGCCGACAAGGTCGGCGGTGGCACTCGAACCTCCGAATTGACCTTGCCGGGTGTGCTGCACGACGACTGCTCGGCCGTGCACCCGGTGGGCGCAGCGTCACCGTTCTTCGCGAGTCTCGATCTCGAGGCCCACGGACTGACGTGGAAGTATCCGGAGATCGATGCGGTTCAACCCCTCGACAACGGCAGCGCCGGGGTGCTGCATCGGTCCATCCCCGACACGGCGGCCGGGCTCGGCGCCGACGGTGATGCCTGGCAGCGGTTCTTCGGGCCGCTGTCGGACCGTTTCGACGACCTGGCAACCGACTTGTTCCAGCCGCTGCTGCACATGCCGCGACACCCGATCACGTTGACCAAGTTCGGACTCAACGCATTGGCACCGGCATCGCTCACCGCCCGGCGCTTCCGTACGCCCGAGGCACGCGCGTTGTTTTCCGGTGTCGCGGCCCACGCGCTCTACCCACTGACCCGGCCGACCACCTCCGCCGTCGGAGTGATGATGATCGCCGCCGGCCACAAGTACGGCTGGCCGGTTGCCGAAGGTGGCTCTCGCGCGATCAGCGATGCCCTCGCGTCGGTGCTCACCGAGCACGGCGGAAAGGTCGAAACCGGCATCAGAGTGACTCGGCTGCAGCAGATTCCGCCGAGTGACATCGTGATGCTCGATCTGTCACCGACCGCGATTGTCGAGATCGCCGGTGATGCCCTCCCGAGGAGGGTGGCACGGCCCTACCGTCGATGGCGCTACGGACCCGGCGCTTTCAAGCTCGACCTCGCCGTCGAGGACGGTATTCCCTGGACGAACGAGAGTGCGCGGCGCGCCGGAACCGTTCATCTCGGTGGCACCTTCGAGAAGGTCGCCGCCACCGAACGCGACGTCCATCGAGGAATCATGCCGCGAAAGCCGTTCGTCCTGCTCGGCCAGCAGTACTTGGCCGACCCCACCCGCTCGCAGGGCAATATCCATCCGATCTGGACCTACGCCCACGTCCCCAACGGCTACACCGGTGACGCCAGCGAGGTGATCATCGATCAGATCGAACGCTTCGCCCCGGGGATCCGTAAACGCATCGTCGCGCGCGCTGTCCGATCGACCACGCAGATGCCCACGTACAACCCCAACTACGTGGGCGGCGACATCGTCACCGGCTCGAACGATCCCGGCCAGGTCGCACTGCGCCCGCGTGTGAGCATCAACCCGTACTGGACCGGCATCGACGGGGTCTACATCTGTTCGGCAGCAACCCCTCCAGGGGGAGGGGTACACGGAATGGGCGGGTACAACGCTGCCCAGGCGGCGCTCCGCAAGGTAGCCGGGAGGTAAGCAATCGACCTGGATCGGGTTCGCCTGTCACAGGTGCCCGTCCCGGGAGCGGCAAAGAAACCCGGGATGGTTCATCTCTCGATCATCATCGCTCCCATGGCGGTCATCATGAGAAACGACCCTGCGGTTTCGACCCGCTTCACGCCGCCGTCGACGAGCACTCTGTCCGATACCACGAGCGCCGCCGAAGCCGCCGCCCATAGGATCAGGACCGCGAGACCAAGATGCGTCGGGGTCGTGGAATGCATCGACACATGTGGTAGTTGTGGCACTGTCGTTGACGGGTGCACGGTGTGTGGGGCGAACGGTGATGCGAGCATTGCTGCACTCATCGCAACGAGGTCGACGATGCATCGCGCGCTTTGCGTAGAAGTGGTGTGAGTCGCGGTCAAGTGCCATGCCGCCGCTGTGCACACCGAAACCTGGATGACGATGCACCACACCGCAGCCGAGGGTGCCAAGCTCGCTGCCAGCATCAGGGTCATCGCGACCGCCATTGCCGCATGTCCGATCATGCCCGCGCCAGCTCGAATTGCCCTGTGCATCAGCGGGATCAAGGATCCCAGGACGCCGACTGTGCTTGCTGCGACATGAAGGGTCATTCCGCGGCACGCCGACTGGACGCGCGATGCGTGCCGCACGCAACGAGCGGCATAGATCCCTCCTGACTGCCAGCGGCTCACTGTGTTCGATTCTGCAGTGGCTTACGATTCTCCGCTTCTCGACACTCGATCACTATCGGGGATTCCTTTACTCCCCTTGGGGTTTCCTGACCGAAACGCTTTGTTTCGCAACGGATAGCGGTGTATTGCTTGATCCGAGCCGCAGACATCACGCAAACAGTTGGCGTGATGTAGAGAAGTGAGTATGGTCGTTTTTTGTCAGACAAAGGTGTCCTAGGTCATACCGAGCGTTCTTCGAGAACCCGTGCAAGAAATCCGGGGGGTTCGCCGGACTCTGCACCGTCCGCAGGCCGATCACAGACACTTTGGCCCTTCAGTTGAATCTCTCCCTCACAGTCATAGCTCGTTCCAGTCGACATCCACAATCGAGGTCAACCATGAGTGAATTACCCATCACTGCTCCGGAGCGAGAACGTGAGGGGCACCGACTTCGAGGAACACTTGGAGTATTCGGAGTCGTTCTTCTCGTCGTTGCCGCAGCCGCCCCGCTGACCGCAATCGGTGGAGCGCTTCCGGTCATGTTGGCCATCGGCAACGGTGTGGCGACTCCGATGACGTACGTCGTGACCGCAGTGGTGCTTCTCCTGTTCAGTGTCGGCTATTCGGCAATGAGTCGGTACGTGGTCGACGCGGGCGCTTTCTATGCGTATGTGACAGCCGGCCTGGGACGCCGAATCGGCACAGGCGGTGCCGGCTTGGCGCTGCTGGGGTACACCGCTATTCAGATCGCAATCTATGCTCTGGCAGCGACGACACTGGGCGATCTCGTCGTCGGCTGGGGTGGTCCGGCGCTGCCGTGGTGGGTGTGGGCAACAGTGCTCGTGGCCGTCGTCGCCTTACTGGGATATCGAAGCATCGATCTGGGCGCGAAGGTCCTCGGTGTGCTGCTGGTCCTGGAGGTCGCGGTGGTCCTGGTTCTGTCGATTGCCATCCTGGCCAAGATCGGGTGGTCTGGAATCGAGTTCGATTCGTTTGCTCCGCAGAACTTCTTCGACGGCTCACCAGGGATCGCGATCATGTTCGCCGTCGCCTCGTTCGTCGGCTTCGAGGCGACGGCAATCTACGGAGAGGAGGCACGCAATCCGAAGCGAACGGTACCGATAGCGACCTATAGCGCCATCGTCCTGATCGCGGTGTTCTACGCCTTTGCAAGCTGGACGATCGTGCTTGCCAACGGCAACGTTGCAGTCGTCGATGCCGCGCAGGAGAACACGTCGGGATTGGTCTTCGACACTGCAGGTCGTTTCTTGGGCGCGGCGGCGTCGGAGACGGTGAGCGTTCTCCTGTTGACCAGTTTGTTCGCGGCGCTTCTGGCTTTCCACAACGCCATTGCGCGCTACCTGTACTCCCTCGGACGGAAGGGCATACTGCCGGCCCGCCTCGGTCGAACCCACGGCCGTCATGGTTCCCCTTACTTCGGCTCGGCAGTGCAGACCGTGTCCGCGCTTGTCGTGCTCGCAGCGTTCGCTCTGGGCGGTGCCGATCCCATCCGGCAGATTTTCAGTTGGATGTCCGGAGTGTCCACGGTGTGCATACTGGTGTTGATGATTCTCGTGAGCGCGTCGGTGATCGTGTTCTTCCGGAAGTGCGCAGAGGACGATCGTCGGTGGCACACGCGGATAGCTCCGGTGCTGGGCGCGATGGGTCTGCTGGGCATACTGGCGCTCGTACTCAGCAATTTCACGACGTTGATCGGAGGTTCCTCCTTCATCGCTGTCGTTCTGCTCGGATCGATCGTCGTTGTGTTCGTCGGCGGGGTGAGTATCGATCGCAGCAGGTCCGATCATGGTAAGTCGTGAGCAGGCAGTGCGGATCCGGTCGAAGGAAACCCACCAGGAGTATCACTCGACTGTCGCTGACTCTACGCGATCAGATCCTGACGCCACTGTCGCACAGTCGAGTTCGGCTTTCGGCGGAATGAGGGAGTCGCGATGAAGTTCGTTCACGACACATTGGGCCAACGGGTGCTGTTCGGGCAAGGACTGGTTGTCGAGCACGTGGGCGCGGAGGCGAGGCGTCTGGGGGCTCGAAAAGTGATGCTGATCGCGTCGCCACGAGAGGATGCGCTCGCAGCGCGCCTGACCGACGTACTCCAAAACGTGGTTCGGATCGACGACGTGCGTCAACACGTGCCTCTCGAACACGCTGTACGGATCCGAGGGGTCGCCCGGGACAATGCCGTCGACCTTTTGGTGGCAGTGGGTGGCGGTTCGGCGACAGGCTTGGCAAAAGCGGTTGCTCTGACGGAGGAACTGCCCATCGTGGCGGTACCCACGACCTACTCGGGTTCCGAAGGAACCAACGTCTGGGGTCTTACCGACGAGGGTGTGAAGCGGACTGGAGTGTCCGCAGCGGTTCTTCCCACCTCCATCGTGTACGACACGGATCTGAGCAGGTCACTGCCGGTGCCACTGTCGGTTGCCAGCGGCCTGAACGCATTGGCGCACTCGGTGGACGCGTTGTGGGCACCGGCAGCGGATCCCATAAACCGCGCTCTGGCGTTGGAAGCGACACGTGCCATCAGCGAATCGCTTCGGCGGATCGTCGTCGACCCCGCCGATGAAGAGGCCCGTTCTTCCGCGCTGTACGGAACGTATCTATCTGCAATTGCGTTCGCATCCTCGGGGCCGGCACTGCATCACAAGATCTGCCATATTCTCGGTGGAACGTACGGTCTTCCGCACGCGGAGACGCACGCGGTGATCCTTCCGTATGTCCTCGCGTTCAATTCTCCGTCTGTCCCCGTGCTGGCAACCCGCTTGGCACGGGCGTTGTCGGACGGCGCTGAGGTCGATGCGGCGCGTGCGCTGGAGGATCTGCGCGTCCTCCTCGATGCACCCCGCTCGCTCGACGCGCTGGGGCTTCCGGAGAGCGTCATTGGCGAGCTCGCCTTGCAAACGTTGTCCGTGGCACCTGCGACGAATCCAATGCCGGTAACCATCGAGAACCTCACCGAGCTTCTGTCTGCGGCATGGGCGGGCGCACCGCTACCGCAGATGATTCCACCGAAATAACGGGAGAGTAATGCCGAACAATACCGCCGAGCAGATAAGTATCGAGCGAGATCTCACCGACCGCGTCGTGTCCTCGTTCGAAGGAACGGACGACCCGCGCCTTCGCGAGTTGCTCGGTGCCTTGGTCGAACACGCGCATGCTTTCGTTCGCGAGACACGGCTGACCGAGGCAGAGTGGACGAAGGCGATCGAATTCCTGACGGCGGTGGGCGATATTACCGACGACAAGCGTCAAGAGTTCATTCTGCTTTCCGATGTGCTCGGCGTGTCCATGCAGACAATCGCGGTCTCCAATCCGGCTGTCCACAATGCCACGGAGGCCACAGTATTCGGGCCGTTTTTTCTCGACGATGCTCCCGAGGTGCCCATCGGGGGTGACATCACGCACGGCGCTGCGGGCGAGCTGTGCTGGTTCGAGGGCACGATCACCGACACCGATGGAAATCTTGTACCCCGAGCGCGAATCGAGGTATGGGAGTGCGACGAGGATGGACTTTACGACGTTCAGTACGGTGACGAGCGGATGGCAGGTCGGTCGTACCTTTACTCGAACGACCACGGCGAATACAGCTTCTGGGGACTCAAGCCCGTGCCGTATCCGATACCCGCCGACGGCCCGGTCGGTTCGCTGCTGTCGGTGACGAAGCGATCCCCACTACGGGCGGCTCACGTGCACTTCATGGTCAGTGCGCCTCGCCTGCGGACACTGGTCACTCACATATTCGTCGAGGGCGATCCGCAGATCACGACCGGCGACAGCGTTTTCGGGGTCAAGGATTCACTGATCAAGACGTTCGTGCGGCACGCTGCAGGCGAGGCTACGCCCGACGGTCGCAATCTGGGCCAGGTTCAATGGTTCAGCACTCGCTTCGACATTGTGTTGGCACCGAGCGACACTGCCGGCGGCACTGCACAGAAGTAATTCGGTTCGGTCAGCCGACCGACACCTGTACCACCAACGTCATCTCGTGGCATCGTGAGACCGATATCGAATGCACGATTGCTCCGTGTGGCACGTGAGAGGAATTCCTGTATGTACAGCTCGCTGTTCGACGCTTTGACGGCGGACGAAATCAGCACGGTCGCGTCGGTTGTGCGTGGAGCGGGTATCGGCGGCGAACGTCCCGGCTTCGGCTCAGTATTCGCGCACGAGCCCGACAAGGCCGATGTCCGCTCCGGTAGGACGGTGACCCGCCGAGCCCGTGCACTCGTGCTGGACCGCACGTCCGCCGCAACCTTCGATGTACTCGTCGATCTCGAAACCCGGTCGGTCGTGAGTTCGGAACAGTTGACCGATGGCGGCGCGCAGCTACTCGGCGACGAAGTGCGGATCATGGACGAAGTCGCACGGTCGGATGCTCGATTCGTCGAGGCACTCGCCAAGCGCGGCATCACCGATCTGTCTCTGGTGCAGTTGGACCCTTTTGGAGTGGGAAACCGCAGCGATCTCGATCTCACCGGCCGACGCATTTGGGCCTGTGTGGTCTACTACCGGCATTTCGCGGAGGACAACGCATACGCACATCCAGTCGAGGGGCTCGTGCTTCTTGTGGACACAGTGCGCGAGGAAGTCTTTGCGGTCGAGGATCACGGTGTCAAACCCATGAATACCACATGTGACAACTACACCGCTGAACACAATGGACCAATGCGCACCGATATCAAGCCACTCGCGATCGCTCAGCCGGCAGGCCCCGGCTTCTCGCTCGACGGGCCGGCGATGTCCTGGCAGAAGTGGCGTTTTCGAATCAACATGCACCCACTCGACGGCTTGGTAATCTCAGGTTTGGAATACAAAGACGTTGACGAGTACCGCTCGATCATGCACAGGGGCTCCCTTGCCGAAATGATCGTGCCTTACGGAATTCCAGAATCGGCGCACTACTTCCGCAGTGCATTCGACGCGGGCGAGTACGGTCTCGGCAAGATGGCGAACTCACTCGTCCTAGGGTGTGATTGCCTGGGCGAGATCACGTATCTCGATGCCGTCATGGCCGACGACGACGGTAATCCGGTGACGATCGAGAATGCGATTTGTATTCACGAGGAGGACGCAGGAATTCTGTGGAAGCACACCGACTGGGTGACGGGCAACGTTGATGTCCGGAGATCTCGAAAACTTGTCGTCAGCTTCATTGCGACCGTCGGGAACTACCATTATGGCTTCTACTGGAACTTCTTCCAGGACGCTCACGTGGAGATCGACGTCAAGTTGATGGGCATCGTGCAGACGATCTCGTACGCGGACGGCGATCTGCCCTCGCACGCCACACCGGTGGCGCCCAACCTGGCTGCGACATACCATCAGCACCTGTTCTCGTTTCGACTCGACATGGAGGTCGACGGGCCGGAGAATTCAGTGTTCCAGAACGACGTGGACAGCGCACCAGTCGGCGAAGCGAACCCGTACGGTAACGCGATCGCGGTGACGAAGACCCCGATCGAGCGCGAACAGGACGGTGACGGCGTCACCAATCCGCAGACTTCTCGAAGCTGGACCGTGGTGAATCCGAACAAGAAGAACAAGTGGGGCTTGCCGGTCGGATACAAGCTTCTCCCCGGTTGGGCGTCGGATACGCTGATCGCGAAGGCGCCGTCACTCATGGCCACCCGGGCGGGGTTCGCCACCAAGAACATCTGGGTTACCCCCTATTCGCCGGACGAGATGCATTCGGCCGGTGATCATCCGAACTCGGATCGCTCGGGCGCCGGACTGCCCGAGTGGACGTCCGCAAACCGCGATGTGAGGAACACAGATCTGGTCTTGTGGCACACCGTCGGTGTCACTCACATCCCACGCTCGGAGGACTGGCCGGTGATGCCGACCGAGGTCGCGAGCTTCATGCTCGTACCGAACAACTTCTTCGATCGCAGTCCTGCAATGGATGTTCCCGATCGGCGTGAGATGCCCAGCGAGGCAGCGGAATCGGACAACGGATCATGTTGCCACTGATGTCGTCAACCATCCGAGGAGGGCGCCGGAATGGGATTTGTGTACATCCACCGGTTCGACCAGCGTCCACCCTGCTAGCGCAAGCGTAGACAACCGCCACAACACGAGGTGGGCACATACTGTCCACTCACTGACTACCTAGGAGTCTTGATGACCGAACCCACGATTGCCCAACTTGCAGCTCGAATCGAGGTGCTGGAGTCCGAGGCAGACATCCGGCGCGCACAGGCACGGTATATGTTTCTGTGCGATACGCCATGCCCGGAGTTCGGTGTCGAGGACGATGCGACGCGTATCGAACTGATTCTCGATCTCTACACCGAAGATGCAGTGTGGGAAGGCGTGGGCGAGTACTACGACAATCAGTTCGGTCGAGTTGAGGGCAAAGATGCCCTCCGTGCGCACTTCAACCGGTTCTGGGGTGAAAAGACCGATCCAGCGCTCTTGCTCAACGCTCATTACCTGACTTCGGAGCAGATCTATGTCGATGGCGACGTGGCAGAAGGTCAGTGGATTCACATGCAGCCGTGGCTGTTCTCCGACGGTAGATCGCTGTTGCGCTCGAGCCGCCTGAACAACGCGTTTCGTAGAGTTGGTGGCAAGTGGCTCATTTCGAGAACACGTACCGAGAACGTGTTCGTCGCGGCGCTGCCTGACAATTTCGCCGAGGCCTACCCGAGCGCATCGGTGCTTCTGAAACCGTAGTGTGTTCACGTAAAGGAATCACCTACGTTCCGATGTGGCATTGCTGATTGGCTGGTCGACCGACTGCTCATAGGCTGGAGACAGGTACCGCAGGAGGATATTCTGCGGCCTTCGTGAGGAGTCCACTACTGTCATGTCGCCCCTGATGCAAGAGTCCTCCACCGGCTGGGTTGTCGCGTTCGTTTCTGCGTTGACGTACTTCGGTGCGCTGCCGATAGACACGCAGGCCGAGATCCACAGAGACGGAACCGATGTCGTCAATTCCGGAGGCGTGTTCCCGCTTCCAGCGCGTCCTTGGTGGATGGTCGCTACATCGTGCGCGGACGGTGGTAGTTCGCCAGCGGCTGCATGCGGCGGACTACATCGGTGTCGGACTGGTCGATGAAGCGGCACCGGGTCTCCCCAGAGTCGCGCTGCTGCGTCCAGGCCAGGTGACGATTGTCAAGGAGTGGGATGTCAGCGGTTTTGCCTTGAGTGCCCTACCTTCGACTTTTTGGAGTACAGAACATGACCATCGAATTCACACCGGACAACGTCTACGAACTCGCACCGGCGGATCTCGTATCTTCGGATCGGGTTGCCGGAAGGATGTACACCGATCCGGATATTTTCGACATGGAGATGAAGAAAATCTTCGAGAAGACCTGGGTGTGGGTTGCTCACGAGAGCGAGATCCCTAGCGCCGGTAGCTTCAAGACGACTCATGTCGGTGGGCAGCCGGTCATCGTTGCTCGCGACCGGAAAGGCCAGATCAACACGTTGTTGAATCGGTGTCGCCATCGCGGTGCCAGTGTCTGTGAAGCTCGAACCGGTGAAGCGAATGGCTTCACCTGCCCGTACCATGCTTGGTCCTACGCGCTCGATGGCCGATTGCGCGGCATCCCGTATCCCGAGGGCTACGAGGGCGTCATGACCAAAGAAGGAATGGGTCTACGTCAGTTGCGTACAGAGTCGTACTGCGGGATGGTCTTTGCGACCTTCGACCAGGATGCCGAGTCGTTGGAGGAGTTCCTCGGAGACGCGCGAGGTTGGATGGACAACTTCTTCAAGCAGGGCGGTGGCTACCCGTTGAAAGTCCTCGGAACACATCGCTTCAAGTTTCGGGGAAACTGGAAAATTCAGTTGGAGAATACAACCGACGGCTACCACTTCCCGATCGTGCACCGCTCGTGGATGGCGTCGGTGGACTCGGAGACCGCCGACATGATGAGCTTCATGAACGACTCATCCTGCACCACTCATGATTTGACGAACGGTCATTCGGTAATGCAGATGGTCCCCGAACACTCGGATCTGGACATCGACGACGGTTCGGAACCGCTACAGGCGCGGTTCGACGGTCTTGTCGCAGAGCTGAAGTCGAAGGGCCTCGACGATGCCGCCGTGCGCAAACTGGTGCGCGCGATGCACGGTACCGGATTCAATCTGAATCTGTTCCCCAATGTATCGATGTCGATTTCGTTCCTGCGCGTGCTGCGGCCGATTTCCGTCGACGAGACCTACATCGAACACGTCGCCCTTGGCCCGGATGGGCCGGCAGAGATCGTCGACCCCGTCAACCGCGAGCGACTGAGGGTGCACGAGCACTTCCAGGGTCCCTTCGGGTTCGGTACGCCGGACGATGCCGAAGGGTGGGACCGTGTGCAGCGCGGTGCTACCGGCGGACCTGATCTCCCGATCATGGTCAACCGCGGGATCGGGCGCGAGACCCAGTCGAGCGAGGGCTGGTCCACCTCGCATGTCACCGACGAGACCGGCATGCGTTCGGCCTACGCCCAGTGGAAAGAGATGATGAGCAATGACTGACCTCCGTGCCGATGCCCCAGTACGCAAGCCGAAACCCAAGCCGGGCGCGTGGGCACCGGGCGTCGATGTCCGCGATCTTCCGGTTGCAATGGTGCCGACAAGCGACGAGCGTGTGGTCCGGAGCCTCGATCTGATCGCTCGTGAGGCCGAGCTCCTCGACCACAAGAACTATCATCAGTGGCAGGCCCTGTATACCGAGACCGGCCACTACATCATCCCGATCGACCCGAACGCGCTGGATTTCGACAACACACTGAACATGGTCTATGACGACGCGAGGATGCGTGCGCTTCGTGTGACACGCATGACGGAGGGATATGCCATCGCTGCGGTCGACTCTGCGATCACAGTGCGGACGACCGGACGTGTCGTTCCCAGTGTCGTGACCGACAAGTCGGTCGAGCTTCGTCTCGGCCAGACACTCATTGCCTACAAGCGTGGGAACCATGATATCTGGTGTGCGAACGTCGATTTCACCATTGCGCTCGGACCGACTCCGCAGGACGATCGAATCGAGCGCAAGATCGTTCGATTGATCGACGGCAAGGACGAGGTCCCGGCCGCCGGATTTCTGCTCTGATGATGTGAGAGACGGGTAGCCGTAGGGGCGGGAATATGAAGGGTGCTCGGGACTTCGAATCTTCGAACTCGGTCACGACATCATGTTCTGCGTCGGGCAAGGTACTTCTCGCCCATCGCCGTGAACGCGATGCAGTCCTGGCTGGCTACGAGAAGCACGGCCTCATGCGGTCCACCTCGCGAAGGTGTGGAAGTGCGAGAACTGGAGTCGGAACTGGCGGCGGTTCTGCAGAACGGACATTCCTCCGAGTGTCAAGAAGTGATGCCCAACTACGGCAGTGTCGCGTGTCCGATCCGCGGCAAGAACGACATATCCCACAGTTTCGTGCGTCAGTTCTCCGGATGGGTGTCGCGGGGTGCGTGATCACTCGCGGCAGTTCACACCACTGTCGGTAAGGGAATCTCCAATTGTCGCAGGCGGATTCGAATCATATCGTCATCGCATATCCAGCGCATGTTTCGTTACCCGGGAACGGGTTCGTGCAGCGAGCATTTCGACGAATGGATGGGAACTTCGACATGTCCGAAACTTCAGCCGCATCAGTGGATGCGCAACTTCTGCGTGAAGTGATGGGCCATTACCCGACAGGGGTGGTCGTCGTCACGGGGTGCGACGACGATGGCGAGATTCTCGCGATGGTCGTGGGTACTTTCAGTTCGGTTTCGCTGGATCCTCCGCTTGTATCCTTCATGCCGATGAAGACCTCGCGTACGTTCTCGAAGATGCGCGAATGCTCGTCTCTGTGCATCAATATCCTTGGTGGAGAGCAAGAAGACGCTGTGCTGACGATCGCGCGCAGGTGGGAGAACAAACTCGACGGTATCGAATGGCATCGCTCGCCGCTCGGCAATCCCGTTCTCGACGACTCCGTGGCCTGGATCGATACTTGCATCTTCGACATCGTCGAAGCCGGCGACCACTGGATCGTGTTGTGCTCAGTCGAGGACATGTCGGTCACCAATGCTGTGTCGCCACTCATCTTTTTCCAGGGCGGCTATGGCAGCTTCGTGTGTACGTCGCTGATGGCGCGCATGGACCATGAAATCCTGCCGGCGATTCACTCCGCGCACTCGGCGCGTCTCGAGGTGGAAGAGCTTGCATCAACGGTCGGTTGCGAAGTCACGGTCTACACGACTGTGAGTCCCGACGAGGTCGCGGCTGTTCTGTCCGCTGCGGGCCCTGGCATCGAAGTCGGCGGTGATTTCGGTAAACGCGCACCGATGGTCCCACCTGTCGGCGACTCCTACTACTTCGCTCAACCGCCGGAGCGGCAGGACGAGTGGGTCGAACGCTTGCGGGGAGTGGACGACGAGCTCAAAGAAGTTCACCGCGAGCGGCTGCACTTCTTGGCCGAGCACGGCTACGTGTTCTCGTTGCTGCCCGCCGAGGAGGGTCGGTCTGCGTACGACGGTCTGCGAGCTGCCACCAATGAGTATGCGACAGGCAGGCTTACACCGTCTCAGGAACGTAGCATTCGCCAGTCGATGGCCCACACGGTCGTGGACTATCGAGTGCGCGAGTTCGAAGACGCAGAAACGTACGATCTCGGATCTCTCGTGCTTCCCGTACGTGATCGAAACGGGGCGTACTCGGGCACCCTCCGGTTGGCGCAGCTACCTTTCGGGGCGACGAAGGCGGATATCGAAGGTTGGCTGAACCGCGCGCGAAAGGTAGTAGAAGTGCTGGAAGTGAAGACTTCGGTCTCGTCCTGAAGGTAGGGAAGCAGAGCGTCCTTCACCGGCATCGTGGTTCGTGGCGGGCGCCCTGCTGGTCGATCGAACAGATCATGGTCGACTTGTCGTTCGTGCACAACATGATTCGTCCGGCACTGGCGGGAACTTCGCCAGGAACCTTTTGCGCCGACCCCACGGTGTGTACAGGAACCCTTATTTACGTGAACTCGCGCTGAAGATTCCGGCCGACTGGCACAAGATACCAAGTGTCCCGCCGCAGGCATCCTCCATTGTCCGGTGACCCACGAATCGAACAGGATTGAACAGCATGTCCGAGAATCTCTCTTCGACAGATCCGAACTCCCCTCCGAAGCGTTCGAGCCTCGGGCGGATCGCGTTCGCCAGTGGTGTCGGAACCTCGCTGGAGTTCTACGACTTTGCCATCTACGGTACGGCGACTGCGCTCGTGTTCACCGATACGTTCTTCCGGACGGGCAACGCTTGGTTCGGAACCTTCATGGGTCTCGCTACTTTCGGAGTCGGATTTCTCATGGCACCGCTGGGTGCAGTGTTGTTCGGATGGGTGGGAGACACCTACGGTCGGAGGCGCGCGCTTCAGCTGACCTTTTTCGGTATGGGTGCGGCAACCTTGCTGATTGGACTACTTCCCACGTACGCCCAGGTGGGTGTTGCGGCACCGGTATGCCTTGTGTTGTTGAGGCTGGTGCACGGCCTCAGCCGTGGTGGCGAGACCGGCGGCGCTGCAGTGCTGGCCATCGAGCACGCTCCGGACCATCAGCGTGCCCGTTACGGTGTCTTCACCGCGCTCGGTTCGCCGGTTGGCACGATTCTTGCGAACGCGACGTTCGCCCTGGTGTTGCTGCTGCCAGCAGACACCGTGCAGGACTGGGCGTGGCGGTTGCCGTTCCTCTTCGGCGGACTCGTTCTGGTCATGGGTCTGTGGGTTCGAAAGGGCGTCCACGAGAGTCCGGTCTTCCAGCGGATGGTGTCCGAGCGTGGCGAGGAGGCAATTCGGAAGCAGGCCCCGTTCCGAGCCGTGGTCAAGGGCAATTGGAGACGGCTCATCCTCGCCGCGGGGGTGAACATCGGATTGAACTCCACGACATTCGTTCTCGCCATATTCATGTTGTCCTACGCCACTGCCGAGGCCCCCGAGGGTCTGGGACTTCCTCGCACCGAGATCGTCTGGGGAAGCATCGCGGCGCTCGTCCTGCACGGTGTCGCGAACGTGATCGCAGCTCTTCTGTCCGACCGGATAGGGCGCCGCCCGGTGATGATAGGTGGAGCACTCGCGTCAATTGCCTCTGTTCTCACGATCTTCCACTTGGCCCAGCTCGGCACAGTGACGTCGGTGAACATAGGCCTGATGATCGGCTTCACGGCTACCGGATTTCTGTTCGGGCCCATGTACACGTACTTCACTGAGCTGTTCCCGAAGGAACAGCGCCAGACCGGAATGGGTATCGCCTTCCACGTCGGCGCAGTTCTCGGTGGCGGTATCGCACCGCTGGTCGCCAACCGTATTGTCGCGTTCACTGGAGATGCGTCGAACATCGGCTACTACCTTGCGGGCGCGCTCGTCGTTTCCCTCGTCAGCCTGTGCGTTCTACCCGAAACTGCTCCGGTTCGTTTGGCCGCACGTAGAGAGGCCGTTGCGGCTCGCGAGAAGACTGCCGTGCAGCCGTGACCTGACACCGTCGATCGCACCCGCTGCCGCGGGTCGTGCGGACCTCCTACTAGGGAGCCGTCGCGACCCGCGGCAGTTGTTGTACGCGGGCATCGACATTCGTGTAGGTGGTGTCGTCAGGCAGGCGGTGTCGTATGGCTGGCGGTCAATCTTCCGGTGACCGAGCGTGTCCGACGACGGCGACCGAGGCCCTCGACCATGTGACGGTCGAGGGCCTCGGTCGGTTCGGTGCGGTCAGAGAATGATGGTGATCGTCTTGGGTTCGGTGTAGGACAGGATTCCTTCGTAGCCGAGTTCGCGGCCGATTCCGCTGGCCTTGACGCCACCCCATGGAAGCTGCGGCGCCAGTGGCGACCATCCGTTGACAGCTATGGCGCCTGCGTCGATCTGCGCAGAGATCAGATGTGCACGCGAAACACTGCTTGTCCATATCGTCGCCGAGAGACCGTACTCGTTGTCGTTGGCCAGTGCGACTGCCTCGTCGTCGGTGTCGAACGGCACGATAATCCCCACCGGACCGAAGATTTCCTGGCGAGCTAGAGACATGTCGTTGTGACCAGACATAACGGTCGGTTGGACGAAGAAGCCTGCCCGGTCGGGAGCCGAACCGCCGGTGATCACCTCTGCGCCCTCACTCTTGCCTTGGGTGATGAAGCCGACTACGCGATCTCGGTGCTTTTCGTTGACCAGGGGTCCCATGGTGGTTGCCGAGTCGAACGGGTCGCCGAGGACCTGCGCCTCTGCGGCGTGCTTCATTCCGTCGACGACGGCATCGAACACGCTGCGATGAGCAAAGATTCGTGTTCCGGCGGCGCACACCTCTCCCTGGTTGGCGAACAGTCCCATTGCACAACCGTGGATGGCGGCCGAGAGGTCGGCGTCGTCGAAGATGATCTGTGGTGCTTTGCCGCCGAGTTCGAGTGCTGTTCGCTTGAAATTCGAAGCAGAGTCTCGAAGGATGGTTCGGCCGACCGCTGTGGAGCCGGTGAACGAGATCTTCTTGATGCCGGGATGCAAGGACAGTGCTTCACCGGCAACTTTTCCGACTCCGGTCAGCACGTTCACGGTGCCGGCCGGAAATCCTGCCTCCGTGACCAATTCGGCGAAGCGAAGGATCGACAGTGACGCGTCTTCTGCGGGCTTGACGATGATCGTATTTCCGCAGGCAAGAGCGGGAGCAAGCTTCCATCCGAGAATCATCAGGGGCGCGTTCCACGGAACGATCGCTGCGACGACGCCGAGCGGGTCGCGTCGTGTGTAGGCGTGCGTCGTTGCGCCCATGTAGCCGTCGTTGGCGATGTAGTCGCCGTTGATCTTGTCTGCCCAGCCTGCGTAGTAGCGCAGCGTCGAGACCAGGTTGGGGATCATCATTGCGGTACTTTGGCCGAGTGGACGACCCATGTCCGCCGATTCTAGTTCTGCAAGTCTGTCGCAGTCACGTTCGACCAGATTCGCCAACGTGTTGAGCAGTAGTCCCTTGTTCGAGGGCGCCATCCGCCCCCATTCGCCGTTGAAGGCTTCGGTGGCAGCTGCGACCGCAGCGTCGACGTCGTAAGCGTCCGCAGAGGCGAGCTCCGCGAGGGGTTGTCCGGTCGATGGGTTCCGGGTTGTGAATGTTTCTTTGCTCGAGCGCCATTGCCCGCCGATGAACAAACCGGTGTGCAAAGTGGAAGTGTCTACCATGCCCTGTTACTCCTTCGTGGGTCGATCGCTCCAGCATCGCGCCGTGTCTGGGTTCGGCCACAGCACGAGGGTGTGCGCGCAGCGGCCGCCGGCGTCGATTGCGGCTCCGGCCAGCGGCGATATCGGTTCGCCAAATCTACTGACGGTGAGAATGAACCTATCGGGACCGTACCGAGGGAACTACTGGACTTTGCCAACCGCGCACTACAGGAACCTTTACTGGGGCGGCGCCTGCGTTGGCTGTTCGGACCGGTCCGCAAGTGGCAACACAAGCTGGACAACAGTCCCGGTCGGTTCGTTCGGTGAATACCTGATCGATCCGCCGTGTCGCTCGACTATGTGTTCGGAAATGATCAAACCCATACCGGCACCGTCCTGCTTGGTCGAGAATCCTCCCGCAGCAAGCCGGTCGGTGACGGGCCCCACCATGCCCTGACCCTGATCCCGGATGAAGACATAGGCATTTCCGTCCAGCTCGTCGGTTTCGACGGACAGTTCCTTGACCTCGGTGGTAGGTTCGACGATCTCCTGCAGAGCGTTGACGCACAGGTTGATGATCACCTGCCCGATGAGGACGCTTTCCCCGTGAATGAAGAAGTTCCTTTCGGGAATCCGAGCGTAGACGCGTACCCCTCGTTCGGCTGCCCTCAGCCGCACGAAGTACAGACTCTCCTGCACGGTTTCGTTGAGGTCCATCACTACCGCGGTGCTCTCGATACGCTGGACGTAACGCTTGACGGATGTGACGATCTCGGCTGCCCGGTGCAGTTGCTTCTCGATCTGGTCGATGCCGTACGTGAGGCTTCGCGTGTCGACGGTGTCCGCATCGATGCGAGCTTTCAACCCGCTGAGGTAGTTGGTCGAGGCAGCCAGCGGCTGTCCCAGCTCGTGGGCCAGGATCATCGCCATGTCGCCCATCGCGTTGTAGCGGCTCAGATATTGCAGGTTGGCTTCCTGGTATGCGTGACGACGCTCCCACTCGACTCGGTCGGTGACGTCGCGAATTGTGAGCACGCGTGAACGCATTCCGTCGTGGGCGACTATTTCCAGTTCACCGGCCAACCATGCCGTCGTGCCGTCGTCTTTGACGATTTCTTGCTGGATCGTCACCGAACTGGTCGCCAGACGCTCGACTACCTGTTCGTGCGAGAGCCTGGGGTCACACCGTCCGAGATCCTCGAGATGAACACCGGCAAGCTCGGAGGGAGTGCGCCCGAACAGTCCGGCGGCCAGCGGTGAAATGTCCTCGATACAATTGTCTTCGTCGAGTACGACGATTCCTGCAGCTGTATGAGTCATGATGCGTTGCAGGGAATCCGACACCCAGGAAAGTTCTTCTTGGAGTTCTATCTCTTCGGCAATGTTTCGGAATTCGACCATGACGGCCAAGCAGTCTTCGAATTCGACGAGTGTGGCTCGACAGTCGGTCAGGAAGTCCGTGCCGTCCTTGGTTCGATACTTCCATTGCTTGCGACTGGAACCGTAGATCACCGCTGCTTGCAGCCATGCCACGCCGAGTTCGCGACGATACTGCCGTTCCTGCGCGCTCATGTGGTGCGCTTTGAGGGGTTTCAACTCCTCGAGCGTGAAGCCGAACATCCGACATGCGGACGGATTTGCCCACAGAATGTTCTTCGAACTCGCCTCGTGGATGAGGATTCCCATCCCCGAGTGCAAGCACATCTGCTCGAAGTCGCGGCGGGTAGGGAACATCCGCGTCACCTCACTCTCGACCGCTCGTACTCCAGGCGTTGCCGTCTAAGGGTTTATTTAGTCGCCACGCGGATTCTCCCGATACCCGCGAAAAGGACGCCTCAATAGCATAGCTCCACAGGGAATTTTCAACCTGAATGGAGACAGGGATGATCACCGAGAGCTCGACTGGTCGGATGGTTGCAGAGCCGGCAGGGCCGGCGCGTACCGCGGCTTTCCATCACGCACTCGATGTGCTCGAAGACCGGAGGGTCGAGTTCAACACGCAACGGTACGTTCCCAAGGACTTCATTGCCCTGCTGAAGAAGGCGGGAATGTATCGCGCTTCGACCCCCGCCGCGTTCGGCGGTGAGCCGTTGCCTCCATCGGAGTTCATGTCCATGGTCGAGCGCATTTCTGCGGTCGATCCGGCTACCGGATGGGTCTCCAGCTTCGGGTCGTCGTTGAACTACTTTGCCGCACTGCCGCTTGCCACTCAGGAGAAGATCTTCGCCGATGGTCCCGATGTGGCCTACGCAGGAGGTCTGTTCCCGATGCAGGAGGCAGAAAAGGTCGAGGGTGGTTACATCTGCTCCGGCGTGTGGCAGTTCGCCAGCGGTTGTCGGGGCGCCGACCTGCTGGGAATCGGTCTGAAGGGCGGGCCGGAAAGCGGTGGACGTCCGTTGACAGCTGTGCTCGACCCGGCCGACGTCGAAATCGTCGACAACTGGGGTGTCGCGGGCATGAAAGCTACCGGTTCGCACGCGATCCGTGTCGATCGGCTGTTCGTCCCCGAAGAGATGACGTTCGTGCGAGGAGGCACTCCACTTGTGGACGAGCCACTGACGCGCTACCCGGCACTTGCCTATGCCGCGCAGGTCCTGGCCGTGGTGACGCTCGGCGCCGCGCGCGGCGCGTTGGACTATGTGCGAGAGGTGGGTTCCTCCCGCACGTCGATCACCGGTGGCACGAGCAAGGGCAACCGTCCGGCGTACAAGTCCGGACTCGCACTGGCGGAGGCAGAACTGCGTTCCGGACGGGCTTTCTTCTACCAGGCCACCGACGAGGTTTGGGCCATGGCAGTGGAGGGCACAACCATCGCGGATGAGAAGGTCGCGATGTTGCGTCTGGCCGCGACCCATGCCGCGCATGTCGGCCGGAACGTAGTTTTGCAGGCATTCGACCTGGCAGGCACCGGTGCGATCTACGAAACGCACCCACTGCAGCGGTATCTGCAGGACGCCATGGTTCCGGCGCAGCACGCGATGTTGCAGACGAACACCTACGAGGCGGCGGGCGCCGTGCTGTTGGGGCTCGAAGCCGGCATTGCCAGTTTTCCCTGATCCTGCTCTCGACCCGACCGCAGGCCTGGACCGTTTCATCGACATCATCGTCAAGGAGTTTCATCATGGCCGACGAGCCACTGCGCACACTGTTCTGCTTCGGAAACAACCAGAACTTCTTCGACCTGCCCAAGTCGGACATCGGGCCGATCTGGGTCGCGACGTCGTCGATGCTCTCGACCCTCAAGAACATGGACGGCGTGGACATCCTCGGGACCTTCGACGACGACGCCCACATGGTCGGGCCGTCCGACGGGTGGCCCTGGACGTTCTACGTACTCGCCGACGTACGTGACCAGCCCACTGTGAGGGCGGCGTGCAACCTCCTACGAACGATCATGGTCGGCGAACACGCGCTGTGGAAGTACTTCAAGGTCGAGGCCCGAATGGGGCGCGAGCTGACCATCAGGGACGACGTCGAGGTCTGATTGCGCCGAGCACATCGGACATCGCAGGACAACGAGGAAGCGCAGGAGTATTCCTCGTACTAGCAAGAGGGTTGGACACGATGACACACGCTTCGAATCATCAAGGTATCGCAGTGGTCACCGGTGCGGCCGGCGGGATGGGAGCGCACATCGCTCGCCGCCTGCATGCCGACGGGCACCGAGTTCTATTGACAGACATCGACGTAGAGGCCGCCGAGGTCGTCGCACGCGTGCTCTCCTCCGACGGTTCCACGGCACGAGCCACCGAGCTCGATGTCGCCCACCGGGCGAACTTCGTCACCGCCCTCGAACATGTCGAAGAGCTCTGGGGAACCCCTACGATCGTCGTGAACAACGCCGCGATCACCAAGACCGCCGATCTGATGACCTTGGGTGAAGACGAGTTCACCGCAGTGCTGTCCACGAACGTCAACAGCATTTTCTTCGGCTGTCAAGTGTTCGGAGCGGCTATGGCTCGCGAGAAGTACGGCCGAATAGTCAATATGGCGTCCCTGGCCGGACAGAACGGCGGCACCGGAACCGGGGCGCACTATGCCGCCTCCAAGGGTGCAATACTCACGGCCACCAAGATCTTTGCACGCCAGCTCGCCGCGGACGGTGTCACTGTCAACGCAATCGCCCCTGGACCGCACGACCTACCGATCGTCAAAGCTACGATCCCACCTGACAAGCTCGACGCTGTGGTAGCTGGTATTCCGGTAGGCAGGTTGGGTAGCGCGTCGTTCATCGCAGACATGGTCGGCCTGCTGACCGCCGAGAACGCCTACTTCGTCACCGGCGCTTGCTGGGACGTCAACGGCGGTTTGTACGTTCGCTGATCATCCCCCTCGCATCAGGAGAATCTCATGGCACTCATCGACGTGATCGTCTCCGACATCGTCAGCGAGACGTGCTCGGTCAAGACTCTGTACCTGGCCAGGGCAGACGGCACGCCCATAGGCAAGTACACACCGGGTGCGCACATCGACGTCGTCGGACCCACCGCAATCACTCGTCAGTATTCACTGTGTAGTACACCGGATTCCGAGGAAACGTTCGCGGTGGCAGTCAAGCGCGAGGAAAACTCACGTGGCGGATCGGTTGCGCTGCACGAGCTTCGACCAGGCGACCGTTTGCAAATCAGCGAGCCGCGCAATCTTCTCCACATCGCCGAGAATGCGCGTCACCATGTACTGATCGCCGCGGGAATCGGAATCACGCCGATGCTCAGTATGGCGAGGTACATGGATGTTCACGACATCGGTTTCGAGCTTCACTACTTCGCTCGGAGTGTGGAAGAGGCGCCATTCCTCCCGATGTTGCAAGAGAAGTGTCCGGAGAAGCTACATGCCTATCTCGGTATCCGACGCGATCTCCAGGAGTCGGTGCTCGATGCTGCCCTGAGCACAGCGCGCAACGACACTCATGTGTATACGTGTGGCCCAGCGGGATTCATGGACAAGGTGCTCGCCCTCGCAGAGAACTACGTGCCGCTGGACAACGTCCACTTCGAGAATTTCCACGCCGTCGAACGAGGGGAAGCCGACGGACCCGAGGTCGCGTTCGATGTGGAACTGGACGGCGAGGTCTATCATGTGCCCGCCGACCGGAGCATCGTCGAGGTGCTGGACGAAAACGGTTGTGACATTGACACTTCGTGCCAAGAAGGTATCTGCGGCACCTGCATCATGCAGGTTCTGAAGGGAAGACCCGACCACCGAGACAATGTACTGAGCAAGTCGGAGAAGGAATCCGGGGAGGTCATCGCGGTATGCGTTTCACGCACCACGGACGCCCGTATGGTGCTTGATTATTACTGAAGACATGTACTTGCCGGCGTCGCTGTCGATAGTCCGCGGTAGGAAAGTTACCGCGCAATATCAACAGCGAAGCGCAAGATGTCTCGTACCAAGGTGCTTACGCTGTCCGCGTCCGTCTTGCTCTTGATGCGCGCTCGATGGACGTCCACCGTCTTGACCGACATAGAGAGCATCCGTGCGATATTCTGGCTCGGCAGGCCTTCGACGACGAGGGCGAGTATTTCTCTTTCCCTCGGCGTCAGCAACGCGACCTTGCGCACGATCGATTGTCTGAGTTCGTAGGTGTGAAAGCGCTCGGCGGCTGCGTCCACACCTGCCTGAACCGCGTCGAGCAGCCGTTGTGAATCGTATGGCTTCTCGAGAAAATCCATCGCGCCGGCTTGGATAGTCGACACCGACATTCTGATATCCCCGTGTGCAGACACGAAAATGATGGCCACGTGCGGAGCCAACTGCTGCAGCTTCTCCTGCAACCGCGGGCCACTCATGTGTGGCATTCTCACATCGAGAACGATGCATGCCGGATGCGATCCGGAGTACGCCGACAAGAATTGGTCGGCGCTGTGACAGATCGTCGGTTTGATTCCGATGCTGCCGAGCAGCCAATCGACCGAGTCGCACAGCTCGGGATCGTCGTCGACGATGTAAACTCTCGCCGGTTGGACATCGCTCATGGGTGTGGACACTCCGTCATTGTCGTCCGCGATTCGCCTCGTGCTGCATCGGGAATGCTGGGGCGTTCTGGTGTTCTTGCGGTGCCGCGTCGGGCCACGATGCGTCCGCCAGCCAATAGTTCATACCGAACGAGCTGACGCGGTGCTCCCACTCCGAGGTGCGCTCGAGCGTGGGTTCCTCACGCCGAACGGATCGATCGGCGGCCTCCGGCCCATCTGCTTCGACTGTCCAGTGGACCCAGTTCAATTCGCGCCCGTGCTCGTCGTGGACGAAGAGGTCGACATGGTGCCACCGATAGTCGAACGTGTCTTCGTAGCACATCAGAAACATGCGGTGCTCGGGGTCGGTCAGCGATGTTGGCATCGTGAGGAGGGTCCTTTCGCGAGAGCTTCAAGATTCCGATGCGGTGCGCATGGCGGGTTCCAACCGAGTCGCCAGGTCCAGCAACTGCATTTCGCTGCCGGGGTACCCGATCAGTTGCAGTCCGAGCGGAAGACCTGAGGTTGTGCGAGCACCAGGGACGACCACTACTGGCGAGCCCAACAGCTGCCACGGTCGGCTGAGAATCGGAGATCCGGTGGCGCCGAGTCCGTGTGGCGCCGCCCCGAGCGCGGCCGGACCGATGACGACGGTGTCTGAGCCGAGCATTTCGCTCAGCAGAGCCCTGGACCGGTCGCGGCGGACGAGAGCTGCGTCGCGTTCGCCCGCGTCGATCCTTCGTCCGCTCTCGACGAGCGAACGCAGCGGCGCACTCAAGTGGTCCCCGTCTTTGTCGAACACCTCCCGCAGGGTCGCGGCAGCCTCGTATGACATGACGGTGATGTGGTCGTTCGCGAGAGTTCGCACATGATCGTCCCATTCGAAGGTAGCGGTTGCGATCCCGACAGTGTCGAGCAACGCAGGCAGGTCCGCGAGTAGTCGCCGCATCGAGGGCTCGACGTCGTCCATGTCGCTGCCGTCCCAGATCAGCGCACTGCCTACCGTTGTCGTCGCTGTGCTCTGTTGTGGCCCGACGAAGGCGGAGTAGGCGTAGCGCAGATCCTCACTCGATCGAGCGAGGATCCCCAGGGAGTCGAGCGATTCGCTGAGACCGGTGATTCCGCTGAGGTCTGTGGTGCCCTGTGAGAGAACGAGACCGGCGGCGCCGCAGTACGAGGCAGGTCGGGTCAACGACCCAGCAGTCTGACTTCCCAGAGCGATGGGCACGACCCCGGCACCGACCGCTGCTGCGGAGCCACTGGACGACCCGCCGGGAGTGTGCTCGGGCGAATGCGGGTTGCGGGTGGGTCCCGGAGCGAAGTAGCCGAATTCGGTCGTGACGGTCTTGCCCTGTACAACTGCCCCCAGCTCGCGAAAACGAGCGACGCACGGCGCATCGTTCGCTACCGGATCCTCGGAGGTGACCGTCGAGCCGGCGCGGGTGGGCAAGCCTTCGACATCGATGAGGTCTTTGACTCCGATCGAAATACCCTTCAGCGGTCCGACATGAGTTCCAGCCGTACGCGTGTCTGCCTGTTCCGCGACATTGTCGGTCAGCTCGACCCAGGCGTGCAGATTCGGTTCTTGTCGCACGATTGCTTCGCGGGTTTGCAGCGCGAGTTCGACCGCGGAGACCGTACCGTTCCCGACAGCGGACACCTGCTCCTGGATGGGGTGATGCCAGTACACCGAACTCACCATTCCTCCTTAGCTCCCGGACTGTCAGTATGCGCTGCCGCGATCGGAGGCGACAGTAAAGGAACCTTGCCGCAGCTGTTGGGATAGTCGCTTCCGCCCGAAAGGCGGGCACGCTGGGCGCTCGACCGGTTGCTACGGTGGCCCTGCGCGACTGCGACGACAGAGACGGAAAACGAGATGCCGAAAGTGGTCGATCACGACGAGCGACGCCGTTCCATCGTGAGGGCGGCGTGGCGTTTGATTGCCGCACGCGGGATCGACGGTGTCAACATGCGCGATCTGGCCGCCGAGGCCGGCTACACCAATGGCGCATTGAGCCGATACTTCTCCGGCAAGGACGAAATACTTCGCTTGGCATTCGAAGTCGTTCTGGAGGAGACCAACGGGCGGATAGAGCGAGCGGTCGCGAAGCAACGGGGTTTGAGTGCGCTGTACAAGATGTGTAGTGAGATCATGCCGCTGACCGAAGAAGCTCGGCTCGAAGCGCGGATCGCAATCTCGTTGTGGCAGCGCGCCATCACCGACAGCACCATGGAGTTGTCGAACAACACCGCGGTCGCACAGTGGCGTGGACGAATTGCCCAGCATCTGCGCGAAGCGGCGGAGGACGACGTGCTGCGGTATGTCGATGCCGACAAATACGCTGATCTGATCATGACAACGATGATCGGCCTCCAGGTGACCGCTGTTCTGGACCGCCCGAGAACCTCGAAGAAGAATCAGTTGGCCTTGATCGATGCGATCGTCGATGGCTGCCGCGTGAGGTCCCACACGGAATCTTGATCGCCCGGCATCAGACTTCGGACGAAAGATCACGCAGCAGAACCCGTGCAGTTCGAATTCCGGATTCGATCGCACCGTCGACCACTACTCCGTTCCATCCCTTGGCGAAGTCGGCTCCGGCGAAACGCAGGCGCGTTCGTGTGTCGTGGAATGCCGTCCACCCGTGAAAGAACTGACCTGATCTCAATGTCGCCCATGTCTGTCCGGACCATTCGTCGGCAACCCAATCATGTCCGCCGCACCCGAGCACCTCGAGTCCCGCTGCCCATACGTCGACCGCCTTCTGTGCAGATGCGATGTCGTCGAAGTCGATTGCAGTGTGGTCGGACCCGAAACCGACCAGGATGGTCGCGTTTTCATCGTCGAGGAACTTTTCGCTGCGGAGCAGCGAAATGGGGTGTTTGCCCGGCGCTCCCGCGATCACCGATTGGTGGCCGGCCACCTTGATCCAAATCTTGAAGCCCGTCGAGTTGGATCCGTCGGCAATCAAGGTCTGCTGTTCGGGTGCCAATTCCGGTTCGAACGTCACATTGCCCAGAGCCCCGATGGGAATGGTGACGACGACCGCGTCGGCCAGGACGATCCTGCCGTCCGCACAGGTCACCGTCGCAGACTGTGCGTCGTGGGCGACATGCACTACCGGGGTTTCGAGGAGGATTCTCCCACTGACATCCGAGGCGAGGGCTTCGTACAGTCCTCGCATGCCGGCTGTCAGCTTGTACCGCAGCGTCTGCTCGTCCATGAGCGCACTGCGGTGGTCACTCAACGAGGCCCAGTGCTTCGCCATCAACGGCGACGCGGTTGCCGTGGAACCTTGATATCCCGCCGACCAGTACGAGTCTGCCAAGTCGATCTGTTCCTGCGTGTACGTCCCGTCGCGTAGGCAGTCGAGAACGCTGCCGGTGTCGGCGGCGAGAAAACGTTCGCGTAGTGCCGCACTCGTACTCGGATCGTTCAGGATCGACAATGGATCATGCGGGTAGGGGAAGAACTCTCGTGACCCCTCGAAGATCTTCTCTTGAAGCGTGCCGAGCGCCACGTCGAGATCGTGTTCGGTCCCTGTGTGCACTGTCCCTTCGCTGACCCAGTACGCGGTCTCGATATCGGGGCTCGGGTGGATATGTTGCGCGTATCGGGTGATCTCGGTCCAGACGAACGGCTGCATCCAGTGCACCCACGTGGCACCCATCTCCAGTTGGTGTCCGCCCAGACGGGTATCGGTCCAGGCGCGGCCTCCGATGCGGTCCCGTGCCTCGAGCACCGTCACTTCAGCGCCAGCGTTTTCGAGTTCTCTGGCCGCGGTGAGGCCCGCGAAGCCTGCGCCGACGACCACGACGCGTGTGCGACGAGGTTGCTGCTCTTCGTTCCACAACGGTCGATCGAACTGCTCGTTCATGATGACAACTTTCTGTTGGGCGCAATACGAATGTCGATGTCAGTGTTGGGCGAGCCTGCCGCGAATTCTGGGCAGGACTTCGCCGCGCAGCAGGCGAAGCCCGCCGTTGACGATCGTGATCGCACCGAGGTACAGCTTGATCGGGTCGACGTTCTCGTTCCGGCTCGGAGGTCACGCCGGGGCGACACCATGACGGGATGTGCGCTGCCACCGGCCATACGCGAGGCCGGCAGTGGCACTTCTCGACCTCGGACCGAGATGACGTCCGAGGTCGGGATTCTGGCTTTGAGGCATGGGCAATCACACATGTAAGTCAACGGTTGTTGATTAAAAATGACGGATGTCTGTTGCCGATCCGGTTCGGCTCGGCAAAGGGACAGTCGTATTCCAGCCATTGCGCCCCGATTGCATTCGGGACGGGTGTAGGGCCTGTCGAATGGCTGCCGACCGGCAGGAACAACTGTGCGCCACATCACGGTTTATGTCAACACTTGTAGTTTTAAAACAGACACGGTGGAGCTTTCGTGTCTCTGCTTCGACGTTGCTTCGCGACCGCGCGACTCAGGCCTGATAGATCGAGTCTTCACCCAGACCGTCGGCGGCAGCCGAGGTAGCCGCGCCGGAAACTATGAGCAGCGACCAGGATCAGCTCTCGTCATCACCGCGACGAGGCACAGTTTCTTGAACTGGTCTCGGTAGCCGGCGGGTAGGTTCTTGGTCGGTTCGGGTGTGCCGACGTTCTCCGAGTTCATCAACTGCAGTGCTGCCCCGTCGTTGTACACCGAGATATCCACCGGTTGTCCGGCCTGAAACCGAATGGCAGCATCGAACACCATCCAGCTGATCAACGGAATTGGCATACTTGTTGCAGCGGCAAGCTCACCGTTGACGATGTCGATCGTGTTCAACTGTGCCGCGAGGTGATCGATTCGTCGAAACCGCACAGGTGCCCGTCCGGCGCCCCTGAGGACTCATGTCTGGGGGCACAGCCCTTGCCGCGTCCGGTTCCAGAACGGGAACAGTTGCGGACTGGTTGCCTCGGGGTGCTCGCGCCGGGCGAGGGTCTCGAATTCCAGGGCTGTTTTGCCGGCAGTGCGGGCGAGCCCGCATGCTTGCAGGCTGAGCTTGGCCGAGGCCGCGAACCCGATTTCGGTGGCGTAGGGGCCCAGCGGGCTCGACTCGATAAAGGATTCGAGTTCGTTGCCCCACCGGTTGTACTCGGACTGGAGACTGTAGTCGCACGCCTGCCCGAAGAGCATGCTGCACGTCGTCGGCTGGCCGTGGATCATGAACGTCTCGTCGGCGAGCGGACGTGGTGTGGTGTCTCGGAAGGAGCTCAACGCCACGAGGAACCCGACGACCGCGAGCGTGCACAAGGTGACGATGATCAGCACGTACAGAATACGTTTCATTTACCCGCACCGTCCGGTTGTGGATATTTCGAGACCGTATATCCATCCATCCTGCCGGATCGGGGAGCGGTGCGGACGAAATCGGGGCTATCGGCGGGTTCGAATCCCGTTGCCCGTCGCACCGGCATTCACCGGATGTCACAGAGCCGGGCGCGGCACTCCAGTTGGGGTGTAGCGTCGACACCGTTGGAAAGCACAACCAGTCCGGTATGAGAGTGGCTGCGCCGCAGCCTGTCATAGAGCCCTCGCACACGGCCGAACACGTCAGTGACCACCGCACCCCCGGGAACCATAATGACCACCGCAGCCCCGCATCGGACGCCGCAGCCGCCCGCCCTGGGGTACGCCCTGCTGTGGGCGTTGCTCAGCGGCCGCGTCGAACTCCTCGCCGACCGCATCCTCGACCCGGCGTCGGCATGACATGAAGAATCCGGTAGACGTCAACGAGAGGACCGACCAGTGCCCGCGCACGTAAGCAGTCACCATCGCCAGACCATCGACAGGGTTTTCCAGCACCCGACCGGTGGCAACATCGAGTGGCGTCAGGTCCTGTCCCTCCTCCAGGCTCTCGGCACCGTAACCGAGGAGCACAACGGCAAGTTCACCGTTGCCCTAGGACCCGACGCAGAAGTCTTCGAGGCTCCGCGTGGCAAAGACATCGACGTGCAGCAAACCGTTGACCTGCGCCGGATGCTCCGACAGGCCGGGTACGCGCCGGACGACGGAACACCCAGCTAGAGAGTGTGTTGGTGACGAGGCGGGCAACATATCAGTGACGAATCGGAGGCCGGATATGCCCGAGGCAGATGTCGTGACGGCAGCGGTGCAGTTGGCGTGTCGCGCCCCGTCTGTGCACAACAGCCAGCCCTGGCGGTGGGTCGCTGATAGCGGCGGGCTCAACCTGTTCGTCGATCCGAGTCGATGGGCTCGCGCAACGGACTATTCGGGCCGGGAGGCGCTGATCAGTTGTGGCGCCCTGCTCGACCATTTCCGTGTCGCGATGCAGGCAGCGGGGTGGACAATCAATGTCGACCGGTTCCCCAATCCCAACAATCTGAACCATGTAGCTGCAATCAGTTTCACTCCCTCGGGCTTCGTCACCGACGGTCACCGTGCTCGCGCCGCCGCAATCGAGCGGCGCAGAACCGACCGGCTCCCGTTCGCTGCACCGACGGACTGGGAACAGTTCGAGCCCATGGTTCGGAGCACATTCTCCGATCGTGACGCCCACCTGGACGTCGTTCCAGACGATGGCCGTCACAAGTTGGCCGATGCCGCCCGACTCAGTGAGTCTCTGCGGCAGTACGACTCGTCCTACCACGCCGAACTGGATTGGTGGACTGCACCTTCCGAGGCAACCGAAGGCATCCCCTACAGCTCGCTGGCATCCGCCACCGAGCGCCAGCACGTCGATGTGGCGCGCGCATTCCCGGTCGGCGACGACAGTCAGCGGCGCCCGAGCATCACAGCGGACCGCTCCACGATTCTGGTGCTTTCCACCGATGACAACACCGGCGGCGATGCGGTGCGCTGCGGCGAAGTGCTCTCGACCGTGCTGTTGGAGTGCACCATGGCCGGCATGGCCACCTGCACTCTGACCAACATCACCGAATCTCCGGGCGGCCGCGAGGTCATCGCCGCCCTGATTGGCCGGACGTCTTATCCCCAGCTGTTGATTCGGGTCGGTCTGACCCCCCAAGCAGAACCTGAGCCTGCGATGACGCCGCGGCGCCCGCTGCGCGAGGTCTTAGAACCTGCAACATAGTCCTGGATGACCTATCTCCCGTGAGCGACTTGCCGGCAGTCTGCGCGAGCGGGCGTGGCAGTTTTCATATTGCGTTTCATATTGCGTACAACCGATAGCCGGCCCAACCTGCGCGGTCGTCGAGCGCAGTGGGATCGATGAACGTCGCCGTGGCCCACACGTCGGCCCACACGAGGTCAGGGCCGGTGACAGTGGCGGATCCCGGATGCTCGACTCCTCGTCCGGTGCGGGGATCGATGATATGCGCGCCCGCGCAGTTGCGCTCGACGTCGCGAGCGCACCGTCGACTACCGGGATCACCTGGGCGATACGTGATCGGTCCGCGGGGTCCTCGATACCGATGTTCCACGGACGGGCGAGTTCGGCCGAGTGCTTGCCGAGTCCGCACACCACGTCTCCGCCGGCGTTGATCGACAATGTCACCTGCTCGAGCGCTCGCAGGCTGTCAGCGGCTGTTCCAACGGCCCACCCTTTGACGAGTCCGGTGCGGTCCCATCCCGCTGCCCCGCTGGGGCCAACGATGGCATTGCGGGTCAAATATTCGAGGAGCGCGAATTCCTTGACCGTAAGCCGAATTTCGGTTCCATTGCAAGCTGCCCGCCTCAGTGCCGGGTCGACGGTGAGGCTACCGACGGACAGAATCGCGGGTCGCTCGGGTGCGCCTCGGCGTACGAGAGCGCGCAGACGTGCTCGCAGAACCGTGAACGAGAACGGTTTGGTCATGTAGTCGTCAGCGCCCAGATCGAACGCGTCGGTCTGGTCGTAGTCTCCGTCCTTGGCCGTCAACATCATCTCCAGTGTCCAGATCTTTCTCTCGCGCAATCGGGGCAGTACTTCGTAGCCGTTCAGACCCGGCATCATGATGTCGTCTTCCACAACCTCCCTGCGAAGAACACCTAGGTCAGGCCTAGGGGTAGCCCTGGTGTGATTGACACCACTAAGTGCGACTGTCGTGTCAGCGACAACACTTATGGAGGAACTCGATGACCGAGATCTTGGATCACCTACAGGCGACGCTCGACAATGCCGTCGTCGACGACGCCGAGGCCGGTGTGTACCGAGCGAATCGCAGCATCTTCACGGACGAAGAAGTATTCGAACTGGAGATGAAGCACATCTTCGAGGGCAACTGGATCTACCTCGCTCACGAAAGCCAGCTGCCGAACAACGGTGACTACTTCACCGTGTACATGGGTCGCCAGCCGGTGGTGATCACGCGCGACAAGGATGGGGGACTGCACTGCCTCATCAACGCGTGCGCCCACCGCGGCGCCATGATCTGTCGGCGCAAGACCGACAACCGCACCACCCTTACGTGCCCGTTCCACGGCTGGACGTTCCGCAACGACGGGACCCTGCTGAAGGTCAAGGACCCAGAGGGCGCTGGCTACCCGGATACATTCGACGTCGACGGTTCGCACAACCTGACCAAGGTCCCACGCTTCGAGAGCTACCGTGGCTTCCTGTTCGGTAGTTTGAACGACGATGTGTCTTCACTCGCCGAGCACCTCGGTGATTCGACCAAGGTCATCGACATGCTCGTCGATCAGTCACCGGACGGGCTCGAGGTACTGCGCGGTGCGTCCACATACACCTTCGACGGCAACTGGAAGGTGCAAGCGGAGAACGGCGCCGACGGCTACCACGTGACCGCGACGCACTGGAACTACGCAGCGACCACCTCACGTCGAAACAACGGTGAATCGAAGAACACCACCAAAGCGCTCGACGCCGGTGGCTGGGGCAAGTCCGGCGGCGGATACTGGTCGTACCCCAACGGTCATCTGTGCCTGTGGACCTGGGCTGCCAACCCTGAGGACCGGCCGCTGTGGGATCAGATGGACAAGCTCAAAGCCCAGTTCGGCGACGCCAAGGGTGAGTTCATGGTCAAGGGTTCGCGCAACCTGTGCCTGTACCCGAACGTCTACCTGATGGATCAATTCAGCACCCAGATCCGGCATTTCCGCCCGATCGCGCCGAACCAGACCGAAGTGACCATCTACTGCATCGCGCCGAAGGGTGAGAGCAAAGAGGCTCGCTCACACCGGATTCGGCAGTACGAGGACTTCTTCAACGCGTCGGGAATGGCTACGCCGGACGACCTCGAAGAGTTCCGTTCGTGCCAGCTGACCTTCCAAGCGACCAACGCGCCGTGGAACGACATGAGCCGCGGTGCCGAGCACTGGCTCACCGGACCCGACCCGGTAGCCGAGGCACTCGACATGCACGGAGTCATCTCGGCGGGAGTCAGGAACGAGGACGAAGGACTGTTTCCTGTGCAGCACGGTTACTGGCGCCGAACGCTTCTCGACGCCGTCGAGCGTCAACGCACATCGGACGCCGCTCGCTCGACGAAGGTGAAGGAGGCCCGAGCATGACTGCCTCCACCACCAGCAGGGAAGCCTCTGTGACCACCGCAGCTACGCGGGTCATCGACCAGACTGCGATCGAACAGTTCCTGTACCGCGAAGCGCGCTACCTCGACGATCGCGAATTCGAGAAGTGGCTCACCTGCTACGCAGACGACGTCGAGTACTGGATGCCCAGTTGGGGCGACGACGATCTACTCACCGAGGATCCGCAGACCGACATCTCGTTGATCTACTACGAGAACAAGGGTGGGCTCGAGGATCGAGTGTTCCGCATCCGAACCGAACGTTCGAGCGCGACGTCCATCCCGGAACCACGGACCAGCCACAACATCAACAACGTCGAGGTGATCGAGCGCCGCGGTGACATCGTGGACGTTCGTTTCAACTGGCACACGATGTACTTCCGCTACAAGACCGTGGACCCCTATTACGGGACCTCGTTCTACACAATCGACTTTTCCGGTGAAACCCCACTCATTCGGCGAAAGACAGTGGTGCTCAAGAACGATTACATCCACCACGTCGTCGACATCTATCACTTCTGACTTCAGAGGGAGTCTTTTCACATGAGTCATCGCGTAGCACTGTCCTTCGAAGACGGTGTGACCCGATTCATCGACTGCGACGACGATCAGACCGTTGCCGACGCTGCCTACAGGTCACGCATCAACATCCCGCTCGACTGCCGTGACGGCGCCTGCGGAACCTGCAAAGCAGTGTGCGAATCGGGTGAGTACGACGGTGGCAACTACATCGACGATGCCCTGACGGAACTCGAAGCAGACCAGGGGTATTGCCTTCCGTGCAGCATGAGCCCGAAATCGGATCTCGTCCTGCAGATTGCGAGCACGTCGGCTGTCGCGAAGACGAAGGCAGCATCACACACGACGACGGTGACGGCCATCGAAAAACTGTCATCCACCACGGTCCGTCTCGCGGTACAGGCGCCCGTAGGCGGATTGACGTTCCTGCCAGGCCAGTACGTCAATATCTCCGTGCCCGGCAGTGGGGACACTCGGTCGTATTCGTTCAGCACGGCACCCGACTCCGACCAGTTCGAGTTTCTCGTCAAATTGACCCCCGGTGGGCTGATGTCGAGCTACCTCTCCGAGCACGCCTGCGTGGGCGAGGAGATCACCTTCACCGGCCCGCACGGGAGCTTCTTTCTCCGGGAGGCCGAGCGGCCGGCATTGTTGCTCGCGGGCGGTACTGGATTGGCCCCGATCCTGTCGATCCTGCGCAAGCTGAACAACGAATCCAGCACGCGGCCCGTGCATCTCGTCTACGGCGCGAGCACGGACGAGGATGTGGTCGAACTACAGGCCCTGGCCGGACTGGCCGAGACGCTCGACTCGTTCACATGGGACTACGTCGTCAGCGATCCGGACTCCTCCGCGCCCAACAAGGGGTACGTCACCAGTCTCATCGAACCGAAGCATCTGAACGACGGCGACGTGGCTGTCTATCTCTGCGGGCCACCGCCGATGGTCGAAGCCGTCCGCAGCTACTTCGTCGACGAAGGCGTCGAACCGACAGGCTTCTACTACGAGAAGTTCGCGCCCTCTTCGCCTCCGACAACGCAGTCGAAGACAGCCGCCCAACCGGGCGTGGCAACCACCGAGCCGGACGTGGAAACCGATCAGCCGATCGAGGATGAACAGCGCAGGACACTCGAACCCGTCGGTTCTGCATCGCGAACTTTCCTCGGCCGCGTCATCTTCGATCGACGTGATCACGCGGCACTGGGGACGGTTGGAAATCCGGTCACGCGCAGCGAAGAACTGCAGACCATGCGCGCAATCGCCGGTCAACGTGTCGCCGGACCCGGTTCGCAGGCAGAGCCCATTCCTCTCGACCAGTACGGTGCATCGTTCGAGAATCCCGATGCGCGTTCCGTAGCGGGGCAGAGGATTTGGGCCGATCGAGAGATCGAACCCCTGGTGGATCGCAGTCCGACGCCGGATGCGGTCACGCCAGCCGACGTGCAGGGCCCGGACGGATACGAGATCGGCGAGGAGCACCCGTCGGTGCACGAATCCGACGCCGTGTTCGAAGCCCGCAGAGCCCTCGAACTGGGCGCCCTGGAACTGGTGATCGGCAGGCTGACCTCGCCGCAGATCGCTGGGTATCGGCTTCTGGCCGAGACCACGACGCGCTACGTCGAGGGCGATCGCTTCCTCGACGCGGCGGCGTACACCGAGACCAACGCGGCTTTTCACGACTACCTTTTCACCCAGACCGGCAACGAACATCTACTGCGGGCGTATCAAGCGCTCGGCGTGAAGGCGGCGATGGAAGAAGCGTTGCGGAATGCGACGTGGTGCGACCCGCTCTGTGCCCAGGACCACCTCGACATCGTCGACGCCTTCGAGGCCGGCGACCGCAAACAAGCGCGGGTGCTGATCGCCGAGCACGCGGAACGGTCCAAGGTCACGATGAAACGGGCGATGCATGAGACGGCGACGGCGAAGCGTCCCAAGTTCGTCTCTCCCGGTCGATTCACCGGAAAATCGGTTCTCATAACCGGCGCGGCGCAGGGTATCGGCGAAACTGTCGCTCGACGAATCGCGGCGGAAGGAGGCGCGCTGATTCTGGCCGACAGGTCCGAACTCGTAGAATCCTTGGCCGAGGAATTGGGTCGAGACGGTGCCCCGGTAACCAGCGTGCTCGCCGACCTGGAGACGTGGGAAGGTGCTGGCGCTGCCGTCGAGTCCGCCCTGGCGGCGCGCGGGCGAGTCGACGTCGCGATTCACGTCGTGGGAGGCACCATCTGGGCGAAACCGTTTGCGGAGTACCCGCCGGATCAGATCCAGAAGGAAATTTCGAGGTCTCTGTTCCCAACTCTGTGGTCGTGTCGAGCGGTGATCGGTCACATGATCGAGCGTGGTCGAGGCACCATCGTCAACGTCTCCTCCGTCGCGACTCGCGGTGTGCACCGCGTGCCGTACGCCGCCGCCAAAGGTGGCGTCAACGCCATCACTACTGCACTCGCATTGGAGGCTGCACCGCACGGAGTGCGTGTGGTCGCCACAGCACCGGGCGGGACCGAAGCTCCACCGCGGCGGGTTGCCCGGGGACCGGCGCCGTCCACCGACGAGGAACAGGGTTGGTACCAAGCCATCGTCGATCAGACGGTCGATTCCTCGCTGCTGGGCCGATACGGCACACTCGACGAACAGGCGGCGGCCATCTGTTTCCTGGCTTCGGACGAGGCGTCGTATATCACCGGAACCATCCTGCCGGTTGCTGGCGGAGACCTCGGCTGAGCAGGCCCACCGCCGTGCCCGCGTTCTTCCGATCGCAAGACTGGCTTCAGCGCGGTGACTACCGTGAGGGGGTGAGCGAGCGGGCGTTGCTGGTTGGGCGCGGCGGGCAGCTGAACCGGCTGGTCGCTGCGGTCTCCGGCATGTCGGAGCACGGTTCGGTGTTCGTGGTTGTCGACGGACCCGAGGGCGTCGGCCGAACCGCATTGCTGGACGCACTGGCAGAACGTCTGAAGGCAGCCGGGGTTTCGGAGGCAACAGGGGTTTCCGGGGCAACAGGGTCGCCTCGGGTGCTGCAGGTGCGCGGTGTCCCGTGGGAGTCCTCCATTCCTCTCGGGATTCTCGGACAACTGGTCTTTGACGGTGAGGTGCGAGCCCTCTCCGGTGCCCAAGCCGCGACGGCCTCGCGGATCGTTTCCTCCCTGCTCGAGCCTTCGGAAGACAGATCACAGTCGACGGTGGTGTTGGTCGACGACGCCCAGGATGTCGATCCTGGCTCGCTGCGAGCACTCGCAACGGCCGTGCGGCACAACAGGGGAGCGCGCTTGGCGGTCATCTGTGCACGCCGACAGCGACCTGCCGGCGATGCGGAGGCACACCAGGTTCTCGATGTCGCCGCGGATCACCGGGTGAGTATGGCGCCGTTGTCGATTGCATCGATCGCGGAGTTGGCAGAGCTGCGCGGAATAGCGCTCTCGGCGTCGTCGGTAGGTGAGCTTGCCCGCCATACCGGTGGACTACCGAAGCATGTCTCTGCGCTGTTGGACGAATTGCCGCGTGAGGTATGGCGTGGCGTTCGACCGCAATTGCCGCCGCCAGGTTTCGTAGACGAGACCGTCCGCGCCGGACTCGCCGAGTGCGACACCCTCGCTCGCCGACTGGTACAGACGATCGCGGTTCTCGGCTCCGCTCAACCGCTGCCGATCGTGTGCTCGATCGCGAACATCGAAGATCCCTGGACGGCGATCGACGCCGCGGAGCGGCGCGACCTGGTGACGGTACAGCACAATTCGTCCGCGGTCGTTCTCGATGCACCGGATCCCATGGTTCGGGCCGCGATTCTCGCAACGATGAGTCGTTCGCTGCGTGCTCAGTTGCACAGAGAGGCAGCGCTCGTCCTGACGGACCGCGCCGATGTCCTCACCCACGTCGCCGCCGCAGACCCACTCCCCGGCGCCGAGATGAGCGAACAACTCGCCGATCTCGCCGGTGAGCGCTCGGCCCGTGGCCAATGGGCAACAGCGGCACAGCTGTTCGAGCTGTCCAGCCGAACGGCAGTGGAGCCGACTTGTCGCGACGACATGATCATCCGCGCAGTCGACGCACTCATCGGCGCGGGCGATGTACGGACGGCAGCAGGACATATCGCCGAGATCGAGAGCCTTCGCGAGACTCCGATGCGAAATTCCGTCCTCGGATACCTGGCGATCCTTCGTGGGAGACCCCACGAGGCCGACGCTCGACTTGCCCGTGCGTGGCAGCTGGTGCGAATTGAGCATGAGCCCGAGATCGCAGCGGTGATCTGTCACCGTCAGGTGCTACACAATCTCGCTCGATGCGATGGCGCGGCCTTGGTCGAGTGGGCCGACCGGGCAGTCGAGTTGGTCGGTGCAGACCACGCGACGGCGGTCGAGGCTCAGGCGATTCGGGGGCTCGGGCTCGGCGGTACCGGCCGAGTTGCCGAGGCGCTCGAGAGCTACCGCGATCTCTGGGGGCACGCCGGCACGGGAGCAGTGGGACAGCGCGTTCAAATGGGCGCGGGATGGCTGCATCTCGCCACGGACCACGTGGAATTGGCTCGTGCAGAACTGGAGTCGGCGTCCCGGACGGACTTTCTCGGTGGTTCCACCCGGATCTCGCTGTGGGCCCTCGCGTGGCTCGCCCGCACCTATTTCGCAACGGGGGATTGGGATGCGGCTCTGCGAACCGTCGGTGACGGAGCAGAGTTGGTGGACAGGTCCGGTGCGGCACTGATCGTGCCACTTCTGCAGTGGACCGCCACACAGATCCACGCGTTGCGCGGCGATTGGGAGTTGGCGGTGAACAGTGCGCGCCGCGGCGACGCAGGGGCGAGGGACTACGAGATCATGCGTGTTCCTGCAGCCTTGGCGCATGCAGCGGTAGCGGAGGCGCGCGCCGACTACTCCGCCGTGCTGCGAGCGCTGGCGCCGCTCACTGACCCGTGGGCACGTAACGACGTGTCCGAGCCGGGGTTCTGGCCATGGGCGGATGTGTACGCCAATGCACTCGTCGTCGAGGGGCGCCTACAGGAAGCCGGAGAATTTCTGGCTGAACACGAGGAGCGAGTTGCTGCCCGAGGCCACAAGTCCGGTGCCGCAAGGCTTGCCTGTGCCCGTGGGCGGCTGCACGGCGCCTTGGGTGACCTCGAGTCGGCACGCGCATCCTTCGACTACGCGCTGGCATTGCTCGCACCGCTTCCATTGGTCTACGACCGTGCTCGCGTCAATTTCGCCTACGGTCAGACGCTACGACGGGCAGGCAAGCGTCGCGAAGCAGACAGCCTGATCTCGGCGGCCCGCGACGGCTATCTGTCGATCGGTGCTACGGCCTACGTTCGGCGATGTGACCGCGAATTGAAAGCCGGCGGGGTACATGCAGTTCTCAAGGATCGCGCGAGCGACACCCTCACGCCGCAGGAGGAAGCAGTCGCAGGCCTGGTCGCCACGGGGATGACGAACCGGGAAGTCGCTGCCGAGCTGTTTCTGTCGGTCAAGACAGTGCAGTTCCACTTGACGCGGGTGTATGCAAAGCTCGGAATCCGTTCTCGCGCGGAACTCGCCGCGGCCAAGGGGCGCGAGTGAGGTGTAGTTCGACCGCACCCTGGGTCAGGGTTGGGTAAACATCTAGTGTGATCCAGGTCAATTCCAGTCAGGATCGAGAGGCCCGTCACAGCTACCGGCTGATCCGCACCCGGAACGGGCTGTATGCAATCAAAAGGACCCCTCGATGCCATCCTCGAACTCACCCTTGCCAGCTTCAGAATCGCCGCCAGCTTCCGTTGCGCCAGAACAGATCAGCTCGGGCGGATGGTCGAGCCGCGAGCACCGGCGAAGCGTTCTGTGGATCGTTGCCCTGTCGACGGTCGCGATCATCTTCGACGGCTACGACCTCGTCGTTTACGGCACGGTGCTTCCTACGCTGCTGGCGGACTCTACGCAGCTCGGGGCGCTCGATCCGGCAACTGCGGGAGCGCTCGGCTCGTACGCACTCGTCGGCGTGCTCGTCGGTGCGTTGCTCGCCGGTGCGTTCGGAGATCGAATCGGTCGGCGCCGAACGATGCTCACGTGCATCGTGTGGTTTTCGGTCGGAATGGCCGCCACGGCGCTCGTGCCGAACATCGCCACATTCGGTGCGCTTCGGTTCCTGACCGGCATCGGTGTGGGTGGCCTCGTGGCCACCGTCGGCGCAATGATCGCGGAGTTCGCACCTGCGGGTAAGCGAAACCTGTTCAACGCCATCGTCTACAGCGGCATCCCGGCCGGTGGAGTACTGGCGTCGATCGCCGCCATCACCCTCGAAGACGCAATCGGGTGGCGTGGGTTGTTCTGGCTCGGCGCACTGCCGCTGGTGGTACTGCTGCCGTTGGCGGTCCTGCGTATGCCCGAGTCACCGCGGTGGCTACTTGCGCGCGGACGAGTGGCGGACGCAGAGTCGGTCTGTGCCCGAACCGGGATTCCGATGCCCGAGGAAGAGGCGAACGAGACTGGCAATCGTGTCGGGTTCGCGGCGTTGGCGCGCAAGCCATTGAGGCGACCGACCGCCCTCCTCGGACTCATGAGCTTTTCCGGACTCTTGCTGACCTACGGACTCAACACGTGGTTGCCTCAGATCATGTCCGAGGCGGGCTACAACGCCAAGGGATCACTGTCGTTCTTGCTGGTCCTCAACGGAGGTGCCATCGTCGGCGGCCTCCTCGCCTCGCGTGTTGCGGACCGAACCGGGCCGCAGAAGGTGATCACCGTGACGTTCGGCCTGGCTGCGCTATCGCTGATCGTGTTGACGGCGAACCTGCAGCTGGGGATTCTGCTGACCGCCGTGGCAGGCGCTGGAGTGGGCGCCATCGGAACTCAAGTTCTCATCTACGGCTTCGTGTCGAATTACTATCCCACCACTGCCCGGGCGGCAGGCGTGGCATGGTGCGCTGGGTTCGGCAGATTGGGTGGGATTTTCGGACCGTTGATCGGTGGCCTGTTGCTCGGTGCCGGCATCGCGTCGTCCACCGCGTTCTATCTGTTTGCCGGTGTGGCTCTGCTTGGCGCCCTGGTGACCACTACGGTCCCCAAGCGACGCGCGGCTCCCCAAGTCACTCCTCCAGCGGCTGCGTCGATGGCAGCGGTCGACCAACGCAGATGAGTACCACCGAAACCGCTGTGCTCCGAAGCGGAATCGAGCGTCCGACCGAGCGGCCCCCGCGCCTCCGCGAACTTCGCGCGGACTTCGGCGGCCGCTACCTCGGTGCCGGCGCCACCGGTGTTCTCTTCTCCGCGACCGGGCCGGTCGCCGTCATCATGGGCGCAGCCTCGGCCGGATCGCTGAGCGCCACCCAGACGGCCTCCTGGATCTTCGGAGTCTTCGTTCTCAACGGCCTGCTCACGATTGTCGCGTCGTGGGTGTATCGAATGCCGCTGGCGTTCTTCTGGACAATTCCGGGAACGGTGTTGGTCGGTCAGGCGCTACCGTCGCTCACCTGGCCAGAGGTCGTCGGCGCCTACATCGTGACCGGTGTGCTCATCGGGGTGCTGGGCGCGACCGGACTCGTAGCGCGAATCATGGCTGTATTGCCGCACCGGGTGGTCATGGCGATGGTGGCCGGGGCGTTCCTGTCGTTCGGAACCGACTTGATTCGCTCGGTGAGCGCCGACGTCGCGGTTGCGGGCACGATGGTCGTGGCCTGGGTGTTCGTCACCCGCTCGGACCGCCTGGGTCCCCGTGTGCCCGCTGTGCTCGTGGCGCTCGTCGCAGGGCTCCTCGCGTTGGTTGTCACCGGCGGGTTCGTCGAACTAGGTGCATCGGAATCGGCCCTGCCACTGCTGGGTCTCCCCGAACTCACCGCGCCCCAGTTCGGTTGGGGCGCGAGCGCGCAATTGGTGATTCCGCTGGCCATCACCGTCATCGCCGTCCAGAACGGACAGGGAGCTGCGGTGTTGAGCGCGGCCGGGCATCGGCCGCCGATCACCGCCGTCACGGTCCTGTGCGGGGTGTGGTCGGTGCTGGCAGCGCCGTTCGGGGCGTTATCCACGTGCCTCGCAGGACCGACGAATGCGTTGATCACTGCGGTAGGGGAGCGGCAACGGCAGTACATCTCGGGAATGACGTGCGGATTCCTCGCCGTCGTGGTGGGGATCGGGGCTCCGCTTCTGGTTCGCGGACTCGAGTCGGTTCCGAGCGCGTTCATCTCGGCCCTTGCCGGTCTGGCGATGCTCGAAGCGCTGCGCAACGCCTTCGTTGCTGCCTTCGGGCAATCCGCCCGCGAATCGCCCCCGTGTCGGTCTCCGCTGGGGCCGTTGGTGACTCTGCTCGTCACTATCTCGGGCGTTCATGCTGCCGGCCTCGGCGCGCCCTTCTGGGGTCTTGTCGCGGGCGTTGCGATCACCTGGCTGATGGACCGGCCGCACCGAAATCAAGACCGATAGCCCAGATCCGCACTGAGGCCGTTCGCGGCGTCGAGGACGTGGGGCAGTGCACCGGTACGGAACTGCTCCACCGTGTTTCGTGCAGTGGAGGTGGAGCAGGCCACGACACCGACGACCGATCCGACTGCGTCTCGAACGGGCGCGGCGACAGAGATGAGGCCCTGCTCCAGTTCCTCCGACGTCAGGGAGTACCCATGTTCGCGCACCGTCACCAACTCGTCGAGGAGCGTTTGCCTGTCGGTGATCGTGCCGGGCTCGAGCTTCTCGAAGTGGGTTGCGTCGAGGACATCGTCGACGACCTCGATCGGAGCCCAGGCGAGCAGCGCCCGGCCCATGGAGGTGGCGTACGCGGGGACACGGGTTCCGACGGACACATTGATCGACATGATTCGGCGGACCGGCACCCGAGCGGCGTAGACCACGTCCGCTCCGTCCAGCACGCCCAGGGACGCGGACTCGTCCGTTTTCTTGGCGAGTTCGACCAGTCGAGGCGTGGATGCGTCCAGCAGAGAATGGGTTTCGCTGTAGTGCTGACCGATGCTCAGCACGCGCGGTGTCAGAGACCAGCGACCGTTCACGCCCGTCACGTAGCCGAGTCGCTGCAGCGTCAACAAGATTCGTCGTACAGCCGGCCTGGACAGGCCGGTCGCACTTGCCAGCTCCGCCAACGTGGGATTCGGCGTCTGCGCGTCGAAAGCCAACAGCACCGCGAAACCCCGTTCGAGGCTCTGGATGTAGTCACGCTCGTTATCGCTCATAGGTTCCCAGTTCTCTTGTGTCGTGATGCGTGTTGACAACCCAGTGTGAGTCGAGGCACAGTGGAGGTACGCAGTGCGGATCGACTGTACGCATAGCGGTCACTCTGGTCAAGCCCCCGGATATCTCACCTTTCGCTTCATCCCTGAGGAGAACTCAATGACAACAGCAGCTCACACCGATGTCACCGCCTCGCCCACTGCGGTCGGTTCCGGTACCGCAGCAACCGACAAGTTCAAGAACGAGCGAGTCTGGGCCGATACGCCGCCTGAGCGCGTGGCCGCCATCGCGAAGGATGCTCTCGCCGCTCTGAACCAGGTGATCCTCGACCACGAGGTCACCTACCCGGAGTACCGCGTGCTCAAGCAGTGGCTCATCGATGTCGGTGAGGGTGGTGAATGGCCGCTCTTCCTGGACGTGTTCATCGAGCATTCCGTCGAGGAGGTGCTTGCCAAGAGCCGCAAGGGAACGAAGGGCAGCATCGAAGGCCCCTACTACATCCCCGGCGCCCCACAGCTTCCGTCCGTAGCAACACTGCCCATGCGCGACGAGGATCGGAAGGTCACTCCGCTCGTCTTCTCGGGTCAGGTCACCGACCTCGAAGGCAACGGACTCGCCGGTGCCCACGTCGAGATCTGGCACGCCGACGACGACGGCTACTACTCCCAGTTCGCGCCGCACCTGCCCGAATGGAATCTTCGCGGCGACATCGCCGTCGACGACAACGGCCACTACGAAATCACCACTATTCAGCCTGCGCCATACCAGATTCCGACAGATGGACCGACCGGCGCCTTCGTCGCTGCGCAGGCTGCCCACCCGTGGCGACCCGCGCATCTGCACTTGATCGTCTCGGCCCCCGGTAAATCTGCGGTGACCACCCAGCTCTACTTCCGGGGCGGAGAGTACGTCGACGACGACGTCGCGACAGCCACCAAGCCGGAACTGATCCTCGATCCAGTTGCAGGCGAAGACGGTAAGAACCACGTCACGTACGACTTCGTTCTCGACCCGGCCTGACCGCACAGAAGAAAGAACAGGAATTAACGCCGATGTCCGATCTGACGATCGATTCCGTCGCCACCACGATTCTCGACGTTCCCCTGGTGCGGCCACACAAGTTCGCCACGACGTCGATGACCGCACAGCCACTTCTTCTGGTTGAAGTACGGACGAGAGGCGGAGTGGTGGGGTTCGGCGAGGGTGTTGTACCCGGGGGACCCTGGTGGGGTGGTGAGTCGGTCGAGACGATGCAGGCCATCGTCGAGAAGTACATCAGCCCTGTACTACTCGGTCGGCGTGTCGACGACGTCACCGGAATCATGCGCGACATCGAGCGGGTCGTGGCAAACGCACGCTTCGCCAAGGCCTCCGTCGACGTGGCGTTGCACGATGCATGGGCGCGTTCACTCGGCGTTCCGGTGCACACTCTGCTCGGTGGTGCGTTCCGCACGAGTGTGGACGTGACATGGGCACTCGGCGCGGCCTCTGCCGAAGAGATCATCGACGAAGCGCAGCAAAAGCTCGACGCGAAGCTCAACTTCAGTTTCAAGTTGAAGATGGGCGCCCTCGATCCGGGCGAGGATACGGATCGTGTGGTCCGCATAGCTCGTGCGCTCGAGGGCAAAGCTGGAGTGCGCGTCGACATCAATGCACGATGGGACCGCCTGACAGCGCTGAAATTCCTACCCAGGCTCGCCGAGGGTGGCGTCGAGATGATCGAGCAGCCGACACCGGCCGACCAATTCGAGGTTCTGGCCGAACTCAATGCGCTGCTACCGGTTCCGGTCATGGCCGATGAGAGCGTGCAGACACCGCACGATGCGCTCGAGATCGTGCAGCGACGAGCCGCCGACATCATCGCGATCAAGACCACGAAGTGTGGCGGGTTGAAGAAGAGCGCGGAAATCGCCGCCATCGCCAAGGCAGCCGGAATCGCGTGTCATGGAGCGACGTCGATCGAAGGTCCGATCGGTACGGCGGCATCGATCCACTTCGCATGTTCGGAGCCGGCAATCGACTTCGGTTCCGAACTGTTCGGCCCGCTGCTGTTCGACGATGAACTCCTGCAAGTCCCGCTGCGGTACGAGAACGGTCAGGTCCACCTACCCGAAGGGCCGGGGCTCGGCGTCGAGCTGAACATGGATGCCGTCAAGACCTGGACACGAAACTGAAGGAACAACAACACCATGGCACTCTTCCACGTTCGTATGGACGTAGCGATACCGCACGATCTCGATCCCGACGTACGGGCCGATATCGTCGCTCGCGAAAAGGCGTACTCACAGCAACTGCAACGTGACGGCAAATGGCCCGAGATCTGGCGCGTTGTAGGTCAATTCAGCAATATCAGCATCTTCGATGTTCGCGATGCCGACGAGTTGCACGAAATTCTGTGGAACCTACCACTGTTTCCGTACATGACCATCGAGGTACTGCCACTCACACGGCACGCTTCCGACGTCAAGTAACGGCCCTTCGAGGCCCGAATTCGAGCGGGAGATTTCAGGGCATTATCTTGTCCAGGAATGGGTTTCGGAAAACTCGGTGTGGGTCGTATGCATCGAATGCCGCGGCCGCGGAGTCCCACTCGCGGTAGCGGGAGGGGAGGGTTTCGGTCAGGAAAGGGAGGTCGGCATGCGACCGGTCGTCTGTGAAGGCCCAGCCCTTGGAGTATTCCGGTCGCATCATCCCGAGTGATCCCGAATAGTGTTGGTGCATCCATTGTTCCATCTCACGGAAGAATGTATGCATGCCGGGAGTGCCCGGGATGGAGACGACGTTCATCCAGATCGCCGTGTCCCATTCCGGGTGCTCGACAATCGGCGACAGCGCCGAAATCGATGGTGAGCCGGCGCTGTCGACGTCGACATCGTAGTCCAATCCGCATAGCCGTACCTCGAACGGCCCGTTGACGGGATACTCGCCCAGCGAACTGTAGTAACCGAGTCGTTCCTCGAGCCAGGTCGTCATGTCGTGGATGATGGTGGCGACGTCTTTGCGGCGGGCGAGGACGACCCCGCCGCCCGCGGTAACGCGGAGCGTCGTCGCCCGAAGGTAGAAACGCGTGTTCTTCGATGTGCCCCAGATGTCTGCGGTACCGGTGAGCGCCAGACCTGCGGTGACTGCGCCGAGCTGGGAAGCCGAAAAGGCCGGCGTAGCGGCACCGATATGCGGCGCGGTGGAACCGAGCCCGTCGGTGATCAGTTCGGGAAGTGTGTCGGAGAAAGCGTAGTTGTAGGGCCCGGTCACTTCCCGCGATTCGATCGGGCGCTCCGGTTCGTCGGTCCACACCTTGAGCCATGGTGCGTCGGTGAACGGAAACCAGATTGCCTCGACGCTTCCCGACGCAGCAAGGAATCGTTCGAAGGTTCGGCCCGGTGCCCCCGCAGGCGCGAACAGCTCTCGCCAGCCGATGTCGAGGATGCTTTGGCACCGCACACTCCGGTCGACGCCTGCCTGGAGGGTGACGGAGGTGATGAACGTTCGTCCGAGGTGGGTGAGCAGTGGCAGGATGCCGGGATCGGATCGAGCGAAGGTACGGGTGGAGTACTCACCTGCGGACTCGTCCCACACGACTGCGGTGAGGGCGGTGACGAGATTGCTGACGGATCCGAAGCTGAGGCCGGGTTCGGCGGTCCGGCCCTCGGCTGGGGCGGTCGCGCCGTGTGCGTCGATGGCAAGTGCGCCGCCGATGGTGATGTCTCCGATGGCGGGGATGCTCGCCCAGCCCAACCCCTCGGCTTCGAGAGCAGTCAGTATGGCAAGCAGACTGGCGCCACCCTGCGCGGTCACCGTGGCCGGGGTTCCCGTCGGGTCGACGCTCACGCCGGTCAAGTGTTTGGTGGTATCGAGAAGGACGACTGCGTCGACGGGGTATCCGGGAACGACGGTCAGCGGACTCCACCCGTGCATCGAGCCGCGAGCCCGCAAGGTGTAGCCCTGCTCCGCAGCCCAGTTGGCCAACTTCACCACCTCGCGTTCGTCGCGCGGTGCGCAGGTCCAGACGCTGTCGAAAGCAATTTCCTTGGACCAGTTCTCGTAGCTCTGTTGATAGAGATCGATGCCGGAGGGGAATTCGGGTGGAACCGGCAGGGTGGCCTCGCCTGCGGGCACAGCCGCCGCCGGAACCCATTCGGAGAACCCGGTGACAGCAACGGCAGCGACTGCTGCCGCACCGAAGAAGCGGCGGCGTGACAGCGCCGCGGGTGCATTCCGTTCGACCACGTGTGAACCTCTCGAGTATTTCGATGCCAGTGGCATCACAATAGAACGAGCGGGTGACGAGGGTGGCGGATTCGACGAAATGGCCGGCCGGGGACGGTGGCACCGACGGTCGAAGTCGACCTTCTGAGGCCGACCGGGTAGTCGGTTGCCATACTGGATCCTCGCGTGCCTGCACCGCACGCTGAGCGAAACGTGGCTCGAAATTCACTGCACGGAGGAGAATCAATGTCTACGATCGCGTACGTCATAGCGGGCTCGGAGGCCACCGGAGGAGCCGGCCTGCAAGCCGACCTCAAGACGTTCGAGCGACTCGGTGTGTACGGCGTCGGGACCATAACGTGCATCGTCTCGTTCGACCCGAAGTCGAATTGGGGCCATCGCTTCGTTCCCGTGGCAAGCCAGGTCATCGCCGATCAAATCGAAGCCGCGACATCGGCGCACAGTCTCGATGTCGTCAAGATCGGCATGCTGGGGACTCCCGACACCGTCTCGACCGTCGCGAGTTCCCTTGCGCTGCAGCCGTGGCGTCATGTCGTCGTCGATCCCGTGCTGATCTGCAAAGGGCAGGAGCCGGGCGCTGCCCTCGACACGGACAATGCGCTGCGGACGGAGATACTGCCGTTGGCCACCGTCATCACGCCGAACCTGTTCGAAGCTCAGACCCTCTCGGGCATGGACACCCTGGACACCGTCGACGATCTGGGCGAGGCGGCGCGTAGGATTGCCGACCTCGGACCGAAGTACGTCGTCGTCAAGGGCGGCGTCGGTCTGGCCGGAGACGAAGCAATCGACGTCGTCTTCGACGGACAGGACGTGACCGTTCTGCGAGCACCGAAGATCGGTGACGAACGGGTCTCCGGTGCAGGCTGTGTGTTCGCCGCCGCGATCACGGCAGAACTCGCCAAGGGTGCGTCCGTGCTCGATGCAGTATCGACCGCCAAGGACTTCGCCCACGCCGGGATCGTGGGTCGGATCACGACGAACGCTCCCTTCACCGCCGTCGGTTGGCGCGATCGCGCCTGACGAGCGCGCATCAGTGCTGACTCGTTCCTATCCACTGGGTAGGAACATCGGTGCGATGTCCGCTAGTTCAAGTCCGCCGGGTTCGGCCCGACGCGGGTCGTTGGTCGTGGGGGTTTCGGCTGGGTGGGTTGATCAGCGGGACGGAACAGTTTGTGCCGCAGCTGCGCCGGACTTCTGCTGTCGGTTGTGTAGCGAGGTCGCGAACAACAGAACTGCCAGGCCGGCGGCGGTGATGACCGCTCCTGCCCAGATGGGGGAGGTGTAGCCGAGTCCGGCGGCGATGGTGATCCCGCCGATCCACGCGCCCAACGCGTTTCCGACATTGAATGCTGCGATGTTGGCGCCCGAGGCCAGCGTCGGCGCGGAGGAGGCGTAGTTCATGATGCGGGTTTGCAGAGCCGGTACCGTCGCAAATCCGAACGCACCCATGAGAACCAGCGAGAGAACGGTCATGATCTGACTGCTTGCGGTCGCGGCGAAGACGATCAGGACCACGGTCAGCATCGCCAGGATCGCGGTGAGCGAGGTGGTCAGAGCCCGGTCGGCGAGTTTGCCGCCGACGTAGTTCCCGGCGAACAGACCAGCACCGAACAACACAAGCAACCACGGAACTGTAGTGGAGGCGAAGCCCGAGACGTCGGTCAGTGTGTAGGCGATGTAGGTGAATGCACCGAACATGCCGCCGTAGCCGAGGATCGTGATCGCCATGGACAGCCAGACCTGAGTCGAGCGGAATGCGGTCATCTCGATACGGAGACCGGTCGCCGGGGCGTCGCCTTCTCTGGCCTTGGTGTCCGGCACGAGGGCGGCGATACCGATCAACGCGATGACACCGATGACGGTGATGGCCCAGAACGTCGATCTCCATCCGAACTGCTGTCCCAGAAAGGTTCCGAACGGTACGCCGAGCACGTTCGCCGAGGTCAGACCGGCGAACATCATGGCAATGGCGCCGGCGCGTTTGGCGGGGGCGACCATGTTCGACGCAACGACTGCTCCGATGCCGAAGAACGCGCCGTGGCACAGGGCCGCCAGGATCCTTCCCGCGAGCATCGCCTCATACGTGGGGGCGAGCGCCGACAGCATGTTGCCACCGATGAACAGAATCATCAGTGCCATGAGCACGCGTTTACGATCGAATCGGGTGACGGCCGCGGTCAGTGCGATTGCGCCGACCGCGACGGACAGCGCATAGCCCGAGATCAGGTAGCCGGCCACCGATTCGGTGACGTCGAACTCGGCCGCGACCTCGGGCAACAGGCCCATGATCACGAATTCCGTGAGTCCGATGCCGAAGCCGCCGACGGCCAAAGCGAGAAGTCCGATGGGCATTCTCAGTCCCTCCAGGAGATGTGTGCAAGTGTTTACCGAGCCGGTAGTACGCGTCTGCAGTAGTTGCATACGCTTGATAGATAGTTGCACACGCGCTCTAAGCGTGCAAGCTGCTAGTCTGTGAACGAGGCATTGTCGCGTTCGATGCGCGCAACACGGAGGTCAATATGGGCATTGCAGATGATGCAGTCGAGATTCGGTCGCAGGGATGGCGGACTCTCGCTGCACTACATGGCGTCCTCGACAACGAACTCGAACGTGCCCTGCAACGCGAACACAAATTATCGGTGGTCGAATACACCGTTCTCGACGCCTTGTCTCGACAGGACGGATGGCACATGCGCATGGCTCAGCTCGCGCGTGCCGCAGCCCTCAGTTCGAGTGCGACCACCCGGCTGGTCAACCGCCTGGAAGATCGGAAGCTATTGCGCCGCATCATCTGTGCGGATGATCGGCGGGGCATCTACACCGAGCTCACCGACGACGGCCGGGAGCTGTTGGACGCCGCTCGACCGACGCATGATTCCACGTTGGAAACGGCGCTGAACGAGGCGTGCGGAACGCCCGAGTTGGCGCCGTTGGTGGCAGCGCTCCACCAACTTCCGGCTTCGCCGATGTACAGCGGCGCTGGCTGAGATCGACGCGTCAGCGTTCGAGTCGCTGCCGGACTGTGGCGAGTCGCAGTTGAAGTTCCTGTTCGTCGATGACGCCGTGTGTCAACAGGGAATGTGCGAGGGCAACCAACTGATTCTCGGGGTAGGGGAGGTCCGAGTACGTCGACGCGGTGAGTAGGTCCTCTTCGTCACGGCGAGTCTTGAAGTCGGGGACCTTTGCGTCGCACGACGAACGGTCGAGGACATCGCAGAGGGCGTCCAAGCTCGTTTTCCACGGCGGAAGAGTGTTGCTCACCCCGTACTTGGCGGTCATCCGAGGCCACACGTGGTCGCGTTGGACGATCTCGCGCAACACGCTGACATCGGGCGGGGGCGCCGAGTTGCTCATGGGGGTGCTCACTTTGCCGCAGGGTGGATTGCCGGACGGGTATCGGTGATCACGTTGGTGGTCACGCCCGGCTTGGGGAGCGCGACGCCGATGAGGCAATCACGCGTGATGATCTCGGTCAATTGGTCCTCGTTCCACCCTTCGGTACCTTCCGGGCGCACCGGCATGACCATGAAGCGGTGCTTCTGATTCGAATCCTGCACTCTGACTTCGACTTCGGCGGGCAGGTAGAGGCCGAACTCGGCGAGGACCTGACGCGGCCAGCGGACGAGGCGTCGCCGATAATTGGGTGTGCGGTACCACTCGGGCGAGTTGCCGAGAATGGGTCGCGGATAGCACGAACAGAGTGCGCAGACGATGACGTGGTGGATCGTCTCGGTGTCCTTCAGTATTTCGAAAGCCGTGAAATCGCTGGGAGTGCCGAAACCGGTCGGTTCGAGCCAATCCACGCCGACTTCCTTGCTGGCCGACATCGGGTCGGAGAGTGCGAGCTGCTCGAACGAGGGATCGAGCCACGCCCTTGCGACCAGGCGCGCCGCTGGCGTGGGGCCGATCTGTTCGGCGAACTCGGTGAACAGACGGTGCTCCTCGGCGGTGAAGATGCCCTTCTCGATGCACAGTTCGCGGAGGGCGATCTCGAGTACTTCGAAATCGGTGACCTCGTCGATCATCGGTGCGACAGTCCGTGCGTGGTCGTGGTCGTGGTCGGACATCGAGCCTCCCGGGCGAGTGATGGGCGGACGCTCAGGCGGTGGCGCGCAGCCAGCGTTCCGGCAGTTCGGTTTGTAGGGTGTCTGAAGTAGTGCCGGTATAGCCGTGCCACAGCTGGGAAGGGTTGAATCGGACCACGTAGAACCACTCCGGGGTCGCGTCCGTGCGATCCCAGGTCTCGTCTTCCGGGGCGGGGCTCTCGTAGGCCACCGCAGCGATCTCGCCTGTCGCGCCTTGGACGTATTCCGGGGTACGGGTGTAGAAGAGCGCAGGAAAATCGTGAACGACGACCGCATCGCCGACGCCGAACTTCGGCGGGCCGGCGCGTCCCGCGAATACCTGCGGATCACCTTTCCCGACGGCGTGAACGTGGTGGGTGTTGCGTTTCACCTGCGAACCGTCGCCCTCGAACTTCGGGTGCGCCTCGGGTAGAGCGCCGTTCAGTCCGCCCTCGTATCGTTTCTTGACTTCTGTCAACCGCTCGCTCAGTTCGGCGGAACTGAGGTACTGCTTCTCGAGGAGTACGCGCGCGACGGCGAGAAGCCACCGCCCGTAGTAGGGCAACCCGAGGTAGACGGCCCGTCCGACGTCGACGTTGCCGATCCGCCTGCGTTCCTCGGACAGCCACACACCGCGCCATGCGAGTACCTCACAGATGACATAGGTCATGTGTTCCCAGTGTTCGTACTCTTTGTTCTCGTACTTCATGGGAGCGTCGGGCTCACCGCCGACGTCGTGTACCGGTTTCATGTATGCCGCGAATCGGGCGTGGTCCAGCAAATCGGGGGTTGGGGCGTCGGGCAGCTCGGGATACGCCGACTTCAAGCGGGCGACGAGATCGAGTTGTTCAGCGCGTACTGACGAATCGGTCATGAGACGAGGCTTTCGTGTTCCGGACGTGCTCGCTGTACAAGGAGACGCGACGACCGGTTCCGGCATCGAAAAGACCCACTCGAAAATTCGATGTCGGTCGCGCGTGCGGTTGCCGCACAGGGGCCGTTGATACCCGTCCACATTCCCACATCGCGAGCGCACGCGTCGACGAATTCGTCAAAGTTCGTGCGGACGTCTGCGAGGCACAGCGGCGCTGGCGGAGGTTCGTCGTCAGAGATCGTCGAGGGTGACTATGCCGTCCTGTAGAGCTCTCGCGACGAGAGCTGCTTTGGTCGGAGCCGGTCGCCCGACATTGGAGTATTTGTCGCGTATGCGGGTCAGGTGGGTGTTGACCGTTCCCAGCGCGATGTGGAGGCGGGTGGCGACACCGAGTTTGGAGTCGCAGTCCAACCACGCTCTCAGTACGGTGATCTCTCGCTCGCTCAGTCCGGGTCTGGCGTAGGTCAGCGCGGGAGTTCCAGTCGACGCTGCCGGGATCGGAATTCTCGGCACACGAGTCGGTGATGCGCCGCGGGAAGGTCTCGGGCCGAGCGGCGATCGGGGCCTATCGGGCACCGTCAGTCCGGCCTGGGCATGGGAGCGATGACTGGTCGGCACTGTGCGTTCTCCTTCATGTCCGAGCGCGTCGACGAGGAGTGTCGGAGTGTCGGAGTGTCCGCAATCTGACCATGGCCGTGAATTCGCTGCAACACAAACGGTTTCGATTCCAGACTCGATACTGGCCTTCCATCTACACCGGACTATAGTTGAAACTAAATTAGGCGATTCGTCCGGTTCGATTGGTATAGTTCTGCATCCATTCCGGTGCAGTTGACGCGCAGAGGCGGTTGTCATTGAACTCCAGGTCGACCCCCCGAGAGCAACTTCTGCAGGCCGGATCGAGGTTGTTGGGTCAGATCGACATGACCGATCTTGCGCGAGCGTTGTCGATCTCGGCCGTCGTGGACGAAGCCGGCCTGTCGCACCAAACCTTCCACAACACCTACCCCGGCAGCTCCCGCGCAGGTGGCACCGGCGGGAAGGAAGCATTCGTCGAGGACCTGCTCGACAACCTCACCGTGAACTACAGCGGCCTCGAAGCCGCTGATTCCAATTCCGTCAAGCCAGGGGAGTTCACCGGGCCGGTCTCGGCATTGTTCGACGATCTGGTGTCGGGGCTGATGCGTCGCCGCCTCATCGCAATACTGCTATCGGGTGACAACGACGGCGCACGCAAGGCTGTCGCTCCGGAATTCGAGCGTTTCGACGTCGACTTTCGGTCCGTGGTGGGCGAGGCGATTCAGTCCCAGGGTGGGTCGGTTCGCCAACCATTGTCGGTGGCAAGCCTGTCCACGGTCCTCGTTGCACTCCTCGACGGTCTCGCGCTCCGCGAGATGCTCACACCCGGAGCGATCGCGGCACGGGATGTCGCAACCGCTACCGAGTCCATCCTGCGGTGGGCAGTCGATCCGCTGCACTCCGATCGCAACACTCCCGCGCCCGAGCCGACCGAGTCCGGCGACGACCTGAATCTGCTTCGGCCCGATCTGGAGGCAGACATCATTGCTGCCACCGAGACATTGTTCGTCGATCACGGGTACTTTCTCGTCACTCTCGCCGATATAGCCGCGGCTGCACGTATCCGCGTCGATGACCTTCGTCGTCTGTTTCCGAGCAAGATCGACATCATCGTCGCCGCCTTGAAGCCGGAGTTCGACCGGGTGTTGCGGTTGCGTCGAGCCGACGAAAAGCTTGGCGTGGATCCAGGTATCGCATTGCAGCGCACGCTGATCTCGGTGGGGGAGTTCGTGATCGGCAATCGGGCGATGAGCTCAGGGATGCTTTTGGCTTTGAGTTTCGAACAGTTGCAGCAGCCGAGCACAGTCACCACCGTGTGGGAGAATCTGTATCTACCGTCGGCAGTCGTCCCCATCCTCGAAAGCGGACGAGCGGCCGGAGTATTCGGCGAGGACGCGCCGGTAATCGAGGTCGCCATCATGCTGACCAACAATGTCCTCTTCCGGTGCCTGACCCGGCCGAACGAGAGCGCTACGGACGTCGTCGACGGGGTGCTTCGGGTACTGATGCCAGGTGTCGCGACGCGGGCGCTATGAGGCAGCCTCGGCTGCCTCGATACGCCTGCCCGACGCGCCGATGACTGCGATCAGCTCCCCAGCACCTGGACACTGGCTTCGCTTGAACAGGTTGTCCTTGCGTCTGCTCGACGACATCGGAACCCAGCGCATCGACGGTCGCGACGTGGGGGACTGGTACGTGCGCCGCGATATCGAGACGGCGTTGCTGGATCGCATACTGGAGCTGGGATCCGAGCCGCAGATCATCGTAGGCGAGGCCGGGCATGGCAAGTCGACGCTGTTGTGGTCGTTGCACCGGGAACTGCGGCAGCACCAGCGATTTCCGCTACTCGTATCGGCCACCTGGCTACAACGCGGCGATGACGGCACCTACATCACCTCGAGCGAGGACATCGTCTCGGCCATCGCCACCCAACCTGGGGCGATACTGCTTCTCGATACCGCAGACCTTTTGCTGCACAGCCCCTCTGCTCGCTACGAGGTCATCGACCTGGTCGATGAGCTGGCGAGAGCAGGGGTACCCGTCGTTCTGACCACCCGACCGCAGGAGGGGCAGAGTCTGCCGCCCAACCTGGGGCACAAAATCACGCTCGGCTCCTATTCTCGAGACAAGGAGCTACCGGCCGCAATCGCGTCATTGATCGCCGAGTTCTCCACCGCCGGCTCTGTCGTGCCGGCAGACCCGGTCGCGGCGATCCAGTCCGCCCGTGCGCGCGGCATGCTGGTCGACGACGTGTGCACCAGTCCACTGCTGCTTCGGCTGCTGTTTTCCCTGGCCACACCGCAATTCCCGCACCTCGAACTCGACGTCACCGGCCTCTACAACCTGTTCTGGTCGCGGCGGGTCATCACCGATCACCGCTCCGGACCGAATGTGCCCGCCGACGGCCAGGGCAACCTTGCGAGCACCGCCGGTTTCTTGGCGATCGCCATGCTGGCGCTGGGAACTCCGGAGCCGCGCGTCGAGGTCCTCGTTCGTCGTGCCGCCCAGGTCGCGAAATCCGGTGGCCACGGAATCGATGAGGCCGCTCTGCATGGCCACGTTCGAACACTCTCGCGACGTGGTGTCCTGATCGCCACCGAAGATCGTGTTCGGTTTCTGCATCAAACGTTCTTCGAATTCGCCGCTGCCCAAGGCCTTGCCGCCCGCGGCGCCGAGGCTGAACTGCCTCGACTGATCGAGCGAATAACTGCGACGCCCGACGATTTGTTTCTCGGCGCCGTCGTCGAACAGGCCCTCGTCATCCTCGGGGCCGACCCGCTGGCCCGTCCCGCCGTCCGCGGGTGCTGCCGGGCTCTCATCGAGACTGCGCATCCCCACCTGATTTCGATCGCCATGACCGCCTGGGCGCATCACCCTTCGATTCTCGAACTCTCGGTCGACGTGGTCGCTCCCGTCACCGATGATCTGCTTCGCCGGTTCCTGCGCACACTGCCGCGCGTGCACAGTCACTCCGCCTCGGTCGCCGACCGCTTGCACGAGCTGTGGTTTCAGCGACCATCGCTTCGTACCGCCATTGCCACCACTGCGGCATACCTCGCCGGACGCGCACCGGACGCGGCCGCCACCCTTGTTCGCCGCACCGGGATGTACACCGAACTCGCCGGTACGCAGCAGGCCTACCTACGCTCGAACAGCGAACCCCGCACCCTGCTCCAGAACCTGGCCCCGACAGCGCCGGATCTCGTCCGCGAAGCGGTCCTCGAGATAGTCGACGGTCTGACCGAGCCGGCGAAACAGGCAACGAACGAGCGGACTCGGCAGGGTAAGCAGACCATCGCACGCTATCTGTACATGGTCGCCGACCTGTGGATTTCGTTGGGGGACGACGAGTTTCTGGACGCACTCGAAGGTGTTGTCGGAGCCGTTCAGGCACGATCCGGGGACAGTGACGCCGAAGTCATCCGCAACGCGCTAGCGGCCGTCATTGCCGCTGACCTTCGTCGCCGGGGTTGTGTCACCGTGGGTTGGCAACGCAGCTGGCTCGACTGGGTGGACGAGCTGTGCTCGAACCTCGAAATGCCTGGTGGAGACCAAGATCCGATCACCGGCGCCCGACTCATCGCAGTCGGCATTGTTCTTCGCGAGTTTCGAGCACCCGACCACGACGATGTCATCGATGCAACTCTCGCCAGGTTGTTCTCACTGTCCGGCGGCGCCGCGCCCAGACAACTCGCCCGCGGTTGCCTCTCCGAAATCCTCACCACAGATTCGCCCGCCCGAACATCTTTGATCGAGCTCCTGTCCGCCTCGCTCGACGGCCACCTGCCCGCCGAACATCAGAACTTCGCACCGGGCGCCGGTTTGTGGGCGGCAGTGACACGTCAGACGTTGAGGGACCCGTCCATTCCCGTCGATGTCGTTCACCGGATCTTGTCGGCTTCGCTGCACACGTACGCCGACGACGACCGATTCTTCACCGCAGGCAATCATGTGGTCGCACTCGCCCCAGTAGCGATCGTGTGGGGTGAGGGCGCCGCAGCTACCGCAGCACGCACCCTTTCTGTCGTCGACGTGAGGAACAAACTCGACCGTCAGGCAGCGAACATCTTTCTCGATGGTGCACGCGATCGCGCCCACCAACAGCCGGACCAGCTGATCCCCGCGGCGTTGGCGATCGCCCGCCATGTCGGTCGCACCGGCACGGTCAAAGACTTGCTGCGGCACGAGGGCAACCACGCCACCCTGCGAGCCCACGCGCCACTGCTGCAACGCTGGACCGAAGAGTTGATCACGAGCAACGACAACGGCCAGCAAGACGGTGCCGACCTGCTCCGCCTGCTCATGGAACAGAACATCGCCACCCCGACGTTGGCCCAGCTGATGTCCTGGTTCGATCGGTCCACCAGCCCGCAAGGCAAAGCAAACCTGCTCACCACGATCGGCATCTGTGCACGCCGGTCGGAGTCGATCGCCGACGCGGTCGCATTGTTCTCGCAATTCGTCACCACGGCAACAACTCCCGAGCCGCGAATCGCACCGAGTCCGGAGATGCGCTCTCAACCGGTCATCGCCGAGGCTGCTCGCGATGCGCTCCTGGAAAGTCTTGCACACCAGACTGGTTCGTTCACGGAGCTGTGGCCGACCATCTACGTGTTGACGTTCGCGCCGCGCTTGAACGGCACCCGTAAGAGCGACGTTGCCGGCCTTCGACACCTGGGCCGGTTCCTTCGTACCGAAGCAGAGACCGGCCACATCGATGAGGCGATCGAGCATCTCGACGCCACGTGCGAAGCGCTTGCCGTACTGGACAGCAACCTCCGCGTCAAAGCCTCCAACAAACTCGAGGGGGCAGTCACGGCGATCCTGCGCCGCGCGCAGGACCGGCACTACGAGCAACTGGCTCGACTCGTCGGCACCGCACCTTCGCAAACCTCTGCGCAATTGATTCACGGGCTACTGGACTCAGCCTTGTTCGCCGACCGCGCGCGCGAACTCGGTCACCACCTGAACATCACCCCGCGCGTCATTGGCATCGGTACCTTCCCGGACATCCTCGTGCCCGTCGGAACAACACCACACCTTCCGCCGGCGTCGGTGCCAGAACACCCAGAACCTCGAGAACCCCCAGAGCTCACTGTGAACGGCCACCAGGCCGCACGAGCAATCGAGAATCTCGCAGATCGGCGGCGAGACCTCGAAAGGGCCACTGACAATGCCTATCACGCGATCAGGCGTCACGCACACAGCGCGAACGACAAGCATCTCGCCTGGCAGCTCTTCGGTAAGTCGCAAGCCACGTTCTACCGACTCAAAGCCGGCCCGAACTGGCGCCCGCCCGCACGCGAGCTGTGTGCGGACATCGACCGGCACGGCGAGGCGATCGGCCAGTCGTTCGGTCTCACCGCGCTTCACCGGAATTTCACCGCCGCGGAACAGGCCGTGGACGACGCCCGGCACTCTCGGCGTTGACAGCCGAAACCAGCTGATCAGAGCGGCTTTCGACGCGCTCGCGCACATTTCCGAACTTCATGAACAGGTGAAGACGGCGGTGTGCGCGGTGAGGTTCTGAAGTCCACATCAGATGTTCCGGCCACCCGTCCGACGCGGCAGCACCGGGACATGATCGAAAGGTCCATCCATGACCACGGCCGACACTCGCGACCCCGTCCACGCCGCACTTGCGCTCGTCCGGTCCATTGCCCTCTCTGTGCCCGCATATCGCCGCTTTCTCGAAGAACACGGCATCGAGGTGGACACCATCAGCACGATGAACGACCTGACGCAGCTGCCGACCACCTCCAAGGACACCTACCGCCGCACCAATATTCTGGCCGACCTTCAGCCCGGACGACCGGAGGATGTCGAAACCATCTCCTGCAGCGCCGGCTCGTCCGGCACCCCGACATTCTGGCCGCGAGGTCAGCGCAGCACCGATCACGGTGCGTCGATGTTCGGACACGTTCTACGCGAGAGTGCCGATACCGAGCGTCGGACGGCCCTGGCGCTGGTGACATTCCCGCTCGGCCCCTACGTCGGGGGGACGTTCATGTACGCCATGCTGCTCGAACTCCGCAGGCGTGGGCACCGATTGTCCATCGCTACGCCCGGCATGGATGCCACAGCTATAGCCGAGGTGGTATCCGAGGCCGGCGAGAGCTACGAGCAGATCGTCATCTTCGCGTACCCGCCGATCGCTCGGGATCTGCTCGATACCTACGGTGACCTTCTGCAACGACACGATGTGGTGATCATCGTCGGCGGCGAACCGGTCAGCGAGGCCTGGCGTTCGCTCGTTCACGAGATGCTCGGTGACAGTGGCGGCGACCGTGTCCGGGTGGTGTACGGGGCGACCGACGTCGGATTCGTCGGTTACGAGACGGCCGCCACGATCGCCATCCGATCTGCGGCCGCGCGCGATCCGAAGCTGAACCAGACCATGTTCGGCGCCGAGTACACCGCCGGAGAGCTCGTGCAGCAACCCGCATTCGTGCAGTACCAACCCGAGTTCACGTACATCGAAGTCGACGCCGACGGATATCTCCTCTTCACCGTCGGGGGAGTACTCCCGCTGGTGCGCTACCGCGTCAACGACCGGGGCGAAACAATGGCCGGCGAAGTGGTACGTGAACGGCTCGAAAACGCCGGATACAGTGCTCTCGCACAAGGAATCGACCCCAACGGGTCCTACCTGTTGGTTCAAGGCCGCACTGATGTCGCGGCGATCTACAGTGCCGTCAACATCTACCCCGACTACTTCCGCCCGGCCGTGGAGCACATCTCGTTGGCGACGCGGCTGACGGGACGCTTCATCGCCCGGTGCGAGGTCGACGAAAGTCAACGCCAGACGCTGGTACTCGAAGTCGAACTACGCTCGCAGCAGCAACCCGACTCGGATACCGCCGAACACGTCAGAGAACTTTCCATAGCCAGCCTGCGACAACTGAGCGCGGAGTACCGCGTCGTCCACGATCAGAAAGGTCGCGACGCCGAACCGGTCGTACGACTCAAACCGTTTCGTTCCGACGGGTTCGTCACCGGCGGGAAGCAGAAGTCGATCCAGTAGCCGACCGGCCGAGCGCGGCCACTAGACGTCGATGCCGAATTCACGGATCTTCCGGTAGATCGTGGCGCGGGACATCCCCAGTGCGTGCGCTGCGGCTTGTTTGTTGCCCCCGTTGCCTTCGAGGCTTTGGATGATCGCATCGCGTTTCATCGCTTCTATCGGTGTGAGGGTCCTTCGGCTCAACGCTCGACACACCGGTGGCAGTTTGTCGACTTCGATCACACCGGATCGTTGGTTCTGCACAACCTGTTGGAGAATCTCGCGCAGCTGAGCGACGTTGCCCGGCCAGCTGTACTTGGTGAGCTGACGGATGGCCGCGGGGGAAAGCGAGACGTCTTGGCCCCGGCTGACCTGCCGCAGGATGTAGGGGATGAGTTTGTGCAGGTCCTCGATTCGATGCCGCAGGGCGGGCACGTGGACGGTGTGGCCGAAGAATGGGAGTACGAGTGCATCACTGTCAGCACTGTGGTCGCCTGTTCCGATGGTCACCCCGATCCATCCCGCGTGCTCACGCCCCTGGATCATGCCTGCAATTGCCCTCTGGTGGGAGTCGGGGAGCAGGTCGACGTCTCGGATGATCAGGCTGTATCCGTCTTGCTCGATCTCGAACTCGAGGCTTCTCATTCTTGCATCCTCGGCGATCAGTTCGGCAGCGGATGTGAAATGTGTTCGAGTCGAAATATGTTGAATAGCAGCCGCTTTGAGTGCGGCGAATCTGCCGCTTCCGCTCTCGCCTGCGACGGCGACCCACTCCTGCTGCCGGGCACAGTGAGCGATCTGCTGGGCACTGTGTCGCCACGATGCGCTGTCGCCGACGATGCCGGGCAGCCCTTTGATGCTGTCGGCGGCCACCGAGGTGATCGTGGTCTCGCTCAGGTAAGCGTGATAGACCGCGACCCCGCGTCGAAGCACGAGGCCGCCGTCGAGGAAGGGGGAGAGCCGTACAGTGTGTCCGCCGGGAAGAGTCAACACGTGCTGGCTTCTGTCGATGGTCATGCTCAGGTCGATTGCATGCTCGATCAGCGCGGCTTGGTCTTGCGGGTCGAGGGTGAGTCGTAGCCGGCGGTTCAAGAGGACGATGTCGTCGCCGAGTGCGAGAACACCGACTTGCTGGGACCGCCGACACGCCTTCATGTAGGTGTTGAGCAGTGCGGTCTGTTCCTGGCTCGATTGCGAGAGCAGCCTGCCCTCGATCTGTGCCGTCGCCGAACGTGCCAAGGTCACCAGCAGCGGTGCCCCCTCGTCCACCCATCCGGTCACGTCGAGAACTCCGACGACCTGGCCGGAAAGCGGGTGAACGATGGGGACGCCGGCGCAGACAAGTCCGCCCAGGCTGTCGACGTAGTGTTCGGCTCCCGATACCAACGTGGGCTGCCGCGTCTCCAACGCGGTTCCGATGCCATTGGTACCTGCGTATTCCTCCGAGTAGCTGAATCCCGGCGCGAGCGTGACACTGTCCAGGGCCCGGAGTAGTTGCTGGCTCCCCGCCGCTCTGGTCAACACGACGCCGTCGGCCGAGGTGAGGATTACCGACACAGGCTCGTCTACCAGGCCATCTGCCAGCTGCCGGAGCACGGGCGCTGCCGCGACGACCAGGGGACTGTCCATATCGGGTTCGCGTACGAACGGCAACTGCAGGCTGTCGGGTGGGATGTTCAACGAGCGTGATCGTTCCCAGGAGAAGGAGATCTGATCCCTGACGGACTCGTCGAATTCTTGCTCCGTGAAGAACTTGTCGCGAGCTTTGCGCAGGTCTCGTGCGTGATTGACCATAACCACCGCCCTACCGGGATCGAGCCGATTGTTGCCGGCCGGCGTCCATGGCCCGAGCAACCCCGACGTCGCACTGATGTCAGATTTTAGTCGCCCCGGAGCGGAGCGTCCTCGTTTTCGGTCTACACAGCAAGCTCATCCATTTTCGACCAGCCTTTCTGGTCGATTACTGTGTTGATTATTTTCGGTGTCTCTTTCAACAATGGGCGCATTGTTTCGAGGCCGTTGCGAAAGTGATCGGATTGAACATGTTCCGATCCTGCTTGTGCGTCTGCGAATGCTTCGACGAGTACGAACTCGTTTGGATCATCCGCAGCGATGCTCCATTCGAACCACAAATTCCCTGGTTCGCTGCGTGTTGCCGTTGTGAACTCTGTCAACTGGTTCAGCCAACTGTCTGAGTGCTGGGCAAGAACTTTGAACTTCACGACGATGAATATCATCGTTCTCCTTTCCGGGAGTATCGGATGTCAGTATATGTTCGATGGACGCACCATTCCTTCGGCGAGATCACCGAATCCCGGTGCCACGATTGCTCCCGGATTGCCGTAAACCTCCTCGACCACCGCAGTTTCGGTGGTGATGAGCAGTGCGGCGATGGAGGCCGCGCTCTCCAATGCCGCGCGGGTGACCTTGAAGGGGTCGATGACGCCGTCGTCGAACATGTCGCCGTATTCGCCGGTGAGTGCGTTGAATCCGTGGCCGAGGGGCAGTCCGGTGACCACCTCGACGACGTCGTCACCCTCGTAGCCGGCGTTGATCGCGATCCACCGAAGCGGTTCGGTGAGCGCCTTGCGCACCACCTCGGCCCCAATGGCCTGATCACCGGTGAACTCGACTTCGGCCAGAGCGCGATGCGACTGAGCCAACGCGGTCCCGCCTCCGGAGACGATGCCCGATTCCAATGCTGCTCGCGAAGCGGCCAATGCGTCCTCTACGCGAAGCATCCGTTCCTTGAGTTCGACGCTGGTGGCCCCGCCGACTCTAACCACTGCTACGCGCCCGGTCAGGCGTGCGATGCGCTGTTCGAGGCTGTCGCGATCGCCATCGATCTTCGACCTCTCGAACTGCGCCTCGAGCTGGGCGACGCGCGCGTCGAGTAGTTTCGGGTCGCCGTGGCCTCCGACGATTGTCGTCGAGTGTTCGGTAACGGTGATTCGGTCGCACGATCCGAGCTGTTCGAGTGAGACCTCGAACAGTTCCAGCCCGGTGTCCTTGGCGATGACCTGGCCACCAACCGAGACAGCGAGGTCCTGGAGCTCCGCGACTCGACGATGTCCGAAACCGGGTGCGCGCACGACGACGGAGAGCATCGTGTTGTGCATGTTGCCGCCGACGAGAAGCTGCAGCGCCGGCCCATCGACATCCTCGGCAATGACGACGAGCGGGCGGTCCGCGCGTTTGGCCGCTTCGATGCTGGGCATGATGTCTTGAACCTGGTTGATCTTCTTGTTGGTCAACAGGATGACCGGATTCTCGTGTACGGCCTCTGCGCGTTCGGGGTCGGTGATCATGTAGCCGGAGATGAATCCGTGATCGAACTCGATACCGTCGACGACATCGACCGACATCCCGAGAGTTTCGCTCTCCTCCGTGGTGACGACGCCCGATTTGCCGACGTACTCGACGGCCTTGGCCACGCACTGACCGATGGTCTCGTCGTCACTGGCCGCCAGCGTCGCGATGCGCTCGAGGTCATCGCTGCCGACGACCTCGACTGCCTGTGCGCGCAACGATTCGACGACGGAGGAGACGGCGCACTCGATTCCGCGTCGCAGCCGCATCGGGTTTGCACCGGCGTCCACTGCTCGCAGCCCCTCCCGCACCATGGCCTGCGCCAGAACTGTGGCGGTGGTGGTCCCGTCTCCGACGACGCCGTTCGTCTTCATCGCTACTTCTTTGACCAACTGCGCGCCCATGTTGGCGAATGGGTTGCTGAGCTGGATTTCCTTCGCGATGGTGACACCGTCGTTGGTGATGGTGGGCGGGCCGGTGAGCTTCTCGAGCACCGCATTGCGTCCCTTGGGGCCCAGCGTCACCTTCACCGCGTCGGCGAGCGCGTTGACGCCCTGCTCCAGTAGGGCGCGTGCTTCGGTGTTGAACCGCAATTCCTTGGCCATGACGTGATCCTTTCGAGTTGGGGTGGTGAGCAGGTGGTGCGGTTCTCAGGGGACGAGGATCGCTCGGCCCCGGACACGCCCCGCGTCGAGATCGTCGAGAGCCCGCTGGAAATCGGCGAGGGGGTACTTGGTGGTGTGCAACGACACCTGGCCGCCCGCTGCCAGTGCCATCAGCTCCTGCAGGTCGTTGTAAGACCCGACGAGGTTGCCGATGAAGTTGATCTCGGTGGAGATGACATCGATCGTTGGGATGTCTATGTTCTCGCCGTATCCGACGACGTAGTAGTTGCCGGCGCGGCGGAGCATGGCAACGCCTTCGCGGGTGGCTCCGCCTTCGCCGACGAAGTCCAGCACTGCTTCCGCGCCGTGGCCACCGGTCAGCTCCAGTACTTCTTTGACATGGTTCCCGTCGGCGACGATCCCGTGGTCGGCACCGATCTGCACAGCCAGATCGATGGCGTCGGGATTGCGATCGAGGACGACAACGTTGACACCGGAGATTGCTTTGAGAACCTGAATTCCGATGTGCCCGAGGCCGCCCGCCCCGATCACGACGCAGGTGTCACCGGGACGGGTGTCCCGCGCAACCTTGGCGGCGGCGTGGTAAGCCGTCAGTCCTGCATCTGCCAGAGCCGCGATGTCGGCGGGTTCGAGCGAATCGTCGATCTTGACCACACTACGGGCCGTGGTGTGAAGGTACTCCGCATAGCCGCCGTTGCGGTCGATTCCCGGGAATTCGCTGTTCTCGCAATGGACATCGTCACCGAAGCGGCAGGCCCGGCACAGCCCGCACGTCACCAGGGGATGCAGAATGACCTTGTCTCCGACCGAGACGTTGCTGACTGCATCACCGACGGCGTGGACCCATCCAGCGTTCTCGTGACCGATCGTGTACGGCAAGCTCACCCCGCTCTTTTCTTCCCACTGCCCCTCGAGGATGTGGATGTCGGTGCGGCACACCCCGGCACCCCCGATGCGCACGATCACGTCGAAGGGCCCTTCGATCTCGGGCTCGGGGATCTCCGCCATCTCCAGATTCGAGTGATACCCCACGACCTGTACGGCTCTCATTGGTTTCTCCTGCTTCTGATGTCGGTGATGTGCGGAAACGCGTCCGCCGGTTCGGTGTCGCTGTAGCGGGTGGCGAGCAGCCCTCTGCAGAAGTGCGAGTTGCCTTCGATCGAGATTCGAACCGACTTGGCGAAGCGGAACTTCAGTGGAATCTGCTCTGGTGGAACCGATTTACCGTTCTCGTCGACGAAGACTCGACTGTTGGGGCAGATGCTCAACCCGAGGGCACTGCGTCGGCGCAGCAGCGCTGTGGTGTACCTGTCGCTCCTGATATCGCGGAGCGTGAGCGTGTGGATACGTTCGATCCCCTCGCCCGTCCGGGCCAGATAGGCGGAAATCGAACGTTCCACCGCAGCCAGATGCGCTTTGCGGCGAAAGGTCTCCCGTAGATCGTCGAGACTGTCGTCGGCCTCGGATCCGAAGGTGCCCCGGTAACCGGCGTCGGCAGCCAGGCCCGCGTTGATCTTGTCGCTGTCGTGATGGTCGTCGAGCATCACTCTGACTCGTCCGATTCTCTCGATGCCGCGGAGAGCATCGAGAGAATCCGAAGCCATCAGGTACGCGAAGTTCGGAGAGCAGAACGCGGTAGGAAGGCGCAGATGCACCACCACTCCGTCGTCGTCGAGCATCACCGATCTGACGAACCCCAGCTCGGTGATCGGCTCGTCGAGTTCCGGATCGGTGACCGTGGCGAGGGCATCGAGGACGTCGGCCGGTGAGCACAGCGCCAAGGTGTTCATGAGTTCACGACTTCCTTCGCCCCTGCAGCGACCTCGACACCTTCCTGACCTGGGTGCCCGGCCGGGCGCAGTTCGGCTGGAACGTCGATGCCGTACAGCGCGGCAGCGTTGGCTCCCAGAATCTTGCGCTTCTGGTCGACGGTGATGGGTGCGTACTCGGACTGCATGTCCTCGGGAATCTGGAAGTCCACCAGCTTCTCGATGAGCCACTTCGGGGTCCACAGCGCATAGTCGCTACCGAAGAGAATCTTGTCCTCGCCCAGCCAGTACAGCAGTTCGCCGATGATCTGCGCGAAGTAGCGCGGCCGGGTGTGAATGAACGGGAGCGCGACGGCCAGTCCGCCGTAGACGTTCGATTCCTGGGTGGCGATCCAGCAGAAGTCTTCGAGGCGAGGGAGTCCGACGTGTTCGACGATGAAGCGAAGGTCGAGGTAGTCGGTGGCGACCTTGTCGACATCGGCGACGTCGAATGCGTCTCGGTCGAGGGGGCGAATCGTCGGTCCCTTGTGGACGTGAATGTTCTTGATACCCAACTCGATGCACTCTTCGAGGTAGCGCCGCGACCAGTGTTCGTCGAGCTTGTATCCGCGGGAGTCCCCGTGCCACTCTGCGGTGTAGAGCTTGACGCCCTGCAGATTCATTCGATCTGCGTCCCTCCGGAGCTGTTCGAGGCCGGCTTCCCCGTTGCGCGGGTCGTACGCGTGGTTGTAGGTGAGTCTGTCCGGGTGCTTCTGCGTCAGCGCGAAAGCATCCTCGGTCTGACCGAAACCCGTGTGGTAGAAGTCGCTGAGCAGCGTGGCTTGGAAGATGGCGTGGTCGACGTAACCGTCGACGAACAGGTCCTTGTAGAGCCGTTCCTCACCGTAGTACTGGTAGGTCTCGTAGTCCCACAGCTCCGACTCGGGGCTCAGGTTCTTGTGATAGTCGTAGAAGCAGTCGATGAACTGCTTGCCGTGAATGTTCTTCTGGTTCTCGGCACGTGCGTCCCAAAGGTGCACATGACCGTCCACGATGAAGTACTTTTCGCCGTTCTTCTCGTACATGTTCAGATCTCCAACTCTTGTCGATTCGGCCCGCGGGATTTACTGGCGATCAAAGTCAGGGGAGCTCGGCGAGGTCGAAACCGATGTAAGCGGCTGCGTCCTCGGGGCTGGCGAAGAGCATCGTCTTGTCGTCGAGGTGGACCATGCGGCCGTAGTGGGTCGAGCTGATCTCCTCGAACACCGATCCATCGAATTCCTGTCCGAGGGCATCGGTCAATTCGTCGTATTCGAAAGACAGAAGCTTGGTGCCGTCGACCCGGATCATCGACGGGTACTCGGTCAGCTCGACGCCGTCCTTGTCTCCCATCACCTCGGCCACAACCCGACCGACCGGCGTATTCATCAGTGTCACACCGCACTTGTTGGAAAATTCCGTGTCCGAACCGAAGTGCATGGTCATCGTGTCAACTCCTTGGGAATATCGAGACCGAGGGATTCGAGCAGAACGGTGAACTTGGCGCTCGCCGCCTCCAAGCTCGTCGCGAACGTGACGGCCTTGTCTGCCGGCTGCGACCAGATGGGCTGCAGAGCCCGAGCGGCGGCAAGACATCTGGGAACCCACACGGCCATCCATTCATCGAACAGCGCGCGGTTGGCCTCACCGTATTCTGGATCGTGAGTGAGCAGCTGGAACAGCGTGCGGGTGTAGTTCAAATCGCGGTCGTAATCGTGCTCACCGGTACCGACGATGGTCGGGGTGATGTAGTCGCCGTTTCGCGCCGAGATCTGCATCACCAGCTCTGTGCGGAAGAGAGAACCGACGAGCTGCTCGAAGACGATATTGGTCGCGAACAACAGCTCGCACCAGTCCGATACCGCTGTCAGCTGTTCCACGACCTCGCGAGTCGGCTGCCACTCGGGTGCGTTCTTCCACACCTCGACGTGTGCGGAACCGTCGAACGAGACATCGGCCTCGGAGAGATCGAGATTGAACAGCGCTAGATCCTGCGCGAACCGCATCTTGTGTGCAGCGTTCACAGCAACGGCGGTATTGATCATGTTAGTCGGTCCCGAACGCTGGATCGAAGTGAACACGTGCAGCGCCAAACCGTTCTCCGCGTGCATCCACGCACCGACGTTGCGTTCGATGAATTTGAGCCACGGGGTGTTCCAGCCGGCGTAGGCGCGCGCTCGCTTGGCGTTGCTCAGGCACAGTTCCACCTGATGCACCACGGCCGAGTTGTTGCGGAAGATGGTCTGGTCCCACTCCTCGTTGGGGTCGAGGAATTCGTGCCAGTTTGACGACTTCGCGACCGTCCAGTCCTGCGGATAGCCTCCCGGGCCGTCGCCGAAGCCGTATATCCAACCCTGGGTCAAGTGCCTCTCGGGGTCCGGCTGCACATCGACGGTCACATCCTCGTACATCGTTGCCCGGCGCTTGGCCGGCTTGTAGTAGCTGTACGTGCGACTCTTCGAGCTGGGGAATTCTTTCGCGCCGGCTTCGGAATCGGTGAACTCGATCTTGGGGAAGCTGCGTTGCTTCGGCTCCGCGGTGGCAGTCGAGTCTTGGGTTGCAGTCATGTCTTGGCCTCTCGGTTGAGGTATGGGCTGGTCTTCGTGAAGCGGTCTAGTCGAATGCCGGGCTGGTGAACTTGTCGTAGAAGATCTGATCCGTCGGAGTTCCGCTCATGTCGAGGTAGGCGAGTGCGGCGTCGACCATCGGGGGCGGCCCGCACAGGTAGACCTCGGCTCTGGCAATGCTCGGCTCCAATCGCTTCACGACATCGGTGACGTTTCCTTGCTCTACCGAAATCGATCCGGAGGATTCGACACCGGCCGCATCCGATACACACGCCACGAAGGTGAAGTCCACCAGTCCATCACCGAGAGCAGTGATTTCGTCGACGTAGAACAGATCGTTCGGGGTGCGTGCGCCATAGTAGAAGTGGACGGGGCGGGTGTTGCCCGCCTCGTTCATGTGGCGGACGAGCGAGAGGATGGGGGCCATCCCCGCCCCACCGCCGATGCACACCACCGGAAGGACGTGGCCGTCCTTGAGAGTCGAGGAGCCGTAGGGGCCGGTCAGAGCGATCTCGTCGCCGACGGAGATGCCGTCGTCGAGCAGGGTTGCGAACTTACCGCCGGGATACTTCTTGATGAGGAATTCGACCCGGTTCGGTGTCGACGGAGTCGATGCCATCGAAAAGGACCGAACCTCCTCGGTTCCCGGTATCCCAAGCTCGGCGTACTGGCCCGGTTTGAAGTCGAACACGGCGGGTTCGATGGGTTCGAGGCAGAGGGCGACGATGTCGCCGGTGACCGATTCGAGTGAGGCGACGCGTGTGGACACGTTCTGAATCGGGATGCCGCCGAGCAGTTCGTCCTCGTCGAAATTGAGCAGTTCGATGGTGCAATCGCTGTATGCCTTGGTGCGGCAGAGCAACACGAAACCCTCGTCCTGTTCGGCTTCGTTGCAGGCGAAGGTCGAGTGGTTCTCCATCTGAATGTCGCCGTCGAGAACGAAGGACTTGCACGCCGAGCAGCGTCCCTCGCGGCAGCCGTGCATCAGGTGTATTCCTTGCCGGAAGGCCGCATCGAGGATGTGTTCGTCCTCGCGGACTTCCATTTCGATATCGACCGGCTCGAAAGTGATTCGGTGGGTGTCGGCCACGAGGGTCTCCTGGATTTCGATGTATCGATCGCGCTGGATGCGGTGGGCAGCGCCTGGATTCAGTCGCTGCCCACCGGGTCTGGAATCAGGCAGGGATCGTTGCGCCGGCGCGGTACGCCGCGATGTGCGCATTGCGCTCTGATTCGGTCATCTGGTTCAGCAGCACATTCGGACTCTGGAAGGTGTTGCCGCGGACATCGTCGAGTGTCCACATCTTCTTCGGATCCAGATCGAGGTGCGGTTGACCGACAAGAGTCCGACCGTCGTCGCGGACGTAACCGAGATCGGAGACGATATCGGCGAGATCCTTGCCGTGGTGCAGTGTCTCCCATTCACGGAAACCGGTCAGACGACCCATGTTCGGGGTGTCCTTGCCCTCGTATTCGCCGCGGAAAGCAACCGCGTCGGTCCAGTAGCAGGTTTCCGAGCAGTAGGTGCGCCACTGGTTGTCGACCTTCTCGACCACCATGTCCTCACGAATGAGGGCTGGAACCATGCACGTCCAGCAGCGGTGCGGGTACTGGTAGCCGACTTCCTCGAACGCGATCGGCTTGTTGATGCCCGGGTAGGCGAGACGGTTGTACTCCTCCCACCACTTGCCGTACTTGCTGTACCAGCCTGGGTACTTGTGCTCGAACCACTCGAAGTCGGTGTCGGTCATGGTGTCGATGCGCCAGTAGTTGACCGGCCAACCGGTGGCGAAGAAGCGCGCGACCTCGTGCACGTAGCCCTTGACGGTGATCCGGTTCCACGCCTCTTCGACCAGGTCGTGGGGGATCGTCAGGCCATATTTCTCGAGCGGGATCAGGTAGCTGCGGTAGTAGTCGTCGTAGATCCACCGCTGCCACATCTCGGCGTAGCTCTCGCGGTCCTTGCGTCGATCCTTGGTGCCGTACTCGATGAACGTGCCGATGGCCGCGTCGACGACGCAGTGGTTGTTCCACCAGGCGTAACGCAGGTCGCGTTCGAGCAGCGGACGGTTGCGCTCGTCGGCCAGGGCCATGAGCAGGATGGAGTAGCCGTTCGAGATGTGCCGCGATTCGTCGGACTGCACCGAGTGGAACACCGTCGGCAGCAGGTAGTCGCCGTTGGCCGCAGCCTCATCTGGCATGGCGACGAACAGGGTGTTGGTGAATGCGGTCTCGGCGACCACCGTCAGGTAGATGTTGGCGGCGGTGATGGCGTCTCCGGTGATGAATCCTTCACCGAACTGGCGGCCGATGGTGCCTGCGTAGTTGTTCGCAAACGCCTTCTCGGTCATGTCGAACCCGGCAGGGTCGATGTAGTTGTTCATGTACAGCTTCTTGAGGTTCATCTGAATCGTCGAGTGACGAACCTCGTCGATCATCTGTACCGCAAGACCGTTGTGGATTTCCGGGTTCGGGACCGCATCGATGGCCATCGGCATCGCACGTGCTGCGGAGATCTCCGGGAACGGGATGATCGACAGAAACAGTTTCTGCCATTCGAGCCAGCGTTGCTGGACCTGGCGGAACATGTTGCCGCGAATCGCGCCGTCCATCGCGCCGTAGACGCGGTTGTCCTTTTCTTCCTCCATAGGGAAGTAGGACCGCATGATTTGCTTGAGCGGGTCCTTCTTCGGTGCTTTCTCGAACGTGTAGTCCGTGCCGAAGCGAGTCGCAGGTGTGGCGAACGTGGGTTCCCACGTCAGCTCCGAGATCTTCGCGTGTGCCTTGGTAAGGCTTTGCCTACTCAATGTGCGCCTCCTGGATGCGAGGTCAGCGGGGTTGCCGGCCTTGTCGGGAAGATGTGCACATGATTGAACACCGTGATGCAGGTCTCATCCGTCTCACTTTGAGACGCAGTTCACACGGCGATGGAGTCGAGCCTCGATGGCTCTAGATCAAACCGACCAACTGCTGCGCCCCCTCGCGCAACAGGAGCTTCAAATCTCGGTTGTCTCGGTTGATTCGCCCCGAGACTCCCTGCAAACACAGTCCGCCCACGACGTTCGAGCCCGGTTCCCGTACGGGCACGGCCAACGCCGCTCGCCCGAGGCGCGATTCCTCGTCCTCGAACGAGACCTCGGTGGCCAGGATCGTGGCCAACTCGTCGTGCAGGGCCTGCTCGCTCACCACGGTCCGAGCGGTCACTGCGCGCAGCGTCGATGTATCGAGGCTGCGCGGGTGGTACGCGAGCATGAGCTTCCCGACGGCATGCGCGTGGGGGTTGCGCATCACCGTCGATGCGGACACCACCTCGTGATCGGGATCGGTGTCCACTATGCGCAACGTTCCGCTTCGGAACGACGCCACGTACACCCCGTGCCGCGTCTCGCCGCGGATGGCGTCCAACACATCGGTCACCGAACGCGTCGGCGCCGATGCGGCGCTGGCGTAGGCCAATTCAGACGTTCGGCGCCCCAGTGCGAAACCGGAGAGATCCGGAACTCGGACCAGGAAACCGTCGGCGACGAGGAAGTTGAGCATGCGGTAGGCCGTGGCCGGCGGGACCTGGGCGTGGGCCGCGATCTGTTTTGCCGTTGCGCCCGCGCCCAGGTGGGCAACTGCCTCCAGCATCGCCAACGCCTTCTGCACAGCCTTCGGCTGCTGCCCACCGAAACCCGATTCTGTTCGACGCCCCCCGCGCTTGTCTGCCACCATCGAAGTCACCGGTGCCGGGCGGGCGTCAGCACCGGTTTGCCGCCCTCGTCCAACGTGAGCTCCGATGAACCCGGCAGCAAATCCGCCGTCTCGACGGTGTCGAACACCCCGATGGAGGCGATGCTCGTGGGTCGATATCGCGACAGCAACGCGTACCAGAGCGCACCGGCTCCACTGAGCGCCGCGAGCCAGATCACCAGAAGCCAGGTTCCGGAACTGGCAGCGTCGGCCGCGGCGAAACCCAGCAAGCCCAATCCGGCTGCGGCGGCGAGCACTCCGCTCAACCGGGTCCACAGCGTGTGCTCACCGATTCGGGACAGGAAGCGCAGTGCGGCAATCGAAACCAAGGTGTAGCCGAGGGTGAGCGCCATCTCGATGACCACGTCATAGGTGGCTATCCCACGACCGTCAGGGTCGTGTACGAGCGCGCCGATCAGGGACGCGCCGACGAAGACTGCAACGCCGATGTATGGAGTCCGGAACGTCGGATGTACCCGTTCGATGGCCGCGGGAATGATGCGTTCGATGCTCATCGAGAACAGCAATCGCGAGCCGGCTTGGGCGAATCCGAGTGTCGACGCAATCCACGAGAAGCACACGCCCACAGTGACGGCCACGACCAGCAGCGGACTCGCCCCGGACTCGATACCCCCGAAGTAGGCATTGAGCATGGTGCCGGCGTGCCCGGTCATCCCCGCCCATCCAGCGAACACGTACAGGCACCCCACCAGGATCGGGGAGATCAGCAAGGTGCGGGTGACGGTCCGCAGCGGGGTGCGCGCCTCGGGTCCGAAGAACGCGGCGCTCTCGAACCCGGCCAGGCTCAACACGGTCTGCATGATGAGGAACAGCACGAAGCCCACCGGAGCGGAGGTCGTTGTCTCGGTGACGTCGACGTGGACGGGAGCGCGCAGGAGCAGCGCGGTGATGAGCACCAGGGTGCAGACCTCGATGACCAGGATGGTGCGGGTGGCGAACCGCACTCCGCGGATGCAGATCATCGCTACCCCCGCCGCGACCATCACGCACGCGAGCATGCTGAACGACGGACCGACCCGAGCGCCGCTCACCTCGGCCACCTGCACCAGGTTCTCACCGGCGTTGGACAGCACCGAGATCGAGACGCCGAGATACCCGACGAACAGCGCCACCCCCGCAGTGAGTGTTGCCCGTTTGCCCAGCCCGTGCGCGACGAAACTGTAGAGCGAGCCCGACGCGGCGAGCCGCGCCGTGAACTGTCGGATGCAGATCGCAACGAGCACCATGATCACCGTCGCGCCGATGATCGCCAGCAGCCCGCCCGCGTTGCCGTGGAACGTCGACATCCACAGGGCGATGAACACCATGCAGGTCGCCGGGGCCATCGTCGAGAGAGACTGCCCGAGCAGATCGAACTGGGTCAGTTGCCGACGACCGAGCACGCCGAGAGGAGAGCGCACCGGATCGACGTTCCGGTCGGTGACGGCGGCTCGGGCCAAAGCGGCCCGCAATGCGCTGGTGTTCATCGGCGTCCTGAGTGCGAGGGATGATGAGAAGAGAATGTAGAGCCGTTCGGTTACTTCCATATTTCTCATGTGACGCGAACCGGACTTTCAAGTGAGAATCGGACGCGAAAACGCTGATCCTAGGCACCCGGAAATGTGGTGGCTGACACACGGTCGACGTCTGAACTGCCCTTGAACTGGGCAAACGTCGACATCTGCGCGCTCACTCGAGCCGGATGAACACGTAACGCGCGGGCATCGTTCGCGTCGCAATCGACTCCCATGATTTGCCTCAGCGAAATCGATGGTCGATTTCGTCGGTGAAGACGAGAGGAGTCCGCGATGCTCTGGGCAGTGGTTTCCAGCGCGGTCGGCGCGATCCTGGTGGTGGCCGGTCTACCGAAGATCAAGGAACCCGAGCGCATGGCCCGCGCGGTCCGTGGCTATCGGTTGCTGCCGGAGAAGTTCGCCGGTGTCGTCGGGAGGGTTTTGCCCGTCGCGGAGGTCGCGGTGGGTCTGGCCCTGATCATCGGCGTCCTCCCGAAAATCGCAGGTGGAGCCGCAGTGGTGATGTTTCTCGCCTTCTTCTTCGGATTGACCGTCAACCTGCTTCGGGGCCGCCGCGATCTCGACTGCGGATGCTTCGCCTTCGCGGCCGGAGCCGACGAGGTTGCCCGAATCGGGTGGTGGCATTCCGCCCGGGCGGCAGTCTTGGCTGTTCTGGCGGCGACCGTGGTCCTCACCCCGACAATCGGGATGATCGATCGCGTCGCCGGAACGCTCGTCGGATTGTTCGTCGTCGGCCTCGTCTGTGTCGGTGTCTACGCCCGGACTTTCATGTCTTTCGGTCGCCGCCCGATCGATGGCTACCTCACCAACGCCTCGATGGAGATGCGGGCCGCCGCGTCCGTCAGCCGCTACTGATTCCCCTCGCCGATCGAAGAAAGGCATCCACAAATGACCACTTTTCTCGTGACCATGGTTCTCGTCCTCACTGCCGCGGTGGCAGTCCAGCTGCTCATGATTCTCGGCCTGGCTCGAGAGATCGGCCGCGTCCAGGTACGTCTGGGCCCGCTCGGTGCTCGCATGATGGACACCGGACCCAAGATCGAGCAGGTGGGCCCGTCGTTCTTCGGACTGACCGATCACATCGGTCGAACCGTCAGCGTCGCCGGCCATCGTGAGCGGCCGCAGCTGCTGCTGTTCACCGCGCCGGGCTGCTCGACCTGCAAATCCCTCCTGCCGGGGATGAAGTCGATGGCCAAGGGTGAGGGCGACATCGACATCGTCATGATCTCCGACGGCACCCCGGAGGAACACGCGCAGTTCCTCGCCGGCGCGGGCCTGGGCTCGGAGTTGAGTTACGTGGACGGCCGTGAGGTCGGTATTGCGTACCAGGTGGGCACCACACCGTTCGGGGTGATGCTCGACGAGCACGGAAAGATCAAGGCGAAAGGACTGTGCAACCACATGGCGCAGGTGGAGAGCCTGCTCAACGCACTCGAATCCGGCACTCCTTCGCTCCAGCACCTCCACACCCAAGCGGCCCAGAAGCACGTCGGCGTCGCGTAAATCTCTCATCCCCTGCCACGAAGCGGAGAGCACAATGGACAATCACGATCACGCACACGACCATCCGGTTTCAGGAGGTGGCACCGAACAGCGATACCCGATCGACGAGCAGACCGTCGCCGAGCAGGCGGAGTGGATGGCCGGACGTGGCGGAACTTTCGCCAGTCGATCCGGACGCCGACTCTCCGAACGGATCTCGCGTCGTTCGATGATCTCCAAGATCGGCCGCTGGACCCTCGGCGCCTCCGGTGTCGCGGTGGTGAGTTCCCTTCCCGTCTCACGGGCCTTCGCCCAGGAGACCCCCGCTGCGCCCGCCGCGGAACCTCTGGTGCCCGAGTACGACGGCAGCAATCCCGCCGAATGCGACTATTGGCGTTGGTGTTCCATGGATGGAACGTCGTGTGCGGCCTGTGAGGGCGGTGGTCTCACGACCTGTGCGCCAGGGTCCAAGCCGGGTGCCGAGTACTGGGTGGGGTGCTGCACCAACCCCGAGGACGGCAAGACCTATCTCATTGCCTACTACGATTGCTGCGGCGCACCCAGCTGCTCCAACGCCTTCTGCGGCGAGCCGGATATGCAGACCACCATGTACAACCCGGTCAGCGGCAGCTTCGACCAAGAGATCATCTGGTGTGTCTCGGATCAGTCGCAGTCCTACACCTGCACCATGGCACCGATCATCGGCGCCGATTGCCAGGCTCGCCCGGCCGTGCGCCCGAAGGTGGGTGCCGGCTCGTGAATCGCAATTCTCGCTCCGTCGCCCTCGCGGCAGCGCCCCTCGCTGCACTTCTCGCTCTCAGCTCGTGCAGCTCGTCCAGTGACGAACCGGCCGAGGAGGCCTCGTCGACCGAGGTGACCTACCCGTCTGTCGACTTCACCACTCCGGGTCCGGGAATCGGCCTGGGATCGGAGGATCAGGAGATCAGCGGGGAGTTCCCGGAGCCTCTCCATGTGGCCGAGATCGATCCGATCGGTGCCGATCAGCTTCTCGGTGTCGAGGGCGGATTCGGTGCACTTCAGTTGACCGTCAACGCCATCGACGCTGCCAGCGGCGAGGTCACCACTCGCGTCGTGGTTGGACCCGGCATCTGGCAACCGGTAATCCATGGGTTCGTCGGTGAATCAGCCAGCGATCCAGCAGTTCTCGCGGCAGAAGTCTGGCGTCCGCGTGGCTCGAGGGGCGACGCCGATTTCACCGTCAGTACCTACTCCGGCAACTTGCTCGAGCCGAAGGAAGTCGCGCTCCCCGACGTGGCCCGAGTCCACTCGCGTGACGGTTCGCACGCGGTCACCTCCGACGGCAAGTATTTCGTCACCTGGGACGACGGCCTGTACGGAATCCGCGTCGTGGATCTGGAGGCCGGCGAGGAATCCGGCGCAGTCCAAATCGTCGGGTGCGGCCCGTTCACCTGGATGGTCGGCAATGATCTCTACAGCGTCTGCGAGGACGACCGAGAGTTGCTGCACGTCAACATCGGCGAGGACGGGGTACCGACCGAGGTGGGCCGGGCGAAGGTCCTGCCCGACGACTTCGTGAGTGCTCGCAATACAACGATGGCTGTCGACGCGGAATCAGCACTGCTCATTGCCGAGAACGGCGACGTATTCGTCTTCGACTTCTCCGAGGGGTTGCCCTCCGAGCCGGTGACGCCCATTGGAAACGCGGGTGACGACTCCGGCCGGTTCGCGGCAAACGCGATCAATGCCGACGCCACCCGAATCGCGGTGACCTACACCGACAGCATTGTTCACCCTGATTCCGGTCGCGGTGGATCTGTCGCAAAGGTGGTGTTGTTCGATGCCGAGAACCTCGCTCCGGTGCGCTCGTACAGCCTTGCCGACATCGGTATCGAAAGCTACTCGTCGATGGCCTACAGCGTGGACGGTGGCACGTTCTATGTGCTCGGCGATGGTGCCGAGGTCGACGGCAGCGCGCCACAGAAGTTGGTGGGATTCGACTCGGCCACCGGTGAGCAGGTCAGCTCCGTCGAGCTGAGCGGCAATGTAGGCGCGGTGACGAGCTTGCTCACCCCTGAGGAGATCGGATGACTCAGCCGGCTACCCGGTTGATGCTCGACCGACGCCGATTCCTGTCTCTCGCGACAGCAGGCGTCGGCCTGGCAGGAATCGGCGCACTCGGTGTGGCCGGATGCAGCTCACAGACCTCGGGCGCATCCGGCTCCACCGAGAAGTTCGACTACATCAAGCCCACCGATCCTGAGATCGCCGCCGCGGAAGCCGCCCGAGCATCCAGCGGTAGCACTGTGGCTTACGCTCTCGCGGCCTCGATGGGCACAGTGGACCTCGGTGGCCGGCTGGTGAACACGTGGACGTACGGTTCGGGTGCCGTGGCGCCCGAACTGCGGATGTCCGTGGGCGAGAAGATGGTGGCCTCGGTGACGAATTCACTGCCCAGCGACACCAGCATTCACTGGCACGGCATCCGTATCCGCAACGATATGGACGGCGTGCCCCCGGTCACTCAGGAACCCATCGCTGCGGGTAGTACTTTCGAGTACTCCTTCATCGCACCGGATCCGGGAACCCACTGGTACCATTCGCATTCCGGGCTGCAGGCCGATCGTGGGCTTTTCGGGGCCCTCATCGTCGAGGATCCCGAAGATGCTTCCGGAGCGGACGCCGACGCGGTACTTGTTCTCGACGACTGGGTCGACGGGTTGGGGACTACGCCCGATGCGGTCATGTCGGCGCTCAATCCCAACCTGCACGGCGGCGGCCATGCCGGGCACGGGGGAGCGTCGACGCCGCTGCCGATCGGGGCCGACGAGGCTGCGGTGGCAGCCTCGTTGACCTCTGCCGGTCACGGTGACTCCGGTGTATTGGGTGGCATGACGCAACACATCGCTTATCCGCTCCACCTGATCAACGGCCGGCCTCCGAACGATCCCGCTGTGGTCGAAGCGTCGCCGGGAACGAGGTTGCGGCTGCGAATCATCAACGCAGGAGCAGAGACTCCGTACCGCTTTGCGGTTGCGGGACATCGCCTCACGATCGTGGCCGTCGACGGGTTCGACGTGGTGCCCACCGAGACCGACGCAATTGTGATCGGCATGGCCCAGCGATACGACGTGATGCTCACGGTTGCGTCGGGTGCGTGGCCGATGGTGGCGGCGGTGGAGGGCCGTCCCGGGTACGCCTCGACGGTGCTGCGCAGCCTCGACGCGGCGCCGTTGGCCGACCCCGATGTGGGCGGCAATATTCCGGAGCTCGGCCGAGAGCTGGTCCTCGAGAGCGCGCTGCGTCCTGCGGAGAAGGTAGAGCTCGCTACCAAGGCGCCCGACCGCGACTACCAGGTGGATCTGCTGCAGGCCGGTGATCGCTACGTGTGGGCGATGGCCGGGCCCGATGCGGGCAAGCTGGTGATGAAGCAGGGCGAGCGGATCCGCATCACGATGAACAACACGTCTTCGATGTGGCATCCGATGCACACCCACGGCCACACCTTCGCAGTGCCGGAGTACGGCGGACTGCGCCGCGACACCGTCAATGTGCTGCCGGGTTCGTCCCTCGCGATCGAGTTCGACGCCGACAACCCAGGTGAGTGGATGTTCCACTGCCACAATGCCTACCACTTCGAAGCCGGCATGACAGCGAACTTGATGTACATCAGATGAGAGGCAATCCATGAAGAGAACAATGATCCTGTTCGTAACGCTCGCCGGCGTCCTCGGACTCACGGCCTGCGGCAGTGAAGCTGTAGCCGACGGGCCTGCCGCGACCGTGCGCGTGGAGAACATGAGCTACTCCCCGGAGTCGGTCACCATCAAAGAGGGAGAGACCGTCGAGTGGATCTTCGACGACAACGGCCTCCCACACGACGTGGTCGACGATGACGGCTTGTTCGAGAGCGAACTACTCACCGAAGGTACATTCTCGTACACGTTCGATGAAGCCGGAACGTATACGTATCACTGCACGCCGCACCCGATGATGCTCGGCACGGTGGTCGTCGAAGCGTGAGAGTACCTCTCGCTCTGATGATGCTGATGTTCGCGGCGGGATGTTCCACCGAGCCAGAGGTGGACGCGACCGTGGTGGTCAGCAATGTTCGATTCGACCCTCAGGAGGTGAGCATCCCGGTGGGAGGCACCGTCGAGTGGCAGTTCGACGACGGTGGCCTGCTCCACGAAGTGCACGCGGACGGCGTATTCGACAGCGGCATCCTCGGCGAGAAGACATTTCGCTTCACGTTCGATTCACCGGGCGATATCGAGTACTTCTGTTCCATTCACCCGTACATGTCCGGAACGATTCGCGTCGGTTGACGTGAATGGCATTCAACCCCAGGGAGAGATCATGACCGCAACCTTCGACCATCCGAGAACGACAACACTCAGTCACACTGCATTGCAACAGGATTTGCCGCAGATTCGTCCCACACTCGAGAGCTCGGTCGGGCTTGGATCGCGCGCGCTGCTCACCGTTTCGGCGGCGGTCGTCGGGGCCGGAGCGGCACTGGCGCTGTCCCCGACGGTGGCCACCGGCCTCACCGGTGCCGTGATCGGGGCGAGTGCCATCACCGCGCTCGCCGCCAACTGGTCCACGTGTGGGATGTCCGTCGCGGGGGTCGTCAGTGCCCCGAAGCAACCCGGTCGCGCCGGATCCTCGACGCCGCTGCGACGCCTCGGTTGGCACGCACTCGGTTCCGTAGCCACCGGTGCGGTGACGGGAGCCGCCATCGGGGCACTCGGCGGACTGGCGTCGAATTCGGTATCGGTCGCGCTGATGCTGGGTGTGTGGGCCGCACTCGCCTTGGCATACGGTCTGCACGAGCTGGGTTTGGTGACGATGCCGACCCCGATGCGCCGTCGACAGCTCCCGCGTCACCTCCGCCGGAGCATGGAGCCGTGGAAGGTATCGCTGTTGTTCGGTGCCATCATCGGCCCGGGTTTCCTCATCTACATCCGGTCGAGCGCGTACTACCTCATGGCCCTCGGCGTCGCGGCGATCGGCTCACCGGCCCTCGGTGTAGCTCTGTTCGTCACCGTCTCGCTCGGTCGCTGCATGCCCAGTGCGTTGGCCATCGTGCACACCCGTCGGGGCGGTTCGATGCCCGGGTTCCTCTCGCTGATGTGCGTTGTGGATCGTCGGGTGCAGACCCTGACAGGGGCTGTGCTCGTCGGACTGGCCGTGTTTGCCGGCACCGTGCTGATCTGAGTGATCTGAGTGATCTGAGTGCCTTTGGGGCGGTCGCGGATTTTCAGCGACCGCCCCGAGCGCTGGTCCCAGAGAGAATCCCGATCCGGCTCTCGGTCTTCGACTCTCCAGAGCATTCCGGTGGCATAGAACACAGGACCGTGTAACAACTCGGCTGCATCGGTGGACAACGCGGTGCGGGTGCAGAATGCTGGAAACCCGGCGACGGCACGCCCCACATATATGAGCACACCCGGACCCAACGAACCGTGCCGTCGAGGATGGTGACGGCAACCGTGGAAACACTTGCTCGCAAACTCGGCCTCAGAACCGACCACCACATCTTCTTCACGTCGGCCGGTCTGACGATCGCGCTGCTCGTGCTGTTCCTGGTTTTTCAGGATTGGGTCGGAAACGCTTTCGGCACCGGCCGCGAATGGATCGTCACCAACCTCGGTTGGCTCTTCATCATCGGCGTGACGGTGTGGTTGCTGTTTCTGATCTGGGTGGCCATCAGCAAGTACGGCCATCTGCGGCTCGGTGAGGACGACGACAGACCCGCGTACTCGAACCTTTCGTGGTTCGCCATGCTCTTCGCCGGCGGCATCGGCACTGTTCTCATGTTCTGGGGTGTTGCCGAGCCGATTTCGCATTTCTCCGCACCCCCCTTCGAGGGTGTAGCGCCCTATAGCGTCGAAGCGTCCCAGGACGCGATGAGTATTTCTCTGTATCACCTGAGCCTGCACACTTGGGCGATCTTCACGTTGCCGGGTTTGGCGTTCGGCTTCTTCATCTACCGATACAAGCTGCCGATGCGTGTGTCCTCGGTGTTCTATCCGATACTGAAAGAACGTATTTCAGGACCGATCGGGAAGACCATCGATGTCTTCGCTGTGCTGGGCACCGTCTTCGGTCTGGCCGTTTCATTGGGGCTCGGCACGTCTCAGATCAACGCCGGTCTCAGTGAGCTCGTCGGCCTACCCGACGCGGTGTGGGCGAAAGTGGTGATCATCGGCCTCCTCACAGTGGTGGCGACGATCTCGATTGCCGTCGGGTTGGACAAGGGTGTGCGCCGGTTGTCGAACGTCAACATCCTCACCGCCGTCGGACTGATGATCTTCGTTCTGATCGCCTCCGACACCGTGTTCTTGCTCCGTCAGATGATCGAGAGTCTGGGTATGTACGCCCAGGACATCATCCAGTTGTCCTTCTGGAACGATTCCATGGCCGAGTTCACCTCGGACGGTGGGTGGGGTTGGCAGGGCGGCTGGACCGTCTTCTACTGGGCATGGACGGTGACCTGGGCCCCGTTCATGGGTGTCTTCCTCGCCCGAATCTCGCGCGGGCGGACAATCCGCCAGTTCGTCATCGGGGTGTTGGCTGCGCCGTCACTGTTCACGCTCGTCTGGTTCGTGATCTTCGGCTGGTCGGCGATGAAGATCGACGGTATCGGCGGCGACGGCGGGCCGATCTCGGAAGCGGTGAACGAGAGTGTTCCGCTGGCCATGTTCGCGTTCTTCGAGAACTTCCCGGCCGCCACCCTGGTTCAGGGCATTGCGGTGGTGGTCGTCGCGCTGTTCTTCGCCACGTCCTCGGACTCGGCATCGTTGGTGATCGACATGCTGTGCTCCGGCGACGGTGATGCCGGTCCGGTGCGGCAACGCGTGTTCTGGGGTGTCACCGAAGGCGCGGTCGCGGCCACATTGATCGTGCTCGGCGGCGAGGCGGGGCTCCAAGCGCTGCAGGAAGTCATCACGGTGATCGGTCTACCGATCTTCATTCTCGTGTCTCTGATGATCGTGACCTTGGTGATGGGTTTGCGCGCAGAACGGGTGAAGGTCCAGCCGCTCACCCACGAACAGTTCTTGACGCACAACGGTACGTCGCCACAAACCGAGTCGGGAAGGGTGCGGTCATCGAACCTGGCCAGAGACTCCGATGACACGGCACCCCCGGACCCGGGCACTGGTGACGACAAAGAGTGAGCCCGGCTCGAACAGCACATCGTGTCGCCCCCAGAACTCGTGTTCATTCACAACGCGATTGACGTCCCCACTTCGTGATTGTGCCGATACTGTTTCGATGGCAGTGTCGGGAAGAATTCGATGGGGGATAGTTCGACGTGAGATCCAGAGTCCGTTCACCGCTCGTTGTCCTCCTCGCCGGGTTGCTCTCGGTTTCTCTGGCGTCGCCCGCCGGAGCAACTCCGTCCGGGCTCACCGATGTACTTTTCGTGGCCAACAATTGGGATGGCACCGCCGACTACATGTCACCGGACGGTGAGCTCACGCAGTACGGTCGCGTCGACGTCGTACCGGACAAGGACGAACGAATCGCCGAGATCTACCGTGACCCGGTCCGCACCGCGTTCTATCTGGGCATTCGGCAACTCGTCGGTGAGGGACACGATCAATACGCCGACGACATGTACACCACCAACGACGGAAGAAACCTCATCGTGTCCCGGCCGAGCTTCGCCGATGTGGTTTCCATCGACATCGAGTCGGGGGCCATCGTCTGGCGTTTCGCCGTGGATGGTCAGCGAGCGGACCACATGGCGATCTCGCAGGACGGCACCGAAGTCGCTGTGTCGGCGTCGACGGCAAACACCGTTCACATCCTCGACACGGTCGACGGCAGTGAGATCGGCCGTTTTCCGACGGGGACCTCGCCGCACGAGAACGTGTACACCAAAGACGGCCGATACATCATCAACGCAAGTATTGGACGTGTCGAAAGTCCCTTCGATGCACCACAATTGGGCGTGACCAAGTTCCCGCGTTGGATGGCTTTCTACGATCGCACGACAGGCGAGGTAGTGCGCAAAATCGACATCGGCACCAAATTGGCGGAGGCGGGACACCCAGGAATGAGCTCGTCGGTCCGTCCCATGACGCTGTCGCCGGACGAGCGCTTCCTGTATCTGCAGGTATCGTTCTTCCACGGCGTCGTCGAGTACGACTTGCAGCAAGACCGCGTCACGAGGGTCGCCGAATTGCCCATCTCTGCTGCCGCTGCCGCCCTTCCTCGTGAGTCGTATCTGTTGGATTCGGCGCACCACGGTATCGCCATGAACGCGTCCGGTACGAAGATGTGTGTCGCTGGGACGATGTCGGATTACGCGACGATCGTCTCGCGCGAGACGCTCACCGCGGGTCCGCTGGTGACCGCGGGCGAGAAGCCGTATTGGTCCACCCGGAGCAACGACGGGCAGTACTGCTTCGTGTCCTGGGCCGGCAGCGACAAGGTGTCGGCAATATCGTTCGACACCGGTCTCGAAGTCGCCAGCACCGCCGTTGGAGACCATCCGCAGCGCATGCGCACCGGAGTCGTCGACTCTGCTCTCCTGGGCTCGTGAGTCTCCCGCGGGGCTACGCGGGGTGGATAGCGCTAGGACCAGGCGGTGAACCGAGGCTAAGCCACCAGGTTGCCGACTGCCCATGTCATGTGGGTGCGGACGGCTAGTTCGGCGTTGTTGGGATCGCCCTCGTCGATGGCGTCGACGATCTCGTGGTGGCGGTCGGCATCCATGTTTCCGACCGCGCGATCACGGCCGGCATACATGATCGACATGCGGATCGAGCCTTCGAGGTTGCTCCAGGAGTGTAGAAGTGTCTCGTTGTCGGCAGAGCGACAGAGCAGACGGTGAAAGTCGAGGTCCGCTTCGATGCGGGCGTCGAGGGTTTCGTCCTTCGGCGCCTTTCCCATCAGGTCCAGTGCCGCTCGCAGGTCAGCGACGATCCGAGCGCGTTCGGCGTGCTTGGCGATCTCGGCGGCGGCGAGCCCTTCGAGGGCGGCACGGACCGAGAAGATGTCTTGGATTTCTTTCGTGTCGAGGTGCCGGACGTGAAGCCGTCCGCGTGCCCCAGTGACGACGAGGCCTTCCTGCTGCAGCTGCCTCAGTGCTTCACGAAGTGTGCCGCGGGAAATCTGCAGTCGCTCTGATAGTTCGGTCTCGACGAGTGCGCTGCGCGGGCGTAGCTCCCCGCTGGTGATGGCGGTCCGCAGAGCGGTGACGGCCTGTTGACGCAGATTGGTCTTCTGCAGTCCGAGAAGTGTGCCGGATTGCCCCACCATGGAGCCTCCTTTCATCGGAGACGAAGTGGTCGTCTCACGGGAGACAGTCAACAGGTAGCTGTCGACAGTGAGTGTACGTGCACACGACGATGTCTTCTCGGACCGCAGAGCCATCGCTGCGATCTACAGTTCGGCCAGAATGCGAGACTCGATGCTCGAGCTGGACAGGCCATAGCGATCGTGCAGGGTGGGCAGCGCGCCGGCCGCGAGGAATTCGTCCGGGAGCGCGATGGCACCGATCTTCTTGCCGAGTCCGCGCTCGACAACGGCGGAAGCCACGGTCTCGAACAGACCGCCGATCTTGGTGTGGTTCTCGGCCGTGAACGCCAGACGGGGTGTATCGAGCTCGGCGAGAACGGTGACACTGTCGAACGGCTTGATCGTGGGTGTGTGCACGACGGATACGTCGACGTTGTGCTTGACGAGGTTCGTCGCCGCCTGGAGAGCACGCATGGTCATCAGACCACTGGAGACGATGACGACGTCGTTGCCAGGCCGGACCACCTTGGCCTTGCCGAGTTCGAAGGTGTAGTCGTATTCGTCGAGGACTGTGGCCACCTTGCCGCGGAGCAGACGCAGGTAAGTCGGACCCTCCGACGCGGCGAGCTGTGGAACGGCTTGTTCGATATCGATGGAATCGCACGGGTCGACGATCGTCAGGTTGGGCATGCCGCGGAAGATCGCGATGTCCTCGGTCGCCTGATGGCTGGGACCGTAGCCGGTCGTCAGACCCGGGAGACCGCCGATGATGTTGACATTGAGATTGGGCTCGGCGATGTCGAGGCACAGGAAGTCGTACGCACGACGAGCGGCGAAAACCGAATATGTCGACGCGAAGGGGATCAGTCCGGTCTCGGCCATGCCCGCGGATGCGCCCAGCAGCAGCTGTTCGGCCATGCCCATCTGGAAAAAGCGCTCCGGGAACGTCTGGGCGAAGATGTGCATGTCGGTGTATTTCGCGAGATCAGCGCTCAGTCCGACGATTTTGTCGTTGTCCTTCGCGGCCTGGACCAGTGCGTGTCCGAACGGGGCGGTGGCGGTGCGCTGACCCGGGTCGACGAACGAGGCGATCATGGCCGAAGTCTTGAGCTTCGGAGGCGTCGTGGTGGTCATGCTCGAACCTTGTCTTCCTGCAGGTTGGTCGGGTCGGTGAAGCGGCCTGTCAGCTCATCGCGGCAGATGCTCCACTCGTGTTCGTCGATGCGCATGAAGTGCGCCTTCTCTCGGGTTTCGAGAAGTGCGACGCCGTAGCCGATCTTGGTGTCGCAGATGACCACCGACGGGATACCGAAGGGTGATGCCGCGGCGCAAGCGGAGTCGAACGCACCGAGAAGCGCGGCGGGGTCGTTGCCGTTCACACGGTGGACGTTCCAGCCCATCGCGGCCCACTTCTCGTGGACCGGCTCGATCCCGAGCACACCGTGGGTGGGGCCGTCGGCCTGCAGTGCGTTCATATCGACCATGGCAATGAGGTTGCCGAGCTTGTGGTGGTGGGCGCCCATGGCGGCCTCCCACGTCGAGCCCTCGTCGAGCTCGCCGTCGGAAAGGAAGTTGAACACGCGGGCGGTCGAGTTCTGGTGCCGAAGGCCCAGGGCCATGCCGACTGCGACTGTCAGGCCGTGGCCCAGGGAGCCGCCGGATATCTCCATTCCCGGTGTGTAGGAGGCCATTCCGGACATGGGTAGCCGGGACTCGTCGGAGCCGTATGTCTCGAGCTCCTCTTCGGGAAGGATGCCCGCGGCAGCCAGGGCGGCATACAGGCCGATGGCGTAGTGGCCGGTGGAGAGAAGGAAGCGATCTCGTTCTTCCCAGTGGGGGTCTTCAGCGCGATAGTTCAGCCGGTCGGCGTAGACGGCGGCGAAGATGTCGGCCGCGCCGAGGGCCTGTCCGACATAGCCCTGGCCCTGGGCCTCGCCCATATCGATGACGTGGTGTCGCATGCGGTAGGCGAACTCCGCGGCCTTCTCGATGCGGGAGCGCTCGCTCTGCGTCGGCGCTGGGGTCGTGATCGTCATGCAAGTTCCTTTGTTTTGACGGGGGCGTGCGCCGGGTGGGGCGTGGTGAGTTCCGCTTCTGCGGCGAGACGGCGTTCGGTCCGTCCCCACGTCTCCTTGGTTGCGACGGCCGAGGCCAGGCCGATGAGTGCGTAGGTGACGAACAGCAGCGCCGGCCCCATCCACCCAATCCAGACGAAGAGCAGCGTGGTGATGAACGGTGTGAAGCCGGACACCATGGCCGAGATCTGGTATGCGAGCGATGCTCCTGATGCGCGGCGCGCAGCGGTGAAGAGTTCGGGAAACCATGCACCCTGTGCGCCGGCGAGCGCGTTCTGGCAGACGGCGTAGGCCAGGATGATCGTCGCAACGATGAAGAAGAAGACGCCGGTGTTGACGAGAAGGAACATCGGGATGCCGAACAGGGCCGCGAAACCGCAAACGCCGAGGTAGACCGGGCGACGGCCGATCCGATCGGTGAGCCTGGCCCACAGCACGGTGGCGAAAATGCCGATGAAAGACGCGATGCACAGTGCGGTGATGGTCTCCGATGTCGAAGCCAGGTTCTGCGTGTGCAGGTACGAGATCATGTAGGTGACGGACACGGCGTATCCGGCGGTCTCGGCGATACGAAGACCGATGCCGCGCAGAATGTTCGGCCAGTCCTGCTTGATCGATTCCACGATCGGGGACTTGGTGACGCCGGCATCCTTGACGTCGTCGAAGACGGGGGACTCGGGAACCTTGGACCTGATGATCAGACCGACGGCGACGAGAACGATGCTGAACAGGAACGGAACTCGCCATGCCCAGTCGCCACCGAGGTGGACGCTACCGAGGAAGACGAGGTTGGCGAGGAGCAGTCCGACAGGGAAGCCGGCTTGGACGATGCCGGTGAAGGCGCCCTTCTTTCTCCACGGAGCGTGTTCGTAGCTCATGAGGATCGCGCCGCCCCATTCTGCGCCGAACGCGAGGCCCTGGATGATGCGCACGACCACCAGCAGGATCGGTGCGACGACGCCCGCTTGCGCGTAGGTCGGTAGGAGTCCGATGGCAAAGGTCGCGATTCCCATCAGGATGAGGGATCCGACCAGAACAGGCTTGCGGCCGACCTTGTCGCCGAGGTGCCCACCGACGATGCCGCCGAGTGGGCGGGCGGCGAAGCCGACGCCGAGTGTGGCGAACGCAGCGAGCGTGCCGGTCACGGAGTTCGAGTTGGGGAAAAAGGCGGTGCCGAAATACAGAGCGGCGGCGGTGCCGAATCCGATGAAGTCGTACGTTTCGATAACGGCACCGACCGAGGATCCGGCAGCGACGCGTTTCGCGTCCTTGGTGCCGTGTACCGGTCCGCGCATTTCGAGAACTTTGTCGCTCATGAGAACGCTCCTGCAGAGGTAGTGGTTCAAAACTCGTCCAGTGACCGTCGACTGTCAACAAGTTGAGTGTGACCCAACACACTGTCACTGTCAACAGTTAACCGGCGACGGTTGACGGTTGACTGGCGCGAGGCTTACTGTGGGGTGAATCACGACGGAGGGGGATTCATCAATGTTCGAATCGCGGTTGGGATGTTCGACCATCTCGTTCCGGCACCTGACGCTCCATCGAGCGCTGGACCAGATCGGGAATCTCGGATTCACCGAAATCGACCTGGGATCACTGCCTGGTGTTTGCGATCACGTACCGCTCGACCTCACAGGCCGGGCTGTAAAGGACGTCGCCGACGCGGTTTCCAAGTCGGGTCTGAGAGTTCGGTCCATCAACTGTGACGTGGGTGATCTCAACGACCCGGCGACGGATCTGTCCAAGTCGTCGCAGTGCGTTGGGTTGCTCGAACTGGCTGCGACTGTCGGTGCCACAGCGCTCGTGTTGCCGAACGGGGCGATCGGACGTACCCCGATCGGCGATCTGGCCACCGACCTGGATCGAGTCGCGGCGAATTTCGAATTAGTGCTCGGGTGCGCACAGGGATATGGAGTCGAAGTGTGGACCGAATCGCTCCATGTGTTCAGGCTCTGCTGCAACTCGATACGTGCCGCCGCCTTGACCTCGCGTCTGAATCCGAGCATCGGGATCGTCATGGACTTCAGCCACATCGTCGCCTCCGGCGGAAACCCCGTTCGCTTCGTCGAGGCTTTCGGTCGGCGAATCACTCACGTGCATGTTCGCGACGCTACGAAAGGTGCGGTTGACCTCGACGGCCCCGAATGCATCGAAGACCCGGGAAACATCAATCTCAGTGTCGGACGAGGCGACGTCGATTTCGGCGCAGGCTTGACGGCGCTGCATTCAGCGGGTTTCGCCGGGCATTTCACGCTCGAGCTCGAGACGCGCGACGTCACCGACGAACACCGACCCTCGGCGACATCCGCCGCCGGGCACGTGATCACCACACTCTTGAATCGATCGACAACCGAGAAGATATCGACAACCGAGAAGATGGAGACCTCATGATGGGCAAGAAGATTCGCACCGCGGTAGTGACCGGAGCCGCTTCCGACAAGGGAATCGGACGCGCCACTGCCGAGCGCTACGCCGAAGATGGTTGGGGCATCGTAGTTCTCGATCTCGACGGTGAAAAGTCCGCGAAGGTCGCCGCAGAAATCGGCAGCAGCTACGACGTCCCGGCTTTCGGACACGCCATCGATGTCGCCGATGAGGCGTCGGTCAACTCTGCCTACTTCCGAGTCAAAGCCGAGGTCGACTCCGGGGCGCTGCCCACTGTCGGTGCCGTCGCCAACATCGCCGGCATCACCTCACCCGTTCCGTTCATGGAGACGACGGTGGAGCTGTGGAACAAGGTATTCGCGGTCAACGCAACTGGAACGTACCTGGTGACCAAGGCGTTTCTGCCGGACATGATCACCGAAGGCTGGGGCCGGATCGTCACCATGTCATCGGTGTCCGCGCAGCGCGGCGGTGGCGTGTTCGGCAAGGTTCCGTACTCCTCCGCCAAGGCTGCCGTACTCGGGTTCACCAAGTCGCTTGCGCGCGAGCTGGAAAACACCGGCGTCACCATCAACGCCGTCACACCGGGAGCTGTCGACACCAACATCCGCGTCGGCAGCACCGACGAGCAGGAAGCGGCTATTGCGCGAGGCATCCCGCTCGGTCGCACCGCCACCACCCGGGAGGTCGCCTCGGTCATTACCTTTTTGTCCTCCGAGGATGCGGCGTACTTGACCGGAACCACGATCGATATCAACGGGGGAAGCCACATGCACTGAGGTGGAGTGCGATTCGGTTCGATGCGGATTCCGTGACGGGGTCTAGGTCGACCCATCGATGTGAGTGGTCTTGAGGCCCTCGATCATGAGGTGTAACCCGAAGGCGAACTCGTCGTCGAGCGGTGCAGACAGGTGATCTGCAACGGCGACCGTGGCAGGAAAGGCGGTGGTGTCCAAAGAGCGGAACCGTCGTACGACGTCGGGGTCGACCGAGTCGTCAGCGATCTGTACCGCAAACCCGAGCACGTAGTGAGCGAGGGTGGTGTAGGTCCGCGCTGCAAGTTTCGGCTCGAATCCCGCTGCGAGCAACCGTGCAATGCACATCTCTCTCTGTATCAGTGCCTGCGGACCGGTCGGGACTTGCTCGATGAGTAGGGGCGCGGCTTTGGCATGGAGTGAGAGGGTGGAGTACATGTGCTGGGCGACGGTATGCAACGCGTCTGGCCATGGCAGGGCGAGAAGTTGTTCGTAGGACATCGACACCGAGCCGAACAGTTGGTCGACCACGCGGGATACGAGTTCTTGGCGATTGGCAAAGTGACGGTAAAGAGTGGCGGTCCCCGAGTTGAGCCGCTGCGCGAGGCTTCTCATCGACAATGCCTGGGCGCCATGCTCGTCCACCAGTTCGAGTGCCGTGGAAACGATGCGCTCGACCGGCATCGCGGGCCTGCCGGGTGCGCGTTTGGCCGACCTTGTCGGCTTCGGACTCTCGTCGCTCATCGTTCTCGTTTCTTCCGTGTACTCGATTCGCAATCCTAAAGGGCGTTCTGCGCCATGTGTTGCCCGGTGTCGATCGCCAGACGGGACTTCGCCTGGCTCGGCGATGACGACTCGTCAGTCGAGCCTTGACAGCTGCGCTCTTTATGGCAACACTGTAACCATTATGGTTGACAGCAACTGCTCATCGCTTAGTCTTCCCGATGATGGGGTTGACATTCGTTACACCCGTTCCGGTTTCGGTGATCGGGTCATCGTCCTACTTCATGGAACTGCATCGTCACTCGAGCACTTCGATTCTCTGGCGCCGTTGCTGGATCCGAACTGGGACGTCATTCGAATGGATCTGCCCGGTTTCGGATGCACGGGTCCTCGCCCGGATCGGGACTACCGGATCCGCACGTATGCGCGAACAGTCTCCCGATTCCTCCGCGAGCTGAACATTCCCCGGCACACGATTCTCGGTAACTCGCTCGGTGGCAACATTGCCTTCGATATGGCTCTCGACCAGCCGGATCGGATAGAGGCGCTCGTGCTGGTCAACGCCACCGGGTACCCGCTCAAGACGCTGCCGAAGGGAATGCAGCTCGCGAGGAAGCCGTGGGCACGCCCCATTTTGCGTCGTTGGCTTCCGCGAAGCGCTGTCGAACGCAGCCTGAGCGACGCGGTGGGCCCTGGCTCATCGATCGTCGACGGCGCGATGATCACCCGCGTGCATCGAATGTGGTCCAAACCCGGCAACAAGGGTGCGTTCGTGGACTTCGTGAACACAGATCAGGTCGACCGAACTGGACAACTCGGCAGCATCACCTCGCCCACATTGGTTCTGACCAGCGGATCCATGCCGCAACGATTCGCCTCGGACATTCCGGGCGCAGTGGAACGGATCCACCCTGACGGTGGTCACCTCCTCCCAGAGGAGCAGCCGGATTGGGTCGCGGACGCCGTCGCAGAGTTCTTTCATCGCCCTCGTTAGGAAGAATCGAATGAAATACTTCGTTCATCGTGCCGAAGACCTCGAGTTCGACGCCGACGCAGGCGGAGAACTGCGTGGCAGCTTCGCCGCGCTCTCCGCAGGTGTGACTCACTTCGAACTCGGTGGTCCGGCTACCGGTGAACTCGTCGTGTTGGTACCGGGTCTGACCGTCCCACTCCTCTACTGGGACGGAGTTGCTCGCGAACTGCATGATCGAGGGTTCCGGACACTCAGCTACAGCGCCTACGGACGTGGATACTCCGAACGTTCGCGGAGTGAATACGACGAGGCAATGTTCGTTCGGCAGCTCGACGACCTTCTCTCGTATGTGAATATCGGCGGCCGTCCTCATCTGGTCGGTACGTCGATGGGGGCACTCATTGCTATGGCGTACGCCGCGGATCGTCCTGAAGCAGTCAGCTCGTTGAGCCTCATCGGGCCCGCTGGAATGTCCACGAAGGCTGCGCTGCAACAGAAAGCACTCGGTGTCGACATGCTAGCGAAACTGGTGGCTCAACGGTTCGGTCGGAAGATCCTGCTCGGTCACCTCGGGCACAACGTGTTGGATCCCGCGTTGGTCGAACCGTTGACGAAGATGGTCGTCGACTGCTTTCGCTACGAGGGATCGATGTATGCGTTCTTCTCGACATTGCAGAACTACCCACTCACCGGCCGCACAGAGCTTTTTCGTCGAATCGGGCAGACCGCGACTCCGACGCTTCTGGCGTGGGGATCCGAAGACGCGGTAACACCGGTCTCCGGATTCGGCCAGGCCAGTGCGTTGCTCCGGCCGGCCATGGCCGAGGTCATCGCTGACTGCGGACACATGGCTCCATACGAACGCCCAGCTCGCACTGCCGAGCTCTTGGCGACCTTCATCGACAACGAACGAGAACGGACCACGTCATGAACGACAACACCAAGCTCGATGTCTTGATTGTCGGTGGCGGCCCCGCCGGCACCACGCTGGGCATCGAGCTGAGACGACGCGGCATCGATGTTCGCATCGTGGACAAGGCTTCGAGCGGCTTCGCCGGCTCGCGCGCCAAGGGTATTCAGCCGAGGACTCTCGAAATCATGGAAGACCTCGGAGCTCTCGACGACATTCTCGACGGCGGATCGCTCTACCCGAGGATGGGAATACATGCCGGGCCGCTGGTCGTGCCCTGGGCAATGATCAAGGTCAACAAGCCGAGCGAGCGCGTGCCGTATCCAAGCACGTGGCTCATCCCGCAACACCGAACCGATCGCGCCCTGCACCATCGTCTGGAGGAGTTGGGAGGCCGCATCGACTACCAGTGCGAGGTGTACGACCTCGAGCAGGACGAAAACGGCGTCACCGTCGAGATCTCGACACCGACCGGTGACGAAGCTGTCCGCGCGAAGTTCGTTGTGGGTGCCGACGGAGGCTCCAGTGTCGTGCGTAAATCGGTGGGAATTGCATTCGAAGGTACGACCGATGAGGAAGATCGCATGCTCATCGTCGATGCCGTGGTCGAAGGTGACTTGAGCCGGAAGTATTGGCATATTTGGCCGGTCGGCGGGAAGTTCGTCGGGGCATGCCCGCTGCCCGATTCGAACTTGTTTCAATGGATGATCAAGCTCGACCCGGACGAGACGCCCCCGACCACTGCTGAGGCGATCACCGGCCGCGTCCGAGCCCGCACCAAGAAGAAGCTCCGGCTCACCGACATCGCATGGCAGAGCGTCTTCCGGCCCAACATCCGTATAGCCGCGAAATATCGGAAGGGCAGGGTTCTGCTGGTCGGCGATGCGGCCCACGTTCACCCGCCCGCCGGGGCACAGGGGCTGAACACCGGTGTGCAGGACAGCTACAATCTCGGCTGGAAACTTGCCGGCGTGCTGCAAGGTGCGTCGGACACTCTCCTCGATTCGTACGAGGCCGAACGCCAGCCCGTTGCAGCGACGGTGCTCGGTCTCGCGACCAAAAAGTACGACGCGATCGCAACGATGAGTCCGGCCGCCCTCGCGCGCGGCAAGGACGAATATCAACTGGCCGTCACCTACAACGGCGGACCGCTGGCATCGTCGGCGAACGCGTCCACATCGACACTTGCGGCGGGGGATCGGGCGCCGGATGCTCGTCTCGATCGCGATGGGACAACGACGAGGCTGTTCGAGCTCTTCCGTGGCACGCATTTCACCGCGATCGCCTACGGGCCGGGTGCTCCAGAAGCGCTCGCGAGCATCGAGTGGCCTACGTTCGGTGCCGAACTACGGACGATCGCGATCGACGCTTCGAATGCCACTGCCGATGACGTTGTCTCCGATATCGATCGAAGTTTCCGGTCTGCCTATGGGGTGTCCCGCCCAACGGCGTTTCTTGTTCGCCCCGACGGATACATTGCGGCGATCGCGCTCGTAGATGAACTCGAGCCGATCACCGCGGTGGTCAGTACTATGACGTCGATGTCCTGACCGATGGACACGTATCGCAATCTCTTGTCACTCTCGAACAAAGGAATCTCATGTCGACTGTTCACGTAGTGCTCCTCGCGGTTTCCGGAGTGCTGACCGCATTGGTCCTGGTGGGCGCGGGCGGAAGCAAGATTGCCGGCAAGCCTGCGATGCGTGAATCGGCCGAGCACTTCTCGATCCCGTGGAACCAATACCGGCTGATCGGATTCGCCGAGATCGCCGGTGCGGTCGGGATCCTCGTCGGCATCTGGCTCAACGGTCTGGGCCTCGTCGCGGGTATCGCGGTGGTTGCCTTGATGGTCGGCGCAGTGGCATTCCACGTTCGGGCCGGTGATGCGATCAAGGGCATTGTGCCGGCCATCGTGGCTCTCGCCATCTCCGCCGTCTACGTTGTGGTGCAGGCTTTCGTACTCTGGGGTTGAGCCTCGACTCACTGGACACGAGTGACACCCGTCTCGATCGGGAATGTCGGGCGCCGCGGACAGGTTGTGCCCCCGAGAGGTTCTGTGCCACGCATGCCCGCGAGGCAGAACCTGTACGCGTGCAAGGAAAGAGGCGAACCAGTGACGTTGTTTTCTCCGTTGACCCTAGGCGATCTGACTCTGCAGAACCGGCTGGTGATGGCCCCGCTCACGCGGGTGCGGTCCGGTCGTCACGGTGTTCCCGGACCGCTGGTGGCCGAGCACTACCGCCAGCGATCCACACTCGGCCTGATCGTCAGTGAGGGCACCTACCCGAGCCATGCCGGTCAAGGATTTCCCGGTCAGCCGGGGTTGGTGACGCCCGAGCAGATAGCCGGATGGCGCGAGGTGACCGACGCAGTCCACTCCGAGGGCGGGCTCATCGTCGCCCAGGTGATGCACGCCGGACGCGTCACACACGCGGCGACAACCGGAGGCCGCGAGGTCGTGGCTCCGAGCGCCATCGCCATCGACGGTGTGACGCGTACCTACGACGGCAAGGAGCCGTACCCCGTCCCGCGGGCATTGGGCACCGACGAGCTGTCCTCGGTGATCGAAGAGTTCGTACAGGGCTCGAAGAACGCGATCGCTGCCGGATTCGACGGCGTCGAGCTGCACGCGGCCAACGGCTATCTGCTGCACGAGTTCTTGTCACCGGCTTCCAACCGACGCGAGGACTCCTACGGTGGATCGCCGGAGAACCGCGCGCGTTTCGTTGCAGAGGTGGTCGAGGCCGTCGCCGACGCCATCGGCGCGGGTCGAGTGGGTATCCGCATCTCGCCCGAGCACAACATTCAGGATGCATTGGAGACGGACGGCGACGACGTACGCGCAACCTATGGCAGTCTTCTCGATCGTATCTCGCCACTCGGCCTGTCGTATCTCAGTGTGCTACACAAGAACCCGGCGGGCGAACTGGTGCAAGACCTGCGCCGGGCCTTCAGTGGCCCTGTCCTGGTCAACAGCGGCTTCGGCGAGATCACCACGCGGGAGGAGGCGCTGTCGATCATGGCTGGCGGCGTCGGCGACGCAGTGGTCGTGGGCCGCCCGGCCATCGCCAACCCCGATCTCGTCTACCGTTGGAGCAGGGATCTACCGCTGAACGCTGTGGACCCGAGCACCTTCTACTCGGCTGGAGCCGAGGGCTACACCGACTACCCGGCGCTGCAGTCGTAGAAGAATCCGAGGACAGAGACGGCCCGCCCCTGACACAGGCGCGGGCCGTCTCTGTAGGCATCACGATGAACGTCAGCCGATGATCTTGTGCTCCACCGTGCCGATGTTGTCCAGAGTCAGGGTGAGGGTGTCGCCGATGCTCAGCCAGTTGCCCGTCTCCATGCCGCTACCGCCGGGAAGCGTTCCGGTACCGAACAATTCGCCGGGAAGAAGCTGCTCGTCCCGAGAAGCGTGCGCAAGCATCTCGCCGAGGCTCCACTGCATGCCGGCGCTGTTGACGCGGCTCACTACCTCGCCATTGAGGGCCACCGTGCCGGTGAGATCGTTGATGCGCGGAAGGACCTCGTCAGCTGTGACGGCGGTCGAGGACATCGATGACCCGAAATGCTTCGACTTCTGCGGTCCGAATCCCGAGCCCATCTCACGTCGTTGTACGTCGCGTGCGCTGAAGTCGTTCAACAGGACGAAGGAGCCGATCGCGGCTGTCGCCTCGGCTGGCGACGCGTTGCGAAGCGGCGCCGACAGGACGAACCCGATCTCCAGTTCGTAATCCAGTGCGCGCGAATACGACGGCATCTTCACCGGGGTGCCACTAGGCACGAACGTGAGGTGATTCGACATGTAGTAGATGGGCTGTTCGTAGAAGAGCTTGGCGGGCTTGAACTTCGGAAAGGGCCTGCCAGTGAGCTTCTCAACGACCGCGGTAGCCCTGAACTGCCCCGGATGGAACCGGCGTACGAGACCGCGGCTCGCGGCGATGTTGTGCTGCTCGTACAGCAGAAAGTCTCGGAACGATACCGGATGGAACGGCAGTGTCAGATCCGAGGACTGTCGATGACGCCGATCGACCGACCGGACCCACTGCTCGTCGAACGGACTGCCACCCAATGCGCTGTTGTCGCCCAGCGTATCCCAGCTACCGTCGCCGTTTTGGTACTCGGCGACAGCCCCGTCGCCGGTGTGTACCCTGCGAAGCTTCATGAACCCCCCGTTTCGAACCGAATTTCCCCCGAAATGCCGATTATGGCGTTCGGGCAGATGCTACATGCCGACTCGGCTCATCCGGTAGGGATCACTCGACGTAGGAATGCCAACTGGTCCGATACGACGCGTTCGAAAGCCTCGCCGACATAGATTTCGAAGTGACCGAATCGGTACACCACGATCTCGCCCTGCGGCGCCGTGGCCGCATGACGCAGTGTTTGCTTGGTCGGCGCAACGGTGTCCGGATTGCACACGCAGAACAGCACCGGAGCGGCGATTCGGCGTGCCGCTCGTCCCGGGAAGTAGCGGAGAATGTCGAACGCGAATCGTGCCGCAACTTCACTTGGAAGCGATGATCCCGGTGGCTGCAGACTCCGATACCCGGCGAGTGCGTCGCGGCTCGCCATCAATGCGGTGCCGCGGTACTCGGCGACGAGCGGTACCGTCACCGGCGCTGCGCCTCGGATGGCGGCGAGGACGTCACGGATCGCCCGCGGTGTGACGCCGATGGTTGTCCTCAGCGGCATCGCCATTGCGGAGGCGAGACCGTCGGTGAAGGGGCCTTGAGACACGACCGCCGCGATATTCCCGTCTGCGGCGGCGGCTTTGAGAACATGACCCCCGCTGAGGGACGAACCCCACAGAACGATCCGGGAGGTGTCCACTCCGTCGAGGGTGCGCGCGAATGCGATCGCTGCGGCCCAGTCGGCGAGTTGCATGCCGATGTGGACCAGTTGCCGCGGCTCGCCGCCACTGGCTCCGAAATTGCGGTAGTCGAACACCAGGCACGCGTAGCCGGCCTCGACGAAGCGCTCGGCATAGGCATCGAGCCGCATTTCGCGGACACCACCGAGACCGTGCGCCATCACGATGACCGGCGCCCTGCTGCCGTCGTTCGGCTCATAGAGCCACGCAGCACACGTGGTCTCACCAGACTTGAATTCGACATCTCGTCGCGTACTCACAGCATCCCCCCGGATATCGGCTACCACCACTGCCGGATCGCCAGCCTGCCTCGAGCGCCGGTCCAGGGCAAGTGCGTCGTGATCGGGGTCTACCGGCCCGGCCCTGGAATCCGCGAAATGTATACAACCATCTCCCACTATCGGGCTATAGTGCTCACGTTGCACAAGAATGTATACAACAGGGAGTGGCATGGCAGAGGAAGGCGCAGGGTCGATCGGGCCCCTGCACGGCCTACGCGTGATCGAAATGGGCCAACTGGTGGCGGGCCCGTTCTGTGGTCAGATCCTTGGCGACCTGGGCGCCGAGGTCATCAAGATCGAGCAGCCGGGCAAGGGTGACCCGATCCGCGAGTGGGGTCGCGCACTTCCGCGGGGGGAATCTCTGTGGTGGTCGGTCATCGGTCGAAACAAGAAGTCGGTAACGGTCGACCTGCGTACTCAGCGGGGGCAAACCGTTGCCGCACGCCTCATCTCACGCGCCGATATCCTGGTCGAGAACTTCCGCCCCGGAACACTGGAACGGTGGGGGCTCGGCTACGAGAAGTTGTCCGCGAACAACCCCGGACTCGTCTTGACTCGGGTGTCCGGGTTCGGACAGACAGGCCCCTACTCTTCCAGGCCCGGCTATGGATCGATCGGAGAGGCGATGGGCGGATTGCGCTACATCGTCGGTGACCCGTCGACGCCGCCCTCACGTGTGGGAATTTCGATCGGGGACACGTTGGCCGCTGTCTTCGCTGCGATCGGAACTCTTGGTGCGGTGTACGAGCGCACCCGTAGCGGACGTGGGCAGGTGGTCGACTCGGCAATCTACGAGGCGGTCCTCGGCATCATGGAATCCATCGTGCCGGAGTGGGTGCTGTCCGGGTATCAGCGTGAACGCAGCGGTGCGATCCTGCCGAATGTGGCTCCGAGCAATGTGTATCCGACTGCGGACGGCGGGTGGATGCTCATCGCTGCGAATCAAGATACGGTTTTCGCGCGGTTGGCGGCTGCCATGGGCAAGCCGGAACTGGCATCGGATCCGCGATTTTCCACGCACGGCTCTCGCGGCGAACGTCAGCAGGAACTGGATGCGCTGGTGACGGAATTTACTCTGACACAACACAGTCGAGAGCTCGAGCGCCTTCTGCTCGCGCACGCGGTGCCGGTCGGCAAGATCTACCGTCCCGCGGACATGGTGACCGACGAGCAATTCATCGCCCGCAAGAGCATCGTCAGCACCGATCACCCGACACTGGGAAGCGTGCCGATGCAGAACGCGTTCCCCAGGCTGAGTCGTACCGACGGTGGCGTGCGGTGGCCTGGACCCCAGCTCGGAGAACACACCCTCGAAATATTGGAATCCGTGGGCGGATACAGTCGAGCCGATATCGACGCCCTGCGTGCAGGCGGAGTCCTGTGATGTTCTCGGATGCATTGCCCGCCTCGGCCACACTCGTGGAAGTCGGTCTGCGCGACGGACTGCAATCGGTGGACACGGTCGTGCGCACCGACGAGAAGTTGGAAATCCTCCAGGGTGTTCTCGATGCGGGTTTCACCACGGTGGAGATCACGTCCTTCGCCCATCCTCGGGTCCTTCCGCAGTTCGCCGATGCCGAGCGCGTCATCGCCGAAGCGCCGCGTGTGAGGGGAGTTCACTACAAGGCGCTGGTGCCCAATCTTCGGGGCGCGCAACGCGCGTGTGCCACCGATATCGACGAGATCGTCGTCGTGGTGCCGGTCGACGAAACCATGGCACGCAAGAACCAGAACGCCACCCCCGAGCAGTTGCTGTCCGAGTTCGAGCGGATCGTGGTCGAAGCGCGTCGATGCGACAAGAAAGTCAGCGTCGCCGTAGCAACGGCGTTCTTCGCGCCATGCCGGGGCCCGGTCGGCGCGGACGAGTTGGACGCGGTCGTTGCGCGCGTGGTGGACGCAGGTGCTCACTCGCTGTATCTCGCTGGTACGACCGGAATGGAAACACCAGTCGACTTCATGGACGGAGTGAGCCGCGTCAAGAGGAACTATCCAGATATCGGGGTGGGTGTTCACCTGCACAATCGCAACGGCCTCGGCTCGGTCAACGCACTCGCAAGTCTGTCCGCCGGCGCGGACTGGCTGGAGGCGTCGTTCGGCGGCCTCGGCGGGGACATGTGGTTTCCGGGTGAGAGGTCCGTTCTCGGCAATGCGCCGATGGAGGATCTCGTGGTGTTGTTCGATGCCCTCGGCATCGAAACCGGCATCGACCTCGATACCTACCTGGCAGTCGGTCGCACGGTGGAACGCTTCACCGGGATCGCGTCCCACTCGTTCGCTTCCCGCGGTGGGACCCGCAAGGACCTCGCTGATGCACAATGGCCCACATGAGAGTTCGGTCGGTCCTTTCCCAGCGGTCGCAGTGTCCACACTGAGCGACGCGATCTTCGGCCTCATCGTCTCGGGCGAGTACGTCAGCGGTGAGAAGCTCAACGAGGTGGAACTTGCCGATCGTATGGGTGTGAGTCGCACACCGATACGCGAGGCGCTCAAGACTCTGGCGAACACCGGTGTCGTAGTCATCGAGAAGAACAAGGGCGCGCGGGTGAGTGAGTTTTCACCCGAATCGGTGATGGCCACCTACTCGACTCGCTCGCTGCTCGAACCCTGCGCCGCGCGGTTGGCCACCGAACATCTCACCGACGAGGACCTCGCGGCTCTTCGCGAATCGGCGGAAGCAATGTTCGAGATGGTCACCGGAGAAGGCGATCTGGCTTCGATTGCGGCGTCGAACAACGAGTTTCACGCGAGCATCCTGTCGAAGTGCCCCAACGCCCGCATGGCCGAGATCTCGCTGGGCATGCTCAAACCCCTTGTGGCTTCACAGACATTCCGAGGGTACTCGTCGGTCGAGTTGGAGCGGAGCGCCCGGCACCATCTCGAGATCGTCGACGCCCTGGAACACCGAGACGGTGAATGGGTCGAGGCCATCATGCGGGCCCATATTCGGGCCGGCTACCACAGTGCTCTGAAGATGCAGACCGGACCGATATGATCTGTGTGCGCAGTGCAGAGACCGTCTCGGTCAGTTCTCACGACCCGGAGGATGCACCTGCGGTCAGTAGATCGAACGTTGCGCGGACCTCGTCGAGAGTCGGGGTGGGGAGGCTACCGCGAGAGTGGACGAAGCCAATTCCGGCATAGACCAGGGCTCCCGCGCGCAGCCGTGCCTGTTCCTCGTCGAAGCCCACTTCCCTCATGGCATCCTGAACCACTTCGAAAATCCTTCGATCCAGCGCGGCCACCGAATCCGCGACCTTCTGGTCGGTTCGGGCCCAATCCCGTACGGCTATTTCGACTCTGCGCGTGTCCTCGTCGATCAGCGTTTGCGCCATTCGTTCGAAGCGTTCTGCTACCGGGATGGTGTCCATGGCATTGAGCCCGCGGACGGTGTCGTTCTGCTTGTCACACCAGCGGTCTGCGATCGTCGTCATCAGGGCGTCGATGTCGTCGAAATGCCAGTAGAAACTACCCTTGGTGACGCCGAGTTGTTCGCACAGTTTGGTGATCTTCACCCCGGACGCGCCCTCACGTACGAGAAGGTCGAACGCGGCACCGATCCAATCGTCGAGTGACAATCTCGTCGTTTTTCTGGACGTCGACTTCTTGGGCGTGGTCGCCCCGGCGGTCTTCGTGCGTGCAGCCATAACAGGGAGTCTATGCGCGGCTCGAGCCCGACTCATGGCAGTGCGCCTATTGCGATTGATAGAACAGCAGGGTCGTGCACGAGGCCGAAGTGATGGGTGGTGTTTCCGGCGTCCACATCCTGAACGATCACCGTCTCCGCTGCGCTGACCTCGGCGGACCGGGGAGGAACCACGAGCCCATCGGTGTCGGAGACGATGTCGGTGTATCGAACGCCCTCGGTGCGCAGGCCATCCGCCTCGAGCGCAGTCAGAAAGTCGGACCCGGCAATCAACTGTCGGCAACCACCGCAGACGGGATCGATCACGGGCTTCTCGAGCGCGAGCACCGCGTCGTACGTCCCGAGTTCTCGGCTGATGGTCTCGATCTCGTTCAACCCGCCGATGTTCGTGCCACGCCACATCGGACCGATCGTGACGAGTGACCGCACCGGAGTGTCGACAGCGCGCTGCAAGTAGTACTGCACCGCGAGCGCGCCTGCTCCGTGCGCGATCACGTCGATATCTCGGCCCCGATAGTCGGCCAGATGAGCGCCGATCTCGTGTGCGCTCTGCTCGAGCGGTGCGAGGCCGGCGACGTTGTCCCACGCGAGGGTTGCCGGCGTGTCGCCGTAAGCGATTGCTTCGACGCAACGATCCGATTCCTGCAGTTGCGCTCGTAGGTCGCGCCACTGCTCGGTGCTGCCGGCCATGTCGTGCACGAGCACGACGGTGCCGCGGCAGTCCTGTGTGCTCGGCAACGCAGCGACCGGTTGAACGGCGGTGAATTGCAGCAGCGACGCTGCGGCCAGAGCTAGATAAATCCTCATAGTTTCCCCGTTCGCTTCCGTGGACGTTCTCCGTACCATACAGTGCGGTATTGACCGATGGTGATCACAGCGGAGGGACGATCCATGCGACGAAAGACCGATCAGCAAGCGCTGATCCGCAGGAGAACGCTCCTACAGGGGCTCGGAGTCGGCGGACTGGCGGCAACCGTCGGTGTCCTGTCGCCGGCCAGTTCGTTCGGCGGCCCGGGATCGGTCGCGGATATCGACAGCCCGCTGCTGTTCCATTCGCCGAAGCTCACTCCGTTCGTGGACCAGCTACCGCGGTTGCCCATCCTCACCGGCACGGACATCACACTGACGGCGAATTCGACGACGCATTCCTTCCATCGCGATCTGCCGCCGTCCAAGGCGTTGGCCTACTCAGGGGCCGACTATCTCGGGCCGACGATCGAGGCGAGAAGCGGAATCGAGACGACCTTCGCGCTCACCAACGAGATGGGGGCGCATCCCCTCGGCAAAGACATGGACATGACCCTGCACGGGATGCAGGAAGACTATCGTCGGCATCCACCTACCGTCATGCATCTACACGGCGGTGTCACTCCCGCCGACAGCGACGGCCATCCCGAGCAGATGATCAGTCCCGGACAAACTGTCACGCATCGGTTCCCGCAGCGCCAAGAGGCCGCCCACATGTGGTATCACGACCATGCAATGGGCTTCACCCGACTCAACGTCTATGCCGGACTGGCCGGGATGTACTTTCTCCGTGACGAATTCGACACGGGCAGAATCGACAACCCGCTCGGGCTGCCCGCCGGAAACTTCGAACTGCCGCTGGTGCTACAAGAGAAGATATTCGAGTCCACTGGACAACAGAGCGTACGTTCGACGGCCATCGTCCCGGAAGGCTCGTGGGAAGGCGGAGCAGTCGGCGACGTCGGCGTCGTCAACGGCAAGATATGGCCGCAGATGTCGGTCTCACGCGGGCTCTATCGCTTCAGAGTCATCAATGCCGGTTCTTACAGCGTGTGGAACCTGCATTTCTCGAACGGCATGCAGTTCTTCGTCATCGGGAATGACGGTGGATTGCTCGACGCGCCGGTGGCTGCCACACATATACGACTCGCGCCTGCCGAAAGATACGACATACTGGTCGATTTCGCGACGCTGGCGGAGGGGGAGAGCGTAGAACTTCGCAACGACGAGGCTCCGCCGTTCCAAGCTGCCGTCATCGGCGCTGTCACGATGCCGTTGTTCTGCCGCTTCGTGGCCGACGGCTCGACTCCATCCGGCGCGCGTGTTCCGAGGACGCTGCGCGGGCCTGCCGGCCCACTTCCGCTTCCCCCGATCGCGACGCCGACGGTATTCCGCGACGTCACCGTCAGTCAGCCATACATCCTGCGGAATCCGCCATCCATCATGACGCTCAACAATCTGAAGTTCTCCTCCGACGATATCGAGAAGCCTCGGCAGGGCACTGTCGAGCAGTGGAACATCATCAACATCACCCCCGATCCGCATCCGATTCACATACACCTCGTGCACTTTCGAATTCTCGGAAGACAGGCGCTTCGGACCGTCGACTATCAGCTCGCACACCCCCAGCCGCCGGTCGGAACGCGCTGGACGCCCAGCGCCGAGGGGTTCGTCACCGGCCCCCTGGTGCCACCGGAGCCGTGGGAATCCGGTTGGAAGGACACCGTTCGTATCGACGGAGGTACCGTCACTCGCATCGTTGTCAGGTTCCCTACGGCCGAGGAACTGGGATTCGATCCGGACGAACCGTTCTCTGCCATGGCGCACATCACCGGTGATGCCCGAACCGGTCAGCCCGGCGCCGCTGCGCATGGCGGGGGAGCGGGGCACGGCGGGGAAGCGGGAGCGCACGCGCACAAGGATTTACAGGGCTATGTCTGGCACTGTCATCTGCTCGATCATGAGGACCACGACATGATGCTGAAGTACCGGGTGGTGCAGTGAACACCACTCTGGATCGAGCGACGAGATCGGTGGGTGAATTCTACGCTCTTGCAATGGATTCGGCATCTGCGCTTCGTCGGCCTTTTCAGTGGCGAGAGTTTCTCGAGCAATGCTGGTTCATCGCGCGTGTGTCGTTGCTGCCGACCGTGCTGATGTCCGTACCGTTCACCGTTCTCGTGGTCTTCACGTTGAACTCGTTGCTGGGAGAGATCGGTGCAAGTGATCTATCGGGTGCGGGAGCAGGTTTGGGCGCCGTCACGCAGATCGGGCCGCTGGTGACTGTCCTCGTCGTAGCAGGTGCCGGTGCCACTGCAATCACAGCTGACCTGGGCTCACGAACAATTCGCGAGGAGGTCGACGCGATGCGAGTGCTCGGTATCGACCCAGTTCAGCGCTTGGTGCTTCCGCGTGTACTGGCTTCGACTGTGGTGGCGGCGCTACTCAACGGAGCCGTCTGCGCCATCGGGCTCATCGGTGGATTCTTCTTCTCCGTCTATTTGCAGAACGTTACCGCCGGTGCGTACGCGTCGGGTATCACCCTCCTGGTCGGATTGCCCGAGTTGCTCCTCTCCGAGGTCAAAGCAGCCCTGTTCGGAATGATCGCGGGACTGATCGCGTGCTATCGAGGACTTGCCGTCGTCGGCGGACCGAGGAGTGTGGGCGAGGCGGTGAACGAAACCGTGGTCTTCTCGTTCGTGGCACTGTTTCTGGTCAACATGCTTCTCACCTCCGTCGGTGTGGCATTGAGTGGCAACTGACATGCTTGACTCCACCCGCGCTCGGGTTCGTCGCCGCACCGCCGCGCTGCTTGGCACCGTCGACTCCGTCGGTGAACTGTCGATATTCGTCGTTCGCGCGCTAGGCTCCACCGTTCGTGCCGCCCGGCTCTATCGCAAGGAGACGCTGCGCCTGATAGCCGAGATCGGGATGGGCACTGGAGCTTTGGCGCTCATCGGCGGTAGCGTCGTCATTCTCGGTTTTCTCACTCTCTTCGCCGGTGCAACGGTCGCAGTTCAGGGCTTCGACTCGCTCGGCAATATCGGAGTCGAAGCGCTCACCGGGTTTCTCGCCTCCTACGTCAATATTCGGGTGGTATCACCGGTGACTGCAGGCGTGGGACTGGCGGCAACGATCGGCGCAGGCACCACTGCACAGTTGGGTGCCATGCGGATCAGCGAGGAGATCGATGCGCTCGAAGTGATGGCCATCAGGTCCATTCCCTATCTGGTTGGTACCCGCATTCTGGCCGGAATCATCGTCGTCATCCCGCTCTATGCACTTGCCGTCGCCACCTCGTTCCTTGCGAGTCGGATAGCGACGGTGACGATTCTGGGACAGTCCCCGGGAGTGTACGACCACTACTTCTCGACGTTCCTCATCCCCTCGGATGTCTTGTGGTCGTTCTTGCAGGCCATTCTGATGGCGATCGTGGTGATGTCGATTCACACGTACTACGGATACTTCGCCACCGGGGGACCGTCCGGGGTGGGCATCGCCACTGGTCGGGCGGTTCGGCTGTCCTTGATCAGCGTGGTGTCGGTAACGCTGCTGATATCGCTTGCGCTGTACGGCAGCGCCCGACAACTTCATCTGGCGGGGTGAGCCGAGCATGAAGAAACTCGCGGCACTTGCGCTGCTACTGGTTCTCGCTGCATCGGTTTTCGGTGCGTATTCGAGTTTCCGCGGCTTGGGCGCCGGCTTCGTGGCAGTCGGAATCGCGACGGACCGCGCCGGGTTGTCGATGAATCCAGGAGCGATGGTCAAGATGAACGGCGTCGAAGTCGGGCGTGTGGCTACTGTCTCTTCCACGGAATCGGGTGCCGTCCTCGAACTCCGGCTGACGCCCGACGCAGCCGCGTCCGTGCCATCGGATGTGCGAGCCGACATCGTGAGCACCACAGTGTTCGGCGCAAAGTTCGTCACACTCTCAGCGCCCGTGGGCCCGGTACTGGAACCGATTCGGGACGGTGCAGTCATCACCGCGGACAACGTGACAGTAGAGACGAACACGGTGTTCGAGTCGCTCACCTCGGTACTCGGGGCGGTCGAACCACACAAGCTCGAGTCGACGCTTGGATCGCTGTCGACGGCGCTTCGAGGTCGCGGCGAGGTCATCGGAGGGTCGATCGACGATTCGGCCGAAGTCTTGGCAGCGCTGGCGCCGCGCGTGAGCGCCATGCAAGACGACATCACTGCGACAGCCGACACAGCGGAAATCTACGCGCAGGCTGCTCCAGACCTGTTGAGCACACTCGAGAATCTCACCACCACCGCAGACACCATTTCGTCCACGAGCGAGGTGTTGGATCGGCTGCTGGCCGGGTTGACCGTGCTCGGCGGCGAGGCAGACGCTGTTCTCGCGGAGAACGAGCACGGGATAGAGACCGTTCTCGACCTCCTACGACCGACGACCTCGCTACTGGCCGAGTACTCACCCGGACTGACCTGCTTCATCCAGGGCGTCGACGTCGCACGTGGACTCGCCGAACCGGTCTCCGGCGGAAACGGACGATCCATGTTGTTGAACTCCACATTCCTGCTGGGAACCGCTCCCTACACCTACGAGGAGAACCTCCCGGTGGTCGCTGCCACGGGCGGACCCCGGTGCGGTGCACTGCCGCAACTGAACCTCGGCGACGTACCGGCACCCTACGTCGTCGCCGAGACAGGCGGGAACGACTTCGACGGCGGTACGACGGCACCGTCCATCGCACCGGACTCCATCCTCGAATTTCTGGTGGGGGGTGGGCCGCGGTGAACCGAATGTCTTTGCCGCAGCTTGCCTTCAGGCTGACGGTATTCACCTCGTCGATGCTGCTGGTGCTCGCCGGATTGACAGTCGTTCTAGGACAGTTCAGATTCGAGGACTACACGAACTACGAAGCGAGGTTCGTGAACGTATCCGGCTTGACGACAGGCGAGATGGTCAGGGTTGCCGGCGTCGAGGTGGGCAAGGTGACCGACGTTCGTATTCAGCCCGATTCGACAGTTCTGGTCGATATCGACGTCGACGCCGACTACACCGTCACAACCTCGACATCGGCTACGATTCGCTACCTCAACCTCGTCGGTGACCGCTATCTGGAGTTGAGCAGTGACGCCGTAGGGACGCAGATCCAAGCAGGCGGAATGATCGATGTCGACCGCACCTCTCCCGCCCTCGATCTGGATCTGTTGGTGGGCAGCTTCAAGCCATTGTTCCGGGCACTCGACCCGGAACAGGTCAACAATCTGTCTGCAGACCTGATTGCGATGTTGCAGGGGCAGGGCGGCACCGTCGAGTCGATATTGATCAGAACTGCGTCGTTGACCTCGACTATCGCGGACCGGGATCTCTTGGTGGGATCAGTGGTGGAGAACTTGAACACGGTCCTGGAATCCGTATCCGGGCAACGCGAGCAGTTCGGTGTGGCTCTCGATCGTGCACAGGGGCTGGCAAGTGGACTCGCTCGCGACAGCTCGGAGTGGGGCACGGCGCTCGAGCGAATCGACACCTCTGCCGCCACGATCACCGAACTATTGGCGGAGACTCGGGATCCTCTTTCCGGGACGATCGCCGAATTGGGACGAACTGCAGCGCAATTGGACGAGGGCAAGGACACCATCGACAGCGTCGCGTCACGGCTTCCCGATGCCTATGCCGCGCTCGCGCGTCTCGGATCCTACGGCGGCTTCTTCAACTACTACCTGTGTGGCTTGAACATCAAGCTCACAGGCCTCGATGGTGAACCGTTCTCGACGCCGTTCTTCGGCCAGACCACGGGAAGGTGCGCAGCGCGATGAGAAGTGGATACAGGGAACGGGATCACCGACGGATCGCCGTGATCGGTACTGCCGTGATCCTTAGCGTCGTACTTGCTTCGATGGGGATCCGTTCCCTACCGATTGTTGCTGGTGGCGCCTCGTACAACGCCCTGTTCGTCGACGCGGGCGGTTTGAAGACGGGCGATCGAGTGGTCGTTTCCGGTGTCGCACTCGGCTCGGTGTCCACAATCGCCATCTCGGGCGCGGCAGTGAAAGTGAACTTCACCATCGAATCGCCGATGCGACTCGGTCTGGAAACGACCGCGCAGATTGCAACTGCCACAGTGTTGGGAGCAAAGGAACTGCGGGTGGTCCCTCGGGGTGACGGGTCGATGGCGGGCGGTGACACGATCGGGATCGATCGAACGCTCGCTCCCTACGATCTGACCGATGCGCTCGGCGATTTCGCCACCACGAGCGATGACATCGATACCGACCAGCTCGCCGACTCCATGCGTGTTCTGTCGGAGACCTTGTCCGATACCCCCGACGACCTGGGTGCGACGCTGGACGGCGTCGCACGTCTGTCTGAAACGGTTGCCTCCCGTGATCGCTCGTTACGCGAACTTCTGGACAATTCCAACACCGTGACCGCAGTTCTCGCCGAGCGAAGCGAACAAGTGAATGCGCTGGTTCTCGACTCCAATTCGATTCTCTTGGAACTCCTCTCGCGTCAACAGACGCTGGATCAGCTCTTTCGAAATATCGACGCGCTCGCGGTGGAGCTGACCGGCCTCGTGGACGACAACCAGGCCGAGATAGGACCCACGTTGGACCACTTGAATTCCGTACTTGCAGTGTTGATCGAGAACAGGGACGACATTGCGCTTGCAATCGAACGCCTCGGTCCCTATGTGACCCAACTCGGTGAGGCCGTAGCCAGCGGACCGTTCTTCAGTTCGTACATTCAGAACTTGATCCCGGGCCAGATAATCGAACCATTCGTCAGCGGCGCGCTCGAGGCAACTCGATGACCGGCGCGGCAACGAGGAACTCGACGAGAAGGCTCTGGAACGGTTGGGGACTGACGCTCGCCGCAGTGGGTGTGCTTGCGGTGGCGTCCTACATCGTGGTCCCGATGGCAACCACTACTACCGTGCAGGCCGATTTCGTCAACACCACAGGCTTGTACGAGGGAGACGACGTTCGCGTCATGGGTGTGCGGGTGGGGTCTGTGGAATCCATCGAACCTGCGGGAGATCACAGCGTAGTGACGTTGTCCGTGGACAAAGGACAACCGGTGCCGGCTGATGCGAACGCATTGATCGTCTCCCCGTCGCTCGTCTCTGCCCGGTTCGTTCAGCTAGCTCCGGCGTACACGGGCGGGGAGAAACTGGCACAGGGAGCGAGTATTCCGATGGCACGAACCGCCGTGCCGGTGGAGTGGGACGAAATAAAGGACCAACTGTCCCAGCTGGCGAAAGCAGTCGGTCCGACGCCGAGCAGTCCGCAGGGGCCGCTGGAGGCATTGGTCGACGTCGGTGCGGCGAACCTCGATGGCGAGGGCGCCTCGCTGCACGAGACGATCACGAATCTGTCCGAGGCGATGGACACCATCGCAGACGGTGAGGGCGATCTGTTCGCGGTGATACGCAACCTGCAGATCTTCGTTACCGCACTGTCGCAGAGTGGGCAGCAGATCGTCACCTTCAACGACCGGATGGCCACCGTGACGGACATATTGAACGGCAACTCCGATGACATGGCGTCGGCGTTGGACAGTCTCGACTTCGCGCTCGGGCGAGTCGAGCAGTTCGTCCGGGACAATCGGGGGCGTTTGAACACGTCGCTGGATGGCCTGACAACAGTGTCGGCCACACTGGCGCAACAGCGCGATGGAATCGAACAGGTCCTGCACGTGGCTCCGACCGCGTTGGCCAACCTGCAGGGCATCTATCAACCCGCTCACAACTCGGTGGTCTCAGCCCTTGCGCTGAGCAACTTCGCGAATCCGATCAACTTCGTGTGTTCGGCGATCGCCGCAGCCGAGCAGGTCGATGCTCAGGAGGGTTCCCGGTTGTGTGTCGAGTACCTGGGCCCGTTGCTCGAATCGGTGAAGATGGACTATCCGCCGATAGCGACGAACCCGACGCGAGGAGTGGGTGCTCTGCCGGACCAGTTGGTCTACAGCCCGCCGAGTTTGGCAAACCTCATGATCCCCGGAGGATCCCGATGACGCGGTGTATCGCGAAGCGTCGGTGCTCGGGGGTGGCGATACGGCCACTGGTAATTCTCGTGCTCTGCCTCACGCTCACGAGCTGTGGGTGGCGCGGGCTCAACTCTCTACCGCTACCAGGTTCTGCCGGGCGAGGGGAGGGTTCGTACGAGATTCAGATCGAGATGCCGAACGTTACTACGATAGAACCTAATTCGCGCGTTCGTGTCGCCGACGCGACCGTAGGGAGCGTGTCGGACATCGCCTTGCGAAACGAGCATGCGTTGGTGACGGTCGTGCTGGAACCTGAGGTCGAGTTGCCGGCCAACGCGCATGCAAAGATCGGCCAAACATCGCTGCTGGGTTCGACCCATATCGAACTGGCGCCCCCTGTGCTGGAACCGGCGATCGGCACACTGGCGCCGGGGGACACGATCCCGCTCGCGCGGGCCGGCGCCTTCCCGACAACCGAGGAGACGCTGGCGTCGGTGTCGCTCGTACTGAGCGGAGGGGGCCTGGCGCAGATCGGTGACATCACGGACTCACTCGACGCCGCGTTGACCGGCAGGGAGGATGCGGTCCGAACAATCCTGGCTCAACTGGACGAGATTCTGACCGGCCTCGACGATCAGAAGTCCGAGATCGTTCGAGCGATGGCAGGGCTGGACTCCTTGGCTTCCGAAGTGGAACAGCAGAACACGGTGTTGAGCGAGGCCATCGACAGCCTCGCTCCGGCCCTCGTCGTGTTGGACGACAGACGTGCCGATCTCACCGACGCCCTTGTCTCGCTCGGGACGTTGGGTGAGACCGCGAACCGGATAGTGGCGGCAAGCGGCGAGGATCTCGAAGCGAACCTGCGTGATCTCGAACCGGTTCTGGCCTCTCTCGCCAATTCCGGATCTTCGCTGACGGAGTATTCCCGCTACTTGTTCACCTTTCCGTTTCCCATCGACACCTATCAGAACGCGGTGCGTGGTGACTACGCGAACGGCGATGTCACTCTCGATCTTCGGCTGGAGACGCTCGACAATGCCCTGCTGCTCGGTACGCCACTGCAGGGCGCACTGTCGGGTCCGGAGGCGATCATCGGGTCGATGCAGCCCATATCGTTGCCCACGATTCCGTCTCTGCCGGACCTGCTCCTTCCATTCCAGGGAGCGCCGTGAAGCTCACTCGTACGATCCGAATTCAGCTCTGGATATTTTGCTGCGTGGCAGTTCTCGCGACAACGTTCACCGCTGTGCAGTACGCGCAGATACCGCAGAGCATGGGGATCGGCCGCTACACAATTGATGTCGAATTGGCGGACGGTGCAGGGTTGTACCCCAATGCCAACGTCACCTATCGCGGCAGGACCGTCGGACGTGTCGTTTCGCTTGCCAAGACCGATTCCGGCGCCCGAGCGACACTGTCGCTCGAATCCTCGCCGAGGATCTCGTTGGACACCGAGGTCGAGGTGCGAAGTGTGTCGGCAATCGGCGAGCAGTACGTGAACCTGTTGCCGTCGACCACTGTGGGTCCGTACTTGGAGGACGGAGCTATCGTTCCGGTGGAGAGGACATCCCTGACCGACGAGGTGGGTCCGACACTGGATCAGCTCGAACAGACGCTGGCCTCGATCGATCCCGACCGGTTACGCACCGTATTGGACGAGAGTTTCGACGCCCTGGACGGTGCCGGTGGCGAGATGCGCGCGCTCATCGACTCCACCTCGACGATCACTGAATCGGCGGCGCACGCGCGCGTCCCGATGTCGACCCTGGTCGACGAGCTGGGCCCGCTGTTGCAGACGCAGGTAGCCAGCGCGGGTGCGATTGCCCAGTGGTCTCGCTCGATGGCAGAGTTCTCCGCGCAGCTGCATGCCAGCGATCCGCAGATTCGTTCCGTCATGGAGCGAGGAGTGCCCTTCAGTCTCGAGGCCACCGAGCTGTTTCGGGATCTACGTCCGACGCTGCCGATGCTGCTTGCGCACCTCACCAGCGTTGAACAGGCGCTCGCGGTGTACAACCCGTCGATCGAGCAGATCCTCGTGCTGTATCCGCCGTTGATCGCAGCCACGCAGTCGGCGGGTTTACCGAATTCCGACAACCCGGCTCAGAACACGTTCTTCGCCAACCAACTGAACGATCCGCCACCGTGCACGACGGGCTTTCTCCCTGCTGATCAACGACGTTCACCCACCGAACTGGATGTTCCACCTACTCCGCCCGACCTGTACTGCAAGGTGGCGCCCGAGAATCCCGCTGCGATCCGAGGTGCACGGAATCTCCCGTGTGTCGAGTATCCGGGCAAGCGTGCACCTACGGTGCAGCTTTGCCGAGACCCGGCCGGCTATTCGCCTGATTTGCAGAACCTGCTGCTTCCACCCGGATGAGGGGCTGGTTGTTCCAGAAACAGGGTTTCCATACCCTACTGTATGGTACGTTCAATTCGAGATCCGAACTACTCATCCGTGAAGGGATGCAGACGTGACGGCAACGACGGTCGAAGAACACTTCCAACGAATTCCGTACCTACCGCCGAGCGACGGCAGGGCCGAGATGCACTCGGGTCTGTCCCGGCACTATCCGATCCTGCACGGCAATCTTGTTGCGCCGGTGGGATACAGCCGCGACATCGGCGTAGTGATGGCGCACCCCGCGTCGAACTTCCTCTCGCACTTCCTGCTCGACGGCTTCGCTGAAGCGGGCATTCCGATCATGGGAATGAACACCCGATACTCCGCCAACGAAGCAGCCTTGATCATGGAGCGGGCCGCGGAGGATCTGGGAGCGGGAGTTCGATGGATGAAGGAGGAGTTGGGCTTCTCCAAAGTAGTGCTGCTCGGATTCAGTGGCGGTGGTTCGCTGTCGGCGTTCTACCAGTCCGAGGCTGAGTGTCCATCGATAACTCGGACACCTGCCGGTGATCCGGTCGAACTCGGTAGGACTCCGCAGGTACCTGCGGATGGACTGATGTTGGTGGGGGCCCACGCCGGTCGTGCCCACGTCCTGCGGCACTGGATCGACCCCAGTGTCGTGGACGAACTGAACCCGAGCCTGACCGATCCGGGGCTGGATTTGTATGCTCCCGATCGCGTCTTTCCGATGGAGAGGGATCGGCTCGCGCACTATCGGGCTGCGCAGACTGCGCGCATCGAGCGCATCGACGCCTGGGCGTTGGAGCAGCTCGAGCACATGCAGCGCACTGGAGACGCCGATCGAGCGTTCGTTGTCCACCGAACCGTCGCCGACCCGAGGTTTCTCGACCTGTCCCTTGATCCGAGTGATCGCGTGCCGGGCAGCATGTACGGAGATCCGCGAAACGCCAACACCGCTGCAGGAGGTCTGGCCAGGTTCTGCACCGTGCGGAGTTGGCTGAGCACCTGGAGCTCCAATCGCACTGCCGCCGATGCGATCCGCAACCTTCCGAACGTGCAGGTACCCGCCGTCGTCATGTGCCTGATGGGCGACCAGGCCGCATTCCCCAGCGAATCGCGCGCGATGCACGCAGCCTTGCCACCAGAGAGCGAACTCATCGAGATGCCGGAGCTCAACCACTACCTGGTGGACCAGCCGACTGGAGTGGACGCCGTTGTTACTCGGCTACGCCGATGGCTGGTGGAGCAGCACCTCATGGAACCACAGGAGACAGGAGCGCCAGTATGGTGACCGAAATGGCAGCGGCAGCCGAACTCGAATGCCCAACCTCGTTCAAGTACTGGGCGAAGCGAGACGAGCCCGGCGCCAGACGGTTTCGATCGATCGTCAAGAGACTGACAGGAACCGACGCTTTCCCAACCGACACGCAGGCTCGCGCGTTCACCGCCGACCTGTTTGCGGGAGACCCCGTCGCGGAGCGCTATATCGACGAGGTGTTCGACGGCCCCATCGGGAGCAAGCGTGGACGCGAGATGCTCGATCAGGCGCTTGTGCACGGCATCGACGCGGTGGAGGACGCCCCCGAGGCAATGAAGGCACTGTTCGCCGAGTTCGAGGATGTGCCGGATTGGGTGAAGCCCGAACTCGTCGAACAGGGCGCGGCAATCTGGCGGCGATGGGGAACGATGCTGTTCGCTATCGCGGGTACCACGACGCTCGGGATGTACACCGAGGCAGCAGTAGCAACCCCGCTCTCGCTGGCAGGCGGTTACGCCGGTGACAATGCTCTGCGCCGCTTCCTCGAGACCAGCAGATTCTGGATCGACGTATCGGAACAGGGCGCCCTGCTCGAACCTGGCTCCAAGGGGCGCGCAACCGCGATGCGAGTGCGTGTGATGCACGTTTCGGTGCGACGGCGGGTGGAGGGGCAACCGGAGTGGGACACCGAGAAGTGGGGTCTGCCCATCAGTCAGTCCTACATGTTGCTGACCCTCATCGGAGGAAGCGTAGCGCCGGCGCTGGCCCTGTGGACGCTCGGCTACCAGACCTCGAAAAAGGAAATCTACGCACTGATTCACTTTCAGCGCTACATGGGATACCTACTCGGTGTACGCGCCCGGTGGTACCCGGAGACAATTCCAGATGTCCTACGCACACTCGCGATGGTTCTCGTCTCTCGAGCGTTCGACGCCGGCGAGCACGGCGCCGAACTGATCGAGTCGTTTCCGGCAGGATTCGCTCCGCGAGACGGGCATCGGGGACTTCGTCGTCTGCGCGAGATGTACAACTATCGCATCTACTCCGCGTACACAACGCTGTTCATGCCGCCCAGCATCCGCAAGCAATACAACTTGCCGCGGGCCTTTCCGTGGATACTGATTCCCATCGTTCGCTTTCCCTTCATCACCGCTCTCGAACTCGTGCGACGCACTGTCCCCGGTATGAACAAAATCGTGGAAAAGATCAACATGCGTCACCGCGAGAACTGGTACCGGGCTCAAATGGACGGTCGCGAAGCGAAATTCGATGCCACCGGCGCACTTCGGCGCTGATTCACCACTAGGACGAGGTAACTCACATGGCCATGAAAATAGTCGAATCCTGGACCGGTCCCGGTCGAAATGATGCCGACATCCGTCGCACGGAGGTCAAGGACAACGCTGCACACCCGTCGTCCAACAAGTACGCGTTCGAGCATTGGTATTTCGACGCGCACCTCGACAATGGCTACATCGTCGTCGGATTCCTGCAGACGCGGGAACTCGTCCTTCGAAAGCCCGGCGTGGAACTGCATGTCTATTCACCCGACGGGACGCGGCGCGAGATCATCGTCCACTACTCGCCGGAGGAGGCGACCGCCTCGACAACCGAGTGCAACGTCAAAATCGGCAAGAACTATGCGTATGTCGATCACGGTACGGGGGACCTGCCTGTACACCGGGTCTACCTGGCGGAAGGTGATCTGGAGTTCGATCTGACGTTCACCAACGAGGTTCCGACGTGGAAGCCGGGTGGTGGGTACACCTCCTACGGTGATCAGGACTTCTTCGCCTGGGTCGTGGCGGCACCCAAAGCCTCGGTGACCGGGACGGTCCGGATCGGATCGGAAACCTTCGAGGCGAAGGGCCGCGGATACGCCGACCACAACTGGGGAATCGGCGACATGAAGCGACTCATCGACCGGTGGTATTGGGGACGCCTGTACGTAGACGACTTCACACTCGTGTACGCAAACGTGTTGACGCAGAAGAAGTACGGGCGACACGAATCCAGGCCTTTGATGCTCGCCCGAGGAGACGAAGTCGTGCTCAGTACCGGAGACACGACCTTGACAGAGGGCCCGGCAGTGTTCGACGAGGTCGGAAACAGAACGTACCCGTCATGGATTCGCTTGCAGGTCCCCGGAAGTGTGGATTTGAGACTGACGGTTCAGCGAGTCATTCATGCTCACGACTATCTGGCCGATGTTCCCCTTGCCGGTAGCGCGATCCTCAAGCCGGTGTTGAACAGGCTTCTCGGCAGGCCGGGGTACTTTCGGTTCAGTTCGACATTCGACTTGACCGTGACCCGGGAGGGGCGCGCGCATCACAGCACCGGAACGACGCTGCACGAGATGGTCGCGCTCAAATGACCGATACGAAGTACCTCCACGGGTTCGGAAACGAGCACCACAGCGAAGCGATTCCGGGATCGCTGGTGTGGGGACAGAATTCTCCACAGCGTGCCCCGTCGGGCTTGTACGCCGAGCAGATGTCGGCGACCGCATTCACCGAACCACGCGAGGTCAACAGACGTAGCTGGGTCTACCGGATTCGGCCGTCGGCGCAGCACCGCCCCTACCTCAGAATCGGCAACGGCAACATCGCGAGTGCGCCGACCTCTGATGGAGTGACGGACCCGAATCGGCTGCGGTGGGATCCGTTGCCCGAGCCACCCGGGGGAACCGACTTCGTCGACGGCCTCTACACGATGGCCGTCAACGGGAGTGTGCTCGAACGCAACGGCATTGCCATCCACCTGTACCACGCGAATGCATCGATGCGCGATCGCTACTTCTGGGACGCCGACGGTGAATTGGTCGTCGTGCCACAGTTGGGTGGACTTCAGCTGCACACCGAATTCGGAGTAGTAGGAATCGAACCGGGGGAGTTCGCCGTCATCGGACGCGGAATTCGCTTTCGAGTGGAGCTCGGTGGCCCCAACGCTCGCGGGTACGTCTGCGAGAACTACGGGACCCCGATGGAACTGCCCGAACTCGGTCCGATCGGTGCCAACGGGCTGGCCCACGCCCGCGACTTCCTCTATCCCACAGCTGCATACGAGGATGTCGAGCGAACCGTAGAGGTGGTGCAGAAGTTCGGTGGACACCTCTGGGCCACCGAATCGAAGCACTCACCCCTGGATGTGGTGGCCTGGCACGGCACCCACAACGTCTACAAGTACGACACCGCGCGATTCAACGTGATGGGCAGTCTCGGATGGGACCATCCGGATCCGTCGATCATGACGGTGTTGACGTCGAGATCGCCGATTCCCGGGCAGGCAAACGTCGATTTCGCTATCTTCCCGCCCCGGTGGAACGTAGCCGAGCACACGTTCCGTCCGCCCCATTTCCATCGCAACGTGATGTCGGAGTTCATGGGCCTGATCACAGGCGTGCACGACTCCAAGGCAGAGGGATTCGTTCCGGGTGGAGCCAGCCTGCACAACATGTGGGGTGCCCACGGACCCGATCAGGAGACGTTCGACAAGGCTTCCGCAGCTTCACTCCAACCGCAGAAGATCGTGGATTCGCTGGCGTTCATGTTCGAAACTCGGCTACCGCTCACCACGACTTCGCTTGCACATTCCGCCGCGCACCGGCAGAGCGACTACGACTCGTCCTGGTCCGGGCTCGGGAGGCACTTCACAACACGAGGGGATGCATGATGGACACTCGAACACAACCGGTTTCGTACGATCTTCCCGAACCGTTGCTTCGGATCGGGGGTGAATCACAGCCTGCGGCCGAGGGGGCTACGTATACGTCGTACAACCCCTCCACCGAGGAGATCGTCACCGAGTTATCGGCTGCGAGTCCGGCGGATGTCGACCGCGCCGTTGCGGCAGCACGTGCCGCGTTCGAGAACGGCGAGTGGTCGAGGACTCCAGCAGCCGAGCGCGGAAAGATCCTTGTGCGGATCGCCGAGCTCATCGAGCGAGACACGCAGACGCTGGCGGCTCTCGAGGCGGTCGAGATGGGAAAGCTGTTCCACGACTCCGTCAACGGAGACATACCTGCAGCCGCTTCGGTATTTCGCCACTTCGCGGGTTGGGCCGACAAAATCGGCGGGGCGAGCATGGCGTTGCCGGACTTCGGACCACAGCGGCGATTCGGCTTCACGATGCGTCAGCCATTGGGCGTTGTCGCCGCGATCACGCCGTGGAACAATCCAGCGCTGATCACAGCCTGGAAGCTTGCGCCCGCGTTGGCCGCGGGAAACACAATCGTCCTCAAGCCGGCCGAGGACGCCTCGCTCTCGACGTTGAAGCTCGTCGAACTGTTCGCCGAAGCCGGACTCCCCGACGGCGTGGTGAACGTCGTCACCGGCATCGGTTCGATTGCCGGTGCGGCGTTGGCGGCGCACCCTGATGTCGACAAAGTCACTTTCACAGGTAGTCCGGCAGTGGGGCAGACGATCCCAACACACGTCGGCGGGAAATTCCGCAAGATCGTGTTGGAGCTCGGGGGCAAATCGCCTCAGCTGATTTTCGACGACGCGGATCTGGCAAGTGCAATGCCGTGGATTGCGATGGGCAACTTCTATCACCAGGGTCAGGTGTGCGCGGCAGGCACTCGCGTGCTCGTGCACCGTTCGATCGTCGACGAGGTGGTCGACGGTCTCGTCGAGGCCGCTGAAGCAGCGAACATCGGGGATCCTTTCGACGAGAGTTCCACCATGGGCACCATCGTCAACAAGAAGCAGCTCGATCGTATCGGGGGATACATCGAATCCGGCAAACGCGAGGGCGCCACATTGATCACTGGGGGCAACTTCGTCGGAGATCGCGGGTACTTCGTACAGCCGACAGTGTTCATGGGACACAACGACCTCACCATCGCCCGCGAGGAGATTTTCGGGCCGGTGGCCACTGTGATTCCGTTCGACACGGAACAGGAGGCGGTCGCCCTGGCAAACGACACGCGGTACGGGTTGAACGCGATGGTCTACACCTCCGACCTCTCTCGTACCCACCGGGTCATCGCTGATCTGAAGGTCGGCACGGTCTGGGTCAACGGCTGGGGCGTACCCGAACCGCAGCTGCCCTGGGGAGGGAGAGACGCCAGCGGAATCGGTCGAGAGCTTGGCTTCGCCGGCGTCGAAGCCGACACCGAGGAAAAGACCGTTCACATCGGTTTCTGACGGACGTTTCTGTCGATACTCCGCTGTGGCGCTCGGGTGAGGGGTCGAGCGCCACAGCGGTATTGGAGTTCTCACCCGATACGCGCGGGTGTACCGATGTGGAATCCCTGCACGTAGTCGACCCCGGCAGCGAGCACCGCGGAATGCTCCGCAGCGTTCTCGATACCCTCGGCGACGACGGTGGCACCGATGCGATGTCCGAACGAGGTCAACGTGGTCACCGCAGCGTGTTTGTGCGGTTGCAGATCGCATTTGTGCACCAGCGAGTAATCGATCTTGATCATGGACGGCTCGAGCTCGATGATGTGCCGCAGCGTGGAATACCCTGCGCCGACGTCGTCGATGGCGATCTCGATGCCGTGAGATCGCAACGCTTGCATCGATGCTCGTAGCGCGTCGTAATCACCGACGAGGTCGTACTCGGTGATCTCGAGCAGTATCCGTCGTCGATCTGCCAGTGGCGCAAGTACCGACGTGATGTCGAAGCTCCGGATGGTTGCGGCGGAGAGGTTGAGGGTGAGGAAGCACCCGTCGGACAGTGCTGGTTCATGGGCCGCCGCGCGGCCGACCGCCGCCAACTCCAGCGCCTCGCCGACCCCCGCGCGCGCGGCACGCCTGAACCACTGCACCGGAGGGCCGAGACCTCGCGGGAAGCGAGAGAGCGCCTCGTATCCGGCGACGTGCAACCCATCGGCATGGCAGATGGGTTGGAATGCTGTATCCGGTCCGCCGCCTGCGATGAGATCGGTGATCCGCGCACGGTCGTCCGCGAGGATGTCATGCTCCTCGGTACCGACCACCTCGGCACGGACAGGGGAGCTCCCCAGCCCCTTGTTTCGATACATCGCCAGGTCCGCCACGGCAATGAGTTGTCGAACGACGGAGCTCGGTCGATCACCGGCACCGATGACTCTGCTGGCGAAGCCGGTACTGGCGGTGAACGGCGTACCTTGGGCGGCGCGATCGAGCACAGCCGCGATGTGGCCATGATCGGCATCGATGTCGTCGCCGAAGTGGACGACGGCGAACTCGTCGCCGCCGAGGCGAGCCGCCTCGGAGTTGGGCACTGCTGTCGCGAGGCGGTCGGCGACGTCGAGCAGGACGCCGTCACCCGCGGAATGCCCGAGCGAGTCGTTGATGGCCTTGAAGGCGTCGATGTCGACCACCGTGACCCCTATTCGACTACCGAGGTCCGAGGAGGCGTCGTCGACGGCATCGAACAGGCCCCGCCGGTTCCACAGCCCCGTCAGCGGATCGCGCTGGGCCCGTTCGGCCTGTCGCCGCAGATAGTCGATGTAGAGCAACAGGAACCCGGGCGTGGACAGCAGTGCGATGTTGATGATGAAGCGGGCGACTACTATCCAGGTGTCCGACCCCTCGACGATGGCGAGCCCGCCCAACACGACGGTAAGCCCGACCGCCGCAAACAGGTGGGCCGCCATGACTCGCCGCGAGGTCGCCACGACGCAGAACAGGGCGATGACCAGGAACAGGGCACACCCCGGTAGAGCAGTCATGCTGGACTCGAACGACAGAAGAACAGCTGCCACACCGACATCGGCGTACACGACGAATGCGACAGCCGCGACCTTGCCCGGCCACCTCATCCGCAGCCACAGCGCCGCGACTGGAATCGACGTCGCGCTCACTGCGGCGACCACCACGAAACCGGTGTCGGAGAGGTGTCCCGACGGCAGGGTCGACGCACCCGCGACTCCGAAAAGCAGTGTGACCACGGCCAGCAACACGCAATTGATGCGCTCGCGCCTACCGCGAGTGTTGGATGCGCCCTTGGCCTGTGCGGTATGTCTCTGGTAGCTGGTCACGGAACCTGAAATCCCCGGAAGGTGACGTGCTTGCGCGTGCGAAATCCCAGTCGCTCGTAGAGGGCGATCGCGGCGGTGTTCGTCTCGGTCGCATGCAGGAACGGACGTTCACCGCGCGCATGAATTCCCCTGACGAGTTCGGTCACCAGGAGTGCTGCGTAGCCCCGACCACGTGACTCGGGCACCGTGCACACGGCGCTGATCTCCGCCCACCCCGGCGGCCGAAGCCGTTCCCCAGCCATCGCGACCAGCTCGCCGTTGTCGCGGACACCGAGGTAGGTGCCGAGTTCGTGGGTGCGCGGACCGAACGGGCCGGGCGAGGTTCGGCGCACCAACTCGAGCATCTCCGGCACGTCCTCGGCGCCGAGTTCGATCGACACACCCGCTACGCTCTGCGGTGGTTCGGGGGGACCGATCATCTGTCGGCCCTCGACCTCGAACACCTGCTCCCAACCGGAAGGTGGTGTTGCGGTGGAGCTGAACATGTCTGCGAATCCGCCGGGCCCGAGCAACTCGGCCAGCTCGTTCCAGCGCTCACCGTGTTCCGAACCGGGTTCCAGTGCAACGAACGTCGCGACGCCCGGTTGATACGTCATGGCACTGCCGACGCGTCGGGAAAGGTGGGCGTGCGCTCCCCGGAGAGCGTTGCCGACCGGATCGTCGAGTGCTGTGATGTGGTGCTTCACCATCGCAGTATGCAGTCAGGCCCACTCTGTGGTGGCCTGCAGTACCGCTTCCTGCAGTGCATCGGTCCGGTACGAGGTGACCTCCTGGTACTCGGGATCGGCGACCATGTCACTGAACGCCTTCCGCGACGGGTACTTCACGAGCAGAACCGCATCCCAGTCCTGCCCGGCCTCCGCGACGAGCACCGTGGAGCCGTCCCCGGCGTAGAGCACCTCCGCGCCGTAGCGGGGAAGGAAGGTCTCGTTCAATGCCTGGGCATAGCGCGCGTACTGCTCACGCCCGCCTTCGGCGAAGCGCAGCAGATTCAGCATCACCACTGGTCCTTCGGTGTCCTCTTCGAGGTAGCGTTTGAGGTCTCTGCCGCGGGGATCGATAGCCATCTTCGTAGTATGGCAAACCGCGCGGCCGTGCCTGCGGCGATCTCGCGATCGGGCGTCGGAATGGTCGCCGCCGATACAGCTGCCGCCAGCAGTCCGATTGCTCCCAGCACGAGGTAGGCGCCCGAGTAGCTTCCGGTCCAGTCGGCAAGCACGGCCCCAGCCCACGGTGCGCATGCCATCGACACGATGATGGGTGCGGAGACGATGCCGTTCAGTCGGCCGTAAGCGGCCGGTCCCCACCGGTCGGTTACGGCGGTCGCTTGCACCAGGGTCAACAGCCCTCGTGCCAATCCTGCACCCACAGCAATCAACAGCAGCGCGAGCAAGGATGTGACGATTCCAAGGACAAGGGTGGTGATCGCCGCTGCCGCGATGACCCACACCGTTCGCGCTCGGGTCTCGGTGAATCGCTGCAGCGGTAGATAGCCGATCCGGCCCACGACTTGGCCGAGTCCACCGAGGCCCAGGCAGACCGCAGCGAAGGCCGAATCGGCCCCATGCTCGAGCGCGAGCGGCACGATATTGAACACGCCCGCGAATGCTACGAATGCGGTGAGGCTCAGAGCGACGGTGAGAGCGATGAACGGCCGGGTGCGAATCGTTCGGTCGACGGAAGCGTGATTGGTCGAGACCGTGTCATGCCCGAGGGCAGGCCAGCGACCGTGCAGGCCGATGAGATGAGCTGGAACAGTGACGACGAGAAGCACTCCGGCCAGCACCAGATAGGTTTCACGCCAACCGAATCGGTCCAGCAGCAGCGCGGCCACAGGAGCGAATACCGTGCTGGCCAACCCGGCGGCCAGGGTGAGGATCATCAGTGCGCGAACACGGTCCGATCCCCACCACCGGGTCAGTGCCGCGAATGCCGGCGGATACAGAACCGCCGCCATAGCGACCCCGGCAATGAACCACCCCGCGCCGAACACCACCAGGCTCTGTGATGTTGCGATGACGACGAGCGCAGGAATTGCAACCACGGATCCCGCCGTCATGACCCATCGGGGACCGTACCGATCGAGCAGCCGTCCGACCGGGATGCCGACCACTGCCGCTACGAGCTGGCCGATCGAGAAGGCGGCCACGATGGAGGTGGTCGACCACCCGGTGTCCGCGGTGATCGCCGGAGAAAGTACGAGGAAGGCGTAGTAGAGAATTCCCCAGCTGGTGACCTCGGTGACGCAGAGAATCGACAATATTCTGCGAGAACCGGGGTGCGGTTTCTCCGGCGACGAGGCGGCAACCTGCTCAGTCACCTCGCGCGGGTGGAGCTCCGAGGCTGATCAACTCTGCGGGCTGTGGTGCACCGCAGCAGCCGCCGCTACCGCCGGCATCGGCATCCGGTTCGTCGAACAGTCCCGCGCCGCCGCAGACTCCGGTGTCCGGCAGAGTCAGCTCGACCTTGCGGGCACCGTCGTGATCGCCGGCGAGTTCCGCAGCGATGCTGCGGACCTGTTCGTATCCGGTCATCGCGAGGAAAGTCGGCGCTCGCCCGTAACTCTTCATCCCGACGACGTAGAGCCCCGGTTCGGGTTGTGTGAGCTCGGCGACGCCGTGCGGGTAGACGGTGCCGCAGGAGTGCATGTTCGGGTCGATCAAGGTGGCCAGGAACCTCGGAGCTTCGAGCGTGGGATCGAGGTCGAGGCGGACCTCGGAAAGCCAGGACAGGTCCGGCCGAAAGCCGGTCAGCGCGACGACGCGGTCGACACCGGAGATTCGGGCGCCGGTGTCCCCGACGAGCACGAGCTGGTCGCCGTGGGCGAGGACCTCCTCGGTGCGGAACCCGGAGACGACCTCGAGGTAGCCGTCGTCGACGGCCTTCTTGGCCCGCATTCCGAGCGCGCCGCGTGCTGCCAGCTCGTCGGATTCCCCGCCGCCGAAGACCGAATCGGTCACGCCTCGTCGGACGGCCCAGGTCAGCTTGGTGCCGGGGTGTTGGGCGGCGAGTTCGGCGAAAGTGATGATCGCGGTGAGAGCGGAGTGACCACTACCGGCGATCACGATGTGGCGTCCGATGAATGCGGATCGAACGTCCTCGTCCGAGAGATCGGGGACCCGGTAGTCGATCTGCTGTGCGGCGGCGCGTTCACCGATGGCCGGTAGGCCTTCGCTGCCCAGGGGATTGGGGCTTCCCCAGGTTCCCGACGCGTCGATGACGGCGCGGGCCAGGATGCGTTCCTCGCTGCCGTCGCTGTGGCGGACGTGGACCGAGAGGGGTTCGGTGTCGCGTCCGGCGTCGACGACGCGATCACGACCGCGTCGAGCGACGCCGACGACCTCGGAGTCGAATCGCACTGAATCGCCGAGTGCGGCAGCCAGTGGCGCGAGATAGCTCTCGACCCATTCGCGACCGGTTGCGTAGCTGTCGCCATCAGGGGCCGTCCACCCGCTCGGCGCGAGCAGTTTTGCCGCGGCGGGGTCAACGACCTCGGACCACGGGGAGAACAAGCGCACGTGATTCCACTGCGCAACTGCCGATCCTGCGCTCGCTCCGCGTTCGAGAACGATGTTCGCGGAACCGGTTTCGGTGAGGTGCGCGGACGCGGCGAGACCGATGGGTCCTGCGCCGACCACAACTACGGGGTATTCGGAGTTCATGTCGAACCCTTTCATCGATGATGATCAATATTTGTGAACTGTATCGATATCCATCGATGTTCGCAAGCATCGACGCGTATCGATATACTTCGTGCATGACCGCATCCGGGTACCGCACCGACATCTCCGCGATAGGTGGGCCCCTCGCGGCGGGTGACGCCGAGACGTTCGCGCAGTGGTTCTCGTGCCTTGCCGAACCGATGCGGGTGAGAATTCTGCACCTGGTTGCCGATTCGGGATCCGGAATCGCTGTCGGCAAGCTCGCCGACGCACTCGAGATCGGTCAGCCCACGGTGTCGCACCACATTCGCAAACTGGCCGATATCGGATTCGTGACGTTGGGAAAGAAGGGTACGACGACGGTCGTGTCGGTGAACCCAACGTGTTGCACCGGGCTTCCGCATGCCGCGGATGCCGTCATGGGGGTACTGACGCCTCGGCCCTGTTGTCCCGTCGACCTCCCGGCCGACGTGATCGTGCGAGAAATGGCCGAGTCGGACTGGGACGATGTGCGGCGCATCCACGCTGAAGGCATCGCCACCGGTAATGCAACATTCGAGACCGCGGTCCCCTCCGCACAAGCACTGGCCGAGGAGTGGATGGAAGGACATCGCTGGGTTGCCGAAGCGGACGGCGTGGTCGCCGGGTGGGCGGCATTGTCGATCGTGTCCACGCGCGCCTGCTACCGAGGCGTCGCCGAGAACTCGGTGTACGTCGGTGACGGGTACCGAGGCCGGGGGATCGGTAAGGCGCTGATGCACCGGCAAGTGACCGAAGCCGATACAGCCGGGCTGTGGATGCTCCAGGCGTCGGTCTTCCCCGAGAACCGCGTCAGTATCGCGCTGCATCATGCTTCGGGATTTCGCACCGTCGGTGTGCGAGAGCGCATAGCGGAGCTGCACGGCGTGTGGCGCGATACCGTCTTGCTCGAGCGACGACGCGCAGAGTGAACCGAGCGGGACAGAATGCTCAATTCAGAGCCTCGATCAGGGCAGCGACAGCTGCCCGTGCAGTGCGACCGACACCGATGATTGTCGCCGAACCCGGGCCGGTCCAGTCGCCGTAGCCCAAGAACTGCAACGTCGGTTCGCCCGTCGGGTGTGTGCCGTTCAGTTCGATTGCCGAGTGATCATCGGACCGAAGATGCAGCGGGCGTAGATGCCGCAGGGCCGGCCGAAACCCGGTGCACCACAGCAACGCGTCCAGGTTCTCGGTGCTGCGGCCGTCGGTCACGCCGCTCGGCACTACGGCGTCGAACATCGATCGACTGTGTAGAACACCGCGCTCACGCGCCTCCTTCACGGGCGGGACCATGACGATGTCGCCCAGTCCGGCGACTCCTCCGGAATCGTCACCACCCGCGTCGAGCACACGCGCACGGTCACTCGCAACATCGAAGAGGACCCTGCCGTCGACGTCGTCGGGCAGAAAACGCGGTTCACGGGTGGTGAACCACAGTGTTTCGGCGACAGTGGAGACTTCGGCGAGAATCTGCGCGGCCGAGTTGCCTCCACCGACGATCCCGACTCGCTGTCCCTCGAATCGCTCGGGAGTGCGGTAGTGCGCGGCGTGGAGTTGCCTTCCGGCGAAGGTGCGCATTCCGGGGTAGCTCGGCCAGAATGGTCGTGACCACGTGCCGGTCGCGTTGATCACGGCCGCAGCGGAGAACGTGCCGGCATCGGTGTCGACGCGATATCCGCTGATTCCGCGGTGTACCAGTTGCACTCGGACGGGCCGCCGTACCGGCAGATCGTACTTCGACTCGTAGCTGGTGAGGTAGTCCACGACGTGCGAGGCCGGTGGAAATCCGCTCGGCCACGGCGGCATCGGCCATCCAGGCAGCCGTGAGTACTCCGCGGGGGAGAACAGGTGTAGCGAAGGCCAGTAGTCCTGCCAGGAACCTCCGGGACCGTCCTGGTCGTCGAGGATTACGAAGTCGAGTCCGGAGCGGCGCAAGTAATATCCGGCCGCAAGACCTGCCTGGCCACCACCGATGACCACCACGTCGGTCGACGTGGTGGTCATCGGTGTTTCAGCGGAACTAGCGATCACGCAGGCGCTTGACGAGATCGTCGACGCGGGAGGCGATGTCGTCGCGCACCAACCGCATACGTTCGATTCCTTCGATTCCTCGTTCCGACGGTTCGTCGGTGTCCCAGTTTTCGAACATCGGCCCGTCCACCGTGCCCACCTGGGCTTCGCTGCCGAGGGTGACGACGTAGTCCATGCGAGCGAGCAGTGCCGGGTCGATCGGTTTCGGCTGCTCGCCGGTCAGGTCCACGCCGACCTCGAGCAACGATTGCGCCGACAGCGGGTTCACCGTGCTGCCGGGCTTCGTGCCGGCCGAGTGCACCTCGACGTCGGTTCCGGCCGCCTTGCGCATCAGCCCGGCGGCCATCTGAGACTTGCCACCGTTCTTCACACACACGAACAGCACGCTAGGAGTGCTCACAGCGAAGAACCGGTTTGCACCGGAACGAGTTCGGCGATCAGGTCTTCGACGAGAACTTTGATCCGATCGCGGATGGGGCGCACAGCTTCGACGCCTTTGCCGGCCGGGTCCGGCAGTGCCCAGTCGCGGTAGCTCACTCCGGGAAATACCGGGCACGCATCTCCGCAACCCATGGTGATGACAACGTCCGAGGTCTCGACGGCGTCAGGGGTCAGGATTTTCGGTGACTGTGCCGAAATGTCGATGCCGAGTTCGGCCATGGCTTCGACGGCAGCAGAGTTGATGCTGTCCGCCGGTGCGCTACCAGCGGAGCGGACCTCGACGGTGTCACCTGCCAGATGGCTGAGGAAACCAGCAGCCATCTGCGATCGACCGGCGTTGTGGACACAGACGAACAAAACGGTGGGAGTGCGAGTCACGGCAGCCTTTCCAAGGGAGTTCGGGTTTCAGGTGGATACTGTTGTAGGGGTTTCGAGTTCGGCGAGTAGATCGCGGACTCGTTCGTCGATGGCGTCGCGGATTCGACGAACAGTTTCGATCGGTTCGCCTTGGGGATCGTCGACGGTCCAGTCGATGTAGCGCTTGCCTGGATAGATTGCGCAAGCGTCACCGCAGCCCATCGACACCACGACGTCGGCGGCGGCGACGACGTCGTCGGTGAGCGGCTTGGGGAATTCACTGCCGAGATCGACGCCGACCTCGGACATGACCGCGACAACTGCTGGATTGATCTCGTTGCCCGGCGACGACCCCGCGGACCGCACGTGGACACGACCGTTGCCATGATGATTGAGCAGGGCTGCAGCCATCTGTGATCGGCCGGCGTTGTGGACGCAGATGAAGAGCACCTCGGGAACGTCCTTGGCGAGCGTTCCCTCGGCCTGCGCAAGTGCGGTCAGTCGGTCGGCAGCGAAATGCTCTGCCAGGGCCGACAGGTGCACCTGGATCTTCGCGGTGCGCCGCAGGGCGGCATAGGACTCGAAGACATACCGCTCGACGGTCTGAGGCGAAAACACGCCCTCGTATTTCTTGGACAGCTGCGCTGCCGACCGTGCCAGTGCAGCGCGGGGCATGAGCAACTCGGGTTGGCGGCGATCGCGATCGCGGGTGGGGCTGTCGCTGTCGTGATTCGTGGTGTCGGACATCAGGACTCCTTTGTCGCTGTGTTCACGGAAGAGCTGGAGGCGAATCGTTTGCGGAGGGCGAGTGAGACGTAGACGAGGCCCACGAGTACGGGCACCTCGATCAGCGGTCCGACAACCCCGGCCAGGGCCTGCCCGGAACTGGCGCCGTAGGTGGCGATGGCGACGGCGATGGCGAGCTCGAAGTTGTTTCCTGCTGCAGTGAACGCAAGAGTGGTGGTGCGCTCGTAGCCCAGGCCGATCGCTGCTCCGAGCGCGTAGCCGCCACCCCACATGACTGCGAAGTAGACCAGCAACGGGAGGGCGATACGGACCACGTCGAGCGGTTGCGAGGTGATCTGATCACCCTGCAGGGCGAAGAGAATGACAATGGTGAACAGCAGACCGTAGAGCGCCCAGGGGCCGATCTTCGGAATGAAGGTCTCTTCGTACCATTCGCGGCCCTTGGCACGTTCACCGAAGTAGCGCGAGGCGAACCCGGCTACCAGCGGGATTCCGAGGAAGATGAGCACCGATTTGGCTATCTGCCAGGGCGATGCATCGATCGATGACTGCTCGAGCCCAAGCCAACCGGGCAGTACCGACAGATAGAACCAGCCGAGGATGGCGAACATGAAGACCTGGAAGACGGAGTTGATCGCCACCAGCACTGCGGCCGCTTCTCGATCGCCACAGGCGAGATCGTTCCAGATGATGACCATGGCGATGCATCGTGCGAGTCCGACGATGATCAGGCCTGTGCGGTATTCGGGTAGATCCGGCAGGAACAGCCATGCGAGCGCAAACATCAGCGCCGGGCCGAGGATCCAATTCAGAACCAATGATCCGATCAGCAGACGCTTGTCGCCGGTGACGGAATCGAGGCGGTCGTAGCGGACCTTGGCCAGGACCGGATACATCATGATGAGCAAACCGATGGCGATGGGCAGCGAGACCCCGTCGATCGAGATGGTCGAGAGGGCGTCGTCCATGCCCGGTATCAGTCGGCCCAAGCCAAGGCCGACGACCATTGCGACGCCGATCCAGACGGGCAGGAATCGGTCCAGCGTGGAGAGCTTGCCGACGACGGCGGGTTCGGGGGAGGTGTCCACGGTGCCACTCATTTCGATACCTCGGCAAGCCTCGATACCTCAGCGACAGGGCCCACCTGATCGACGGCGAGTGGTTCGGAGTCCACGAGAACCGCCGATAGCTGGTGAAGTGCAGAAGGAACAACGCGGTAGTAGACCCAGGTTCCGCGGCGCTCGCAGTCGAGGATCCCGGCGTTCCGCAGCACCTTCAGGTGGTGGGAGATGGTCGGCTGCGATAGGTCGAAGGTGTCGGAGATATCGCAGACACAGGCTTCGCCGCTTTCGTGGCTCGCAACCAGCGACAACAGGCGTAGGCGGACCGGATCGCCGAGAGCTTTGAACATGCGGGAAAGGTCGCCTGCCCAGTCCTCGGTGAGCGGTTCACGCGAGAGAGGGGAGCAACATGAGTTGGAAGTTGTGTCCTCGTGGATCGACATTCGTCTATATTGACAGGCGTCGAATCAAACCGCAACCGTCGGGAATCACGGCTGGATCGGGACCTCCGGCTGATACAACGATGGGGCCAAGCCGTAGCCCAGGCCTCGAATGGTGCGGATTATCTGTCCGTGCTGGGGATCGGTGCCCAGTTTTTCCCGCAACCGCTTCACGTGCACGGCAACGGTATTCGTTTCTGTGCTGTGGCCCCATACGGCCTGACTTATCATCTCTTGACCGACGATTCGTCCGTTTTGTTCGAGTAGATACGCCAGCAGCTCGAACTCACGGTGACTCAGAGCCAGTTCGCGGCCGTGCAGCCAGACCGCGTGAGCGAGGCGGTCTACTCGCAGGGGGCCGGCCGCGAGAACGAAATCAGGTGCATCGGCGGGCGAACTCAGGCCCGCGAACGCGGCGATCGTGGCAATGTCGTACGGGCGCTTGACCACCGCGGTTGCTCCCGCCGCGAGGGCCCGCCGTTCATTCGTCGAATCGGACGCGAAAGCTCCGACCAGAATCGGAATGGTGGACCTGGCCCGGATCGCTGCTACAACGATTTCGGAAGATACGGCAGCCGTTTTGGCCGCGAGAACGACGAGAGTGGGCAGTTCTGCGCCGACGGCCAGCAGCGCTGCTGCGCCATCGTGATACCAATGCACATCTATGCCTCGTGCTGCTGCGTCATCGATGAGTGGCTTCGCGACGGCGGGTTCGTGCTCGGTGAGCAACAGCGTGTGCAGAGCGACGTGAGGACCGGGGTTCGGTAGTTCGTCCGAACTCCCGATCCTCACGCATCTTCCTTTCGAAACCGACCGCACAGAATTGACCTTGCTCTCGTCTCGAGATCCCTGCCTTGTGCGCGGATCAGATCCAACGAGGACTACCCGAAGCGACCGGAAATGTAATCCTCGGTGGACTTCTCGTCAGGATTGGAGAAGATCTTCTCGGTGTCGCCGACCTCGATGAGACGGCCCGGCTGGCCGACGCCCTTGAGGTTGAAGAACGCCGTCTGATCACTCACACGTGCAGCCTGCTGCATGTTGTGCGTGACGATAACGATCGTGTAATCCTTCTTGAGCTCGCCGATCAGGTCCTCGATGGCGAGGGTGGAGATCGGATCGAGAGCAGAGCACGGCTCGTCCATCAACAGCACGTCCGGGGAGATAGCGATTGCGCGGGCGATGCACAGACGCTGCTGCTGGCCGCCCGAGAGGCCGCCGCCGGGCTTGTCGAGGCGGTCCTTGACCTCGTTCCACAAGTTTGCTCCGCGCAGTGAGCGCTCGGCTACCTCGTCGAGCTTCTTGCCTCCCCGCACTCCCGACAGCTTCAACCCAGCAACCACGTTGTCCTTGATGGACATGGTGGGGAACGGGTTGGGGCGCTGGAAGACCATGCCGATGGTGCGTCGAACGCTGACCGGGTCGACGTTGGAGGCGTAGATATCCGCCCCGTCGAGAAGGACGGATCCTTCGACCCGCGCACCGGGGGTGACTTCGTGCATTCGGTTCAGGGTGCGAAGCACCGTGGACTTACCGCAACCGGAAGGACCGATCAGGGCAGTCACGCTGCGCGGGGGAACCGACAGGGTTACCGAGTCGACGGCATGAAAGGAACCGTAATAGATGTCGAGATCTTTGATGTCGAGGCGCTTTGCCATGGTGTCTCCTGGGACGTTCTAGCCTTGTTTGGCAGAGAGGAACCGGCTCGCGAGCGTCGCGAGGAGGCTGAGGAATGCAACCAGCAGAATCAGTGTCAACGCGGCGCCCCAGACACGTAGCTGCCCGGCATCCGTTGGGTTGATCAACTCGGTGAAAATCAGCAGTGGCAACGATGCCATGTTTCCTTCGAAGGCATCGAAGTTGATCGACCGGCTGTAGCCGACCAGGATGAGGACGGGGGCTGTCTCACCGATCACACGGGCCACCGAGAGCAGAATGCCGCTGATGATTCCAGGTAGCGCAGTAGGAATGACAACCTTGGCGATCGTCCTCCATTTGGAAATGCCGAGCGCGTAGGACGCCTCACGAAGCTCGTCCGGCACCAGCTTGAGCATCTCTTCGGTAGAACGCACCACCACGGGCAGCATCAGTAGCACGAGCGCAAGCGAAACGGCGAAAGCGCTCTGTTCGAAACCGAAGGTGGTGATCCACAGGCTGAACACGAACAGGGCTGCGACGATGGAGGGCACACCGGCCAGCACATCGACCATGAAGGTGGTCAACTTGGCAAAGCGGCCTTGTCCGTACTCCACCAGGTAGATGCCCGCCATCAGTCCCATCGGGATGGAAATCACGGCGGCGAACAATGCCTGAATGATGGTGCCGTACAGGGCGTGGTAGATACCACCGGCGAACTGCTCGGGCAGCACTCCGGAGAGGGATTGCGTCCACCAACCCGTTGAAACGATTGCCTCGGCGCCGCGCGAGAGCACGGTGTACAGAAGCCAGATGAGCGGAATGAGTGCAATCACGAACGCGCTGGTGAAGATGACCGTCGCGATCGAATTCTGGACCTTCCGGTTTCCGCTGACTTTCTGAAAGGTGGGGGCTTTGACTGGTGCATCTATGGTGCTCATCCGTTGACCTTTCCACCGGCAATCGAGCGAGCGATGGCGTTGACCACGAAGGTCAGTGCGAACAGTACGAAACCGGCTGCAATGTAGGCGCCGGTGGAGAGTGGGACGCTGAATTCGGAAGCAGCAGATGCGATCTTGGAAGCGAAGGTGTATCCGCCGTCGAAGAGGGACCAGCTACCGGCGGTCGCTGCCGCGCGCAGAATGATGAGGATGGCCACGGTCTCGCCGAGCGCGCGACCGAGTCCGAGCATCGATGCAGCGATGATGCCACTGCGTCCGAAGGGCAGCACAGTCATCCGCACGACTTCCCAGCGCGTCGCACCGAGAGCCAATGCCGCTTCGATCTGCGCCTTGGGGGTCTGACGGAGCACCTCGCGGCTGACCGAGGTGATAATCGGCAGAATCATCACTGCCAGAACGATTCCCGCGGTGAAAATCGTGCCGCCACCGGCGAACGAAACGTTTCCGTCGCTGAACAGGAAGAACCAGCCCAGGTTGCTGTTGAGGAACCGAGCTACCGGTTCGAGCTGCGGGGCGAGAACGAAGATGCCCCACAGCCCGAACACGATAGAGGGAACCGCGGCGAGCAGGTCGACGATGGAACCGAAGGTCCTCGACAACCTGGGTGGTGCGTACTGGGTCAGGTACACCGCGATGCCCACCGAGACGGGCACCGCGAGCGCCAGCGCGAACAACGAGCTGAGCACGGTGACCATGAACAAATCGCGAATACCGAACGCAAGATTGTCGACGTCGGTAGTCGAGAACTCGGTGCTGGTAAAGAAGTTGACCGTATTGGCCTGCAAGGACGGGATGGCCCGCACGAGAAGGAAAAAGGCGATCAATGCGATGAAGATCACGATGGTCGCGCCGGAGGCGACGGCGATCGCCTTGAAGATCGCATCACCGCGTTGGCGGGACTGACCGCCTATGGCGCGGACCTCGTGAGCTTCATCGTTGGTGTCATTCATGTTCGTCATCTTCCCGCCCGAACCCGGGTTCGGCGACTCCGAGGTCGCCGAATCCGAGTCGCGAGTGACTTCCGGTCTCACAGCCATGTTTCTCTACCGATCAGGAGATGGCGTTAACAGCTTCGGACAGCTTTGCCTGGAAAGCCTCAGGCAGCGGAATGTATCCGTTCTCGTCGAGTCCATCCTGGCCTGCGCCGATGGTGGACTGGAGGAATGCCTTGACGGCAGTTCCGACCTCGGGATCCGGGTACTCCGAGCACACGATCTCGTACGCTGCGAGAACGATCGGGTAGGCGCCCGGCTCCGAGGGGGTGTAGAACGACGTGGTGTCGAGGACCAAATCGTTGCCCTCGCCCTTGATCACGGCACCGTCGATGGTCTTGCCTGCGGTTTCGACCGTGATCTCGACGGGGTCCGGCCCGGCCGAGGTGATGATGCTGGCGATGTCGAGGCCCTGAGCCTCTGCGAACGACCACTCGTTGTACGTGATCGCGCCTTCGGTGCTGGCGACGGCGGCGCTGGTTCCTTCGTTGCCGCGTGCGCCCTCGCCGGTTCCACCGACGAAGGACTTGCCTGCCCCGGTGGTCCAAGCGCCCTCGGATGCAGCCTCGAGGTACTGCTGGAAGTTGTCGGTGGTGCCCGACTCGTCACTTCGGAAGATGACGTTGATGGGCTCGTCAGGCAGCGTCACACCGTCGTTGAGTGCGGCGATGGCGGGGTCGTTCCACCGGGTCACCGTGCCGTTGAAGATGTTGGCGGCGGTGGGGCCGTCGAGGGCGAGCTCGTCGACGCCCTGGACGTTGTAGGTGATTGCCAACGGGCCGAAGACGGCGGGGAGGTTCCACGCGTCTGCACCCTCGCAGCGCTCTGCAGCACGTGCGTACTCGTCTTTTGCCTCGCTGAGCGGGGAGTCGGAGCCGCCGATATCGGTCTGGCCACCGATGAACTCGCTGACGCCGGCACCCGAACCGTTGGAGGTGTAGTTCAGCGTCTGGCCCTCGCAGGCCTGCTCGAACGCGTTGACGAAGCGCACCATCGCGTTGGCCTGTGCGCTGGAACCACTCGCCTTGAGCGCATCCACGCCGCCACAATCGACGTTCGAGGTGTCTTCGGCGCCCACGTTGCCGGTTTCTGCTGAGTTGTCGTCACTGCCGCAGGCGGACAGCAGGAGTGCACTGGCGGCCACAAGGCTCACGGCTGCACCTGATCGCTTGAGCTTCACGTAGCTCCTTCTGGAGAATTGGGGCGACCCGCACGAATGTTGCCGGCCGCCGATCTGCATGCATCGGTCTGCTCGCAAAGCGGGCTGTTTCCCCGCTCCGCGAAGAAACCTAGAGGGAGTCCGTGAACGGATCGGCGTACGAAGATGAACGGATCATGAACGATGTCGCCGCAGGGGGTAACCGAAAACCCACGAAGCTTCGCTGTCAACCAGCGAGAACCCCAGCCGAGGCGGTGAGGTACACGAGCATGAGCACGAACAGCGCCCATCCGGCACCCTGCCAGATCGGCCACACGCCGCCGGATCGCCACACTCGGTAGGTCTTGAGGAACGCGCCCAGCCCGCCCAGAAGTAATATAGTCGGCGGTCCGACCAGAAAGATGATCCGTTCAGGGTTTCGGCAGACGAAGAAATCTGCGTCAGCGCACTGCTCGGCATTGGTGTTCGCCCACAGTAGGGCGCCGACGACGACCACTGCCGCGGCTGCGATCACCGCCCCGACGTACTTGGTCGCTGCTCGTAGACTCTGCGGATCGTTCCACCGCTTCTCGACGTCGTTGCTCACGTCCGGCTGCCCTCCCTCGATGTTTCGTCATGTGTCGGGTTTGCATGAAGGGGTAGCCCGAAACGGGTCTGGCAAACTTCGCGGTCACCTGCTGGGAGGTTAGGTTTCTCGGACTCCGTCTGCGTCGGTCAATCGGACCGGTTGGCGATGGTGCGGGCGAGCTCAGCAGCCGTGATGTTCCAATCCTGGGACAGCTTTCTGATCATGTCGAAGGCTCGGATGGCCGATACGTCGTACCGTTCCATGACGATTCCCCTGGCCTGCCACCGAGATTCCTCCGTCCTCGGGGTTTCCCCTGGTCACCCTGATCTCCTCCGTTGCGGGCGGTTCCGATCGATCAGCGACCGTTGCCGTTGCCGTTGCTACCCGGATTCCCGTTGTTGCCCGGATTCCCGTTGTTGCCCGGATTCCCGCTGTTGCCCGGATTCCCGTTGTTGCCGTTGTTGCCGTTGTTGCCGTTGGCGTTGCCCGTCTCCGGGGCGGGCGCGATGGGTTCGATATAGGCGGGTTGCGAGGGGGCCGGCGCCGGTTCGTCATACGTCGGCGCGGGTTCTGCTGGAGCCTGTGTCGCTGCTGGAGCCTGGATCGTCGCCGCTACGGGAGGGACGAATACCGCCGAGGTCGACGGTGCGGCGGGCTCGGAGATAGGGGTTCCCGATGTCGATGGGCCCCACAGGGTGACGGCAGCTGCGATCGCCGCCGCGCCAGACAGTAGGGCGACGATCGCCCACGCCGCGACAGGTATGCGAGCACGCCGCGACGGGCTCTGCGGTGCTGCGGTAGGAACCACCGCCGTCAGGGCAGGTGTGGTGGGCGGGCCCTGCACCGATGCGACCGAGGTAGGAAAATCGGACTCGGCGAGTGAGCGCAGCGCGATCGCGACCTGATCCGCGGCGGGGCGGTCCTGCGGGCTTCGCGCCGTCATCCCGCTCAGCAGCGACACCCAGTCCGATCCCAGATCTGGCGGTACCGACGGGTCGTGATGCAACCTGGCTACCGCGGCGGCGATGGCGCTGCCTTCGAATACCATTCTTCCGCTCAGACATTCGATAAGGACCAGTCCGAGCGAGTACACGTCTGCCGGAGGCCCTGTCGCAGTCCCGGTCGCCTGTTCCGGGCTCAGGTAGTGCGCGGTCCCGACGGCGGTGCCGTGCTCGGTCAGCGGATCTGCGTCGAGAACGCGGGCGATCCCGAAATCGGTGAGCTTGGTGGAACGACCCCGACCATCCGGCGTGCCGGTGAGCAGAATGTTCGCGGGCTTGATGTCGCGGTGGACTACTCCGACCGAATGGATGTAGGCGAGCGCTTCGGCGAGCTCGACTCCGATGCGGGCGACCACCGAGGGGGAGAGTGCAGCTCCTGATCGGAACGTGTTCAGTGTTGGGCCGTCGACCAATTCCATCACGAGATAGGGCGCAATCATGCCTTCGGCGTTCGGGGCCGTTCCGGCTGGGGCGTCGAGCGCCGTGCCGGCGTCGAACAGAGTGACCAGACCCGGATGCGTCAGGGACGCCAACGTTCGCATCTCCGACTCGATACGGCGAGTATCGGTCACGATCGGTTCGGTTGGACGAAAGATCTTGACAGCGACCGCGCGGCCGAGCAAGACGTCCTCGGCGCGATACACATCCGCCATACCGCCCCGCCCGAGGACGGCTCCCAGCGCGTACCGATCGGCGAACAGGCGGCGGCGGTCGGTCGTCGGAGAACCCGTCCTGTCCGCCATGATTGCCTGCTCCAGTCCGTATCGCCGGTCATCTCGGCCCGACTCTATAACCCTCGGGTGTCGATCGTTACCTCCGTGCGTTCGGTGAACAACCGCGCGGCAGGGCAGAATGCTCAGTCGGGTGGGGCCGATTGCAGTACCGAGTCACGATTGCAGCGCCGAGTCACGGTTGCAGTTCTGAGCCACGGAAGGGGAGTCGACGTGTACCCACTCACGCCTCATCCCGACTTGTCGCCGATGTCGATTGCCATCGCGTCGGCCTACCAGCCGATCGTTGCGCTCGATACTCGCCGGGTCGTGGGCTTCGAAGCGCTGACCCGCGCGCCTGCCGGAAGTCCCTGGGAACGTCCTCAGGACATGTTCGCCGCGGCCTACCGACGCCGTGAGACGGCCGAGTTCGACTGGAAATGCAGGCTGACCGCGGTCCGAGGCGCACTCGCCGTGAACTTTCCCGTGGAACTGGCCCTGTTCGTCAATGCCGAACCGTCGGCCCTGAACACGGCGCCGCCGCCCGGATCTGGTGCGTTGCTCACCGATGCCCTGCGGCTGTCGGTCGTCGTCGAGATCACCGAGCGCAATCTCATGCGAGATCCCGCAGGTCTGCTGCGCGCCGTCGAACACGCCCGACATCAAGGGTGGCGCATAGCCGTCGACGACGTCGGTTCGGACTCGTCTTCCCTCGCGCTGCTCGCCCTGCTGCGGCCCGACGTCATCAAACTCGACATGCGCCTGGTGCAGCAACAATCCACGGCCCAGACTGCCTCGATCCTCGCCGCCGTCACCTCGGAATCCGAACGCACCGGCGCGATCGTCCTCGCCGAAGGCATCGAAACCGAAGCCCACGAACGGTGGGCACAGGACGTGGGCGCGGCGTGGGGGCAGGGCTGGTTGTACGGAGAGCCGGGTCCGTTGCCCGTCTTCGGACCCAAGCGGGAGCCGGCTCGGCAGTCGCACGTGCGGCCGGCTGTCACCGTCCGAGCGCCGGCCGCAGTCACCCCCTACGGACTCACCCACAGCGTCGGTGCACCCAGACGCGCCGATGGCAGGCTGCTCGAAACCATGGAGGACGACTTGCTCCGCCGGGCTGCGTGGATGGCGTCGACCGCTTTGGTGTTGGTCACTATGCCGGTATCGATCGAGTTGACCGACACCCGACGCCGGTTGATGGCACAGCTAGGGTCGCGGTGCGCCTTGACTGCGGTGTTCTCACCGCACCCGGACGGCGCCGCGTACATCGGTACCGGTCATCACGCGGACGAACACCGGGCTGCAGACGGCGGACATTGCGTCCTCGTCGACCCGAACGAACCGCTGGCGTTGGAGCGATCGGTGATCGTCGTCGACCCCGGTTTCACCGGGGCGCTCATCTCGGTGGACCGCGGACGACGACCGGACGGGACTCACCTGTTCGACTATCGACTCTCCTTCGATCGCGAACTGGTTCTCGACGCGGCGACGGTGTTGCTGCGCCGCATTCCGGCCCGGGCGGTTTGAGCGAAAGCGTCCGCGGCCATACAAGCTGACATGACCGAATCCGATCGGCCCGGCCCGGAGCATCTCAGGCCCGGACACGTCGATGACGACACCATCGCTGCCGTGGGGAAACTGTCCGAGGCGCTCGAGTGTGTCGAGCGCGCGCGGGGGCATCTGTACGACATGCATCAACTGATCGGACACGCCGACCGTCTGCTCGGTGAGGCCGCCGACAAGCTCCGGGCCAGCGGCCACGGGGAACACTCGAGACGACTCGAGGACGAGTTGGTGGGTCGCAACGTCATCACCGGTCGCTGGACATTCCAGATCGTCGAGGAGTTCGATGACAACTACTGGTCTGTTTTTCGCGCGGAGGAAAAGCGTGTCCGAGACGCTCTCCAAGACGGAAAGCGGCACGTGTTCGAGTCCGAGATGAAGGAGCGCCGTCGTACTCACGGCAAACCGGGGCACAGTTCACGGCCGTGAACGCTCTAGCCGCCGATCTCAGTGGCCGCTGGGGTCGGTGAGGTTCTTTCCTTCCGCCGCCATCACGCGCTTGTGCTCGAGCAGGACGACCGTCAGGCCGATGGCGAAAAGAACGATACACACGGGGGCGCCGATCCACACCCACCCCGCGAAGCCGTATCCCGCCGCCGTCAGCGTCAAGGCCAGCGCGACAAAGGCCGCGCCGATGAAGACGTATCCCGGCCAGTTCCGTGAGTCGGTGAGGGCCTCGCCCGCGTGGCTCCTGGCCGTCCTGTCGTCGTCCTGCGGATGTTCGTTCTCGTTGCGTGTATCCGGTGACATCATTTTCGACCTTTCCAACCCTCGTATGGTTCGTCGACCTCTAATTCTGGCTGTATTCCACCCCTGGAGGGGTCCAAACCGGCCAATGGCCTTGCGTGCTGAACCCGCGCACCTAGGACAAGTCGGCTGCGCGACGACGCATCAGCTCACGGTGGCCGTAGGTTGCGTTCAGGATCTCGTCGCGATCCGCGACAGAGGAGCCCACAGCTCCGGCGACGATGCCGAGCGAGGCCGCCAGCCAGGAAAGCGCCAGATAGTCCCCGAGCGATGCCCGCCGGCCGATCTGTTCGGACAGAAAGTCGGGAGGGATGATAACGGCAGACGAAGCCAATACCACGGCGAACAGCACCGCGTACATGCAGAGCACTCCGGTCAGAACAGTCCCGACCGTGGCTGCGTTGTACATCGATCGATCGGTCATCGAAGCCCGGAACGTGCGGTGCTCCCACAGTCCGTGCGGAAATATGAGCCAGATCGTCATGGCAACCACGGCCAGCGCGCCGATCACCGTCAGGCGCGCCAGGGTCATCGATGACGCCATTTGCCAGATGCTGGCGTAGAAGACACCGAAGGCCGATGCCGCGCTCGCCGCGGCCAACGCGCCCGACAGTGTCGGCACGAGGCGCCACGGCCGATTGCAGCGAATCATGCCCGAGATCAGACGCAGGCGACCGAAGGCGCCGGACGCCAGCAACACCCGATCGTCGCTCCCGTCGGCTTCACCATCTTCGTGGTTGGGCGAGCTCGGCTGCCACCGTGTCTCGAACTGCGTCAACGGCGGCCGCGAGTCCGAGTCGGTGCCGAGCAGCTCGTGCAACACCGTGATTGCGGACCTGATTGCGCGACGCCGCACGGCGATGGTGCCCAAGGACGGGACGTACAGCGCGCCCGTCGAATTGTCGTGCAATTCGGCGACAACCGGCCGTGATCGTAGCCGGCGAGGTACCTCCGACACGCACAGCACGATGTCGTAGGACTCGGTCGCCTGCACGGACTCGAGCCATTGACCGAGCTGAGCGGCTCCTGTCGGGGTGGGAGGCAAAGTGACCGAAGCGCGAGCGACCTCGAGCCCTATGGCGGTGCCGTCGACGCGTACGTGATCGGGGAGGGCATCGATGATCGCCGAGGCGATGGTCGAAGCGAAACCTTCGTCACTGACGACGCCCACACGCAGTATCCGTTGGGAATGCCCTGTGTTTGCCTCGTCGGGTCGTGGGTGCTCTTCGTTGTACGACATGTGCCTCGCGTACCCGTCTGCGCCGACGGACACACCGACCTCGAGAAGGGGTTCTGCCGGCAGTGTGCGGGAGGTTGATCCTCAGTTGGACAGAAGTGAGCTCTCGTCCGCGTTCCATGCCGACAGGATGTGATCACCCAGCGCGCCCTCGATGAGGTCGAAGGCACGCATTCCGAAGACGACGTCCGCTTCGAGGTCGGGCTCGCCGCGCACCAGATCTCCGACGACGTCGTGGCGCAGAATCTGCTCGTGCACGGCGTCGGCCTCGACGTGTTCGCGGTAGAACGCGACACACGGCTCCGGCGCGCCGAGCCGTTGCAGCGCCGCGACGAATCTGCGCGAACCGGGTGAGGAGGTGATCTCGGTTGCCGCGAAATGGCCTACCGTCGCTCCGCGTGAACCACGGTGCAGCCCGAACAGCGACATGAGATTGACCGAGGCCAGCGACTGCGCCGGAACCTGGTCCACGTAGCCGAGGTAAGACGAGTCCAGTCCTGCCGAGTCCATCAAGTCGGCCCACAGTTGCTGGTGCACCCGTTCACCGCGGCCACCGCCGTACTCGTCGAACTCGACGGTCACGAACGAGGCCTTGGCCTGACCTTGCAGCCGGGGGATGGCCCAGGCGTGCGGATCCGCTTCTTTGAGGTGGTAGATCGATCGATGCGTGAAGTACTCCCGCATCTGATCCCACGTGCCACTGTCCTGCAAGAACCACGACGGACCGGTTCCTGTAGTCGGCTCGATCGACAGGGCGTCCATTTCGGCCACCACGTCGCCTCCGGTTTCGATGTTGTCGCGGAGATAGTCCATGAAGGCCGTCTCGAGCATCCGGCGCAGGCGCAGAACATCGGGATCCCACTCCACCTCGTCGTCGACTCCCTCGAACCCCCGATAGTGCAGCTCATAGCACATCGTCAACGCCAGGTGCAGATCGCGCGACATCGGATCGGGCGTGTGCACAGAGGTGGGTAGCGCTCCGGTGTCACCGCTCGACAGCGCTCTGCTCACGCTTTCGGACAGGATCCCGCAGGGCGCCGGGAGGGGCGGCGCGGAGCGCAGAGAAGCAACAGTCATGTTGTATGACTACCCGAGCCTGAGGGGATCAATCCTCCTTGCCTGCACACTGGTGTGTCGTGAGTCATGCGCGGAAGGTGCGGTGTGTTCTCCCGCTTCTGGTTTCGTGCTCTGTTGCAGTGGGTATCGGACCGTGCGGCGCGGACTTGCTGCGAATCTAGCCTCGGACAACAGTTTCGACGTCATCCACAACCACAACCACAGTCTGCACTATCTGCAGGTCGCCTCGGTCATATCGCGGGTGGGACCGCGTCGCCACCTCAGCGCCGCAGACGGTCTAGTTCGGCAGGGATAAACGACGTTCACGGTTGCTCGCCACCCGTGGTGGGTTTATATCGCCCCCGCCCGGGGCAACCTCAGCTATCGACTACGGAGGATGCTGTGACCACTGCTGGTGAACGTACATACCCGTCCATCTTCGTCGACGATGGAGTATACGCACCGCAGGAGGATTCGTTCTTGCTGTGCAACGAGATTGCGCGGCGCAGCGCGTTCTCGGGGGCGCGAGTACTCGATATGTGCACCGGTAGCGGAATCGCGGCGATCGAAGCGGCGCGAAACGGTGCGCGAGAAGTGTTCGCATACGATATCTCCGAGCGCGCCGTGGCCTGCGCGGGTGCCAACGCAGCCACCAATGGTGTGGATGTCGATGTCCGTGTGGGAACGTTGCGCGACGCGGTCGACGAAGGCCCGTTCGACGTGATCGTTTCCAATCCGCCCTACGTTCCGTCTCCGCACGACCCGTCCGGGGCGGGTTTGCATCGCGCCTGGGACGCAGGCGACCGTGGCCGCATAGTGTTGGACCTGCTGTGCAGTAGCGCATTTCGGCTTCTCTCACGCGGGGGTGTGCTGCTGATGGTGCAGTCGGAATTCTCGGACACGGAAGAGTCGCTCCGGCAGCTACGCCTGAGCGGTCTGCGAGCCGGTGTGGTGCGAAGGCAGACCGTAGAGTTCGGGCCTGTCATGTACCAGCGCGCGTCGTGGCTCGAAGCGATGGGAAAGCTCGAAATCGATTGTCGACAAGAAGAATTGGTAGTCATCGAGGGATACTTTCCCTAGTTCGCTACAAGAGTGCATTCGGGTCGATCACGTCGACTTCGTAGCCGTCTTCGCGAAGCCGGAACAGGCTCTCGTTCAGCAGTCCGCGCGCGGCTTCGTCCACTTCGCGTACATGCCGGAAGTCCACTTCGATCATTCGTCGACCGGGGAAGCCTTCGGTGAACCGAGCGACTACGGTTTCTGCACCGGCGAAACGGAGGTCGCCCTGCAATTCCACTCGGTACGACTCTTCGCGATCGTGCATCGCCCTTATCGCGGATTGGCCGGTGGAGGACACGTGCATCATGTGCAGTTCCAGATCCCGCGACAGACGCTCGAACACAGCGACACCGCGCACGCTGTTGCCGTGTGCGTTCAATCGTGGTGACACAACGGCCACCCCTACCTGACCGGGAAGAACGCCGATGATCGCGCCCGCCACCCCGCTCTTGGCCGGAATTCCCACTGTGAAGATCCAACTGCCGGAACCGTCGTACATTCCGCAAGTGGCCATCGTGGCGAGTACGCGCCGATCGGTGGCGGCGTCGAGCAGTCGCTCTCCGGTGGTGGGAGAGATTCCGCCGTTGGCCATCACCGACGCGATGGTCGCGAGATCGCGGCAACTGACCGAGATGGAGCATTGTCCGGCGTAGCCCTCGACGACATCTGCGGGTTCGGCGCCGAGTACCCCGACCGCCTTCAATAGGTGCGCTATACCGGTATTGCGATCGTCGGCAGCGAGCTCGGCTTCGTGAACTGCCCTGTCCACCGACAGTTCACGCCCCGCCAGCGCACTGTGCAGTGCGCGAATGCGTTCGACACGATGCTCGACCGAATCCGCCTTCACCATCGCGTGCACGGCGAGCGCGCCTGCGTTGATCAGTGCATTGCGCGGGCGCCCCGTCTCCGGCTCCAACGAGATCTCGTTGAACGAGTCACCGGAGGGCTCTGTGTCGACCACGCGCAGCATCGCTTCGATGCCGTTGTCGTCGAGGGCAAGTGCGTAGGTGAGCGTCTTGGAGATGGACTGGATGGAGAACAGATCGTCGACGTCGCCGGCGGTGTAGATCGACCCGCCGACACTCGACAGAGCAACACCGAAGAAATCGGGATCGGCTTTGGCGAGCTCGCTGTTGCCCTCGGGAATGGTCCCGCCGTCGAGATCGCGGCACTCGAGCAGGATTCGTTCCAGATACTCGGGTATCGGTGACTTCACGATGTGGGACTACCCCCGACGCGGATCGTGCGTAGGAATCGAGCTGCGACCACGAGAAGTGCCACCGTCAGAGTCACCGTGACCGCGTCGCGAACGGAAAGGGCAATCGCTGCGGTGGCAAACAGCGCGATTGCGCCGAGCACATCGAGCAGCAACCGAACCAGCGGCTCATCCAAAAGAATCGGCATTCCGGCCGGCAACGTGTGTGAGCGAAGACTTGCCGCGTGGTCGACGGCCCCGGTGGTGGTCATCGTTGTCCGCGCCGGGGGTGCACGGTGCAGCTCGAATTCATGATCGAAAGAACTCCTCAGGTCGTTGCTACCGCGAATACCCCTGTTTCGCCGTGATCAACCTGAAACGCGTTTGTTTTTCGACGCCCGAGCTGTGAGGTCCGTCATGCGCGATGGTCTAGTCCGGTGGGTGCACTTCGGCGATCTCGGCGACATAGGCGTCGAGGTTCACACGCACTCGCCCCGACCTCGGCGGAGACCCGATTCCGAAAGCGCGTACGACCGCCGCGACGGACGCCCCGCCCAGCGCGACATCGCTGCCGAGTTGAGGCCACGTCGAGAGGGTCGTGCCGATTTCCGGTAGCGAAGCCAGCATGCGGACGGTCAGTTTTCGCGGGTCCAGTATGCGTGCGGCCAGCGGCGCTTTTTCCGCATTGGTGAGCCCTACCAGGGCGGACGCGTCGACGTCACCGAGCAGTCCGTGTAGCAACGGCCGGTCCGGTTCGAGATCGAATCGCTCCACGTCGAGAATTCCGCCATCGCTCGTTTCCATCACCACCGGGATTCCGCGTCGACGAGCATGCTCACGCAGAACGAGCTTCGCATCGAGTGAATCGCATTCGTCGACCACGATGTCGAGGCCGTCCATGAACGAATCCACTGTGGTCTCGGTCAACCCTTGTGGAAACGTCAGGACGGACAAGTAGGGATCCACCTCGGCGATGCGGCGCGCTGCGACGACCGACTTGTTGACACCGAGATCGAACACCGTGGCCGGGACACGGTTGAGGTTGGACAGGTCGAGTTCGTCGAAATCCGCCAGGCGGAGCTCGCCGCACAGGCCTTCGATCGCGAGTGTGTGAGCAACGGCATGTCCGACACTGAGTCCGACAACTCCGACAGTCAGGTCGGCCATACGTGCCTGCTCGTCGGCGGTGATCTTGTTTCGATTGCGGTCCAGCCGCAGGCGGCGGTAGCCGAGCGGGCCGAGCACACGCACGAGAGCTCCTCGCCACGGGTAGTGGATCCAGCGAGGATCCTCGTCCAACACATCCGCTTGCGGCATCGGCAGCAGCTCACGCAATGAATCAAGTTGGGTTGCCGTGGTATCCAGAATCCGAGTGCCGGCGACCGCGGCCAGGTCGTCGATCCTGGCCTTGTCGACACTGCTGACTGCATTCAACACCTGATGCTCGGCCACGCCGCCCTCGTTCCCGTGAGTTCATCGATCACCGGTGCGGTTTCCGGCGACTACTTACTGCGCTGCGGTCAAAGTATCCGACGGTTGGCGTCCGAGAAGGTGTTGACGCACCGAGTGCAGGAAGAAACGGCAAGAATGGACCAGGCTGCCGTTCGGCAGAAGGATCGTCGGCTGCAATTTACTCGAGTCGGCAGTTGTTTCGTTGGTTCCGACCGGAATCTTCGACTTTCTATGTCAAGGAGTGCTCGATGCCCGCACACACCCCTCAAACCGTTGTCGCCGAAACCGTTGTCCCCGGGACCGGCCGATACCAGAGCAGAGAAGCACGCACGGTGCGTGGCAGATACGCCGTGCGCCGGGGCTATCTCGGCTCCTCGTTCGGTCCGAGTTCGAGTTGGAGCGTCGACGGCGCGATGTCCCTCATCGTGGCAACACCCGCCGCCGCCCCTGATCTGTGGTCGCGGTACGTCGACGGCGCCTGGGAGTCCTACTCTCGACACGGCGTGACGGTCGCGCTGGATATGGACGAGGTCGCCTCCGGGGCGACGACAACCTTGTTCTACGTCGTGCAGGATCGCGATGGTCACATGCTCGGCGGGGTTCGCGCCCAGGGTCCGTACACGTTCATCGAGCAGTCGCACGTGTTGACCGAATGGCAGAATTCACCCGGCCTCGACGCTGTCACGGCGGGTCTTCGAGCGAGACTGCCCTACGGGATAGTCGAGATGAAGAGCGCCTGGGTCGGCACCGGCGGCCCCGCCCGGGCCGTCTCGTCGATGTTGGCCCGCACCGCCTTGCCGACTCTGAATCTGACCGGTAGCAGGTATCTGCTCGCGAGCGCAGCCGATCATGTCCTGCGGCAATGGGAGTCCTCAGGTGGACGGATCGACGTGCAGGTGCCTGCCGCCGCTTATCCGAGTGCCGAGTACCGCACGAGAATGATGTGGTGGGATCGCGAGAGCATCGGTCGGGAGGCGCAGCCAGCCGTGTGGGAAGCGATGACTACACACGCTCGCGAACTGACCGGCCGCGAAGTCACTTCGGCCGCCGTTGCGTGAACGGGCGCTGTTACAGCGCCGTGCGCCGGGTCTGTTCGGACGGGCGGTGCCGATGATCGGCGCCGCGCGGAGCCCAGGTGACCAGGATGGTGCCAGCATGTGACGCGCGGTCACGTCCGTTGGCTTTCGCGTCGTAGAGAGCTTTGTCGGCAGCATGCATGATGGTGTCGATGACATGTTCGACGTGTGGATGGTCGACGTGCTCGACATTCAAGTTTTCGGAGCTTCCGGAATTGTCGAAGTCGCCGAAAGTGAGGCGAGGATCGAGCGGTCCCCGGACGTCGACGGTGACCGAACCGACGCTGACGGTGACATCGCAGTCACGTCGGACCTGTTCGAGTATCGCTGTATCGAGCGGGTTTTTCGGCGTCCCCTCGGTGAGAACGAGAAACTCTTCGCCGCCGATTCGGGACACGATGGAGCCTACCGAACCCAGTTCGTCGGTCGCATGACCTAGCGCTTGGGCGATGGTCACCAGGACGCGGTCACCTGCTGCATGTCCCAGGCTGTCGTTGACGATTTTGAAATGATCGATGTCGATCACGAACGCGCAGATCTGGCCCCGGCGGTCTCGTGTCTTCTCCAGGAGCGCCTCCACCTGGGAGAGCATTCCGCGGCGATTGAGCAACCTGGTCAATGGGTCGGTGTTGGCAAGGATGTTGAGTCGTCCGTTGACGGCGAGCAGCGAACGGCGCAGTGCGCCGATCAAGATCACGGGGACGAGCACCGTGGTGGCTGCCGCACCGACTGCCACGAAGGTGATCGCCAAACCCGAGGACGACAGGGTGATGACCGAGAGCCATGTTGCCAACGCGACCGAGGCGGTGGTGAGTGCAGTGGTGACTCGTAGGGCGGATCCGGAGGCCGCAATGGCAGGAACGACGGCGAGCATCGAACTGACAGCACGGGTTCCTGCAGGATCGGCGATGAGATACGCCGATAGAGCCACACCGAGCATTCCGCCCGCACCGAGAACCGCGAATTGCACGTCGTTCAGTCGGCCCACCTTGGCGGCGACCAGAACGGTGGCTGCGGTGAACGTCACGATCGCGGCGAGCGTCGGAAAAGCGCCGGGGCGCAGGAACGATGGCGACAGCAATGCGATGGCCAGTAGCGGAAGCGCCCCTGACGCACTCACGATGACCATCGCGGTACGGGTATCGAAGCGCGAGAAGAAGCGATGCGGTTCTGCACTGGTGTTGCGCAGGATCGCGCTCATATGTCGGTGGCCTCGGGTCGCGGACGGTTGTCGACGTCAGCATAGCCACGTTTCGGCTCACAGCATCGCGGACGTGCCGCTGCTGTTGCTGACGCCTCGGCGCGCCCCCTCGCCGAGATCGAAGTTGTGCACCATTTCGGTGCAATTTCGAGACGCAACCTCGATCTCGGCGAAGATGGGGGCGTGGCGGGAAATACGAGGAACGCGGGGCAGTCGGTAGCGAGCCGATTGCTCGCCATCCTTGCGGTATTCGATGAGCAGCATTCGTCGCTGACGCTGACCGAGCTCTCCGCCGGTTCCGGTCTCGCGGTGGCGACCACCCATCGGCTGGTGCGCGAACTCGTCGAATGGGGCGCGTTGGTGCGTACAGACTCGGGGGCCTACGTCGTCGGACGGCGTCTGTGGAAGCTGGGAATGCTGGCGTCCGATCAATCCGACATACGCGATATCGCATCACCGTTTCTGCACGACATCTACGGTGCGACGAAGGCCACGGTTCACCTGGCCATCAGGGAAGGCGACGAGGTGCTCTATCTCGACCGACTCGCCGGACACGCTTCGGTGCCCGCGGTCAGTCGCGTCGGATCGCGCCTGCCGCTGCATGCCACCGGGGTCGGCAAGATCCTGCTGGCGTTCGCGCCGGCGGAAGTGCAATCGCGCGTTATGGGTTCGCTGACGCGGATCACCCCGTACACCGTCACCAGTCCCGGCCAGCTGGGCCGTGAGCTCGCCCGTGTCCAGCGCGACGGGTATGCGCAGACCGTCGAGGAGATGACACTCGGGGCATGCTCGGTCGCGGTGCCGGTACGCCGCGGTGACGGCGAGGTGGCCGCCGCAGTGGGAGTCGTCGTGCCTCGGTTGGGTCGCGAGCGAGTCGCATTGATCGCCTCGCTGCAGGTTGCCGCGCGTGGCATCGGACGCAGTTTGAGGGAGAGTTCCGCTCAGTGAAAGTGAATGCTGGTAGTGATGGCGGTCACGATGTGTACTTCTCGCCATGCGTACCGAAGTCGCCATCATCGGAGCCGGCCCTGCCGGCCTCCTTCTGTCCCACCTGCTGGCCGATCAGGGCATCGATTCGATACTGATCGAGACCAGAAGCCAGCAGTACGTCCTGTCGCGGATCCGCGCCGGCATCCTCGCGCACTCGACCGTCGAGTTGCTCGACGCCATCGGACTCGGGACGAGGCTGCACGCCGAAGGGCAGGAACATCGCGGCATCTACTTGCAGTGGCCGCAGGAACGTCACCACATCGACTTCGTCGATCTGGTGGGGCGCAGCGTGTGGGTGTACGGGCAGACCGAGGTCACCAAGGACCTCGTTTCCGCTCGCGAAACTGCAGGGCAAGCGATGTTCTACGAGGTATCCGATACGGCGTTGCACGATGTCGACACCGAAGCGCCCTACGTGACCTTCACCGACTCCTCGGGTGCGGCGGTACGTATCGACGCGGCGGTCATCGCTGGCTGTGACGGGTCCTTCGGCCCCAGCCGGGCCGCGATGCCCGAGTCGGTGCGGCAGACGTGGGAGCGCACCTACCCGTATTCCTGGCTCGGCGTCCTCGCAGATGTGGCGCCGTCGACGGACGAGCTCATCTACGCCTGGCACCCGGACGGCTTCGCCATGCATTCGATGCGTTCGCCGAAGGTGAGCAGGTTGTACTTGCAGGTGCCCAACGGCACCGACGTCGGAACCTGGTCCGATGACCGTATCTGGGACGCGTTGGCCGAGCGGCTCGGTCACGGTCAGGACGGCTGGAGTCTCGAACGCGGCCCGATCACGGACAAGAGCGTTCTCCCGATGCGCAGCTACGTGCAGACTCCGATGCGCCACGGACGACTGTTCCTTGCGGGCGACGCGGCGCACATCGTTCCGCCGACGGGCGCGAAAGGGCTCAATCTCGCGGTCGCCGACGTGGCACTGCTGGCGCCTGCCCTGGCAGCGTTGCTGCGCAAGGGCGAGGAGCGCCTGGCGGACTCCTACAGCGAGGACGCGCTTCGTCGGGTCTGGCGGTGCACTCACTTCTCCTGGTGGATGACGACGATGCTGCACACGAGCGCCGACCCCTTCGGCGCGCAACTGCAGCTCTCGCAGCTGCGGTGGGTCGCGAGCAGTGAAGCCGGAGCGATGGGCCTGGCCGAGAATTACGCGGGTCTACCGATCGGTTTCTGACGCCCCGGCCTGGGCCTGTTCTTCCCTTGCGCTCGCGAGGAGGTATCTATAAATCCAAGTACCTGCTATTCTGGGTAACAGAAAAGATCATCGTCGCCAGAGGGAAGAAGGCACCATGACCAGCACGCTCAACGCACCGACTGCGGTTCCCGCAACCGAGGACGTTTCAGCTCGGCTGCTCGATTCGGCTGCACTGCTCTCCTATGACCCTGCCGACGAGGTGGACTGGGACGCAGATCTCGATCCGAAGCTGTACGGACTCAACCCGCAGTGGAGCACCCTGTACGGGACCGACATGTGGAACGAGATGACCGAGGACCAGCGCATCCTGCTGACGCGCCACGAGGTCTGCTCGATCATGAGCACCGGAATCTGGTTCGAAATGATCCTCCAGCAGATGGTGCTGCGCGATCAGTACTGCAAGGATTCCTCGGCATCGGACTTCCAGTTCGCTCTCACCGAAATCGCCGACGAGTGCCGCCACTCGATCATGTTCGCTCGTGCGTGCACGAAGATGGGCATCAAGGCATACGTGCCTGGTCGCATCTCACGTGAACTAGGTCGCGGGTTCAAGGCCATTGCCTCGGCTGAAACCGCCTACGGCGGCATTCTCGTCGCCGAGGAGGTCCTGGACGTGATGCAGCGCGACTGGATGCGCGGCGAAGATGTACTGCCCCTGGTCCGGACGACGAGCAAGATCCACGTCGTCGAGGAGTCGCGCCACATGACGTTCGCTCGTCAGCAGATGCGCGAGCGAATCGAAGGCAAGAGCGCCGCGCGTCGCAAGGCCAGCGCGTTGGTGGTTGCCATCGCAGCCCGCATGATCGTGTCCAACATGGTCAGCAAGGACGTGTACGTCAACGCCGGACTCGACGCTGATCGCGCGGTTCGTGAAGCAAAGAACAACGCGCACCATCACATGATGATGCGCACCAGCAGCGAGCACCTCATGGCGTTCTTGCACGATTGCGGCTTGGTGACCAAGCCTGCCGAGGTAATTTACAAGCGCCTGCATATGTTGTGACGGTGTTTTGTACGGTGCTGGCAGGGGCGTGATGGTCTTGCCGAGGACGAGAAGAGAACTGACATGGCCTTTGCCATCACCCAAAATTGCTGCAACGACGCGTCCTGCCTGTCGGTGTGTCCTGTCAACTGCATCCACCCGACGCCTGATGAACCCGATTTCGGCCACACCGAATCGCTCTACATAGATCCACGCACGTGCATCGACTGCGGCGCGTGCGCGGATGCATGCCCGGTCGACGCGATCACCCGCGTGTCGAGGCTGCCCGCGGACCAGGCCATCTACGCGGAGATCAACGCCGACTACTACCGTGACCGTCCCGTGGTCGCGGAGTGGGCGACACCGAAGTTCCCTCCTGCCGCCATCAACACGATGCCTCGGTTCGACGTCGCCATCGTCGGCACCGGTCCCGCAGCCTGCTACGCCGCACAGGCTCTGCTTCGTGTTCCCAGCAGCCGCATCACCTTCTATGACAGGCTTCGCGTTCCCGGAGGCCTGGCGCGGTTCGGGGTTGCGCCCGATCACACCGGCACACGCCGGATCGGTGAGCACTTCCGCAGCATGTTCACGCATCCTCGAGTGACGATGAAACTCGGAGTCGACGTCGGTGTGGACGTCTCGCACGCGACACTGAGCGAGCGTCACGACTACGTCGTCTACGCCGTGGGCGCCGATACCGACCGCCATCTGGACATCCCCGGCATCGACCTGCCTGGTTCGATGAGCGCTCGAACCGTGGTCGGGTGGTACACCGGGCACCCGGATGTGCCGGCCGACGCAATCGATCTGACCGGCGTCCGACGGGTCACCATCATCGGGAACGGGAACGTCGCACTCGACGCGGCACGCATCCTCACCGCCGATCCCGAGAATCTCGTCGGCACCGACATCTCACCGCACGCGCTCGCCGCGCTGCGCGCGAGCACTGTGTCAGAGGTTGTCATCGCCGCCCGGCGCGGCCCGGAACACGCCGCGTTCACGCGTTCGGAGTGCCAGGCGCTCGTCACCCGGCGGGGAGTCGAGGTGGCTGTTTCAGGCCCCGAGGGGACGAAACAGTCGATCGAGGAACTGCCGATGTCGGCACCGGCGTCGGCGCTGCAGAACGCTGCCGTCGTGGATCTGAACGACAACGACGTCGTCCCCGCGCTCGGGTCGGCCCGCCGAATCGTCTTCGGCTTCGGCCGAGCCCCCATTGGTGTGAGCGGTAGCCAACGAGTTGACGGCGTCGAGTTCGAGGACGGCACAGTCGTGGCGTCGGATCTGGTTCTGCTTGCCATCGGGTACCGCGGTCGGCCTTCACCCGGGCTGCCTTTCGACACCGCCAAAGGTGCGATCCGCAACGTCGGCGGGCGCATCGTGGACGACAATGACGCGCGAGTGCCGGGACGCTATGTCGTAGGTTGGGCCAAGCGTGGCGCGACCGGCGGAATCGGCGACAACAAGGTCGACTCCGAGGAAACTGTCGAGGCCCTGCTCGAGGACATCGCGGACGCTCCGCCTAGCGAACGCCGACGGCTCGGTCGAGTGAAACTGCGTTCGGGGCGCTAAGCCGATCTTCACGCCTGGAAACACATTCGGGGGGCTGTGGTCTCAACCCACCCGAACATGTCGGCGACAACCCGAGCAAGTCGGAGCGTGCCGTTCATGGCTCTACCCGCAGACCCGTCGATGCAAAACACTGTCATCACGATCGGCACGGTATGGGTCTGAGCGCGGAGCAGGACCTTTTGCGACGACGACACCGAGTTTCGACGGCTGAGGACGCTCTCACGGCACTGCAATCGCAAGGCCCGTGAAGTCGTGGAGGAGATGGTGCACAATTTCGCCCGATAGTGTGGATTCCATGCCCACGACTCGAACTCGCGTGCCCGAAGAGGTGGTCCTCGTCGACGACGAGGGACACGCCGTTGGAACACAACCGAAGTCGACCGTCCACACCACCGACACACCCCTGCACCTGGCCTTCTCGTGCTACGTGTTCAACTCGAACAATGAGGTGTTGGTCACGCGGCGCGCAGGCCACAAGAAGACCTGGCCCGATGTGACCACCAACAGCTGCTGCGGACACCCGGCACCCGGTGAGGATCTCGGCGGCGCTGTGATCCGCCGGCTCGGACAGGAGTTGGGGATCGTCGTCGCGGATCCTTGGCTGCTTCTGCCCGATTTTCGGTACCGGGCGGTTATGGCCGACGGAACCGTCGAGAACGAGCTGTGCCCGGTGTATGGCGTCCTCTACGACGGCCCGGACCCGCAGCCGGACCCAGAGGAAGTCTCGCGCGCCGAGTGGATCCCGTGGGCGGAGTTCTCTCGGTTCGTCGACGAGGGTGGCGCGGTTTCGCCGTGGTGTGCCGAACAGATGCCGCGCTTGCGTGCCTTGGGTGACGATCCCGCACTGTGGCCGCCTGGAAGCGCATCGGATCTACCGCCGGCTGCTCGTCACCCTTGAGGAGGTCGTCGACCTCGGACGACGTCAGCTCGTGTCATTCGAACGAATGACGCTGAAAACTGTATAGTCCGGTCGGTGTCTTCCGAGTGCTTTCCGCCAACAGCGTCCGTAGAGGCGCGCGAACGGGTCGGTGACGATGCAGCAGCGCGCTGAGAACACACGCCAGGCTGTGCTGATGGGCGCGGCCGTGAGCTTCGAGAAGTTCGGCTACGGGACAGCCAGCCTGTCGACCATCCTGGCGCACGCTGGAGTCACCAAAGGGGCGATGTACTTCCACTTCTCCTCCAAGGAGGAGCTCGCTCATGCCGTGATCGACGCGCAGCACCACATGGCAATGGATGGTTTGCGGGCCATCATCGACGATGTTCCCGTCGCCTTGGATGCGTTGATTCTGGCCAGCCAGGAAATGGCGCGCCAGCTGGTCGTCGAACCCATCGCGCGCGGTGGTATGCGGCTGACTCTGGAAATCGGGAGCATCCGCGGGCCCGTCCAACGGCCGTATCTCGACTGGATCGAATCCATCCGAGTTCTGGCCGAGCGGGCAGCGCGCGAGGGTGACCTCATCGAGGGCGTCGATGTCGATGCGCTCGCGAGGTTCGTCGTCGGTGCCTTCACCGGAGTTCAGACTCTCTCCGACGTCCTCTACAGTCGGTCCGATCTCTACGCGCGCCTGACGGAGATGTGGCGGTTGTTGCTGCCGGCGATCGCGGCGCCACACGCGCTCGATCGCGTCCGCGCGCTTGCCGACGGCGAACCCCGCAAAGGGACAGAACCCGTAACCTAGTGTGGACTGCATGACCGATGTACTCTCCCGGCGCGATCTCGACTTCCTTCTCTACGAATGGCTGGACGTCGAGTCGCTCACCTCGGCCAAGCGTTTCGCCGAGCATTCGAAGGACACGTTCGACGCAGTGCTCGACCTGTGTGCGGACATCGCGCACAAGCATTTCGAGCCGCACAACAAGCTCTCCGACGCCGTCGAACCCCGGATGCGGCCAGACGGCACCGTGGAGATGATCGAGGACGTCAAAGCTGCTCTCGACGTCTACTCGGCCGCCGGGCTCATCGCCGGCCAGTTCGACGAGGCCCTGGGCGGTATGCAGCTGCCGACGACCGTGGCCCGTGCCGCGATGGCATGGTTCCAAGCCGCGAACGCCTCGACCTCGGCGTATCCGTTCCTCACGATGGCCAATGCCAATCTCATTGCGACCTACGGTACGGCCGAACAGATCGACCACTATGTTCGTCCGATGCTCGAGGGCAAGTACTTCGGCACGATGTGTCTGTCGGAGCCGCAGGCCGGATCATCGCTTGCCGATATCACCACGCGCGCGGTGAAGCAGGACGATGACAGCTACCGGATCACCGGAACCAAGATGTGGATCTCCGGGGGAGACCACGAACTCACCGAGAACATCGTTCATCTCGTCCTCGCCAAAGCAGCAGGCGGTGGCCCGGGAGTCAAGGGAATCTCATTGTTCGTGGTTCCGAAGTACCTGCCCGACGGGGTCCGCAACGACGTCACCCTCGTGGGCCTCAATCACAAGATGGGCAATCGCGGTACCACGAACACCCTGCTGAACTTCGGCGACGGAACCAATGCCGTCGCCGGCAACGATGCAGCGGGTGCGGTCGGATTTCTGGTCGGTGAAGAGCATCGCGGACTGTCCTACATGTTCCACATGATGAACGAGGCTCGCATCGGTGTCGGATTCCTTGCGATCTCGCTCGGGTACGTCGGATACCTGAAATCACTCGACTACGCGAAAGTACGAACGCAGGGACGGCCGCTGGGCGCGAAGGACCCGTCGTCCCCGCCCGTCGCGTTGATCGAACACGCAGACGTCCGGCGCATGCTGCTGGCCCAGAAATCGTACGTCGAAGGAGCGCTGGCACTGGGGCTCTACTGCTCGAGGCTGGTGGACGAGCAGGACTCCACCGACAACGACCGGATCAAGAGCGAATCGACTCTGCTGCTCGATGTGCTCACCCCCATCGCGAAGAGCTGGCCGTCGCACTGGTGCCTCGAAGCGAACTCCCTCGCCATCCAGATCCACGGCGGCTACGGCTACACCCGCGACTACGACGTCGAGCAGTACTACCGGGACAACCGACTCAATCCGATCCACGAGGGCACCACCGGCATTCAGGGACTCGACCTACTCGGCCGCAAGGTCACGATGCAGGGTGGCGCCGGCCTGCTACTGCTGGGATCGCGACTGACCGAGACCGTCGAACGAGCCCGCGGGGCCAGCGGTGACACCGTCGAATTCGCGGCCAGGCTCGAGTCCTCGTGGAACGACATCGTCACCGTCACAGCCACCCTGTGGTCCACCGGTGATCCGGCTGTGGCGCTGGCGAACTCAACGGTGTATCTCGAGGCGATGGGGCACATCGTCATCGCCTGGATGTGGCTCGAGCAACTCACCGCCGTCGAGGGCAAGAGTGGGGACTTCTACGACGGCAAGCGCCGAGCCGCCCGATACTTCTTCGTGTACGAGTTGCCCAAGGTCGCACCGCAACTCGCTCTGTTGTCGAGCCTGGACCGGACGACGCTGGACATGAAACCCGAGTGGTTCTGACTCTTCAGCGCATCAACAGCGTGAACGAGTGCTCGCGAATCAGAATGCTCGGGCCCGCGGACTCGTACGCCTGATCTGGGTCGCTGGAGAGGCTCTGCTTCCAGTTCCCGGTCGGTAGCGTGAACTCCACCGGCGAGGAGGAGGCATTGACCAGCCACGCGAACACGGCATCGTCTCCCTCGGATGCCATGGCCACCAACATGGACAGCGCGGAATCGTCGGCCCAGTCCTCCTCGCCGAACTGTTGGCCGTCGGCTCGGTGGAAGTCGACGTAGGTCTTCTCGTCGGACTCGCTCGCGTGCCGGAACCAGATCGGTCGTAGCGCGGGATGGTCCCTGCGAAGACGGATCAAATCGGTGGTGAACTGCTGCAGATCGCGATCGCCGCCGGCCCAGTCGAACCAGGACAGCTCGTTGTCCTGGCAGTAGGCGTTGTTGTTGCCGTTCTGGGTCCGTCCGATCTCGTCCCCGCCGAGAATCATCGGCACGCCAGCCGAGAGCAGCAGGGTGGCAAGATGATTGCGTTGTTGACGAGCGCGCAGGGCGAGGATGCCCTCGTCCTCGGTCGGTCCTTCGGCTCCGCAACCCCAGGACCGGTTGTCGGATTCACCGTCCGTGTTGTCCTCACCGTTGGCATCGTTGTGTTTGTCGTCGTAGCTGTTGAGGTCGGCCAGCGTGAATCCATCGTGCGCTGTCACGAAGTTCACACTCGCGAGCGTCGGACGACGGGTGTCCTCGTACACGTCGGGGCTACCGGTGATGCGTTGAGCCAACGCACCGAGCGAGCCCTCCACCCCGCGCCAGAAATCGCGGACGTCGTCGCGGAACTTGCCGTTCCACTCCGACCACCTGGCGGGGAACCCGCCGACCTGATACCCGTGCGTGTCCCAGGGTTCCGCGATTAGCTTCACCGATGCGAGAGTGGGGTCCTGATGCACGAGGCTGAGGAAGGCGCTGTGCATGTCCAGAGCCGAGTCCTGACGGGTCAACGTACTCGCCAGATCGAATCGGAAACCGTCGACGTGCATTTCGGTGACCCAGTAGCGCAGCGAATCCATGATCAACGCGAGCGCGGCGGGATGCCCCACGTTGAGACTGTTTCCGGTACCTGTGGTGTCGAAGTACGAACTGCGATCGGAATCGACCAGCCGGTAGTAGGACCGATTGTCAATTCCCTTCAGCGACAACGTGGGCCCGAGGTGATTGCCCTCTGCGGTGTGGTTGTAGACCACGTCGAGTATGACTTCGATGCCAGCCTCGTGAAGTGCTTTGACCATCGTCTTGAACTCGTCGACCTGGCCTCCCTCGTCGCCCGCACTGCTGTACTCGTTGTGGGGCGCGAAGAAGCCGATGGAGTTGTACCCCCAGTAGTTTCGGCGGCCGTCCTCGAGGAGATGAGAGTCCTGCACGAACTGATGAACGGGGAGTAACTCGACCGCCGTGACTCCGAGGTCTACGAGAGCCGCGATCGCTGCGGGATGGGTCAGACCGGCGTAGGTGCCGCGGAGCGACTCGTCGACATCGGGATGCCGCGCAGTGAAGCCCTTGACGTGCACCTCGTAGACGACGCTGGCATCGAGTGGGATCCGGGGCGGAGTATCGGTGCCCCAGTCGAAATCAGAGTGCGAGACCACCGACACAGGCATGAACGGAGCGGAGTCGACCTCGTTGAGTGTTGCGGGCTCCTCGTGATGGTGAGAGAAGACGGCCTCGTCCCACTCGACCGAACCGGCGACCGCCCGCGCGTAGGGGTCGAGCAGAAGCTTGTCGACGTTGTGCCGCAGACCCTCCGGTGGATCCCAGGGCCCGTCGACGCGCAAGCCGTACCGGGTTCCGTGGTCCAGGCCGTCGACGAATCCGTGGAAGACGTGTCCGGTCCTGCTACCGAGATCGGTGCTGGAGACCTCGTTGTTCGACTCGTCCACGATGACTACCGTGACCGAATCGGCCGTTTCGGAGTAGACGGCGACATCGGCCTTCCCATCGGGCCGCAGCGAGACGCCGAGTGGATACGGCACGGATGTAGACGTACTCGCGGTGGAGGTGCTTTCGGCGGTGGTCTTCGCTGCGGTCATCGCCCCGATCTACCCAGTTCGGTGCCGATGCACACTTGTGGGCACGGCTCGTCTCGGGTCGAATCGCTGAGTCCCACCTCGCCTGTCAGGCGCGCACGTCCCGGACCAGGGGGTTCAGCGGTACACCGTTGTCGATACGCTCGTCGCCATCGCGGGCGAAGCCGTGTCGGGTGTACATCTCGACGAGATAGCTCGGTGAGTCGATTCGGCATCGCGCCTCCCCGACGTCGGCCAGGGCGGCCTGCAACAGTCGTGTGGTGTGTCCGAGTCCACGTTCGGAGCGGCGCGTGCACAGGTGACCGAGCCGGAATTCCTTCTCGCCGCCCACGTTCTCCTCCAGCAGCCGGACCGTTCCGATGACCTCGCCGTCACGTTCGAGCCAGAAGTGCCTGGTGCGAGGCAACAGATCGAATCCGTCGAGCTCCGGGTAGAAGTACGCCTGCTCGACGACGAACACCTCCACGCGCAGTTTCAAGATCGCGTAGAGGCGGTCGGTGTCGAGGTCGGGTGCCCACGACCGGATGAGGGTGGGCGGTCGGCTGGCAACGGTGCCTGTGCTGATCATCGTTATCTTCCCGTGTTCATCGTTCGTGTATCCGTACGTTCCATCAGGCATACCCGCCGTTGCGTAGTTCATGCGTCGCTCGATCAACCCTCGGGCCTCGAAGGCGGCGAGCCAGCCCTCCATTGGAACCGTGGTTGTCCTGGTGAGGCGCGCTACCCGTCGAACCGAGAGAGAATCGCACGCGCGCATCGGATGACGGTCCCGCGGTCATGTGAGACGACGTAGTCGAATCGGCGATCGGACTCGCAACGCCCGCTGCGCAGATCGCGGGCCGACAGCACGCAGCAGTAGAACTGCCCGAGCACCACGATGTTCCATTCCTCGATCAGCGGGTCGGCCGGGTCGAGGTCCGAGTGCGTGATGCCGGGATCGGTCATCCCGCGCATGTCGACGCCGTACACACCGGTGTAGGCGATTCGCGCTGCCATCGCCCGCCATCGCCGACGCGTTGTGGGACCGAACTGACGCGCATGCTGAAAGGTGCCGAGTGTCAGGGTGTCCGGGCCCGAGAGAGCGGCCTGGCATTCGATGTGCGTGCTCATCTCGATCAGTAGTCTCTTGGTACTCGAGGTGGCGAGGTGTTCGGCAGAGGTGATGTCGAAGGGAGATGCAGCCTCGGCGGGCGGGGTGCTCCACGTGGGCGGAAGCCCGGCTGCGACCGGATCCCGGTGTTTCGTGCTGTCGGCCTCGGCCGGTGAGTACAACTCGCCGATACCGAAAGTGGCTCCCATTGCCAGCGCTCTTCTCCGATGCATCTCGGTGTCGATACCGCTGGCAACGATGACGGCGCCCGTGCGTTCGGCCTGTGCTGCCAGGACGTGCAGCGCATGCGCTGCCGCGGTGGTCGGCGCGTCGTTCGCCAACTCTGGCGCAAGGACGATGATGTCCGGTTCGATCAGGGGAAGCAGTGACAACGAATCCGGACGTATACCCACGGAGTCGACGGCCACCACCCTCTGCTGCTCGCGAGCGTTTTCGACCGAACAGAGAGTTTGGGCCGGACTGTCGACGAGAGACTTGGTGTCGACAACCAACGCATCGGACAACAGATCGAATCGGTGTCGCTGTCTGCCGCGTGATTCGAGCTCGACTGCGGGCGTGTGTGCGGTGGTCATGGGCACCGACTCGTTCGGTCACCCGAGTTCGCACACTGCACGCGGACTCTCACGCGGGCACAGCGCCAGCCAGAGTCATCACACTCGTCCGTTCGGTCAGTCCACTGTGGGATCGAATTCTCCTGCCAACAGAAGCTTTGCTCAGCGAAGTTTCTTTGCCGATGCCCGATGGGTAACGAGTGGATAACGGAAATCACGAAGCGGTAACGACGACTCGTGGCAGACTCGGCTTCATGGCGGGCTGGCGTCGAGTCCGTCGAGAATGCCGAGTTAGTTTTGCAGTAGGGGCCGGGCCTCGCCCGGTGTTACTCGAACTCGAGGCGCATGGACCGTGCGGCGAAGTGCAGCAGCAGCACGAAACCGCCGATCGAAACGACGACCGGGGACCACACCACGACCGCCTGCAGTACTGCGACGTCTTCGAACACGACCACGTATGCCGCGATGAATGTCGTAGCAGCGATACAGAAGACGATGTGGAACGCGAGCATCCAGCGTTCGAAGAAGAACCCGACGAACATGCCGATCTCGATGAAGAATGCTGTCTTCGCCAGGGTGATCTCGGGTGGGAAGTCCGCGACGAACGTGGCCCCGAAAATTGCGATGTTCGCGATCACGACGAACGCGAACGCTTCGGTGAGCGTCGGCCAGGGCCCGAAGAGCCAGAACAACCCCATGATGTAGGCCGCGATCATCGACGTCCACTGCACCGCGATTGCGATCGGTGTGGTTGCGCCGTATCCGAACGCCATCTCGAGCGTCACCACGACGGCCATGCTCAGCGTGGCAAGCGCGATCACCTTCTTGACGATGCCGCTCACTGCCAGTGAGGACATCAGGGCCAAACCCCACTCGTAGTGCTCCGTGGACGAATTCACTGACGATCTCGCAGCGGTGGCCATCATTACCCCTTGTGTCCGTACCGGTAGCCGATTGAAACACATGGTTGCTGGCTGCAACCCCATATTCGACGACCGAATGGAACACTCGAACGCGCGATAATCCCCGTGTAATGTGTGCGAATGTCTTTACAAAGTTAGGGGTCGCTATGCGTTTGGGTGTGGTTGGTTACGGAATGGGTGGGCGGTACTTTCACACCCCGTTCATCCAGGCCGCGAACGGGATCGAACTGGTAGGGATCGTCACTCGGTCGACCGAACGCGCCGCGCAGGTCGAGCTCGACGCGCCAGGAACGCCCGTCTACTCGAGCCTGGGGGAACTGATCGACGCAGGAGTCGACGCCGTCACCATTGCGACGCCGCCGGCGACGAGACGCGAACTCGTCCTCGAAGCCCTCTCGCGCGGTGTGCACGTTGTGGCCGACAAGCCGTTCGCTCCCGACCCTGCGGGCGGAGTCGAACTGGTACGCGCCGCAGAGCGCGCCGGGCTGATGCTCAGCGTCTTCCAGAATCGACGGTGGGACGCCGACATCAGGACGTTGAAGGCGGTGCTAGACGGCGGCCGACTCGGACGGGTATGGCGGATCGAGTCGCGATTCGACCTCGACGAGCCGTCGACCCTGTATTACGGACCCGCCGGTGGCCTGCTGCGAGATCTCGGTGCCCACCTCGTCGACCAGGTCCTATGGCTTTTCGGCCCAGCCGCATCGGTGTATGCGCGGATGGATTGGCGCGGGAAGGGAGACGACCGAACCGACAGTGCATTCGTTATCGACATCGACCACGAGAGCGGCGTGCACTCGACTGTCTCTGCGACCAAAGCGAACCACTTTCAGGCCCGGCAACTGCGTGTCTACGGCATCGATGGCAGCTACTACTCGGACGGCACCGACGTCCAGGCGGGTGCAGTGTTCGCGGGACGTCGCCCCAGCGAGAATCCGGCCGAATGGGGATACGAGCTGGAAGAGCGATGGGGAACACTGCGCTCGGTCCACGGCGTGGAAAAGGTTCCCTCCGAACAGGGCAGCTACCAGAGCTTCTACAGTGAATTCGCGGCGGCTGCCAGCGGTGACTTGCCTCAGCCCGTTCCGGGTGCGCAGGTCATTCACACCCTTGAAGTGCTGGACGCTGCGCGCCGCGCTGCTGTCAGCGGTGAGGTCGTCCGCGTGAACTCGACCACGCCGCCGTTCGGATGTGAGTGACCTCGTCGGTGTAGGCCCACGACAGAAAAAGCTCCGCACCTTCGAACACGGTGCGGAGCTTTCACTGGTTACTGCGTGTAGATCAATAGAAGGTCTTGCGGCCACCGATTGCATTGCCTGTGGCGCCGAGGATGGTCAGGACGGCTCCGACGACCACGAGGATGATGCCGATCGTGGTCAGAATGCTGATCGACGCGAAATAGCCGATCAGGGCGAGGATGATTCCCAGGATGATCACTGTTGTGCCTACTTTCGATTCGATGCCGCTGGCCGAGACAACCGCTCTTCGACTGTCGAGCGGTTGCAACTGCACGCCGACAGTGGCCACATGTGGACGCTGACGGCTTGACGGAAGTTCAGTCCGACGCTCCGGGTGGAGAGTCGGACATTTAGGGCTACCCTGCGGCGGAAACGTTCAAACACCGCAGCCTACGATCGCCCTGGGTGGGCGGTCATCGACTGCTCGGCGAATCAGTTTGCTGCTTTTGCAGCGGCCTTTTCGCTCGAAGCGCCGGAGGTGGACAACTGTCCGCCCGAGTTCTCGAGGTGTGCTCGGACGAACCAGTGGAAGAGCTCCAACTGCCCGCTCTGACCGATGAGCAGATCCTCGGTGACGGGATCGATGTCGCCGATCTCGGCAATGGCCTTGCGAGTGTCACCGATGACGCCGGCATAGACGAGGTCCAAGGCGCCCAGATGCTCGATTGCAGTGGCGCGGCCGATGGAGTAGTCGTCCCAGGAACGTCCGTCGACGATCGTTCCGGGAGTGCCCTTCGCTGACGAACCCAAGGTGGCGATGCGCTCGGCCACCTCGTCGGCGAACCCTCGCACCGTCTCGACCTGTGGGTCGAGCATCTCGTGTACGGAGATGAAGTTGGGGCCCACGACATTCCAGTGGATGTGCTTGAGAGTCAGGTGCAGGTCGTTGTACGCGTTCAGGCGGTCCTGCAGCAGAGCAGCGACCCGTGCGCCTTGATCGTTGCTCAATCCGGGAACTGTGTACGAATTCGAATTGGTCATGGTCGGGGGCTACCCAGGGTGCTCGTCTGCGAAACACCCCGGGTAGCAGACATCATTTCTGTTCTGGGTCCTTCGTCGCACCCGGGACGTCCGCGTCGGCGGCGACTTCTTCGAGTTCTTCCTTCTGTGGCCGCTTCAGGCTCAGAACTATCGAGCCGGCAAGCACGATCACGATCACCGCGAGACTGACCAGCGATGGGATCTCCGGGATAGAGGTGCTGATGACCTTGTGGCCGGCCTGCAGGATCAGCTTGACGCCGATGAACCCGAGGATGATGGCAAGGCCCTTGGACAGGTAGTGGAACTTGTCGAGAAGACCCGAAAGCAGGAAGTACAGCGCGCGAAGACCGAGGATGGCAAAGGCGTTCGACGAGTAGACGATGAACGGGTCGTCGCTGACCGCCAGCACTGCGGGCACGCTGTCGACGGCGAAGACGAGGTCTGCCGCCTCGATCGCGACCACGACCGCGAGCAGCGGGGTCGCGACGCGCTTACCGGCTTCCTTGACGAAGAACTTCGTCCCGTCGTACTCGTCGCGAACCGGAATGATCTTGCGGAGCAAACGGACCGCAATCGAGGTGCTCGGATCGTACGAATCGTCCTCGTCCTTCATCAACTTCCACGCGCTGTAGAGCAGAATTGCGGCGAAGACGAAGAGAACGGCGGCGAACTTGCTGACGATGGCCACGCCCGCGGCAAGGAAAATCCCTCGGAAGACCAGCGCGCCGATAACACCGAAGAACAGCACGCGGTGCTGATACTCGCGCGGCACCTTGAAGTATCCGAAGATCAAGGCGAACACGAAGAGGTTGTCGACGGACAGACTCTTCTCGAGCAACCAGGCCGTTGTGTATTCGACACCAGCCGTCGTACCGAGCGTGGCGAAGACGACTCCGCCGAAGATGATGGCGACGCCGACCCATAGAGCGCTCCACCATGCCGCTTCTTTGAAGCCGATGATGTGCGCCCCGCGGTGCGCGAGCAGGTCGATGGCGAGAAGTATGACGATGGTGGCGGCGAACGCCGCCCACGCCCATAGCGGGACGACGTTCATCGGCGGGTGTCCTTACTGGTCGAGATCGTGGAGTCCATCTTCTGGTGCTCCTTCTTTCGGTGGCCGTGATACGGCAGTAGTTCGGCCGCGTTCTTACAAGTGTGCCTGTTCTGATTGCGGCAGTCATCGTCGGAACTTGGACACCTTTGATGGTGGTTTGTTGCCGTAATCAAGCAAGCTGGTGTCTCGACTGGGGCCAGTCGAGAAGACGCGCCGCGTAGACAGCGGTCTGCAGAGTGAAACGCTCGCTCGGATCGGTGACGTCGTGGCCGGTCAATTCGGCGACGCGGGCGAGACGGTAGGTCACCGCGCGAACTGAAAGATGCATCGAGCGAGCCGTCGACGCCGAGTTTCCGCCGGATGCGAAATACGCCAGGAGGGTGGCAAGGAGCGGCTCGGCGCCCCCGCGGGCTGTAGTCAGCGGTGCAAGAACCGTCTCTACCAGGTCGATGATCGCGCTCCGGTCATCGAGCAGAACGCGGTAGACGAGCAGTTCGCGCGCATCGACCACGCGGGCCTCCAGTTCGAGCTTCGTGGCCAGATCCAACGAGTCGAGCGCCTCACGGTACGAGGATGCGACGCCGGCAACGTTCGGGCCGGTGCGTCCGACGCCGATCCGCCGCCACCTACTGCTTGCGTCGTGGTCGGATACGACGGCATCGCGAACGGCGGCGATGACGAATTCCACGGCGCGGTTGTCCGGTGCCGCGAACACCACCACCAGCCGGCCCTCCTTGCTGGCGACCAGGACGTCGGAGTCCCCCTTGGTGCCCTGGACGGCGCGCTCGACCTCGGCGAGCACGGTTGCACCGTCGGTGAACGGCGTGGTGGCGTCGACCACAACGACTGCGTGGGGCCCGGTGAGGTCGATGCCGAAGCTCTCGGCGCGGCCCAGCACCCCGGCGACGTCCGCGCTGCCGGAGAGCAGATCGTCGACGAACTCGCGTCGAGCGGACACCTCGGCTCGCACGACGGTGCGTTTCGCGAGCTGAAAGCCTTCGGCGAGTTCGGCCACAGCGTCGTCGACGGCGTGGAGCATGACCTCGCCGGCCATCACCACGGCGCTCGGGTCCTGCTCGGCGCCCATGACCGCGGGCAGCGTCCGCCACAGTCGCCACGCGGATGACAAGTAGAGGTCGAGGAGAGCGCGTAGAGCTACGCCCTGTCTCGCTGCAGCGCCCCCGTGGGTGCGCAGCGTGCGCAGTTGACGACGCGTCAGCGGTCTCCCGTCGGACACGGCAGAGGACAGCACGTCGAGGAAGTCACCGAGCAGCTCGGTGGGTAGACCGCCTGCATCCTCGGCAGCCAGATCGGCCACGCGTTGTTGACTTGCTTCGCTCGTCGCTGCCGGAAAGTCGCTCGCCATCGGCTTCATCGTATGCGGCCTTGCGGACGCAATCGGCTACCGTTCGAACAAGATCGGCGCCGCGTCGGGGGCGGCGCCGATCCTTCACACCCCAACTGGGGGAGCTGCGCGAGAGTCACTTCGATCGGGCGCCCGCGGCCCGGTCGAGCAGCGGTGTCGTTCGGTACGGAATGAGCTCGCTCATCGCGATGGACATGTTGGTCCGCTCGACCCCGGGGATCTTGAGAATCAGACCGGCGACGCGATAGAGATCGTCGGCGTCGACTGCCGCGATGCGGATGTGCATGTCCGAGGCGCCGGACAACCCGAACACCTCCAACACCTCCGGAATCGTCCGCAGATGATCGGTGACCTCGGAGAGCTTGTGCTGATCCACTCGCGTCGTGACGAAAGCCTGAAGTGCATAGCCGAGGCTGCGCGGGCGAACCCGATGGTCGATGGGAGTGAGAGTGTCCTTCTCTTCCCACCGCGTCAACCGAGCCTGCACGGTGTTGCGGGACATCCCCAGGATGTTTGCCAGTTCCACCCCGGTGGCACGTGGTCGCTCGCACAGAGCCAGCAACAGGCGGGCGTCGGTTCTGTCGAAATCGGTCATCGGTTCAGATTGCCACGAAAGTGGACCACATCATCGACGCGCCGGAGAAAGATCGTCTACGGCCAGGCCTCGGGCCAGAACGTCCTGGGGTATCGGCTCGCCGCGCACAAGTGCAGCGCCGACACGAGCGAGGGCCGCACACGTCTGAATTCCGTAGCCGCCCTGACCTGCGCACCAGAAGAATCCCTCGACGGTTGCGTCGAACCCGACCACCGGCGTCCGGTCCGCGACGAAGCTGCGAAGGCCGGCCCACGAGGAACGAACATGGCGGGTGGTCAGCGTCGTTGCCTCACCGATGGCGTCCAGCGCTCGCGCGATCTCCAGGTCGTCCGGACGCGCATCACAGGGCTCGGTCGGCGTCTCGTCCGCAGGCGAACACAACATCTGGTTGCCCTCGGGCTTGAGATAGAACGACTCGTCGATGTCGCTGAGCGTCGGGAGCCGTGCCAAATCGGCCCCCTCGGGCAGGCCGAGCATGAAAATGGTGCGCCGCAAGGGCTGCAACCCCACCCGCGCAGCACCGGCGAGGTCGGCGACCGAATCCGCCCACGCACCGGCAGCGTTCACCACAACCGGCGCCCGACGTATCGAACCGTCCGAGGACGTCACCTGCCATACCTCACCGAGGCGCTCGAGTGCTACGACACCGCCGGAGGTGACGACGAATCCACCACGAGCCCGCAGGCCCCGCACATACCCCTGATGGAGCGCGTGCACGTCGACCTCCATGGCCTCGGGATCGAACAACGCAGCGTCGATGTGCTCGGCCCGCAGCAGCGGAAACAGTGCGTGGGCCTCCGTGGGTGAGACGAGCTGAGCGCTCGGCGCCAGTTCGTGTACCTGGTGAAAGAGGGATTCGAGCGCGTCGCCACGTCCGCGTACCGCGAACTGCAGCAGCGAGCGGGGTGAGAGCAATGCGCTGTCCCAGAACTCGGGCGGGTCGGTGAGGAACTCCCGACTAGCCGAGGTCAGTGCCCGAATCGGAGCGTTTCCGTACGTCTCGAGGAATAGTGCCGCCGAACGCCCCGTCGTGTGGAAGGCGAGAGCCGCCTCCTGTTCGAGCAAGCACACTGCCCGATCCCGCGACAGTTCACAGGCGATCGACACACCCGCGATGCCGCCGCCCACGACGATGACATCGAACTCGTGCCGTGCATTCATTGACGCAGACTATCGCCCGTCCGTTAGGCGGGAGGTTCGTTACTGTCAGGTCATGCCAGAGAGCTATGTCCCCGTTTCGGATTCGCCGGTCGGTCAGTTTCGGTTGTCCGGGGCTTGGAATTTTCGTGATGTCGGTGGCGCACGCACGGTCGACGGTCGGGCCGTTCGTGGCGGCGTCCTGTACCGCTCGTCCGAGCTCAGTCGTCTCGACGACGCCGGCGGCGCCGAGCTGACGCGGTTGGGGATCGTTCGCGTGTTCGACCTGCGCGGCGCGCCTGAGATCGAACGAAGTGGTCGAGATCGAGTCCCGCACGGCGTCGCCGTGCACAACCTGCCGTTCGACGATCGCCGGCGCACACATACCCCGCACGAGGTCGACGTGTCCGTCGAGCAGGCGCAGAGGCAATACATGATGCGCGCGTACACCTCGTTTCCGTCGCTCGACGGCGCCAAGCGTGCGATCAACGGCGTTGCCTCTGCCCTGGCCCGCGGCGACGGGCCCGCGCTGGTGCACTGTGCAGCGGGCAAGGACCGAGCCGGGTGGACCGTCGCGACCATTCTGCGGGCGGTCGGCGTCACCGAGGAGGACGTGCTGGCCGACTATCTGGCCAGCAACGACGCGATCGAACCGCTACGTGCGCATGTGCAAGCCGTCTGGGAAAGAGGCGCGGACGGGGCTCCCGTGGAGCTGTCCGATGCCGTACTCGGCGTCACCGAGGAGTACTACCGCAGGGGCTTCGAGACTGTGGACTCGATGTACGGGTCGTTCGACGGATATCTCGACGCACTCGGGTTCGACGGTGACTCGGTCAGCGCATTGAACGCAGTATTACTGGACGCGAGAGCCTGACGCGTACCCTGTCCACCATGCGTACTGGCGATATCGCGCCGGATTTTCGACTTCCGGATCACGAAGGGAACATCCGGTCGCTCGGTGACATGGTGGCCGATGGCCCTGTGGTTCTGTTCTTCTATCCCGCCGCCTCGAGTCCGGTCTGCACGGCCCAGGCTTGTCACTTTCGTGATCTGGGGGCATCCTTCGCGGCCTTGGGCGCTCAGCGCGTCGGGATAAGCACCGACACCGCAGACAGACAAAGCCATTTCGCAATGCAGCGCGCCTTCGACTACCCGTTGCTTTCGGACTCGGACGCAACGGTCGCGGAACAGTTCGGTGTGCGCCGGGGTAATTGGATGACGAGATTCCGGCGTCGCCGAGATCTGGAGAGGCGCAGATCGCATGCGGCGAAGCGGGGGATTGTCAGAAGACTGCTTTCGGTGAAGCGGACTACCTTCGTCATCGACCGACATCGAGTGGTGCGACTGAAGGTGACGAGCGAGCGCGCGCACGTCCACGCGGACAGGGCGCTGGACTTTTTACGCTATCTGGCCTGAAGTGTTTTCGCCGCTGAAGAGGGCTGTGTACACGGCAGGCTTCTTGTTTTCCGCAGGTGAATCGGCAGAGGTATCGTCGATGTGGCTGAACAAAGCCTCGTTCTTCTTGGATGGTTCCATCCCACGAGCATGCTCTCCGTTCGAAGAAAACGCCACCCGGACGCGCGCAGCGGTCGCCTGCAAAATTATCGAAGATCAACGTGTTTGAAACGCAATCTGCCGGGGTGCAACACTGACGCCGTGCTCGATGCAGAAACCGTCCTTGGTGGAATACGCCGCTATCCCGATGCCGAGGCCCCGAATTTGTTCGCCGTCGATGCGGCGGATCGGCTGGTGCTCGACACCGTGGCCGAGCGAGACGCCGAATTGGTCGACCGCACGATCGCGGTCATCAACGACCGTTACGGTGCGCTGACGCTCGGTGTCGCGGCACGGCACGGCATCACGGGCATTCGGGTGCACCAGGACTCCGTTACGGGCGAGCTCGCGCTCGCGCGCAACGCCGCAGATGCAGGGCTAACAGGTGTTTTCAGCCATCACGACCTCGGCGAGGATCTTCTGGACGGTGTCGATGTGGTGCTGATGCAGCTGCCCCGCAGCCTGGCCGAGCTCACTGAGATCGCCGAGACGATCGCCCGCTTCGCCGCACCCGAGGTGCAGGTCTACGCGGGCGGTCGAGACAAGCACATGACTCCGGCGATGAATGCGGTGTTGGGCGCGTCGTTCGAATCTGTCAGCGCAGGTCGTGGGCGGCAGAAGGCACGCGTGCTGAGCGCCTCGCGCCCGATCCGACCGTCGGCGTTGTCCTATCCGGTCAGCGAGTTCATTGGTGACATAGATCTCACCGTTCTCGCGCACGGTGCGGTGTTCGCGGGCGCAAAGTTGGACATCGGGACGAGATTCCTGGGATCGTTCGCCGCTCGCATGAAGCCGGATGCATCCGTCGTCGTCGACCTCGGTTGCGGTACCGGGATTCTCGCGTGTCTGCTTGCCCGGACCCACGACACCGCGCGTGTCATGGCCACCGACAGATCGGCCGCGGCAGTGGCGTCTGCGCGGGCCACGGCGTCGGCGAACGGTGTCGTCATCGATGTGTTCCGCGACGACGCCATGGCGACGCTGCCCTCTTCGTCGGTCGATCTGGTGGTGTGCAACCCCCCGTTTCACGAGGGCGCGTCGCTGCACACGGGCAGCGCGGAGAAACTGTTCGCGGCGGCGGGGCGGGTGCTGCGTCCCGGCGGCGAGATGTGGACGGTCTACAACACCCATCTCGGGTACCGGCAGGCGCTGTCCAATGCAGTCGGGCCGACCGAGGTGGCGGGGAAGAACAAGAAGTTCACCGTCACCCGGTCGGTACGTTGACCGCTATTCGACCGGTCCGCCGTCCTCCGGTGTCCCGCTGATCTGGCCGCGATCCATACCGCGGTCTTCCACCAGGGTCCCTTCGACGATCTCGGCTTGACGCTGCCCTTCGGCATAGTCGATATCGGGATTCTCGTCCGATTCGACGAGCTCGTGGTCGACGAGCTCCTCGGTCAGTTCCTCGTCGGGGATCTCGTTGACCGAACGCTCTTCCTCCTCCGCTGCGGTATCGGGTTCTTCCTCGGCGAGCTTCGCGTCGAGGCTTTCACCTTCGCGGGCCTCCTCGAGGGTGGTCCCGAACTTGTCCGCCTCGCTCCAGCGATCCGGCGCGTCGACCACGGTGTCACCGTCGTCGTTGCGCACTTCGTCCGAGTCGAGGCTTTCGCTCTGATCGAGTGTCTGGTCCGGTCCGTCTTCGATACTCATGTACCGAATCATGCCCCCAATTCGCGCAGGAGAAACTCTTCCGCTCGCGGACGCGTTCCGCTGGGCGGCGCGGTAGAGTCCGAATTGTCGTAAAACGGTCGTAGTCCGGCTGGGAACTTTCGTACGTATATGAAACGTTCTACTTACGACTGTCGAGGAACTCCTCGAGCACGGCCTGAATCCATGAAGGGAAGAAACACGGTGCGCACCTCAAGCAACCCGGTGTTCCGCAACCTGCCCAAGCAGGGAGGCGGCGGATACGCCACTTTCGGCACTGCGACGGCAGGCGCCTCGCAGGCTGCACAGCAATTCGGCCAGCCGGCCACGGCTGCCGACCCGTATCGGACCGGACCCACGTCGCGGTCCATGACCATCGACGATGTCGTCACCAAGACGGGCATCACGCTCGGTGTCTTGGCTATCACGGCAATCGTGTCCTACCTGTTGGTCGACAACAACGGAGATCTTGCGGTCCCATTCGTCGTCGGCGGCGGACTCATCGGCCTCGTACTCGTACTGGTCGCGGTGTTCGGCAAGAAAATGGACAACAAGGCCCTCGTTCTCGCCTACGCCGTCGCGGAGGGCTTCTTCCTCGGTGCGCTGTCGTTCATGTTCACCGATATCAGCTTCGGTGGCGCAGGTGGTAGCACCCTCATCGCGCAGGCAGTGCTCGGAACGTTCGGTGTGTTCTTCGGCATGCTGGTCGTCTACAAGACCGGCGCCATCCGGGTCACCCCTCGCCTGACTCGAATGATCGTCGGCGCACTCATCGGTGTCGTCGTCCTCGCACTCGGCAACCTCGTCGCGGGCTTCTTCATGGACGGTGGCCTCGGCCTTCGCGACGGCGGCCCGGTCGCCATCATCTTCAGCCTCGTCTGCATCGGCATCGCGGCCTTCAGCTTCCTGCTGGACTTCGATCAGGCCGACCAGCTGATCCGTGCTCAGGCGCCGGAGAAGGCAGCCTGGGGCGTCGCACTCGGACTGACGATCACCCTCGTGTGGCTGTACGTCGAAATCCTGCGTCTGCTCAGCTACTTCAACAGCGACTAGTTACTCGCACGAAAAGGCCCCGCACTCCGATGAGTGCGGGGCCTTTTTCGTTGCGTGTTCGGTGTGCCTGGTTGCACACAAGTCGCGTCCAGCAGTCACATTCGACCCTCGCGCAGCGATTTGTGTGCACCTAGGACTCGAGCGCTCAGCTCAGGCGTTCGAGCACCATTGCCATACCCATGCCGCCGCCGACGCACATGGTTTCGACACCGAACGTCTTGTCCTGCGTCTGCAGGTTGTTCAGCAGCGTGGTGGTGATGCGAGCACCGGTCATTCCGAACGGGTGACCGACGGCGATGGCGCCACCGGAGACATTCAACTTGTCGTGATCGATGCCCAGGTCGCGGGCCGAGCCGAGAACCTGCACGGCGAAGGCCTCGTTGATCTCGAACAGGTCGATGTCGGAGATCGACATTCCGGCGATGGCCAGCGCCCGGCGGGTGGCCTCGATCGGGCCGAGTCCCATGATCTCGGGTGAGGTGCCCGTGACGCCGGTGGAGACGATCCGGGCGAGCGGGGTCAGTCCCAGCGCCTTCGCCTTGGTGTCGCTCATGATGACGAGCGCCGCTGCGCCGTCGTTGAGTGGGCACGCGTTGCCCGCGGTGATCGTGCCGTTCGGCCGGAATACCGGCTTGAGCTGGCTGATCTTGTCGTAGGTGGTGCCGGCGCGGGGACCGTCGTCGGTGCTGACGACGGTGCCGTCGGGCAACGTGACAGGAGTGATCTCACGTTCGAAGAAGCCGGAGGCGATTGCTTCCTCGGCGCGGTTCTGGCTGCGTACGCCCCAGTGGTCCTGCTCCTCGCGGCCGATTCCGGTCAGCAGGGCGACGTTCTCGGCGGTCTGCCCCATCGCGATGTATGCATCGGGAAGCTCTCCGCTTTCACGCGGATCGGTCCAGCTGTCGGCGCCTTCTTCCTGGGCCTTCTTGGTGCGTGCTTCGGCGTCGGCGAAGTGCGGGTTGTGGCTGGCGGGCAGCGAGTCGGAGTTGCCGTGCACGAAACTCGAGACGCTCTCGACGCCGGCGGAGATGAAGACGTCACCCTCGCCTGCCTTGATGGCGTGCAGCGCCATGCGGGTGGTCTGCAGCGACGAGGAGCAGTAGCGCGTGATCGTGGTGCCGGGGAGCGAGTCGTAACCGAGGAGGACGGCGACGATGCGTGCGAGGTTGTTGCCCTGCATGCCTCCGGGAAGACCACACCCGAGAAGCAGGTCGTCGATGTCCAGAGGATCGAGCTCGGGGACCTTCGCGAGCGCTGCGGCCACCATCTGCACGGTCAGATCGTCGGGACGAATGTCCTTGAGCGATCCCTTCATCGCGCGGCCGATCGGTGAACGAGCGGTACTGACGATCACTGCCTCTGGCATGAACTCTCCTTCGTTGGATGCTGCATTGCGTACGGCGGAAGCTATCGCTACTGCGCAAGTCGACGCCGAGTAGGCGTGGCCCGTTGTTCGAACTTATCGCTCCTCGGTCTGCGCTCGGATCTCGGCACCTCGTCTGCGCAGGAACCGATCTACCGACGCCGCAGCTCGCGGAATGAACCGGCGTGATTCTGCCGCTGCGGAAACCTCGGGCAAGTCGGGGAGCGGGCCTCCGTGCCACTCGCCCAGCGCGGCGGCCAGCACCGGGAGAAGCTGCCTCGCCGCGAGCTCGTAGCCCGCTGCAGAAGGATGGAACCGGTCTGCGGAGAACATGGTGTCCGGCGCCGCAAGAAACTCCGGTGCCAGCAGATCGGCCAGCGCCACCGGGTATCCGCCCGCCTTGATCGTCTGCTCGGCCTGAGCCTTGGCCAGGCGCAGACCCCAATTGCGCACGAGCGTTCGCAGGGGCTGCGGGATGGCCGTCACGACGCCGAGGTCGGGGCAGGTGCCGACGGCGACGACCGTTCCCTTCGCCGTCAGCCGTTCCACCGCGTTGCCGAGCCGCGTCGCGGAACCGGCGACCGAGAACTTCTTGGTGACGTCGTTGGCGCCGATGAGGATGATCGCCGCGTCCGGCGCCGGGCCGGCGACGAACATGGCGTCGACCTGACCTTCCAAGCCCTTGGATGTGGCGCCGCCGATGGCTTTGGTACTCAGCCGTACTCGTTTTCCGGTCTCGTCGGCGAGGCCGCGAGCGACGAGCACGCCGGGAACCTCGTCGGCGACCGTGCAGCCGACCCCAGCTGCTGTGGAATCACCGAAGACCATCAGGTGAATATCTGCCGAACTGTCGAAGCGCCACCGCTCGGGGGTGAGGTCCCCGGGGCCGTAGACACCGTCGGCCTCGGGTGGCCGAGCAGTGTTGCGACCGATGACGCCCCGGGCCGACGTCGCCTGCGACATCAGATGCCGGTACGCGGCCCAGGACACAGTTCCCGCCGAAGAGCCCGCGACCACCGTTGCGGCACCGGCCTTGGCCGCGGTTCGCCACTTCTTCAACGGCACTGCTTGTCTCCTTCGATACGGGCCACCACACCATCGTATTCATCCGGGCGATGCGTCAGAGCCGTACCGCTCGACGCACGGCGCGGCGTGTGTGGAAAAGACGGCATCTGGGAAGATGAAGGCATGCGCATTGCTCAGCACATCACCGAACTCATCGGCAACACCCCGTTGGTCAAGCTTTCCTCCGTTGTCGGCGACGACGCGGGGACGGTTGCAGCCAAGATCGAATACCTCAACCCGGGCGGTTCGTCGAAGGACCGCATCGCGGTGAAGATGATCGACGCGGCCGAGGCGGCCGGCGAGTTGAAGCCGGGCGGCACCATCGTCGAACCCACGTCGGGCAACACCGGTGTCGGGCTGGCCCTCGTCGCGCAGCAGCGCGGCTACAAGTGTGTGTTCGTCTGCCCGGACAAGGTCGGCGAGGACAAGCGCAATGTCCTGCGGGCGTACGGAGCCGAGGTCGTGGTGTGCCCTACAGCGGTGGCCCCGGAGGATCCGAACAGCTACTACAGCGTGTCCGATCGCCTCGTGCGTGAGATCGACGGCGCGTGGAAGCCCAACCAGTACGCCAATCCCGCCGGTCCGCAGAGCCACTACGAGACCACCGGCCCCGAGATCTGGGCCGACACCGACGGCAAGATCACCCACTTCGTCGCGGGCGTCGGTACCGGCGGCACGATCTCCGGCACCGGCAAGTACCTGAAGGAGGTCTCGGGGGGCAAGGTCAAGGTCGTCGGCGTAGACCCCGAAGGCTCCGTCTACTCCGGCGGCACCGGGCGGCCGTACCTCGTCGAGGGCGTCGGCGAGGACTTCTGGCCCACCGCCTACGACCCCTCGATCCCCGACGAGATCATCGCTGTCTCCGACGCCGACTCGTTCGACATGACGCGCCGGCTCGCCCGCGAGGAAGGCCTGCTGGTCGGCGGATCTTGCGGGATGGCTGCGGTCGCGGCGATTCAGGTCGCCGAGCGCGAGGGCCCCGACGCTCTCGTCGTGGTGCTGCTGCCCGACGGTGGTCGCGGATACCTCGCCAAGATCTTCAACGACTCCTGGATGTCCTCGTACGGTTTCCTTCGTACGCGTCTGGACGGCACAACCGAGGAGACCTCCGTCGGAGAGGTGCTGCGCGGGAAGTCGGGGGCAATCCCGGACCTGGTGCACACGCACCCGTCGGAAACCGTTCGCGATGCCATCGAGATCCTGCGTGAGTACGGCGTCTCGCAGATGCCGGTCGTCGGCGCCGAGCCGCCCGTCATGGCCGGTGAGGTGGCGGGCAGCGTCACCGAACGCGACCTGCTCAGCGCGGTCTTCGAAGGCCGTGCTGCGCTCGCCGATTCGGTGGCTCAGCACATGAGCGATCCGTTTCCGCTGATCGGTGCAGGCGAGACTGTCTCCGACGCGACGAAGGCGCTCGGCGAATCCGATGCACTGATGGTCGTCGAAGAGGGCAAGCCCGTCGGCGTCATCACCCGGCACGACCTGCTCGGATTCCTGAGCAAAGGCGCCTAGCGGCGCATGTGCGCGGAAATACATAGTCCGCTATGTATTTCCGCGCACATGCGTGAAGCGCCTACCGGAACGCGCTCGACCCGGTCAGCGCCTGCCCGATCACCAATTGATGAACCTCTGACGTGCCCTCGTAGGTGAGGACCGATTCGAGGTTGTTGGCGTGCCGGAGCACCGGGTATTCCAGAGTGATGCCGTTGGCGCCGAGGATGGTGCGGCACTCCCGGGCGATTGCGATCGCTTCCCGGACGTTGTTGAGCTTGCCGAGGGAGACCTGCTCGCCGCTCAGTTCGCCCTTGTCCTTGAGCCGCCCGAGGTGCAGGGCCAGTAGCTCTCCCTTGCCGAGCTCGAGGGCCATGTTGGCGAGCTTGGCCTGGGTCAGCTGGTATCCAGCGAGGGGCTTGTCGAAGACCTCACGGGTCTTGGAGTATTCGACGGCGGACTCGATGCAGTCGCGGGCCGCGCCCATCGCCCCGAAAACGATGCCGAAGCGGGCCTCGTTCAGGCAGCTCAACGGGCCACGGAGACCCTCGGCCTCGGGCAGCATCGCGTCGGCGGGGAGTCGGACGTCTTCGAAGACGAGCTCGCCGGTGATGGACGCGCGTAGTGAGAGTTTCTTCTTCACCGTGTTCGCGGTGAACCCCGGCGTGTCGGTTGGGACGATGAAGCCCCGCACTTTGTGGTCCGTCTGGGCCCACACGATCGCGACGTCCGCGACGGGACCGTTGGTGATCCACATCTTGCTGCCGTTGAGGATCCAGTCGTCGCCGTCCTTCTTGGCGCGGGTGAGCATGCCGCCGGGATTGGAGCCGAAGTCCGCTTCGGTCAGACCGAAGCAGCCGATGAGTGATCCCTCGGCCATCCCGGGCAGCCACTGCTGTTTCTGGTCCTCCGATCCGAACTTCCAGATCGCGAACATCGCGAGCGAGCCCTGAACCGACACCAGGCTGCGGATGCCGGAGTCCATCGCTTCGAGCTCGAGGCAGGCCAGCCCGTACGCGGTCGCCGAGGTGCCGGCACACCCGTATCCCTCGAGGTGCATGCCGAGGAGTCCGAGCGCGCCCAGTTCCTTGGCCAGCTCGCGCGCGGGGACGGTGCCCTCCTCGAACCAATCTGCCAGGTGTGGCCGGATCCGCTCGTTGCCGAGTTTGCGGACCGTGTCCCGAATCTGCCGTTCCTCGGTGTCGAGGAGAGAGTCGATCGCGAATAGTTCATCGACGCTCTGTGAGCGGAGGGATGTCTTCTCGGTCACGGTGCCTCTTTCTGATCAGGGATGTCTTCGCAGGCTACCCACGCGAGCGGCGGACGCGATAGAGAATGCGCGCGGTCGCCCACTAGGCTGAAAGCCATGAGTGAGCAGCGCAGCAAGGCAGAGCAGGGATTCTCCACCAAGGCCGTTCATGCCGGTTACGAACCGGATCCGCTGACCGGTGCCGTGAACGTTCCGATCTACGCCAGCTCGACGTTCGCTCAGGACGGCGTCGGCGGCATGCGCAACGGCTTCGAGTACGCCCGCACCGGAAATCCGACGCGTCGGCCACTCGAAGCCAACCTGGCTGCCATCGAGTCCGGGAACTACGGGCGCGCGTTCTCCTCGGGCATGGCCGCGACGGACGCGCTGCTCCGGGCAGCGTTGCGGCCCGGCGATCACCTCGTCATCCCCAACGACGCCTACGGTGGCACCTTCCGGCTGATCGACAAGGTCTTCACTCAGTGGGGCATCGAGTACTCGGTGGCCGCGGTGTCGGATGTGGACGCGGTCCGCGACGCGATCCGCCCCAACACGAAGCTGGTGTGGGTCGAGACACCGACCAACCCGCTGCTCAATATCGGTGACATCGCCGCGCTCGCCGAGGTCGCGCACGAGAAGAATGCCAAGCTCGTCGTGGACAACACGTTCGCCTCGCCCTACCTGCAGCAGCCGTTGCAGCTGGGTGCCGACGTGGTGTTGCATTCGACCACCAAGTACATCGGGGGCCACTCCGATGTGGTCGGCGGCGCGCTGATCACCGACGACGAAGAACTCGATGCGGCGTTCGCCTTCCTGCAGAACGGTGCCGGCGGAGTCCCGGGCCCGTTCGACGCGTTCCTGACGCTGCGTGGCATCAAGACGCTCGCGCTGCGGATGGAGCGTCACAGCGACAACGCGGAGAAGCTCGTCGACCTGCTCGACGGCCATCCCGCGATCTCCACGGTCATCTATCCCGGTCTCGCATCGCATCCCTCGCATGTGGTCGCGGCCAAGCAGATGCGACGGTTCGGCGGCATGATCTCGGTGCGGCTGGCAGGCGGCAAGCAGGCGGCGTTGGACTTCTGCTCGCGTACCGAGGTGTTCACGCTCGCGGAATCGCTCGGTGGTGTCGAGTCGCTCATCGAGCACCCCGGGGCCATGACGCACGCGTCGACGGCCGGGTCGCTGCTCGAGGTGCCGGACGATCTGGTGCGGCTGTCGGTCGGTATCGAGGACGCGGCCGATCTCGTCGGTGACATCGAGCAGGCTCTGGGTCGGTAGGGGAATGATCGTCGCCTTGATCGACTCGGGGCTCGGGTTGCTGCCGACGGCGGCGCGACTGAGAACGCTACGTCCGAGGCTGGATCTGATTCTGCTGATGGATCCGGACGAGGCGCCCTGGGGACCCAAGCCCGACGCCTGGGTGGTTGGTCGAGTGCTCGCCGCGGTCGATCGGGCGGTCGCTGCAGGCGCTGAGGTGATCGTGTTGCCGTGCAACACCGCCAGTGTGACTGCGTTGGCGCACGTGCGCGCCCATCTGGGCGCGGGTGTTCCGGTGGTGGGTACGGTTCCCGCCATCAAGCCTGCGGCGGCAGAGAGCGAGCGCATCGCGATCTGGGCGACTGCGGCGACGACGGCGAGTTCCTATCAGGCTCGGTTGGTCGAGGAGTTCGCGGCCGGCCGGACGGTGACGCCTGTGGCCTGTCATGGGCTCGCGGATGCGATCGATCGTGGCGACACGGACGGTGTGTCGGCGGCGATCCGGGCGGCCGCGGCATCGACACCCGAGGACGTGGAGTCCGTCGTGTTGGGTTGTACGCACTATCCGCTGGTGGTGGACGAGATCCTCGCGTCGCTGCCCGCCGGCACTCGGCTCTACGACAGTGCCGAGGCCGTGGCCCGGCAAACCCTGCGACGTATCGACGAGCTCGGCGGTCCTGACGGAGGGTCCGGATCGGTGACGGTCTCGCTGAGCGGACGAGCCGGTGACTTGCCGGCCAGTGCGCTCGCGCACCGAGAGGGCGCCTTGCTGACCAACCATCGCTGTGGGATCATTCGTTGATCTGAACAATTGCTCAGATGAACGTCTGGAGAGTCGATGGTGCGACGTGCGCGGGTCGTCGCGGCTGCAGTCGGCGCACTCGCACTCACCTCGTGCAGCGCCCCGACCGATCCGGCCGCAGCTTCGCCCGACGGCGGCATCGTGCTCGCCGATGGGCACGAGCTCGGTGGATACAACCCGGTCGCCGGATTCGGCTCCGCAGGTGAGGCGAAGATGTACGACGGCCTACTGCGCCTCGACGGTGCCCCGGGGTTGCCGGGCTTCGAGCCCGCCCTCGCCGCCGAAGTGCCGACCCCGAACGCCGACGCGACGGTGTGGACTGTCCCATTGCGCGAGGGCGTCACCTTCTCCGACGGCTCCACCTTCGAGGCCGCGGATGTGGTGGCCACCTACGAGGCCATCGAAGACCCCGCCTCGGCGTCGGAGGTGCGATCCTCGTTCGACATGATCACCTCCGTCGTCGAGCTCGATCCGCACACCGTCGAATTTCGACTGGCCCATCCGTACGCGGCCTTCGAGACCAAGCTGCTCATCGGGATCGCTGCCTCGGAGGCGCTGGCGGAACCGGGCCTGGCCGCCGAGTCGGAGCTGAACACCGCGCCTGTCGGAACCGGGCCGTACAAGCTCGTCGATCTCACGCCCGACCGCGCTGTCTTCGAGGCCAACGAGGACTACTGGGACGGGGCACCGGAGGTGAAGAAGCTGACGCTGCTCTACGTTCCGGACGACAACACTCGTGCTCAGCGAATGGCCTCCGGCGAGATCGACGGGACGACTCTACCTCCGGTGCTCGCGCGAACGTTCGACAACCGGGAAGCGATGACGGTGTCCGCCAACACTTCCGCCGATTGGCGTGGGGTGTCGATGCCCACCGACAATCCGGTCTCCGGTGACCCGGCGGTGCGGATGGCGCTCAATCTCGCTGCCAACCGAGCGTCCATGGTCGACAACGTGCTCGCCGGATACGGTCGAGAAGCCGCCACTCCCATGCCCGACGCGTACGGCGACGCGTACGAGCCCGAGGCCGTATTCGCCTACGACCCCGCCGAAGCAGAACGGCTGCTGAGCGAGGCCGGCTGGATCGACGGTTCCGACGGGATCCGCTCCCGGGACGGCATCCGCGCCGAGTTCACCGTGATGTACAACTCCGCCGACACCGTACGCCGAGATCTGGCTCAGGCCTTCGCATCCGACGCACTCGCAGTAGGCATCGAAGTGAATCTCGAGGCGCTTTCGTGGGATCGGATCGACCCGCGGATCTCCTACGATTCGACCCTCATGGGCGGTGGCTCCGAACCGTACGACCCGGACACGCAGGCCTACAACGCGCTGCACTCGGTGTTCCTCGAACCCGGAGTGGGCAGCATCTACGACAACGCGAGCGACTATTCCAATCCTGCGGTCGACTCGGCTCTCGAAACGGGCCGCCGAAGCCTGGACCCAGCTCAGCGCAGTGCCGTTTACCGAGACATGCAGCGGGCGTATGTCGCCGATCCCGGCTCGATCTTCCTGGTCTTCCTCGATCACACCTACGTGTCGAAGACGTCCGACTGGACGATGTCCGGGCCCATCCTCGAACCGCATTCGCACGGCGTCACCTGGGGACCGTGGTGGTCGTTGCAGACGTGGACGCCGCAATCATGACGGCAACCATCACCCCGGCCGCGGTATCGGCGACGTCCCGCCGCGACCGACACAGCAGACGCCGCCGAATTCTCGGGATGATCGGACGACGGCTACTGTTCGTCGTCCCCGTCTGCGCGGGCGTGTCCGCAGGGTTGTTCGCAGCCGCCGCGGCCTCGCCTTTCGATCCGTTGGTCTCCTACCTCGGCGCGCGATACACCAGCACGTCCGAAGCGGACAAGGCGATTCTCGCTGAACAACTCGGCTTCGACCAGCCCTGGTACTCGACCTATCTGCAGTGGCTGCAGGGTGTGTTCACCGGCGATCTCGGCACATCGAGAACGTTCGGCCAGCCGGTCGCCCAGGTTCTCACCGAGCGCGTTCCGTGGACGCTGTTGCTCGCCGGCACCGGACTGTTGCTCGCTGCGGCGGTGGCGCTGGTACTCGGTGTCGCCGCCGGAATGCGCCGAGGCGGAATGCTCGATCGTGTACTCACCGGCCTCTGCATCACTGTGCAGGGGCTGCCGCCATTCGTGCTGTCGTTGGGGGCCATCGCGCTGTTCGCGCTCGGGCTCGGGTGGTTGCCGGTAGCGGGCCTGTCCGACGGGGGAGCAGACCCGACCGTCGCAGGAGTAGCCGAACACATGGTGCTGCCCGTTGCAGTGCTGGCGGTGTCGCAGGTGCCGTGGCTGTTGCTCGTTGTCCGCGAGTCGGTATCGGCCTCGCGGAGCGAGGATTACGTCGCAGGAGCGCTGGCGCGGGGTATCCCCGATTCCACGGTGACCCGCCGACACATCGTGCCGACATCGTTGGCTCCGTTCGTCAATGTCGTGGGAGTGCGGTTGCCCGAGCTCGTCGTGGGCGCGGTGCTGGTGGAAGAGGTGTTCTCCTGGCCCGGTATAGCGGGCGCAGTCGTCACCTCGGCCCGCGATCTCGATATGGCACTGCTGGCCGTGCTCACCGTGGGCACCACGCTGGCGGTGATGATCGGCTCTCTCTTCGCCGACGTCGTGGCGGCGATGCTGGATCCGCGGGTGGCCACCGATGGGTAGGCGCAGGCTTGCGGTGGCGGCGGTGATTCTGGGTCTGTTGACGCTCTATGCGGTCGCAGTTCCGTGGTTGTCCGGCGTCGACGATCGGATCACCGATTTCGCCTCCGCCCGGCAGGGACCATCGGCCTCGCACTGGTTCGGTACCGACTCCGCAGGCCGAGATCTGTTCGTTCGCAGCGCCTCCGCCATCCGCACCTCGCTTCTGATCGCGGCGGCCTGCGCGGTGCTCGCGACCGTGCTGGGCACCGTGGTCGGAGTTTTCGCAGGCGTGTGGGGCGGATGGGTCGACCGGGTGGTCATGCGCGCCACCGATGCGGTCAATGCGTTACCGCACCTGCTCCTCGGGATCGTCATCGTTGCGATGTTCCGCGGGAGCATCACGGCGATCGTGCTGTCGATAGCTTTGACGCATTGGACCCAGGTGGCGCGGATAGTCAGATCGGAAATCCTCGGCCTACGCGGGCGCCCCTTCGTCGACGCCGCCGTCGCTGCGGGTGCGAGTCGCGCGCACGTCATCGGAAGGCACATGTTCCCGGCCGTGATGCCGCAGGCACTGATCGCCGTGGTACTGCTGCTGCCACATGCCATCTGGCACGAGTCGACGCTGTCGTTCCTGGGTTTCGGTTTGCCACCGCACGAACCTAGCCTGGGCACATTGCTGTCGGAGGCGCGCAGTTCGCTGCTTCTCGGTGGATGGTGGACCCTGGTCTTCCCGGCCGGCATCCTGGTGCTGGCCACGGTGTCGGTGGCTCTCGCCGGGTCCGCGCTGCGAACCGCCGTCGCACCGCCTGCCCCCGCCGAACTGCGATTGTGAGAACCCTGCTGTGACCGCTCTGCTGATCGAGAACCTGACGGTACGGATCCCGCTGCCCGGGGGCGCGAGCGTGCATGCGGCGAGCAATGTGGACCTGGCCGTCGACGCCGGCACAATTACGGCGCTGGTGGGCGAATCGGGTTGCGGCAAATCGGTTCTCGCATCGGCGGTGTTGGGCATGCTGCCAGCGGGGGCGAGCGTCACCGGCTCGGTCACCGTCGTCACCGCCGACCGACGCATCGACCCGTTCACCGACTCCTCGTTCCGTGGCCGCGACGTCGGACTCGTTCCGCAGTCCGCGTCCTCCTACCTGACGCCGGTGCGGACGGCTCGGTCTCAGCTCGAAGAAACGATCCGGGTACTCGGGTCCGGCCGCACCTCCGAGGAGTTGGCGCGCATGGTCGGTCTGGACCCCGCGCATCTGGACCGCTATCCGCACGAGTTGTCCGGCGGGATGGCTCAGCGGGTCGCTTTCGCGGGTGCGCTCGTCGGAGATCCCGCAGTGATCATCGCGGACGAGCCGACGGCCAACCTGGACCGCGAGCTCGCAGATCGCGTGCTGGGACTACTCCGCCGATCCGCCGACGACGGTGCTGCCGTTCTGCTCATCACCCACGATCTGGCGTCGCTGATGCGCTCGGAGGTAGCGGACAGGGTTGCGGTGATGTACGCCTCGCGGATCATGGAAACAGGACCGGCCTCACTCGTGTTCGAGGACCCACTGCAGGACTACACGCGAGATCTGCTGGGCGCATTGCCTTCTCGCGGGTTGATACCGATTCCGGGGATGCCGCCGCAGTTGACCGATCTGCCGGACGAGTGCGTCTATCACCTCCGTCGTCCCACCTCAGTGCACTCCGGGGGACGCACCGCTCTCGTCACGGTCGGGCAGCGGAGCTACCGGACCAGGGTGAGCGCGTGAGCCTCGAGGCCGTGGGAATCGCGGCGGGCTACCCCGGCCGAGCGGACGTTCTCCGCGGCCGCTGCTTGTCCGTTCCCGCCGGTGAGTTGGTGGGATTGACTGGGCCGTCGGGAACCGGCAAATCGACGATGGCCAGAGTGCTCGCGCTGCTACTCGAGCCCCGCGCCGGATCGGTGAGGATCGACGGGACGCTCGTGCGCGGTGCCGGGTATGCCGTTCCGTCACAGGTGCGACGGCAGGTGGCGTTGTTGTTCCAATCACCGCGGGCCGCGACGGACCCGCGAATGGCGCTGCGCACCATCATCGGACAACCTGCCGCGATCGCCCGCCGCGCCATCGACGTCGACGAGCTGGCGTCGCGGGTGGGGCTGACCCCCGATCTGCTCGGGCGTCGACCGCACCAAGTCAGCGACGGACAGTTGCAGCGCGCGTGCATTGCCCGCGCCCTCGCTCAGCAGCCGCGGTATCTCATCTGCGACGAGGCGACCGCGATGCTCGATGCCGCGACGACGGCGTCGATCATGCGGCTCGTTCTGCACGAGGCGAGCGAGGCTGGAATGGGTGTACTGATGATCAGCCATGACCTCGAGCTGCTCGATGCAGTCGGCGCGGCTTCGCCGCCCGTGTTCGCATGGTGACCGCCGATGGTAACCATGCGAACACGGGTCAGAACTCGATGCGCACAATGTCGCTGACGGGACGTGCCTGACATCCGAGAATCAGCCCGTCGGCGAGGTCTTCGTCGTCGAGGATCTCGGAGTTGTCCATGGCTACTTCACCATCGAGGACGGTGCAGGCACACGAACCGCATTCTCCCTCCCTGCAGGAGTAGGGGACATCGATTCCTTTCGCCAACATGATGTCCACCAGGGTGTGCTGCCGCGGCCAGTCCAGAGTGTGTGTCTCGCCGTCGAGTGAGACGACGGCACTCGCCGCAGACGCACTCTCGGCGTCCGAGATCTCCAAATCGGGTGCGTCGGCGAAAGGGTCGCCCGAGAGGGATTTGAAGAGCTCGCTGTGCATCCGGTTGCGCGGGAACCCGCTGAACTCGAGCGCTTTGTGGACGGCGTCCATGAAGGGGCCGGGGCCGCACACGAAAGCCTGATGATCGCGATACGGGCCCACGAGCGTGGCCAGTTGATCGACGGTGGGCAAACCTTGAATCGACTCGAGCCAGTGGTGCACCGTCAGCCTGCGCGGGTATTGCGCTGCGAGAGTGCGTAGTTCGCCGGCGAAGATCACCGACCTCTCGTCGCGGTTGGCGTAGACCAGCGCGATCTTCCCCACCCCTTCGCTCAGGGCGGACTTGAGGATCGACATGACCGGGGTGATGCCGGACCCGGCGGCGAGAAGCAGGAAGTCCTCGTCGAGGTCGGCCGGGGTGAACAACCCCGACGGCGGCAGGGCTTCGATGGTGTCGCCGGGTGCCAGGTTGTCGCAGACCCAGTTGGAGCCGTACCCGTCGGCGGTGCGTTTGACGGTGACCTTCGGCCGCTCGTCGTGATGAGGGGAGCTGGCCAGCGAGTAGCAGCGAGCCACCGAGCCCGTGCGCTCGCTCGGGATGCGCAGCGTCAGGAACTGCCCCGGGCGATAGTCGAATGCTGCTGGAGTGTCGAAGACTATCGATCGGGCGTCGGCGGTTTCCTCGACAACATCGGCAACGGTGAGGGTCACCGAACGAGAACCGTGCGGTGCTTGAGCTGTGACCATCGACGTCCTCTCGTAAAACTGTAACGTGTTCTAGTTTAACCTGCCGGCCTTCGGCCGCGCCACCCCCCGCCGCCTACCTACCCGATCGGGTAGGTAGGCGCCCCGCCCGGAAGCTGGTGGGCATCCGGGCCGAATGCGGATAGGGTTGTAACGTGCATCACAGGTGCCAGTGCATGTGAGGGTGGCAGATCACGCTGCCGCCCGGAGTCAGAAGAGGCGAGAAGTCATGATCGAGATGGCAGCGACAGGCCAGGCGCTGCACGACTTGCATTCACATCGCAGTTCGGTCGAGGCACCGCGGGTGCTCAAGTTCCATGCGCCAGAGATCGTATTCGGCCAGCATTCGCTCGGCGAGGTCGCTCACGCGGCGCTGCGGTTGGGCGCGCAGCGACCGATGGTGGTCACCGATCCGGGCCTCATCGAGACCGGCTGGGTTGCGCAGTTGATGAATCTGCTCGAGGAGCAGGGCTTGGCGCCGACGATGTGGAGCGGCTCGACACCGAATCCCAAGGATTTCGAGATCGAGGCCGGGCACGAGATCTACCAGGCCTCCGAATGTGACGTTCTCGTGGCGATCGGTGGCGGCTCGGTGATGGATGCGGCGAAGGGTATCGCCGTCCTCGCCGGCAACGGCGGATCGATCCTCGACTACGAGGGAGTCGACCAGGCGAGACGACCGATTCCTCCGCTCGTCATGGTCCCCACCACCTCGGGTACAGGTGCGGACGTCTCGCAATTCTGCATCGTCACCGATACTGCGCGGTCCACGAAGATCACCATCCTCGGACGCGCACTCGTTCCGGATATCACCGTCATCGATCCCCGATTGCTGACGACGATGCCCGAATGGCTCAATGCGGCAACGGGCCTCGATGCGCTCACGCACGGAATCGAGGCGTTCGTCTCGCTCGGGCACAATCAGTTGACGGATCATCACGCATTGCGGGCGGTGACCTTGGTGACCACTCACCTCGCCCACACCATGGACGTGCCGTCGGACATGCGGGCCCGCACCTCGATGGCGCAGGCAAGCCTGGAGGCGGGACTGGCGTTCACCAACGCGATACTCGGGGCGACGCATGCCATGAGCCATCAGGTCGGTGGGTTGCTCGACCTTCCACACGGTGTCATCAACGGCGTCCTCCTGCCGCACGTCATCCGGTTCAACGCTGCTGCCGATCCGATGCCCTACGTGGCGATCGCGGCGAGCCTCGGTCTGCCGGAGGGTCGAGCGTCCGCCGAGGAGGCTGCCCTGGCAGTCGCGGAGCGGGTCGAGCAGTTGGCCCGCCAGGTCGGTGTGCCCGTCGGACTCCGCGAGATCGGCGTCAGCGACGCCGATATCGATGTGCTCGCCACCAACGCCCTGCGGGACGCCTGTATGTCGACCAATCCCCGTCAGGCCACCCACGCCGAGATGGCGTCGCTGTTCAGGGCAGCGCTGTGAACGCGCCACCGCCGGACCTTTCGCTGCTGACCGGTCTGCGGTCGGGGAAGAGCACCTTCTATCCCCAGTACCGCGGAGCGGCCGAGAGACTCGAACGGGTCGTGCACGCGTTGGAGCTGATTTCACGCGCGCTGGTGCGCACCGTCGACGGACCCGAAACGCTCATCTGCGCGGTGGCCGAAGCCGCGAGGGCGCACCTGTCGGCGCAGTGGGTGGTGTTCGCGCTCGCGGACGGCGCCCTTCCCGACGCCGGTCCGCGCAGGCTGGTTCTCGGTCCCGACGCCACGCCGTTCCTGGTCGGCGACGTGGTGGGTCCACCGTTGCCCGATGACGTGGTCGACTGCCTCGAATCGATTCGGCTGGCCAGGATCGGCGGGGGGCGTGAGCCGCAGATCGAATCGCACCACGCGTTCGTGCCCATCGCCCTCGACGGCGGCGTGGTCGGTGCGTTCGCCGCGTGGACACCGCAGCGGCGGGTGCTCGACGCGACGGACTCGGCAGTGCTCAGTATCCTTGCCAGCCAGACGGCTGTGGCCCTGCAGAACTCGGCGCTGTACCAGAGTCGCCGCGTGTTGCTGGAGCGGACCGAGAGCGCCTACGCCGAGGCACATCGCACTGCCGCAGACCTCGCCGTTCGCAACGCCGAACTCGAAGCGACGCAGCGCCAACTCGGTGCCGCACACCGGCATCAGGTGCTCGACGACGAACGCCACCGTATCGCCCGTGAACTGCACGACAGCGTCACCCAGGCCGTACTGTCCGCGGGAATGCAGATCGAGGTGTGCCGCAACGAGATCCCGGCCGAGGAGCGTCGCGAAAGATTGGATCTGGCAAAGGAACTCACCAGGCGTGCCGTCGAGCAGTTGAGATCGGCGATCTATGCGCTCAATCATTCGCAGGACGCGGACCGTACGACGCTGCCGGAGATGCTCGAGCAACTGTCGGTGGTGCACATGCCCGACGAGTTGCAGGTCTCGTTGAGAGTGGAGGGAACGCCGGTGGAGCTGAGCAGTGAGTGCGAGCACGGGCTGCTGCGCGTCGCCGGAGAAGCGCTGTTCAACACCGCAGTTCACGGTCGAGCCAACCGCGCGGTCATCCGTCTGGCCTACCGCGAGGATTACGTGTCACTCTCGATAGCCGACGACGGCCACGGCGATCCGGCGCATCTGCGGCTGATGCTGCGGATGGCGGAGAACAACGATGTGGACGGTAGGCATCGCGGTCTCGCGAACATGGCTGCACGGGCACGCGAACACGGCGGACTGCTCGAAATCCGTAGGGCCCGCATCGGAGGCGTACGAGTTTCCGTGCGTGTTCCGTCGAAAGAGAGTGAGCAATCGTGACCGTGAACACCGCTTTGGTCAGGATCGTGCTCGTCGACGATCACGCAATTCTCCGCGACGGCCTCAAATCCGTCCTCGAACGCGAAACGGATCTCTCGGTCGTCGGCGAGGCATCCTCGCGCGCCGAAGGGCTCGCGGTGGTCGAACAGGTCAAACCCGATATTGTGCTCATGGATCTCAAACTGTCGGCCAGCACCGACTACGAGGGTTTGGCACTGTGTGCGCAGCTCTCCGGCGCCCATCCCGGACTCGGGCTGCTGGTGCTCACGACGTTTCTCGACGACAGGCTCGTCGTGGAGGCCGTGCATGCGGGCGCCCGTGGATACGTGGTCAAGGATGTCGACACCACCGAACTCGTTCGGGCCATCCGGGCTGTCTCTCGGGGCGAGAGCGCCTTCGACTCCAGGAGTGCGTCGGCAGTGATCCGCTCGCTCAACGGGCAGGGATCGACCAGCGAACGATTGACCGATCGCGAGCTCGAGGTCCTGCGGCTACTGGCAACAGGTCTGTCCAACAGCGGAATCGGGACAAGGCTGTTCATCTCGGCGACGACGGTGAAGTTTCACGTCAGCAACATCATGCGAAAGATGGGTGTGAGTCGGCGGGCCGAGGCGGTGTACGCCGCAAGCAAGCAGGGACTCATCTAGGCGCGACCACGCGGGAGGTGTCGAGTACCAACCATCCACCGTGGAAGGTCTCGACCTCGAACAGTAGCCCGGTGCGAGACCCCATGACGCGCAGCGCCTCGGCGTCGAAGGTTCGGATGTGTCCGTGGCACGCGGTGGCGTGTGTCTCGAAGGGCACCGCAACGACCACTCGTTCGCGCGCGATTCTGATGGCCTCGGCGAGGATGCGGTCCCCGAGCGCGTCCTCGACGTGTTCGAGCAGGTGCAGGGCAGTGACGGTGTCGGCGTACCCGTCGGCAACCGGTATACCGGCGGCATCGGCCGTCAGGACGTCGATGGTCGCACCGAGGTGCGGCGCTACCGTGCCCAGCAACCGCATCGTGCCCTTCGACAGATCGGTGGCGGTGACCTCGATACCGGCCATGGCGAGGCGCAAGGGGAAGAAGCCGAAGCACGATCCCAGGTCCAGCACGGATCCGCGTACGAGGGCCTCGGCTCGCTCGTGCACCGGCGCGAAATCGGCGCTGCCGGAGAGGAGATCGTCGAGCGAGTTGCGGTAGTACGTGGTCCAGGCCTCGACGGGATCGGTCACCGTGGAGCGAACGAGTCCGACCAGGGCCAGTTCGAACTCCCGCTGCGAGAGGTTCATATCGGTGAGCCTGTGCACCAACGCCTCCCCGATATCGGTCGAGGAAAGCCGGTGCCGAATCGAGAGCGACCCGTCCTGACGGTCGAGCACCACCTCGCCGGGCGCGAGATGCTCACTGAACTCGACAGCGGTGTTCTCGTGTGTCCACCGCCCGGCCGTGCCCGGCGCAAGGGCGTCGATTTCGGTCATGTGCGCAACTTCCGATCAGGTTCCGGGGGCGTGCTCTGGGGCGTGTACGCCGACCTGGAGCGTGCGAGCGCCCTCGGTCAACAGCTGGGCGAGCTCGAGGGATTCGTCGGTCAGCCACTGCTCGTACGCTGACATTGCCACACCGAGGACCATCCAGCCAACAGTTCGAGGAAAGTGGTCCTGTGGTCCGGAATCGGTTCGTGCGGCTACGTATTCGGCGATCACCTGACGCCACCCCTCGTACATCACCATCGAGTAGCCCTGCAGCGCGGGATTTCGCAGAATCAGCTCCATGCGCTGGCGGTGCACCGGCTTCTCGTCCTCGGGAAAGGTGTTGAAGTGCAGCAGCGCAGTACGGATGCTGTCGGCCAGTGGCATGTCCTCGGGCAGATCGGCCAGCAGTGTCCGCAGCGCGGCGAGCTGCTCGTCGAAATCACCCCAGGGCACTGCGTTCTTGGACGGGAAGTACCGGAAGAACGTGCGCCGCGCGATACCGGCGGCATCGGCGATGTCGTCGACGCTGGTTTCGTCGAACCCGTTCCGCGCGAAGAGTTCGATACCGAGATCACCGATCTGGCCCCTCGTTGTGGACGGGCGCCGACCTACCCGGCTGGACGGTTTCGCACCTCTGGGCAATTTTCCCCTCCGATTGCTGTCTTTCTGCACTCGATGCCATTATGGTGGTGAACCAGGTCACTGTCACTACCGACTGTGGTCGAGACAACAATTCTCTCCGATGGAGGTACCTCGATGTCCCAGAACCCCAAGACCGACGTAGTCGATGCTGCCGTGGTCGAGTCCGATCTGGTCGAAGAATCGTTGGTGGAAGAGGTCTCCATCGACGGCATGTGCGGCGTGTACTGATCATGTCCGCTCCCGCTCGGCCGGCTGAGATGTCCAGCGTGCTCGATCTCGATGCACGCTGGGCCCTTCACCCGCAGGTGGCGCTGCGTCCCGAATCGTTCGGGGCGCTGCTCTACCACTTCGGAACTCGCAAGCTCTCCTTTCTCAAGAATCGCACCATCGTCGCGATCATCGAATCCTTTCCCGAGCACACCGACATGCGGTCGGCCATCGCGGCCGCGGGTATCGACGAATCCGGTATGGCGCCCTACGTGAAAGCCCTGGCCACGCTGGCCGATTCGAAGATGATTGCCCGGGTCTGAGCATCGTACGACGCTCGGAGCCTCTCGGCTCATCGCCCACCGATCTCCGGAAAGAGGACAGACCATGACCTCCATGCTCGAAAGGCCGTCGCCGCCCCCCGCCGTCGGCAAGTTGGTCGACCAGTTCGAACTCGGACTCGACGCCCCGATCTGCTTGACCTGGGAACTGACGTACGCGTGCAATCTGTCGTGCGTGCACTGCCTGTCCTCCTCCGGACGGCGTGACCCGCGCGAACTGAGCACCGAACAGTGCAAGTCGATCATCGACGAACTGCAGAAAATGCAGGTGTTCTACGTCAACATCGGTGGCGGCGAGCCCACCGTGCGCTCCGACTTCTGGGAGCTGGTCGACTACGCCACAGCACACCAGGTGGGCGTCAAATTCTCCACCAACGGTGTCAAGATCGACAAGAAGGTCGCCGCCCGTCTTGCGGCGTCGGATTACGTCGATGTGCAGATATCCATCGACGGTGCCACCGCCGAGGTCAACGACGCAGTTCGCGGTCCCGGCTCCTTCGACATGGCCGTCCGTGCGCTCGAAAACTTGCGTGAGGCGGGATTCACGGACGCCAAGATCTCCGTGGTCGTCACCCGTCACAACGTCAGCCAGCTCGACGAGTTCAAAGCGCTCGCCGACAAATACGGTGCGACACTGCGTATCACACGACTGCGCCCCTCGGGCCGCGGCGCCGATGTGTGGGACGATCTGCATCCGACCGCCGGTCAGCAGCGTGAGCTCTACGATTGGCTGGTCGCCAACGGTGAAGGGGTGCTCACCGGCGACTCCTTCTTCCACTTGTCCGCATTCGGGGACGCACTGCCGGGGCTCAACCTGTGCGGGGCGGGACGAGTCGTCTGCCTGATCGACCCGATCGGCGACGTCTACGCCTGCCCGTTCGCCATTCACGAGCAGTTCCTCGCCGGCAACATCGTTCGTGACGCGAAAGACGGTATGGGCGGGTTCCAAACTGTGTGGCAGACATCGGAATTGTTCCAAGAACTGCGCTCGCCGCAGACCTCGGGCGCCTGCACCAAGTGCTCGCACTTCGACGCCTGCCGCGGCGGCTGTATGGCCGCCAAATTCTTCACGGGCTTGCCGATGGACGGCCCGGACCCCGAATGCGTGATCGGCAACGGTGAATTGGCGTTGGCTGCAGCGGGGGAGATCCCCAAGTCCAGCGTCGACCACTCCCGAACCGGGCAGCGCAAGACACCGAGAAAGTCGGTGCCGCTCACGCTGATGATGCGGCCACCGGCCAAGATCTGCGACGAGAATCCGCTCGCAGGAATGGAATAGGAAGAACAACACCATGACCAACTCCGCGTGGTTCGAGACCGTTGCCGAGGCGCAGCGGCGAGCGAAGAAACGTCTACCCAAGTCCGTGTACGCCGCCCTGGTGGCCGGTTCCGAGCGCGGCATCACCATCGACGACAACATGGCAGCCTTCGGCGAACTGGGATTCGCCCCGCACGTCGCCGGATTGTCGGACAAACGCGACCTGTCGACGACGGTGATGGGGCAGCCACTGTCCTTCCCCGTCATGATCTCCCCGACAGGTGTGCAGGCGGTACACCCCGACGGCGAGGTGGCCGTGGCCAGGGCAGCAGCCGCGCGCGGCATTCCCATCGGTTTGTCCTCGTTCGCGAGCAAATCCGTCGAGGAAGTCGCTGCGGCCAACCCACAGACCTTCTTCCAGATGTACTGGGTCGGGTCCCGCGAAGTGCTCCTCCAGCGGATGGAACGTGCCCGCGCGGCCGGCGCCGTGGGTCTGATCATGACGCTCGACTGGTCGTTCTCCAACGGTCGCGACTGGGGCAGCCCGTCCATTCCCGAGAAGATGGACCTCAAGGCGATGGCCAAGTTCGCCCCAGAGGGCATCACACGGCCGAAATGGTTGTGGGAGTTCGCCAAGACCGGCAAGATCCCCGATCTCACGACGCCGAACCTGACCCCACCCGGTGGCGGCGACGCGCCCACGTTCTTCGGTGCCTACGGCGAATGGATGGGCACCCCACTACCGACGTGGGAGGACGTCGCCTGGCTGCGGGAGCAGTGGGGTGGACCGTTCATGCTCAAGGGCGTCATGCGCGTCGACGACGCCAAGAAGGCCGTGGACGCGGGTGTCACAGCGATCTCGGTGTCCAATCACGGTGGCAACAATCTCGACGGCACTCCGGCGCCTATCCGTGCGCTGCCGGCGATCGCAGAGGCGGTGGGCGATCAGATCGAGATCACCCTCGACGGCGGGATCCGGCGCGGTAGCGACGTGGTCAAGGCCATCGCTCTGGGCGCGCGGGCGGTACTGATCGGACGCGCCTACCTGTGGGGCCTCTCGGCGAACGGCCAAGCCGGGGTGGAGAACGTGCTCGACATCCTTCGCGGTGGCGTCGACTCCGCGGTGCTAGGGCTCGGGCACTCGTCCGTTCAGGATCTGACGCCGTCCGATGTCGTGATGCCGAGGGGCTTCGACCGGAAGCTGGGCGTCTGACCGGCCCACGCTCGATGATGTCGACGCCGGAATGGTTCGAGACCGTTGCCGAGGCGCAACGGCGGGCCGAGAAACGTCTCCCGAAGTCCGTGTATGCCGCGCTGGTGGCGGGCTCGGAGCGGGGTATCACCGTCGACGACAACACGGCGGCCTTCGGTGAGCTGGGATTCGCCCCGCATGTCGCCGGGTTGTCGGACAAGCGCGACCTGTCGACGACGATCATGGGACAACCACTGTCGTTTCCAGTGATGATCTCGCCGACGGGTGTGCAGGCCGTGCACCCCGAGGGTGAGGTCGCCGTTGCACGAGCGGCCGCGGCACGAGGGATTGCGATCGGGCTCTCGTTGTTCGCGAGCAAACCGATCGAGGACGTCGTTGCCGCGAATCCACACACGTTCTTTCAACTGCACTGGGTCGGCTCACGCGAGTATCTGCTGCAGCTCGTGGAACGTGCCCGCGCGGCCGGTGCCCTCGGACTGATCCTGACGATGGATTGGTCGTTCTCCGAGGGGCGCGACTGGGGTAGCCCGTCGATTCCGGAGAAGGTCGACCTGAAGGCGATGTGGCAGTTCGCGCCGGAGGCCATCGCGCGGCCGAAGTGGTTGTGGGAGTTCGCCAAGACCGGCAAGATCCCCGACCTGACCGTGCCGAATCTGACTACTCGTGATGGCACACCGCCGACCTTCTTCGGCGCGTACCGCGACTGGAAGTCGACGCCGCTGCCGAGCTGGGAGGATATCGCCTGGCTGCGCGAGCAGTGGGGCGGACCGTTCATGCTCAAGGGCGTCATGCGCGTCGATGACGCGAAGAGGGCCGTGGACGCGGGTGTCACGGCGATCTCGGTGTCCAATCACGGTGGCAACAATCTCGACGGCACCCCGGCGTCCATTCGTGCGCTGCCGGCGATCGCGGCGGCGGTGGGTGATCGGATCGAGATCACCCTCGACGGTGGCGTCCGCCGGGGCAGCGACGTCGCGAAGGCTCTTGCCCTCGGCGCGCGGGCAGTGCTGATCGGTCGCGCCTACCTGTGGGGCCTGTCGGCGAACGGGCAGGCTGGGGTGGAGAACGTGCTCGACATTCTTCGCGGTGGCCTCGATTCCGCAGTACTCGGGCTCGGACATTCGTCGGTCCATGAGCTCGAGCCCTCGGATATCGTCAGGCGCTGACGCGCATGTGCGCGGAAATACATAGCGGGCTATGTATTTCCGCGCACATAGGCCAAGCGCACCTGACTGGCGGTCGACCTGAGCAGACCGATCAGATCGGGGTCGTCGTGCACCAACCTGCCCGTCCGCCCGATCACCGCGAGAGCGCCGGATACTCGTCCATCGTCGTCGCGGATGGGGACGGCCACCGACGATCGCCCTACCTTGATCTCGTTGGTCTCGACGGCGATGTCGGTCGTGCGGATTCGGCTCATCTCGATCGCGAGTTCGGCCAGATCGACGATGGTGTGCGCCGTGAATTTCCTGAGATCGGACAGAACGGTGCCATCGGGTCTGTGGGCCAGTAACAGTTTACCGATCGCCGACGCATGGATATGAGTTACCAGTGCAGTCTCGCCGGACAGTTCGTGGTCGGGGTCTCGGTCGATCAACTGAATTCGATCGTTCTCGTACGACGCCAGGTACACCCCGAACCTGATGCGGGCACGAAGCTCGTCCACGATGTGGTGATTGTCGACCTCGCTCGCGGGGGCCGCTGTGGCAAGTTCTCTCGTTCGGCGACCGAGAGCGAAGCCCGACAGGTCTTCGATGCGCACCAGGAAGCCGTCGGCGACCAGAAGATTGAGCAGTCGGTACGCGGTGGCAGGTGGAATTCCTGTGGCGTGCGCGACCTCCTTGGCCGTTGCCCCCGAACCTAGATGTGCGACGGCTTCGAGCAGCGCAAGCGCCTTCTGGACGGCACGCGGTTCGTGTCCTCCGACTTCGCTCGTTCGCACCGTCCGCACTGCCATCAGCGGGCGTCGGTCCAGGGACTCTTCACCACGGCAACCGCGCCGCGCGAGTTTTCCCCGTACGCGGCAGCACCCGGTAGGACGTCGCGGCTTTCTGCGCTGTCGAACACCCCGACGGCGGCGAGGGCGGCCGGTCTGTGTACGTGCAGATAGACGCGCCAGCAGAATCCGGACAGTGCGAGCACGCCGAGCATGATCAACATGGTGACGTTCTGCGCTAGCCCCACCGTCACGACGAGGTTGGCCAGGACGGCGCATCCGGCGGTGCACGCGAGCACTCCGGCAAGCACTACCGTCGCAGTGAGTTCTCCTATACGCCTGAGGAAGACCACTGCGGCGATGGCGACGACGGCATATCCGACGATGAGGGCCGCCCGAGCCAGAAGCCGCGTGTCGTCGAGCACAGCCGAGCTGCTGAACACCACGAAAGTCGAACTGACTACGACCAATCCGCCGAGGACGACGCAGAGTGCAACGTACGGGGTGCGGAAGGTCTGGTGGACGCGGGCGAATCGATCGGGAACGACGCGCTCGATCCCCATCGTGTAGAGCAGTCTCGACGCCGCGTTGGACGAAGCCATGGCCGAGGCGAGCCACGAGCAGCTCAGTCCGAGATTCAATGCGACGACCAGCCACACATCGATACCCGTCGAGGAGCCGTGTTGGTACGCACCGATCAGCACACCGCCTCGACCGGACCACGCTGCCCACGCCGCGAACGTGAAGAGCGCGCCGCAGATCATCGGGGTCAACAGAACCGTCCTGGTCACAGTGACGAGTGGACGTTTCGCCTCGGGACCGAAGAACGTAGCGCTCTCGAATCCTGCGAGGGCGAACATCGCACCGAGAGCGACGAGGAGCAGACCATTCGGTGCCCCGGACGGTTCGACGGTAACCGGTTGACTCTCTGGCAACAGGAGTAGTGCGGTGATGAACACCAGCGAGCACAGCTCGACCACCAGAATTGCGGCAGCCGCGAATCTGACTCCGCGGACCAGACATCCGAGTATTCCCAGAGCGATTACGGCGTGAATCACCACGGCGCCAACGACTCCACCGGTGGGTATTCCGGTCTCACGGAGCACGGTGCGCACCGCCTGGCCGCCGAAATAAAGCGTCAGCGCCCCACTGGCGCAGTACTTGCACAGCATCGCAATACCGACCGTCAGGGCCCCGCGCGATCCCGAACCCTTCACCGCGAAACTGTAGAGACCGCCGGAGGACGAGAACCGCCTCGTGAACTGCGAGACGCAGAACGCGATCAGCGACACGACGATCGTGGCGGCGAAGACTGTGAGCAGACCGCCGAGCATCGTCTCGTTGGTCAACATCGTGATCGGCAGGATCACCATCGATGCAGCCGGAGCGGTCGTGGCTACCGATTGCGCGAACACTTCGATACCCGACAGCTGGCGGCGGCCGAGTGCGCGCAGTGGTGACAGTGCCGGCCGCTCCGGCTCCCGAGCGGCGAAGGAGGCCGCGATGGCCTGTTCGAGTGCAGACATGATGGCCGAAAAGTAGCTGCGCATTGTTGCGGCCGCATTGCGTCGATGCTTCGCCTGAATTCGATCGAGTGAGAACTCCAGCCGAGTCGTGGTCGAGTTCTCACCCGGAGTCGAATGAACGTTTCGCGTGCTACGCATTCTCGAATTCTCGAGATTCCACCATTGACCGAACTCGAAACCGGTCGATTTCGGCCGGTAATTCGAGTGAAGGCCGGCAGAAGGAGTGGAAGAAACCCATGGCAGTAACACGGAGATCGTTCATGCGTGGCCTCGGTGTCACAGGTGGTGCAGGACTTGCCTACGGAGCGATGTCGTCGATCGGTCTTGCGCCGTCGGCCGCAGCGGCGCCCAAGCGGTTTCGGTCGCCTGCGATGGCCGACCTGATCGGAAGGGTCGAAGGAAGCCCTAAGGTCGTCGTCCTCGGCGGCGGGCCCGCTGGTCTCTGCTCAGCGTACGAGCTGCAGAAGGCCGGATACGCAGTGACCATTCTCGAGGCGCGGCAGCGGCCGGGCGGGCGAGTGTGGTCCATCCGCGGTGGGGCCGAGGAGACCGACCTCAATGGGGAGACTCAGAAATGCACCTTCTCCGACGGACACTTCTACAACATCGGCGCAACCCGAATCCCGCAGAGCCACATCACGATGGACTACTGCAAGGAACTCGGCGTCGAGTTGCAGACATTCGGCAACCAGAATGCGAACACGCTCGTCAACTACAAGAGCGGCACTGCGTTGAATCAGCAGTCGGTGTCCTACCGCGCGGCCAAGGCCGATACCTACGGCTACATGTCGGAGTTGTTGCAGAAGGCCACCAGCAGAGGTGCTCTCGACGACGTCCTGACGCCCGACGACAAGGACGCCCTGTCGGAGTTCCTGTCCAGCTTCGGAGACCTCTCCGACGACGGACGCTACATCGGGTCGACCCGTCGTGGATACAGCTCGGAGCCGGGTGCAGGCCTGAACTTCGGCGACCAGACCAAGCCCTATGGAATGTCCGACGTCATCCAGAGCGGCATCGGACGAAACTTCAGCTTCGAGTTCGGCTACGACCAGGCGATGCTGATGTTCAGCCCGGTGGGGGGCATGGATCGGATCTACTACGCGTTCTCCGATGCCATCGGTGCCGACAACATCGTCTACGGCGCCGAGGTCACAGCACTGAAGAACACCTCCGACGGGGCGACGGTGGAGTACGTGAAAGATGGATCCGCGGAGTCGATCTCAGCCGACTACGTCATCTGCACGATCCCGCCCGCACTCGTCACGCGGCTCGAGAACAATCTGCCCGCCGAGGTGCTGCTCGCGTTGAAAGCGGCCAAAGCAACACCGTCCGGGAAGATGGGTATCGAGTACTCGCGGCGATGGTGGGAGACCGACGAGCGCATCTACGGTGGCGCCAGTAACACCGACATGGATATATCCCAGATCATGTTCCCGTACGACCACTACAACTCCGATCGCGGTGTCGTCGTCGCCTACTACAACACGGGCAAGCGTCATCAGGCGTTCGAATCGCTGACCCACAAACAACGTTTGGCCAAGGCCGTCGCTGAAGGATCGATGATTCACGGCGACAAGTACACCAAGGACATCAGCTCGTCGTTCTCCGGCAGTTGGCGCCGAACGAAGTACTCCGAGAGTGCGTGGGTGTCCTGGGCCGGGGCCGGAGACTCCCACGGCGGTGTCGCCACGGCCGAATACTCCACGCTCCTGAAGCCCGTAGAGCACATCTACTTCGCGGGCGATCACCTGTCCAACGCCATCGCCTGGCAGCACGGAGCCTTCACCTCCGCGCGCGACGTGGTCACCTCCATTCACGAACGCGTCACCGCGTCCTGATCTCTGTTCGTTCTCGAAAGGAAAATCTGATGTCCAAGAACACACGTTCGTTCGCTGCCGCCCTCGCAGCCGGAGCCATCCTGTTCACTGCGGCCTGCTCGTCGGATTCCGATACGGCGCCCGCCGGCACCGAATCCGCCTCGGGGGCCCGATCGGTCATCGAGCCGGGTGAAGCGAATCCGATGATCGCGCAAGGCGTCGAGATCTCCGGTGATGCAACGGTCTACAAGTCCAGTGGACTCGGACCGACCGCGCTGAACGAGGAGGCGGCGGAGGGAAGTCCGGAGTCGTATATCGACACCGAACAATTCTCGGGTGGAACCCTGCCGTCCGGTGTCACTGTCACCGAGGCTCAGGGAATCGGCGTGCTGAAGAAAATCCGCGACAACCTCGAAGGCCAGGGTTATGCGCTCGAGGATGTCGTGTCTATGCGGGTGTTCCTCGACAATGCGCCCGGAACCGATCGTGCCGACTATGCGGGGTGGAACCGCGCCTATCGCCAGTTCTTCGCGAACACCAATCTCGATACCGACGAGACCGAGCTCGTGCCGATGGGGACCGCCGAGCCCGCAGCCCCGATCGAGCGTAATTCTGCACGACCGTCACGGTTCGCCCTCGAGGTCGCCTCGCTTCCCGTGCCGGGGTGGCTTGTGGAGGTCGAGGTGGATGCGGTGAAGTGACGGTTCTGCCGGAGCCGTGATCGCCAGATCTGCACGGTGAGCCGTGGACGCGACGAGCGAGGCATTGTGCTCGTCGCTGCCATGCGCCCACGCCCGGGCTTCGAGGTCCGTCTTGCCGAACAGGCTGTGCCTCTCGACCAACCGCTCTCGACGGACGTCGTCGTCGATGTCGAGATACCACACCTCGTCCATCGCTGCGCGGGCGTCCGGCCAGTGACCCGAGTCGAGTAGGAGGTAGTTGCCCTCGGTGACGACGAGTGGGACGTCGGCTGATACCGCGATACCGGCAGCGATCGGTTCTTCCAGCGCTCGGTCGAAGTACGGCGCGTACACGATGCCCGTGGTCTGTTGCGCGAGCCTGCGCAACAGGTGTGCGTAACCGGCCGCATCGAAGGTCTCCGGTGCGCCCTTGCGTGAGCGCAGGCCCAACTGGACAAGCGTGCGCTCGGCGAGGTGGAAGCCGTCCATCGGCACCAGAATCGCAGTCTCCGGTCCGAGTGCTGCGACGATGGCTTCGGCGAACGTCGATTTTCCCGCTCCGGGCGCGCCCGCGATACCGAGGATGCTGCGGCCGGGGCGTCCGGCCATCTCCGTAGCCCGTGCAATGAACTCGTCCACCACTCGACCATAGGCCCGGTGCCCAGGCGGGGGCGCGTCGACCATCTATTGGGAGCCGTCTCCGAAACCTGCCAGCAGTCCCGTGTAGCGCTTGGGGAGCGGGGTGGCGTATTCGTTTCTCTTGCCGGTGCGCAGCCCCATCGTCACGAGCGATTGCACAATCAGTGTCGCCGCGGCCACCCCGTCCACCACCGGCACTCCGATTTCCGAGGAGATGTGCTCGCACAGGTCCGCCATGCCTGCGCAGCCGAGGACGATCGCGTCGGATCGGTCCTGTTCGACGGCGTCGCGGCACGCCTCGGTGATGATCTTGCGGGCGTCGGGATCTGTCTCCAGTTCGAGAACCGGTATCTCACATGCGTGCACGCCGCCGCACCGCTGCGACATCCCGTAGTGGGCTACCAGATCCCAAGCACGACCGGTGGTTCGTTCGAGTGTGGTGACGACGGAGAAGGCGCGTCCGAGGAAACTCGCGGCGTGCATGGCAGCCTCGGCGATTCCGACGACCGGTCCGCGCGCCGCCTCGCGTGCGGCGTCCATTCCGGGATCACCGAAGCACGCGATGACGTAGCCGTCGGCGTTGCGCTGCTCGCCGAGTGCTATCTGTTCGAGGATGCCTGGAACGCTGAGCGCCTCGTCGACGTGCGATTCGATGGAGGCCGGCCCCATCGTCGGAGTGACCGCCTCGACGCGTGTGCCCGGGCCTGCGACGGCCCGGGCACACTGTTCGATCGTGGCGGTCATCGACGCCGTGGTGTTCGGGTTGATGACCGTGATGAGCACGTGCGCGTCCTATGCCTTCGCTGGGGTGTCGAGATGGTTCGTCACGGCGAGCCGGGTCCTGGTGGCCAGCACGTGGTAGAGCGCGAAGCCGACACCGCAGCCGATGAACCAGCTGTACTTCGAGACCGTCGACATACCGGCGATTTCCATGCCGTCGATAGCGCCGTTGAACAGCACGGGGAACATCGCGAGCAGAGCGCCGACGATGGTTGCGTAGACTGCGGCGGGGTTGTAACCCTTCGAGTACCAGTACTTTCCGGTCGGCGACATCGTGAACATATCGTCCACGTCGACCTTCTGTTTGCGCACCAGGTAGTAGTCGGCGATGAGCACACCGAACAGCGGCCCGATGAATGCGCCGAGTGTTTCGAGGGTGAGGTGAATGACCTCCGGATTGTTGTACAGGTTCCACGGCGTGATGAGGATCGAGCCGACGGCTGCGATCATTCCGCCTGCGCGCCAGCTGATCTTCTGTGGGCTGACGTTCGAGAAGTCGAAGGCCGGGGAGATGAAGTTGGCGACGATGTTGATGCCGATGGTGGCGATGGTGAAGGTCAACGCGCCGAGCACGATTGCGAAGGTGTTGTCGATTCGGGCGACGGTTTCCACCGGGTCGGTGATGAGCTCGCCGAACACGGGCAGCGTCAGGGACGCGGTGATGACGACCAGGATGGAGAATACGAGGAAGTTGACGGGAAGTCCGAGAAAGTTGCCCTTCTTCACTGCCGCATAGGATTTGCCGTAGCGGGAGAAGTCGCCGAAGTTGAGCATCGGGCCGGAGAAGTAGGAAACGACAAGAGCGATCGCGCCGAGCATCACCGGTACCGCACCGAATCCGGTGTACTGGACATCGCCGAGGGTCAGATCGATTGCACTCCAGCCGGCCTTGTAGATCAGGTATCCGCAGAGAATGAACATCACCACGTAGACGGCGGGGCCGCAGAAGTCGATGAACTTGCGGATCGATTCCATTCCGCGCCAGAACACCGCGGCCTGCAGTACCCACAGAAAGAGAAAGCTCGCCCAGCCGAGCGCGGACAATCCGGCGAATCCGTAGTCCGCTGTGATCGCATAGGGCGCGAGGGACGGAAAGAGTTTGATGAGAACGATATCGAGTGCGGCCGATGCCAGAAATGTCTGAATTCCATACCAGGCAACGGCGATGAGACCGCGAATGATCGCTGGAATGTTGGCGCCGAGGACGCCGAAGGATACGCGACACATCACGGGGTAGGGGACTCCCGTGGCCTGGCTCGGTTTCGCGACGAGATTGCAGAAGAAGTAGACGATGGAGATGCCCACGAGAAGGGCGACGAGGACCTGCCAGCTGGCCAGTCCAAGCGCGAACAGGCTTCCCGCGGTGACATATCCGCCGACGGAGTGCACGTCGGACATCCAGAATGCGAACAGATTGTACGAGGTCCACGACTGCTTCTTCAGTGGAGCGAGGTCTTCGTTGGTCAGTCGCGGGTCGTAGCTGTCCTTGATCAAGCCGCCGCCGACCGGATGGCCTGCGGCCTCGATCAAGTCGCCGGTCTGCGTCCCCGGGGTATTCGCTGTTTCTGTCATCGATGCTCCTGATGCTCGCGAAGTGCGTATCGAACGGTCCCCGTCATGGCGCGAAGACCGGCGAAACAAAAGGTAGCGACGAAGTATTGCCCCTGCGTGACGGAATGGATATATCTTTTGCCGTCAGTCGGGCGGTGATTCCGCGAGTAGTCCGGATTCCGACGATATGGACGAAATGACCGAGTTCAAGCGAGTCGAATGCTCCTGCGCGATGAGTAGCAGAGCGTCCGCGTCGCGCGCCAGAAACGCTTCCAGCATGGTGCGATGGTCGGAATGCAAACTCGCACGGTCGGAACCGGCCACCTGCACCATCGGCTGCACCGGCTCGGTGATGTTCCATGCCGCATCCAACATGTGCAGCAACCGCTTCATCCTCGACGGACGGGTCAGCGACATGTGGAATTCTCGGCTGCGACGGTGGTACTCACGCGGGTCGTCGGCCGTGATGGCCTCTTCGAGAAGGCGATCGGCTTCGATGGCTCGCGCCCGATCTTCGTCGGTGGCAAGTTCCACGGCCGTCGCGAGCGCTGCGGTTTCGAGTACCTCTCGGACGACGTACATCTCATGGAGCTCGGCCGAAGTCAGCTGTGCCACTGTGTATCCGAGATTGGGGCGATGGTCCACCAGCCCTTCGCCTATCAGAGTTTTCAGCGCTTCGCGAACCGGAATGCGACTGACGCCGAAGATCTCCGCGACCTCGTCTATCGGGACGGGTGTGTTGGGTGGGGCGTCACCGGAGAGGATCACCCGTCGTAGTTCGTCGAGTATCTTCGGCTGCCGTCCGCCGGGTTCGGCAATGCTCAACTTTGCAAGGAGTACCGATCGCCGACGTGGGGGCATGAGAGTCCTTTCGAGGAACGCACTGCACGCTAGCCCGGCCGTGTTTCGTCCGTGTGAAGCTGTGGGAAGACGCACTCCGATAGCATCGTTGTGGTGTCCTCGACCGAATCCATGCCCTTGGGCGAACACACGTGCTCGCAGGTGCGGCGAGAGAGAACCGTCGCTGTCCCGCTCGGCGCGTTCGAGCAACATGGACCCCATCTGCCGCTCGACACCGATACTCGGATCGCCGAGGCGCTTGCACGCAGACTGCCCGGCACCGTTCTCGCGCCGTCGATCGCCTACGGGGCGAGCGGCGAGCACGAGGGCTTTCCGGGGACCATTTCCATCGGCAGCGACGCGTTGCGGACGATTCTGGTCGAGTACGGCCGCTCGGCCTGCCGGTGGGCCGAGCGCGTGGTGTTCGTCAACGGTCATGGCGGAAACCTCGAGACACTGATTTCTGCGGTGACGCTACTGCGCTACGAGGGACGCGAGGTCGCCTGGTTGCCGTGTGCGGTCCCCGGCGCCGATGCGCATGCGGGTAGAACCGAAACCTCGCTGCTGCTCTGCCTTTCACCGGAGGTCGTGGACTTCGCTCGCGCCGAGGTCGGGAACACCGATCCCATCGAGGAGTTGCTCCCTCGCCTGCGTGCGGGCGGCGTCGCGGCGGTTGCGCCGAACGGGGTGCTGGGCGATCCTCGCGGTTCCACCGCAGCCGAGGGGGCGGCGATCCTGGCCCAAATGTGTGCGCGAAGCGTCGCTGCGCTGGGGCGATGGCAGCCCAACTCGAACGGAATGTTGGCTTGATCGACCGGTCTGCAAAAGGCCACCAAAACGGACGTAAGGTATGTTTCATAAATTCTCCGGCGCTGGCGAACACTTCGGCACGTTGTCCGTTTACCATCGTCTGATGGGTCAAGGTCGGTTGCCCGACGGCTTCGGGGTGCGAGTGGACCCACGTGTACGTACTTACTCCGACGGACGTGTCCTCATCGGCGGTTCGCCGAAGCGCATGCTCACCCTCGCGCCCACCGCGGCGGCCATGATCGGCGACGGATTCCTCGAGGTCACCGACTCGCAGTCGGCGCTCGTCGCGCGCAAGCTTCTCGACTCCGGCGTCGCCAATCCGCGACCGATGTCGATTCCGTCGCCGCGCGATGTCACCGTCGTGGTCCCCCTCAAGAACAACGCCTCGGGCCTGGTTCGGTTGCTGCCGGCCCTGCACGGTCTCGATGTCATCGTCGTCGACGACGGTTCCGACGAGCCGGTGACGGCACCGACTATCGCGTGGCCGGTCGGTGCCGTCACCGTCGTCAGGCATGAGGTCTCCCGCGGTCCAGCGGCTGCGCGCAACACCGGACTACGCAGTGCAAGAACTGATTTCGTGGCGTTCCTCGATTCCGACGTGGTTCCGCGCAAAGGATGGCTCGAGGTGATGCTCGGGCACTTTTCCGATCCCGCGGTCGCCCTGGTTGCCCCGCGCATCGTGGCGCTCGAGCCGGAGGGCAATGCGCTCGCCCGGTACGAGCACGCTCGATCCTCGCTGGATCTGGGCCGCCGCGAGGCCGCGGTGCGGGCCGGCAGCTCGGTGTCCTATGTACCGAGCGCGGCCATGCTCATTCGCCGCCAGGTGGCACTCGAGTGCAACGGCTTCGACGAGTCGTTGCACGTTGCCGAGGACGTGGACCTGTGCTGGAGACTTCAGGAAGCCGGCTGGCGGCTGCGCTACGAACCCGTCGCGCACGTCGCACACGATCATCGGGTGACGTTCGGGCGGTGGTTCGGGCGCAAACTGTTCTACGGCACCGGTGCGAGCCCCCTCGCTGATCGGCACCCGGGGATGGTGCCGCCGGTGTCGATGTCGCCCTGGACACTGGTGGCCTGCCTGCTCGCCGCAAGCTTCACCAAACTAGGCCTGTTGGGCGCTCTCGCGACCCTTGCCGTGACGATCGGCCGGCTGCGATCGATGTTCGCCGGGCTCGACCAGCCCACCCGCATCGCGGCAATCCTGGCCACCGAGGGCTTCGTCGGCGGCCTGTGGCAGTTGGCCTCGGCTCTGTGTCGTCACTATTGGCCCATCACGCTGATCGCGGTGGTGTTGTCGAGTCGAATTCGCAAGATCGCTCTGGGTTTTGCTGTGGCCGAGGCGATGTCGGATTGGTACAACCACCGCGAACTGGGTGGTCTCGATCCGGTTCGATACGCCTTCTTCAAGCGTATGGACGACATCGCGTACGGTACCGGCCTGTGGGTGGGGGCCTTCGAGGGGCGCAGCCTTCGAGCGCTGACACCCCGAATGGATACATGAGGGCTTCACGCGACCCGGATGTGCGCGACCCGGATGTGATCGTCGTGGGGGGTGGGTCCTGTGGATCGGTGGTGGCGGCACGGCTCAGTGAAGATCCGGACTGCACGGTCACCGTCGTCGAAGCGGGTCCAAGTTTTCGGTCGGCGGCGGAGTTTCCACCCGAGGTGATGGACGCGCGCGTGCTGCCTATCGGCCCGGGCAGTGAGTGGGTGGATTCCTACGCCGCGGAACTGACGTCCGCTACGGTGCGCACGGTCTCTCGGGGGCGCATCATGGGCGGCTCCGGCGCGATCAACGGGGCCTACTTCATCCGCGCACGCCCCGCCGATTTCGACGCCTGGCCGTCGTCCTGGTCGTTCGGCGATGTCCTTCCGTACTTTCGCGCACTCGAGTGCGATGTCGATTTCCGTGGCTACGTCCACGGCGCAGCCGGTCCCGTGCCGGTCTCTCGCACAGCGAGAGCATCGTGGTCGAGGTTGACAGAGAGCTTCGTCGGTGCGGCGCTCGCGGCCGGCTTCGAGTACGACGCGGACAAGAACGACCCCGGCCCGAGCGGGGGCGTAGGTCCGGTTCCGCGCAACACGATCGATGGCCGAAGAGTGAATGCCGCACTGGCATACTTGATTCCGGTGATGGGACGCCCCAATCTCGAGGTGCTCGGGCGAGCGACTGCCCTGAAGGTGGACATCGAGGGTGCTCGCGCGAGCGGCGTGACCATCACTCGGGACGGTGTTCTCTCGCGGTTGCGCGCGAACAGGGTGGTTCTGTGTGCCGGCGCTGTGCGGACGCCACAGCTGATGATGCTCTCCGGCCTCGGTCCGGCGAAAGAGCTTCGACGCCATGGCATCTCCGTCGTTCTGGATCACTCTCATGTCGGCCGCGGATTCAGTGACCATCCGGAAGTCGGTGTCTACTATCGACCTTCGGTCTTCGATACGTCCGGTGTCTGCTCCTCGCCCATCGAGGCTGTGCTGCACGTCGACGATCTCGAAATCCGTCCTTACGCAGCATCGTTCGACAGGTTCATCTCGGGTCTTCCCGCGGGCGATCCTATGGTGGGAGTCGGACTCATGCGACCGGACAGTCGCGGTGACATCACGCTCGCATCCGGGGATCCTTTCGACTCTCCGCGGGTTCGCTACCGCTATCTCGAGTCGGTCTCGGACAGGGCAGCACTCGAGCGGGGGATCGATCTCGTTCGAGAACTTCTGAATGGCTCGGCCGCCTCCGTCGATGTACGGGAGGAGGCGCTGGGGACCTCGCTGCATCTTTCCGGTAGTTGCGCCATGGGTGAGGGCGACAGCGTCCTCGACGAACGGTGTCGTGTGCGCGGCATCGACGGGCTCCATATCGTCGACACCTCGGCCTTCCCTCTGGTCCCCTCGCGGGGTCCGCACGCGACGGCGATCATGCTCGCCGAGCGGGCATCGGGGTTCGTCCGGGAGAACCCGGTCTAGATGGTGACGTGGGGTGGGCATTGCGGCCCCTGTGAGCTGCGTTACAGTAGGGGGAACGCTCCAGAAGGGGTAATTGGGTGATGACTGCAAGTGCGCCGAGACAAGGCAATCCCTGGGTCGCTGTTCGCCCTGGTGACGACGTCGATCTCCTCGCTCGCCGGGTCTCGACCGCTCACCGCTCGTTCGTCGAGGACAGGTCGTCCTCCGGCAATGTTCGGTCGGTCATCCTCGACTCCTGGCTCCGTAGCCGGATCAAGGGAGTCGATCCGGATGGCGGTAGCGAGCAGCCCGCGCTCTCGGGCGCCGAATTGGATCGGTATCGCGACGCCCACCCTATGGCGATCATCCGGCCGGTCATCCGGAAGCTGCTCGTCGAGGATGCCGCCGAAACCGGACTACTGGTCGCCATCTCCGACGCGGACGGTCGGCTGCTGTGGGTCGAGGGCGATACCGCGGCGAAGGATCGTGCGTTGTCGATGAACTTCGCCGAGGGAACGGACTGGAGCGAGGAAAGCAAGGGCACCAACGCGCCCGGCACTGCCCTCGCCGTCGACCACTGCGTACAGATCTTCGCGGCCGAACACTTCACGCGCACAGTGCACGAGTGGAGTTGCTCCGCTGCTCCCGTGCACCACCCCACCAGCGGGCACATTCTCGGAGCGATCGACATCACCGGCGGACCGCGCGTGGCCGTCCCCGAGGTGCTCTCGCTCATTCGGGCCACAGTGGCTGCCGCCGAGTCGGAACTGCGTGTGCACCTGATGAATTCACCGAAGTCTTTGGGAGACACCGCGCCACGTCTCGAGGTCCTGGGCTCCGGGCGGGCAGGTCTGGTGCGCGGCAGCGGCCGCCTCCCGCTGTCGCAGCGGCACGCAGAGATATTGCTGCTCCTGGCCGATCATCCCGAAGGGCTCAGCTCCGACCATCTTGCGGTGTTGCTGGATGAACAGGAACTCGATTCGGTGACCATCCGTGCGGAGATGTCGCGACTGCGCAAGACGTTCGGCTCCGCGGGACTTGCGTCGCGTCCGTACCGGCTGGTGGGGGAGCTGACCTCCGATGTCGGCGATATCCGTCGTGCCTTGGATCGGGGAGACGTCGAGTCTGCGCTGCGCATCTACACCGGGCCGGTGCTACCGGGTTCCTCGGCACCGGGCATCGAGGAGATCCGCGAGGAACTGCGTTCTCGAGTTCAGGCCGCGCTGCTGCGGGTCGGCGATCCGGTGCTGCTGGCGCAGTGGACGTCGTCCATCCATGGCCGCGCCGACATCATCGCGTGGGAAGCCTACCGCTCGACGCTGAGCCGAGATTCTGCACTGTACGGCCAGGTCAGCGCCCGGATAGACCTACTCGATCGGCAACTGGGCGTCTGAGCTTTTCCTGCACGCGGTGCAGCAACGTAGATGCAACGTTGCAGACTCTAGTGTTCTGAATCACACACAGTCACATCGAAGCATGTGTTGATCAGGAGGAGTCACCAAGATGACCGTCTACGCCCGTCCAGGTACCGCCGATTCCGTTATGTCCTTCCAGCCGCGTTACGAAAACTGGATCGGGGGCGAATGGGTGCCGCCGGTCAAGGGACAGTACTTCGAGAACCCCACCCCCGTTACCGGCGAGAACTTCTGCGAGGTTGCTCGCTCGACATCCGAGGACATCGAACTCGCACTCGATGCTGCACACGCAGCGGCACCCGCCTGGGGCAAGACGTCTCCAGCCGAGCGCGCAGTGATCCTCAACAAGATCGCCGATCGCATCGCCGAGAACCTCGAGTCCATCGCCCTTGCCGAGTCGTGGGACAACGGCAAGCCGATTCGCGAAACGCTCAACGCCGACATCCCGCTGGCCGCCGACCACTTCCGCTACTTCGCCGGATGCATCCGTGCGCAGGAAGGCTCGCTGTCCCAGATCGACGAAGACACCGTGGCATACCACTTCCACGAGCCCCTCGGCGTGGTCGGTCAGATCATTCCCTGGAACTTCCCGATCCTCATGGCGGTCTGGAAGCTCGCCCCCGCGCTGGCGGCAGGAAACGCGATCGTCCTCAAGCCCGCAGAACAAACACCGGCATCGATCCTGCACCTGATTTCGATCATCGGCGATCTCCTGCCGCCCGGAGTCCTCAACATCGTCAATGGATTCGGTGTGGAGGCAGGCAAGCCGCTCGCCTCGAGCCCTCGTATTTCGAAGATCGCGTTCACCGGTGAGACCACCACCGGACGACTGATCATGCAGTACGCCTCGCAGAACCTGATTCCGGTGACTCTGGAACTGGGCGGAAAGAGCCCCAACGTCTTCTTCTCCGATGTGCTCTCCGCCAACGACGACTACCAGGACAAGGCGCTCGAAGGCTTCACGATGTTCGCGCTCAATCAGGGCGAGGTCTGCACGTGCCCGTCGCGTTCGCTGATCCAGGCCGACATCTTCGACGAGTTCCTCGCTCTCGCCGCCATTCGTACCAAGGCCGTCCGTCAGGGTGATCCGCTCGACACCGAGACCATGATCGGCGCGCAGGCATCCAACGATCAGCTCGAGAAGATCCTCTCCTACATCGAGATCGGTAAGGGCGAGGGCGCTCAGGTCGTGACCGGCGGCGAGCGCGCACAGCTCGGCGGCGATCTCAACGGTGGTTACTATGTTCAGCCGACCATCTTCACCGGCAAGAACAACATGCGCATCTTCCAGGAGGAGATCTTCGGACCGGTCGTGTCGGTGACCTCGTTCAAGGACTACGACGAGGCGATCTCGATCGCCAACGACACCCTCTACGGGCTCGGTGCGGGCGTCTGGTCCCGTGACGGTGGCGTCGCGTACCGCGCTGGACGTGACATCCAGGCAGGCCGGGTGTGGACGAACACTTACCACCAGTACCCCGCGCACGCAGCTTTCGGCGGGTACAAGCAGTCCGGCATCGGGCGCGAGAATCACAAGATGATGCTCGATCACTACCAGCAGACCAAGAACCTTCTCGTCAGCTACGCCCAGAAGGCTCAGGGCTTCTTCTGATGAGCGACGGTCCGGCTTCGGCTCCGCCGTCGCGTCTACGGGCCACCGCCGAGGCGATGGAGCTTCTCCGTCGCCTCGGCGGCATTCACGGGGAACTGATGATGCATCAGTCCGGTGGATGCTGCGACGGATCATCGCCGATGTGTTATCCCACAGGCGAATTCATCGTTGGAGACCGGGACGTGCTGCTGGGTCTGTTGGATCTGCGTCTCGGCGTCGGCGAAGTGTCGCAGTCCCTCCCCGAGGGTGCGGATGCGGTGCCGGTCTGGATCTCGGGCTCGCAGTTCGAGGCATGGAAACACACGCAGATGATCCTCGACGTCGTACCGGGCCGCGGATCAGGCTTCTCGTTGGAAGTGCCCGAGGGTCTTCGCTTCCTGAGCCGCGGAAGGGCCTTCACCGAGGACGAAACCGCGATGCTTGCTCTCGACCCACCTCTGCTGGGTGCCGACTGGGAGCAGGGCCGCCGCCCAGCGGTGCCGGGTGAGGCCTCGGTGGTCGCCGAAGCTGCCGATGCCTGCCCGGTTCCTGGGTCCACACCACAACCGCCACTGGATGTGACAATCACAACTTGACGTAACTCTGCGTAGACAGATACCGGCCGGTCGTTGATTCTTGGACGGCAGAAATCGCATCGAAGTCTTTTCGGCGGTTCGGGTTTGTCTATGGCGGGGGCGTGCATGGAAATCAGTCGCAGACGATTGCTTCAAGCGAGCGCAATCATGGGGTTGGCCGGTGCGTCCTCGCTGCTGGCCGGTGGACGCCAGGTCGGGGCGGAACCTGTGCTCGGCGCGGCTTATCGGACGTTCGTCCCAGAGTTGTTCGATACGCCTCGTCGAGCGCCCGCGCACTCGGAAACGATCGTCATCGGGTCGGGCTTCGGTGCTGCCGTCGCGGCGCTGCGGCTTGCGGAGTCCGGTTCGGCGGTCACGGTGCTCGAACGCGGTGCGCAGTGGCCGCTCCATCCTCGCCGCCAGGTCTTCGCCAACGATTTCGCGCCGGACGGGCGGGCGTTCTGGCGTCGAGGCGGACTCGCACCGTTGACGGGACTGCCCAAAGTGCCGACCGATCTGTTCGGCGGAGTTTTCGACGTCACCGAGCACGGCTCGATCGATGTATGGCGGGCAGCTGCCGTCGGCGGCGGGTCTGTGGTTTTCACCGGAGTCATGATCGCGCCGGAGCGCAGATTCTTCGACGCGGTCTTCGGTTCCACCGTCTCCTACGACGAGATGAACTCGATCTACTACCCGCGGGTGCGCTCGGCGTTGCGTTTGTCGACCATGCCCGAGGATGTCTATCGGTCCGTTCCGTTCACGCATTCGCGGATATGGGACGAGCAGGTTCGACTGGCGGGCTACTCGCCATCACGAATCGACGGTATCTGGAACTGGGATGTGGTGCGCGCGGAGATCTCCGGGGCCTCGCGCCCATCCGCGATCGTCGGTGAATCGAACCTCGGCAACTCCAACGGGGCCAAGTTCGATTTGACTCAGAACTACCTCGCCGATGCCCAGCGCACCTCTCGCGCAACGATTCACGCCAGACACGAGGTCACCTCGATCGGGCGTGCATCCGACGGCCGATACGTACTCGAAGTCGACGTTCTCGATCCCGCCGCCATCGCGGTCGAATCTCGTACCCTCACTTGTGATCGACTCTTTCTCGGTGCCGGATCGATGGGCACATCCGAGCTACTCGTCACAGCCCGGGACACCGGAGCATTGCCCCGGTTGAACGAGCACGTCGGGCAAGGTTGGGGGACAAACGGTGACGCCGCTCTCGTCCGCGGCATGAGTCCCGAGGGCAACGGACTGGTTCAGGCCTCGCCGTCGGCCTCGCGCATATTCGACGAATCGGGAGCGCCAGTTACGCTGGAGAACTGGTACGTACCAGGATCACCCATCGATATGTCTCTCATCGGATCTCTTGGAATGGTGCTCGATCCGACTCGTGGAGAGTTCGTCTACGACCGCGATACAGGCGCAACGCGATTGCGCTGGCCCGAACGCGGCAACCGCAATGTCGAAGAGGCGTTGCGCGCGGTGCACACTCGGATCGCTCACCGGTCCAACATCGGCGTCGGATTCCCGATGCTCGGTGTGCCCGACGTCAACGCGACCTTCACCGCCCACCCTCTCGGCGGTGCCGTACTGGGACGGGCAACCGATGCGTTCGGTCGCGTGATCGGGTACGACGGTTTGTATGTCGTCGACGGTGCACTCGTTCCCGGTAGTACCGGAGCGGTCAATCCGTCTCTGACGATTGCCGCTCTCGCGGAGCGAAACATCGAGGAGATCATCGCAAGCGGACGATGACATGAAAGACGGTGACTTCAAAAACACCGGTAGCGAAATTCACGATTCCAACACGTCTGCCCCTACTTGCGAGCATCATGGACAGCGGCAGTTCCGAATCGCTCAGCGTTCGCCGTAATTCGCCCGTCATGTGTCCATGACCCGGCGCTTACACCGCGGGCCTATCTTGAGTCGATCGTTCAACCCGCAAGTAAGTATCTCGCTTCGAGAGGCCGGCAATGTCCGTCGAAAAACCAGCAATCATCCATCACGGCGGTGCCGACTCCCATGTGGAGGGCAGCGACTACCTGGCCAAACGTCAGTTGAAGAAGGGCACTGCCGGGTGGGTGCTGCTCGCCGGCCTCGGCGTCAGCTACGTCATCTCGGGTGACTACTCGGGGTGGAACTTCGGGTTGGAGCAAGGCGGGTTCGGCGGGCTCCTCATCGCCGCTGTGGTGATCGCAGCCATGTACCTGGCGATGGTCCTCGGTATGGCCGAGATGTCCTCGGCACTTCCGGCCGCCGGTGGCGGCTACACGTTCGCTCGAAGAGCGCTCGGTCCGTGGGGCGGATTCGCCACCGGCACGGCAATTCTCATCGAGTACGCGATCGCACCCGCAGCCATCGCGACGTTCATCGGGGCATACGTCGAATCGCTCGGACTGTTCGGAATCACAGACGGTTGGTGGGTCTATCTTGCGGTGTACGCAATCTTCATCGGTATCCACTTGTCCGGTGCCGGCGAGGCATTGAAGATCATGTTCGTCATCACCGCCATCGCGCTCGTCGGTTTGGTAATTTTCGCCTTAGCGGCCCTCGGTCAGTTCGAGGCATCGAACCTCACCGATATCGCGCCCGGCGACGCGGCCGGCGCGTCGAACTTCCTCCCGTTCGGTTACCTGGGTATCTGGGCTGCTGTTCCCTTCGCAATCTGGTTCTTCCTTGCCATCGAGGGTGTGCCCCTCGCTGCGGAGGAAGCGAAAGACCCGAGCAAGAACGTGCCGCGGGGCATCATCGCCGCGATGGTCATCCTGCTGATCACCGGTGCAACCGTATTGATCCTCGTCACGGGAGCAGGCGGGGCACAGGCGATGCAGGATTCGGGTAACCCACTCGTCGAGGCGCTCGGCGACGGGACGGCAGCGACGGTGGTCAACTACATCGGTCTGGCCGGACTGGTCGCGAGCTTCTTCTCGATCATGTACGCGTACTCGCGTCAATTGTTCGCGCTCTCGCGGGCCGGATACCTGCCGAATGTCCTGTCGATCACCAACTCGCGCAAGGCGCCGACGCTCGCACTCGTCGTCCCCGGCGTCATCGGCTTCCTGCTCTCGCTCACCGGACAGGGCGCGATGCTGCTCAACATGGCCGTCTTCGGGGCCGCAGTGAGTTACGTTCTGATGATGGTCAGCCACATAGTGCTGCGCCGCCGCGAGCCGCACATGGAACGCCCCTACCGCACACCAGGAGGCGTCGCGACCACGAGCTTCGCCCTGGTCATCGCTGCGCTGGCTGTCGTGGCAACCTTCCTGGTCGACAGTACGGCTGCGCTGTGGTGCCTCGGTGTCTTTGCCGCATTCATGCTGTACTTCGGCGTCTACAGTCGGCACCACCTCGTCGCGAACTCGCCCGACGAGGAGTTCGCTGCACTCGCGGAAGCAGAAGCCGAACTCGAATGAGCATCTACACACAGCAGGTGTCGGGAACCACCTACCGGTTCGACGGGTTGGTGGAGCTGATGGCGAAGGCGACGCCGCTGCGATCCGGGGACGAGTTGGCCGGGTGCGCAGCGGAGTCCGACGCCGAACGAGCCGCGGCCCAATGGGTGCTGGCCGATATCTCTCTCGATGTGTTCCTGCACGATCTCCTCGTACCGTACGAGAGTGACGAGGTCACCAGGCTGATCGTCGACTCGCACGATCGGGCAGCGTTCGAACCCATCTCGCATCTGACGGTCGGCGGCCTTCGGGACTGGCTGCTGAGCGTTGCGGCATCACCGGATTCGGCATCGGTGCTGCGGTCGGTGGCCGCAGGCCTGACGCCGGAAATGGTTGCGGCGGTGAGCAAGATCATGCGGAATCAGGATCTGATCGCGGTCGCTCGCGCCGCCGAGGTGACCTCTGCTTTCCGAACCACGATCGGATTGCCGGGAACGCTCAGCACCCGGCTGCAACCCAATCATCCGACCGACGATCCCCGCGGCATCGCCGCCGCCACCCTGGACGGGTTGCTGCTCGGGTCCGGCGATGCCGTCATCGGAATCAATCCCGCGACGGATTCGCCACACGCCACCTCGGATCTGCTGTACCTGCTCGACGAGATCCGTCAACGCTTCGAGATCCCGACGCAGTCGTGCGTTCTCTCCCACGTGACGACGACGATGGAACTGATCGACAAAGGGGTCCCGGTCGATCTCGTGTTCCAGTCCGTCGCCGGCACCGAAGGCGCCAATTCCGGTTTCGGAGTGCATCTGTCGCTGCTTCGCGAGGCCAACGAGGCGGGGCGGTCGCTGCACCGCGGAACCGTCGGCGACAACGTCATGTACCTGGAAACAGGCCAGGGATCCGCACTCAGTGCCGGCGCGCATCTCGGGACCGGTGGCAGACCCGTCGATCAGCAGACACTCGAGACGAGAGCGTACGCGGTGTGTCGCGATCTCGAACCGTTGCTGGTCAACACCGTCGTGGGCTTCATCGGACCCGAATACCTCTACGACGGAAAGCAGATCGTTCGCGCTGGACTGGAGGATCACTTCTGTGGGAAGCTTCTCGGCCTGCCGATGGGGGTGGACGTGTGTTACACCAACCATGCCGAGGCCGACCAGGACGATATGGACACGCTGTTGACGCTGCTCGGAACGGCCGGTGTTGCATTCGTCATCGCCGTTCCCGGAGCGGACGATGTGATGCTCGGATACCAGAGCCTGAGCTTCCACGACGTCTTGTACGTCCGGCAGGTGCTGGGTCTGACACCGGCACCAGAGTTCGCTGCCTGGCTCGATCGTCTCGGCATGGTGGACGCACGCGGCAGAATCCTCGAGGTCGACGCCCCGGGGTCACCACTGCGAGCTCTGACGGGGTCGAGATGAGCGAGAACAGCCCGCACACGCAATCAGCGGACTTCTGGGACGAACTACGCCTCAGTACCCAGGCACGCATCGGACTGGGACGGGCAGGGGACTCGTTGCCGACCCAGCGCGTACTGGAGTTCAGATCGGCGCATGCCGCAGCACGCGACGCGGTACACATGCCGCTCGAAACCGATGCGTTCGCAGCAGAGATCGAACGGGTGGGCATCGGCGCCCCCATTACGGTGACATCCCAGGCGAACTCGCGGGCGGAGTACCTGCGCAGGCCCGATCTGGGCAGGGTGCCCGAGGATCTGTCGGCCATCTCTGCGGGCGAGTTCGACCTGGGATTCGTTCTCAGCGACGGTCTTTCACCGCGAGCGCTGATGGATCACGGTGCGCCCATGCTCGAGGCGTTGGTTTCGGAACTGTCGCAGACGTACACGTGCGCTCCACCGGTGATCGCGACTCAGGCCCGGGTCGCGCTCGGTGATCACATCGCCGCCGCGATGGGGGTCCGCACCGTCGTCGTTCTCATCGGCGAACGCCCCGGCCTCTCGGTGGCGGACAGTCTCGGGATCTATCTGACGCACCTGCCCGGGCCGGGGAACTCCGATGCCGACCGCAACTGCATCTCGAACATCCATCCTCCGGACGGTCTGGGGTATCGGCAATCGGCGAAGATCGTGGCCGGTCTCGTCGCGGGCGCACGCAGGTTGGGCAGATCCGGCGTCGCCCTGAAGGACACTTCGCGGGCGGACACGCTCGATGCTTCGGCTGGTGGGAACACCCCGATTCGGGGGTAGTCGGCGGTGACGGGCGTCACTACCCTGGGGGCATGGAGTCTTCGAGCTACTCGTCCGGTCCGTCGTCCACGCCGCTGTTGACGGAGACGATCGGCGCGAACCTCGACCGCACGGCAGCCGAGCATCCGGGCCGAGATGCACTGGTCGATGTTCCGTCCGGTCGACGGTGGACGTATTCGGAGTTTCTCGCCGACGTCGAACTGCTCGCCGCCGGATTGCTCGTTGCGGGCGTCGGCACCGGCGACCGCGTCGGCATATGGGCGCCCAATTGCCCGGAGTGGGTCCTGACGCAGTATGCGACGGCAAAGATCGGCGCGATCCTGGTCAACATCAACCCGGCCTACCGCACCCACGAACTCGGGTTCGTTCTGAAGCAGGCCGGCGTGTCGCTGCTGCTGTCCGCGCAGGAGTTCAAGGGCTCGGACTATGCAGCCATGATCGAGGAGGCTCGCACCGACGCGCAGGCGCTGAGGCAGGTCGTGTTCGTCGGAAGCTTCGGGTGGGAGTTGATGACCGATCGAGGTCACCGCGCCCTCGCCGAGAATCCACGGATGGTTGCCGAGGTGCAGGACCGATTGACCGCGGACGATCCGATCAACATTCAGTACACCTCGGGCACTACCGGCTTTCCCAAGGGCGCGACATTGAGTCACCGGAACATCCTGAACAACGGTTACTTCGTCGGAGAACTCTGCCACTACACCGCTGACGATCGGGTGTGCGTCCCGGTGCCCTTCTACCACTGCTTCGGCATGGTGATGGGCAATCTGGCCTGCACTTCGCACGGTGCAGCGATGATCATCCCCAGCCCCGCATTCGATCCCGTCGCGACGCTGGAAGCCGTCCAGACCGAGAAGTGCACTTCGCTGTACGGGGTGCCGACGATGTTCATCGCCGAGTTGGCGGTGCCGGAGTTCGAGTCCTTCGACCTGTCCACCCTGCGTACCGGAATCATGGCGGGCTCGCCGTGCCCGACGGAGGTGATGAAGCAGGTCATCGAGCGGATGGGCATGACGGAGGTGTCCATCTGTTACGGGATGACCGAGACCTCCCCGGTGTCGTTGCAGACGCGCAGCGAGGACACCATCGAGCAGCGAGTATCGACAGTCGGTGCGGTGGGACCACACCTGGAAGTGAAGATCGTGGACCCCGTCGACGGTTCGACTTCGGCGCGCGGGGAGTCCGGGGAACTTTGTACGCGTGGGTATTCCGTGATGCTCGGGTACTGGGAGCAACCGGACAAGACCGCCGAGGCCATCGACGACTCGGGGTGGATGCACACCGGCGACATCGGGGTCATGGACGAGCTCGGCTACGTCAGCATCACCGGTCGCATCAAGGACATGGTGATCCGCGGCGGCGAGAACATCTACCCGAGGGAGATCGAGGAGTTTCTCTACACACACCCAGACGTCCTCGACGCACAGGTCGTCGGAGTTCCCGACGACAAGTACGGCGAGGAGCTGATGGTGTGGATCCGGATGCGAGAGGGCGCCGAGCCGTTGACCTCCGAGAGCGTTCGAGCTTTCGCCGCAGGCAAGTTGGCGCGCTACAAGATTCCCCGGTACGTCCACATCGTCGACGAGTTCCCGATGACCGTCACCGGGAAGGTGCGCAAGGTCGAGATGCGTGAGCGATCGATGGATTTGATCTGACCATGCACAACGTTGCCGTTCGTTCACAACACAAGCTTGGGTTGTAAACGAACGGTCGGGTTGTGACAACGGCTCGAGCGATACTGGACCCATGACCGAACCCCATCCCCCCGAACCCCAACCCCCCGAACCGCAGTGGATACCGTCGGCGGCAGATATCGACGTTGCCCGGATCACCGACTTCGCTCAGCGTGTGCAGGAGCGGCATCACGTCACGTTCGAGGACTACACGGGGTTGTGGGAGTGGTCCGTGGCGAACCTCGAGCAGTTCTGGCAGATGGTGTGGGACTACTTCGGCATCAGCTCGGAGACCGCACCGACTGCGGTTCTGAGCGAGTCCGGTATGCCCGGAGCGCAGTGGTTCCCGGGCGCGACGCTCAACTACGTCGATCAGATCGCCCGACACGCCAGCCGAGACACCGCAGCCATTCGCTATGTCCGTGAGGACGGGACGCGATCCCAGCTCACCTGGAGTGAGCTGTCCAGGCAGGTGGGTGCGTTGGCGCACACGCTGCGCGGCAGTGGGGTGAGCAGCGGTGACCGTGTCGTCGGCTACCTCCCCAACATCCCCGAGGCCGTGGTGGCTTTCCTGGCGACGGCGAGCATCGGTGCGATCTGGTCTGCCTGTGGACAGGATTATTCCGCCTCCGCTGCGCTCGACCGGTTGGGTCAGCTGAACCCGAAGGTGCTGATCACGGCCGACGGTTACCTCTACGGGGGCAAGTTCCGCGACAAGTCCGAGGACTTGCGGATGCTGCGCGACGGCTTGGCCACCGCCTCGACGATCCTGGTGGGCGAGCAGGTCGCCGAGGGATCGACCGATTGGGCGACGGCGACTGCGGGGGATCACGAGTGGGCCCCGGCTGCCGTACCGTTCGACCATCCGCTGTGGGTGGTGTTCTCGTCCGGCACGACAGGCTTGCCCAAGGGGATCGTGCACAGCCATGGTGGGGTGCTGCTCGAACACCTCAAAGCTGTTGCGCTGCAGTCGGACATCGGCCCAGATGACACGTTCTTCTGGTATACGAGCCCGAGCTGGATGATGTGGAACTTCCAGGTGTCGGGGTTGTTGGTGGGTTCGACGATCGTCTGCGCCGACGGCAACCCCGGTTACCCGGCGTCGGACGCTCTGTGGTCGATCGCTGCGGAGGAGGGTGTGACCTTCCTGGGTACCAGCCCCGGATACGTACTCTCGTGCATCAAGGCGGGTTCGCACCCCGCGCGCGAGCATGACCTGAGTGCCCTGCGGGGGGTCGGGATCACCGGCTCCAGCCTCCCGGCGTCCTCGTCGATGTGGTTGTCGGACCACGTGGGAGCAGACATTCCGGTGTTTTCGATCTCCGGTGGCACCGACGTCGTATCCGCATTCGCGGGGGGTGTGCGCACCATGCCGGTGTGGCCCGGTGAGCTCTCTGTGCCGTACCTCGGAGTGGCGCTCGATTCTTACGACGAGAACGGACGGCCCGTCCTCGGTGACGTCGGAGAACTCGTCGTCACGAAGCCGATGCCGTCGATGCCCGTGCGATTCTGGAACGACCCGGACGGGATTCGCTACCGCGACGCCTACTTCGACACGTTCCCGGGGATCTGGCGTCACGGCGATTGGATCACGCGCACGGAGCGGGGCAGCATCGTGGTGCACGGCAGATCCGATTCCACGCTCAACCGCAACGGTATTCGTATGGGTAGTGCCGATATCTATCAGGCGGTCGAACTGCTACCGGAGATCGTCGAATCCCTGGTGCTCGGAGTCGAGTCCGAGGACGGCGGCTACTGGATGCCGCTGTTCGTCGTCCTCACCGAGGGCACCGAACTCGACGATGCCCTACGGCAGAGGATCAACGGTGTCATCCGCGAGCACGCTTCACCGCGTCACGTTCCCGACGAGATCATCGCCGCGCCGGGGATCCCGCACACCCGGACCGGAAAGAAGCTCGAAGTCCCCATCAAGCGCATCTTTCAGGGCGGGGAGAGCGCCACGAGCCTGGACCGCAGTGCCGTCGATGTACCTGAATTAGTGGACTGGTACATCGAACGAGGACGCGATCACGACGAGGGGCGAGTCCACCGGGCCAGGTAGGCCTTCTCCTCCGCGGTGATTCTGCGCAGGGTTTCCGAGCCGACGTCGACCATCGCCATCTGCGTCGTCGCGACCACCGCGGGCGCGGAGTCGGTGGGTGCGTCTGCTGCGCGCACCTCGTATCCGATGGTGAAATCGACCGATCGCACCCGGTCGAACCACAGGGTGATGTTCAAGGGGCTGTCGCTGTGCCGAAGTGGCTTCTTGTAAGCGATGTTGACGTTCGCGATCAACGCGCTCTTGATCAGTGATTCGTTTGCATTTTCCTCGCTCAGCAGCCAGTCGATCCGAGCTTCCTCGAGGAGTGTGACCATGCGGGCGTGGTTGATATGGGCGAAGGCGTCCATGTCCGACCAACGGACCGAGACGCGGGCGGTATAGCCGATCTGGGGGCGTGTCACCGCACCACCGTCTCACGCCGCCGGTCCCGATACGTCCTTGTGTTCTAGAGTCCGGGTGTGCTGATCAGAAATGTGGTCCTGACTCCCGGCGACTGCGCGCTCGACGTGCAGACCGTCGGTGGTGCAATTGCCGAGATTTCTCCGGTGCAGCCGAACTCCCGCGCCATCGAGGGGGATGTGCTCGACGGCCGAGGTGCCGCGCTGCTCCCGTCCTTCGTCGACAGTCATCTTCACCTGACACAGTGGGCCGCGTCGCTCTCACGTATCGATGTCTCCGGGGCGGATTCCGCAGTCGATCTGGTCGACATTCTCGCGCGATCGAACGAGCGGCACGGGCATGGGATTCTCCGTGCGCAGGGTTTCCGAGACGCCCTGTGGTCGGATGCGCCGCACAAGGATCTGCTGCAGAACGCATTGCCGGGACGTCGAGCTGCCGTGACGAGCATGGACCTGCACACACTGTGGCTCAGTCCGTCCCTTCTTGCCGAGCTCGGCATCGATCACCCGACCGGGGTCTTGCGTGACCACGACTGCATGGAGGGGCTGAACGCACTCGACAAGCTGGCCGACACCGACGAGACCGACCGGGCCACGCTGGCGGCGACGGCAGAATTGGCCAGACGCGGCATCACAGCGGTGACCGATTTCGAGTACGCCGACAATCGAGCGGTGTGGAGCCGGCGATCGGAGATCGCCGCCCCGGCGGTCGACATCGACTGTGCGGTGTGGCCGGAATGGCTCGAACACGAGCTCGTCCTCGGCGCCGCCACCGGCGACATATTCGCCGAGCACGTCGCGCTCGGCCCGCTGAAAGTGATGTTCGACGGTTCGCTCAACACCCGAACAGCGTGCTGCCACGACCCCTATCCGGGCGGCGCGTCGACGGGACTGCTGCTCGAGACTCCCGAGGATCTGCACGCGATGATGGCACGGGCTCGCGGCGGGGGTATCCGTTCGGCGATCCATGCCATCGGTGACCGCGCGAACTCGCTCGCCCTCGATGCGTTCGAGTCGGTCGGTGGGGGTGGCCGCATCGAGCACGCACAGCAGCTGCTGCCGACAGATGTGGCTCGTTTCGCGAGGGCCGGGGTGACGGCCTCGGTCCAGCCCCAGCACGCCATGTCCGATCGGGACGTGGCCGACGAACTGTGGGGTGATCGTCGCTCGATTGCGTATCCGTACCGTTCGCTGCACCGTGCGGGTGCGCGCCTGCTCTTCGGTTCCGATGCGCCGGTGAGTCCGCCCGCGCCGTTGGACGCCGTCGCCGACGCGGTGTGGCGCACCGACGACGAGCGGGCTGCGTGGCGTGCGGACGAGGCGCTGGCGCTCGATGTCGCACTGACGGCCGCCTGTGGGGGCCGAGCAGCGGTCGAGGTGGGTGCGGCCGCCGACTTGGTCCTTCTGGCCGAGCACCCGGCTCTGCTGGTCAACAACGACCTCCGCGCAGTCGAAGTCCGCGGCACGATACGAGCGGGCAGGCTCACGTTCGACGGTGAAGCGCAATGACGGCGGCCGGCTCCGAGCCAGGGGACTGGCGCATCTACGACGGCACGGCTCTCCCAGCTCCGTTGGCTGCCGCGCTCGCTGCATTCGTCGAGCAGGGATATCACGGCACATCCGTCCGAGACATCGCCGCCCGCGCCGGACTGTCGGTCCCCGGTCTCTATCACCACTACCCGTCCAAGCAGGCGCTGCTCGTCGGGCTCATGAACGCCGCCATGGACGAGTTGCTGCGGCGCTCGGAGGACGCGCAAGCGCAGGCGGGATCGTCACCTCGCTCGCGGTTCGACGCCGTCGTCGAGTCCCTGCTTCTGTTCCACATGCACAGGCGTGATCAGGCCTTCCTCGGCTCGACCGAGATACGCAGCCTCGAGCCCGAGAACCGAGAGCGCTACGTCGGCCGTCGCGACGAGCAGCAGCGCATGCTCGACGCCATCGTCCGGGCCGGGATCGACAGCGGAGACTTCGAGTTGGACGATGCCGAGGATGCCTCGCGTGCGGTGACCACCATGTGCGTCGGGGTGGCCGGCTGGTACCGACCGGACGGAGCGTTGGAACCCGATGAGCTCGTCCGCATCTATCTCGGAATCGCGCGGCGAATCGTGGGGGTCGGTGTCGGGTCCGCCGGGTAACGTTTGCGTTCATGGGATCCTTCGCTGACACCGACGTCCGGAACTTCCTCGGCCAGGGCACGCGGACCGGCAAACTCGGCTGGGTTGCCGCCGATGGACGCCCACTCGTCGCACCGGTGTGGTTCATCCTCGAGGACGAGACGATCGTGTTCAACACCGGTGCCGATACGGCCAAGGGGCGCGCGATCGCGCGCGACCCGCGCCTGGTGTTGACCGTCGATCTCGAAACACCTCCGTATGCGTTCGTCCAGGTTCAGGGGGTGGCCGAGACGTCCGAGGATCCGCAGGAGCTGGTGCGTACCGCGACGGCGATCGGCGGTCGATACATGGGTGCCGATCGCGCCGAGGAGTTCGGCAAGCGCAACGGTGTCCCTGGCGAACTGGTTGTTCGGATCCGACCGACGAAGGTGATCGCGTCACTCGACATGACCGCCTGAGGCGGCTGGCGTTTTGGTCAACCAGAAGCGGTGCCCTGTAGATTGGACCAGTGATTGCTCGGGACGACAGGGGAAGGACCGCTCCAGTGTTCGCACGCGCGCGGCGGACGTCTCGAACCAGAATCTCCGGTTCTGCAGCGCAGCCGGACCAGCCGCTATGGCAAATTCGTTGCCACCTGTAACGATCGACCTGCTCATCGAAGATATACCGAAGAGTAACTTCAATCGTCCCGGAGTGGCAGTTCGTTCCAATTGTGACAAAGACTTAGGTTTGTGTGTTCGGTGCTCGAACGGTGTCAGTGACACCGAGCGAGGGCGTGTGATTGTGGGAAAGAGAGGATTCGATTGGACCCGCTAGGTAGGGATGAATCAGCCAACGGCGGAGCTTCGGGTCACCGAGCACCGGAGTCGTCGTTTCCGCTCTCTCCCGCACAGCTGGGCATGTGGTTCGCCCAGCACGTCGATCCGTCCGTACCTGCCAACATCGCTCAGTACGTCGAGCTTCGCGGTGACCTGGACCGGGACCTTCTGCAACGGGTCTCGTCCGAGGCTGCAATGGAGATGCAGTCCGGATTCGTCCGCATCGTCGAGGTCGATTCCGAGCCGCACCAGTTCGTCGACCCCACGCTGGAAGACCCGCTGGGATACGTCGATCTGCGGACCGAGTCCGACCCAGATCGGGCAGCGCAGGAATGGATGCGCGCCGACTACAGTGCACCGATCGACATCCTTCGGGATCGGCTGATCGCTGCCACCGTTCTGCACCTCGAGGACGACCGCTACTTCTGGTTCAACCGTGTCCACCACGTGGTTCTCGACGGATTCGGTGCCGTCACGTTCATGAATCGCACGGCCGAGCTCTACACGGCCGCGGTTCAGGGGACCGAGCCCAGCGCAAACAAGTCCTCCGACCTGCGCAAGGTGTACGAGATCGACCTCGCATACCGGGATTCCACCCGCTTCGAGAGCGACCGCAAGTACTGGGCCGAGCGCATCGCCGGCATCGATGAGGCGACCAGCCTCACCGGACGGAGCGCCGCGCCGGCGCCCGTCAGCCAGATCGACACCGTCGCCCTGGGCGAGAACACGGTCGCGCAGCTCGACGGCCAGATCTCGTCGACCGAGAGCACTTTGGCTACCGTCGTGGTGGCCGCGTTCGCGAGCTACATGGCGCAGATGACGGGCAAGGAAGACGTCGTACTGAGCCTGCCGGTGACGGCTCGAACCACCGCTGTGCTCCGGCGCTCGGGTGGCATGGTGTCCAACGTCGTTCCATTGCGACTGGCGATTGCCTCCGATACGACGGTCCAGCAGCTTCTCACCGAGGTGACCACGGCGGTATCCGGGGCTCTTCGGCACCAGCGCTACCGACACGAGGACATCCGACGCGACGCGGGCGGTGCCAGCGGGCAGGCGTCGTTCTTCGGTCCGTGGGTCAACATCATGTTGTTCTTCGGCGAGGTTCGGCTCGGCGACATGGTCGGCGGGATCAACATTCTCTCCACGGGCCTGATCGAGGATTTCGGTCTCAACCTGTATCAGAGCGTGGCCGGCAGTACGACGCACATCGATTTCGAATCGAACCCCAACCTGTACTCCTCGGAGGAGTCGGCGCGCAATCACGCGAGGTTCGTCGAGTTCCTCGACAGGTTCGTTGCGGCGCCTCCGAGCGCGCGAGTATGGGACCTCGAACTCGTCACCGCAGCCGAGCAGAAATCGGTCCTGACGCTGTGGAACGAGACCGACCACGAGATCGCTCCGCGCACGCTGCTGTCGGACTTTCACGCCCGGGTCGACGCAGATCCGGACGCGACGGCGCTGATCTACGAGAGAACCACGCTGAGCTACGGCGAACTCGGTGCCCGGGTGAGCGCGGTGGCTCGATTGCTGATCGAGCAGGGTGTCGGGCCGGAAACGCTCGTCGGGCTCTCCATCCGTCGTTCGCTCGACCTCGTCGTCGCGATGTACGGCATCGTCGAAGCGGGCGGTGCGTGGGTACCCATCGACCCCGATCACCCGGCCGAGCGCACTGGGTACATCCTCGAATCCGCGCAACCCCTTTGTGTTCTCACGGTCGCTCGGGACGGCATCGAATTGCCGGCCGGCACCGAGGTCATCGAGATCGATCGCCTGGACTACGAGTCGATGGACTCCGCCCGCGTCGAGGACTCGGACCGGGCCGGGCCGCTGCGGCTCGACAACACCGCCTACGTCATCTACACCTCGGGTTCGACCGGTCGTCCGAAAGGCGTGGCGGTCTCGCACGCTGCGATCGACAACCAGTTGCAGTGGATGCGCACCGAGTACGCCCTCGACGCGTCGGACGTGTATCTGCAGAAGACAGCCACGACGTTCGACGTCTCGCTGTGGGGCTTCTTCCTGCCGCTCCAGGTCGGTGCCAGCATGGTGCTGGCCACCCCGGACGGCCACCGCGATTCGATCTACGTGGCCGACAAGATCGCCGAACACGCAGTCACCGTCACCGACTTCGTCCCGTCGATGCTCACCGTGTTCGTCTCCAACGCTCCCGTCGGCACCTGCAGCAGTCTGCGCCACGTCTTCGTCATCGGGGAGGCGCTGCCCGCCGAAACTGCCGCTGCCTTCCGTGAGCTCACCGACGCCGGATTGCACAACCTCTACGGTCCCACCGAGGCCGCGGTCTCGGTCACCTATTACCGAAGCGGGCCTCAGGACACCCGCACCGTTCCCATCGGTGTTCCGGAATGGAACACCAAGACTTACGTCCTCGACAGTCGACTACGTCCCAGTCCCATCGGCGAGGCCGGGGAGCTCTACCTCTCGGGTGTGCAGCTCGCGCGCGGGTACGTGGGCCGCCCCGACCTCAGTGCGGACCGCTTCGTTGCCGACCCGTTCTCCAGCGTCGGCGATCGGATGTACCGCACTGGCGACCTCGTCCGGTGGCGCGCCGACGGCACCATCGACTACATCGGACGTACCGACTTCCAGGTCAAGTTCCGCGGCCAGCGAATCGAACTGGGCGAGATCGAGACGGTTCTGCTCGCCCACGAGGCCATCTCGCAGGCGGTGGCGCTGGTGGTTCCCACCGCAACCGGTGAGCAGCTCGTCGCCTATGTCGTGCCCGGCCCCGGGGCCACGGCCACGGCCGCCGAGGCCATCGAGTTCGCCGGACGGTCGTTGCCGTCCTATATGGTTCCCGCCTCGGTGATGGTGCTGGAGGCGCTTCCGCTCAACACCAGCGGCAAGTTGGATCGAAAAGCGTTGCCGGAACCGGTGTTCACGAGCGCGAAGACCTATCGTGCCCCGCACAGTCACGCCGAGTACGTCGTGGCCGGTGTGTTCGAGGACGTCCTCGGCGCCGACCGCGTCGGACTCGATGAAGACTTCTTCGAGCTCGGTGGCAACTCGCTGATCGCCACCCAACTCGTCACCCGGGTGGGTACCGCGCTGGGCATCAGACTCGGTGTGCGCGAGTTGTTCGAGGCCCCCACGGTGGGCGCACTCGCGGCGCGTGCCGAAACTGCGCTCGAGCAGGGCTCCTCGAGCCCTGAGCTCGTAGCGGGCAAGCGTCCGGACGTGCTACCCCTGTCGCTGGCGCAGCAGCGGATGTGGTTCCTCAACCGCTTCGACCCCGAGACCGCCGCATACAACCTGCCGTTCATGGTCCGATTGACCGGCAAGGTCGACGCACGCGCGCTGTCGCAGGCGTTCGGCGACGTAGTCGCGCGGCACGAAACTCTGCGCACCATCTACCCACAGGTCGATGAGTCGCCGCAGCAGATCATTCTGCGCACCGAGGACGTGTTCTCCGAGCTGCAGGCCACGAGCGTCGACGAGGCTGCGTTGATGCCCGCTCTGGTCGAGTTGGCCCAGGGTGGGTTCGACGTGTCGAGCGAGGCACCCTTCCGGATCGAGCTGTTCCGACTCACCGAAACAGATCACGTCCTGGCGATGGTTCTGCACCACATCGCCGCCGACGGCTCCTCGTTCGGTCCCCTCGCACGCGACATCATGGTGGCCTACGCCGCCCGCGCGAACGGTGACGCGCCCGGCTGGGAGCCGCTGGACATCCAGTACGCCGATTACGCGCTGTGGCAGCGGCGGGTGCTGGGACAGGAAAACGACGAGACGTCGCTGTCCGCGCAGCAGATCGGGTACTGGTTGCGGACGCTCGACGAGTTGCCCGACCAGCTCGACCTCCCGTCCGACCGGCCTCGTCCGGCTGTCGCCACGAACGGTGGAGCCAAGAGCCGTTTCGTCATCGACGCACGAATTCACAAAGGCCTGAGCGAGGTTGCTCGGTCGCATCAGGCATCGCTGTTCATGGTCGTTCAGGCTGCCTATGCCGCATTGCTCTCGCGGCTGAGTGGTACCACCGATATCGCGATGGGTGCTCCCATCGCCGGTCGAGCGCACGAGCAGCTCGACGACATCATCGGCATGTTCGTCAACACCCTCGTCTTGCGTGCTCGCGTCGAGCCGCAGCATTCGTTCGACGAGTTGCTCGATCAGGTTCGCAACACCAACCTGTCGGCATTCGCGCACGCAGACATCCCCTTCGAACGCCTCGTCGAGGTTCTCAACCCGGCACGCTCGTCAGCCCGTCACCCACTGTTCCAGGTTGCTCTGTCGTTGGAGCGGGCCCGCGAACGCGAACTGAACTTCGCCGGCCTGCGGGCCTCCGCGGAGGAGCTGGACGTACCGATAGCCAAGTTCGATCTGCAACTGTGGCTCACCGAGAACCACGACGAGTCGGGGCGGCCAGGCCAGATCGACGCAACCTTCGAATACGCGACGGATCTGTTCGACGCTGCCACGATCGAGGGCTTCGCCGACCGATTCCTGCGCATCCTCGATGCCATCGTGACGGATTCCTCGGTGCCCGTCGGTGCCATCGACATTCTTGCGCCCGACGAGGCCGACAGGTTGACTTCCGTGCACGGCGGAGTCGTGCAATCGCAACGTTTGCTGCCGGAGTTCCTTGCCGCAGGTGTGAGCACCAATCCTGGCGGAGTGGCGGTCCGAACCGCGGACGGCGAGTTGAGCTACCGCGAGCTCGACGCGATCACCGATCGACTCGCCCGCTATCTCGTCGACCGCGGTATCGGCCCAGAGAAGATCGTTGCGCTCGCATTTCCACGTTCGATGGAAATGGTCGTCTCGATCTGGGCCGTCGCGAAGTCCGGGGCCGCATGGGTTCCGGTCGATCCGGAGTACCCCGTCGACCGGGTGCGTCACATCCTCTCCGACTCGGGAGCGGTCGTCGGCATCACCTCCTCGGCGCGCATCGAGGAACTGCCGGGCACCTGCGACTGGTGGGCCATCGACGACGCCGCTCTCGGCAAAGCGGTGGAGAGCTACCCGGCCGAGACGGTCTCCGATGCCGATCGAACCACGCCGCTCCGGCTCGATCATCCCGCCTACGTCATCTACACCTCCGGGTCCACGGGCCTACCCAAGGGTGTCAGTGTCACCCATCGCGGGCTTTCCGGTCTGGTGGATCAGTCCCGCGAGCTCTACCGGGTGACGCCGCAATCGCGCTTCCTGCACGTCATTTCACCCAGCTTCGACCCGTCTGTGCTCGAATGGGCACTGACCGCCTCGGCCGGCGCAACACTCGTTGTGGCGCCGCCGTCGATCATCGGTGGCCCCGAGCTACGCACGTTGTTCGCCGATGCCGGTGTCACCCACGCCATCATCACCCCGGCGGTTCTCGGGTCGATGGACCCCGCCGGCCTCGACGACCTGGAACTGCTCTCGGTCGGTGGCGAGGCCTCGGCGCCCGATCTGGTCTCACGCTGGGCCCGTGGTCGACGCTTCTTCAACGCGTACGGGCCGACCGAGACAACGATCGTCTCCACCCGAGCCGAGCTGTTCGTGGGCGAGCCGATCACGGTCGGCGCGCCCGTTCCCGGCGTCGGTGCCCTCATTCTGGATTCGCGCCTGCAGCCCGTCCCCACAGGTGTCGCAGGTGAGCTCTATCTGTCGGGCGAAGCCGTCGCTCGCGGCTACTACCAGCGCGAGAAGCTGACAGCGGAGCGCTTCGTCGCGGATCCGTACGGGCCCGCCGGTAGTCGCATGTATCGCACCGGAGACGTCGTCCGGTGGACGAAGGATTTCGCGATCGAGTACGTCGGTCGCTCCGATTTCCAGGTCAAGGTCCGCGGGTTCCGCATCGAGCTCGGTGAGATCGACGCGGCCCTGGAAACATTCCCCGCAGTCACGTTCGCGGCGACGCTCGGTCACACGATGGCCTCGGGGCAGACGGCCCTGGTGTCCTATGTCCACGGATCAGTCGGCATCGACAGTGACGAGCTGACGAAGTACGTCGCGCGGATTCTGCCGAGCTACATGGTTCCGTCGTCGGTCATCGTTCTCGACGAGGTGCCGCTGACGCCGATCGGCAAGCTCGATCGGCGGGCGCTGCCGGAACCGGAACTGGGCATCAGCTTCCGCCAGTTCCGGGCTCCGACCACGCCCATCGAGGAGACGGTCGCGAACGTGTTCGGCGACGTCCTCGGTGCACCCGTCGTCGGCCTCGACGACGACTTCTTCGAACTCGGCGGTAACTCTCTGATCGCCACGCAGGTGGTCGCTCGACTGGGGGCCGCTCTCGACGCCCAGGTGCCGGTGCGCGCGATCTTCGAATCGCCCACGGTGGCTCAGCTGGCGATCCGGGTCGAGCAGGAAGCCGGCCGGGGCGCGCGCATCGCGCTGTCGAGGAGCGTTCGCCCCGAACGTATTCCGCTGTCGCTCGCGCAGCAGCGCATGTGGTTCCTCAACCGGTTCGACACCGAGTCGGCGACGTACAACCTGCCGATCGCGCTGAGGCTGTCGGGTGTGTTGGACGTGCCTGCACTGCAGGTCGCGATCATGGACGTCATCGATCGGCACGAATCGCTGCGCACGGTGTTCCCCGACTCGGCGGAAGGCCCGCATCAGGTCATTCAGGACGCGGCGCAGATCGTACCGAATCTGATGCCGGTGGAGACGACGGCGCGCGACCTGCAACGTGCCATCGCGCAGATCGCCTCGGGCGGATTCGACGTCACCGCCGATGTTCCCGTGCGAGCTCAGCTGTTCGAGATCGCCCCCACCGAGCATGTGTTGACGATTGTCGTGCACCACATCTCTGCGGACGGCTGGTCGTTGGGGCCGCTGGCACGCGATGTGATGGTCGCCTATGCCGCCCGTACGGAATGGGAATCGCCGGGCTGGGTGCCGCTTGCGGTGCAGTACGCGGATTACACCCTGTGGCAGCGCGCGACGCTCGGATCCGAGGACGACGCGCACTCGTTGATCTCGCAGCAGGTCGAGTACTGGAAGAATGCTCTGCGCGGTGTTCCGGACCAACTGGATCTGCCGACCGATCGGCAGCGGCCCGCGCGTCAGTCGTTCGTCGGTGGCACAGTCGGTTTCGAGATCGAGCCGCGCATTCACCGTGGTTTGTTGGACCTGGGGCGCGAGCGAAATGCGTCACTGTTCATGGTGGTCCATGCGGCACTGGCAGTTCTGCTGGCCCGCTTGTCGGGCACCGATGACATCGTCATCGGTACGCCGGTCGCAGGCCGAGGCGAGCAAGCGCTCGACGATGTCGTCGGCATGTTCGTCAACACGCTCGTGCTGCGGACCGAGGTGGACGGGCACGAATCGTTCAACGAGCAGTTGGCGCTCGCCCGCGAGGCCGCGCTCGGTGCCTTTGCGCACTCGGACATTCCGTTCGAGCGACTCGTCGAGGTGCTCAACCCGGCGCGGTCGACGGCTCGTCACCCGTTGTTCCAGGTGATGCTCTCGTTCGAGAACCTCGGTCCGACGCATCTCGACCTGCCTGCGCTGAGCATCGACAGCGTGGATCTCGATGTCGCCGTGGCGAAGTTCGATCTTCAGTTGACGTTGACCGAGCAGCTGACCGGCAGCGGTCACGCCGACGGTCTGTCTGCCGAATTCACCTACGCCACAGATCTGTTCGACGAATCGACGGTTCGCGCCTTTGCTGATCGATTCCTGCAGGTACTCGATGCGGTCATCGAGGACTCGTCGGTGCCGGTCGGAGACATCGAGCTCTACGATGCGGTCGAGCGTGGCCTGATTCTCAAGTCCTGGAACAACACGGCCCACGATCTCGATTCCAGCGCAACAGTTCTCGATGCATTCGATGCGCAGGTGGCCGCGCAACCCGACGCCGTAGCCGTGGTGTTCGACGGCGTGTCGATCACCTACGCCGAGCTCGACGCACGAGTCAACCGTCTCGGTCGATACCTGGTGACGCTGGGTGCCGGGCCCGAGGTTTCGGTTGCGGTAGCAATGCGCCGTTCGCTCGACATGATCGTGGCGCTCTACGCGGTTCTGCGTTCAGGTGCCGCGTACGTCCCGGTCGATCCCGACCAGCCACTCGAGCGCAACGACTACATTCTCTCCGTCGCGGTCCCCGTGGCCGTACTCACCACCGCCCACGAGAATTTCGCTGCGCCGAGCGGGGCGGATGTCGTCGCGGTGGACCGGATCGAGCTCGGTGGGTTCTCCGCCGAGGCCTTCACCGCGAGCGACCGTCGTGCGCCGCTTCGCGGAGACAATCTTGCCTACGTCATCTTCACCTCCGGCTCGACAGGCCGACCCAAGGGTGTCGCAGTCTCACACGCCGCCGTGGTGAACCAGGTGTCCTGGCTGGTGGCCGAGTACGGCCTCGACTCGAGTGATGTCATCCTGCAGAAGACACCGTTCACCTTCGACGTCTCGGTCTGGGAGCTCTTCGGCGCTCTTGCCTGCGGCGCGCGACTGGTGGTCGCCGAGCCCGACGGTCACCGAGATCCGGGCTACCTCGTCTCGGTCATCGAGTCCCAGGGTGTAACCGCTACATCGTTCGTTCCGTCGATGCTCTCTGCTTTTGTCTCCTCGGTCGGTGCCGGTGGGTGCGCTTGCCTGCGGTCGGTGCTGGTGGCGGGTGAGGCTTTGCCGGTATCAGTGGTGGAGTCCGCCGCTGCGGCGCTACCCGGTGCCGCCATTCACAACCTTTACGGGCCGACGGAGTTCGCGGTGCACGCCACTGCCCGCCCGGTCGCCGGTGTGGACGGATGGTCCGTCACAGGTGTTTCCGTGCCGATGGGTACGCCGGTCTGGAATGCGCGCGTGCTGGTGCTGGATTCGCGGCTGCGGCCCGTGCCCATCGGTGTCGCAGGTGAGCTGTACCTGAGCGGTGCGCAGGTGGCGCGCGGCTACTTCGGTCGGGCAGACCTGTCGGCTGATCGATTCGTGGCCTCGTTGTTCGATGATGGTGCGCGGATGTATCGCACCGGTGACCTCGTTCGATGGACCGCGGCAGGGGAGCTGGAGTACCTGGGCCGCACCGATTTCCAGGTCAAGCTGCGCGGTCTGCGGATCGAGCTCGGCGAGATCGAATCGGCGCTGAACGGGCACGATTCGATCGCTCAGGCGGTGGTGCTGGTTCGCTCGGAGCAGTTGGTCGCGTACGTTGTTCCTGCCACTGGCACGGCAATCGACACAGGCGCCTTGCAGAGCGCGGTGGGCCGCGGCCTGCCGTCCTACATGATCCCGTCTGCGTTCGTGGTGCTGGATGCTTTGCCGGTGGGCGCTTCCGGCAAGCTCGACCGGGCTGCTCTGCCCGACCCGGTCTTCGAATCCAAAGAGTTCCGTGCTCCGCGCACACCGGTCGAGGAGATCGTCGCAGGCGTCTTCGCGCAGGTCCTCGATGTGCCGCGCGTGGGACTCGACGATGACTTCTTCGAACTCGGTGGCAACTCACTGGTCGCGACGCAGGTTGTCTCCCGCGTCGGCGCAGCCCTCGGCGCACGCGTGCCGGTTCGAGTTCTGTTCGAGGCCTCGACTGTCGAGGCGCTGGCCTCGCGCGCGGAATCGCACATCGGCGGCGGTCGAGTTCCGCTCGTTGCCGGTACCCGTCTGGACCGCATTCCGCTTTCGCTCGCTCAGCAGCGCATGTGGTTCCTCAATCGCTTCGACACCGAATCGGCGGCCAACAATCTCCCGGTCGCCATCCGGCTGTACGGGGCCCTGGACGTGTCGGCTCTGCAGGCCGCCATCGCGGACCTGCTCGAACGGCACGAGTCTCTGCGTACGGTCTACCCGGAATCGGATGGTGTTGCCGCGCAGGTGATTCTGCCGACCAACGCGGCAGTGCCTGTCCTGACGCCGGTGTCGGTGACCGAGAGCGAACTGCCCGCTCGCATCGTCTCCGTCATGTCGCGAGGATTCGACGTGACAACCGAAGTGCCGCTGCACGCCGAATTGTTCGCGATCTCCGACCAGGATTTCGTGCTGGTGTTCGTTGCGCACCACATCAGCGCCGACGGTTGGTCCATGGGTCCGCTCACCCGGGATGTGATGCTGGCGTACGCGTCCCGCACTGTGGGCGAGGCACCGGGCTGGCCACCGCTGCCCGTGCAGTACGCCGACTACACCCTTTGGCAACGCGAGGTTCTCGGCGATGAGAACGACCCGGCTTCGCTGATTTCGACGCAGGCTGCGTTCTGGAAGAAGGAACTCGCCGGCCTCCCCGAGGAACTCGTGTTGCCCTTCGATCGGCCGCGCCCCGCCGTCCAATCGTTCGAAGGTGGGACGAGTCGGTTCCGCATCGACGCTGAGCTCCATCGCGATCTCGTCGCCATGGCACGCCGAACCGGAACCACACTGTTCATGGTGGTTCACTCAGCCCTCGCGGTACTGCTCGCGCGGTTGTCCGGCACCTCGGACATCGCCATCGGCACACCGATCGCGGGCCGCGGCGAGGCCGAACTCGACGATGTCATCGGCATGTTCGTCAACACGCTCGTGTTGCGGTCGGATGTGGAGAGCAGCCGAAGCTTCGTCGAGCTGCTCGACGCCAACCGCGAGAGCGACCTCAAGGCGTTCGGCCACGCAGACATCCCGTTCGAGCGACTGGTCGAGATTCTCAACCCGGAGCGGTCCACGGCCAGACACCCGCTGTTCCAGGTCGCACTCTCGTTCCAGAATCTGCCCGAGACCAGTTTCGAGCTACCGGGTTTGAAGATCAGTGCTGTCGACTTCGACGTCGACGTGGCCAAGTTCGACCTCTCGCTGTTGTTGTCCGAACACACCGACGACACCGGTGCGCAAACGGGCATCTCGGCCGAGTTCACATATGCGAGCGCTCTGTTCGACGAGGACACGGTCGAGGTCTTCGCTCGACGGTTCGTACGCATCCTGCGCGCCGCGGTCTCGACGCCACAGCGCCCGGTCGGAGATCTGCCGATTCTCGGCGACGAGGAATACGACTGGTTGACGCATGTGCACGGTGACGCGGTCACCCACGGTGGAACGCTGCCCGAGATCTTCGGTCGCGGCGTCGCGATCAATCCGGACGGCGTGGCGGTGCGCGCTGACGGCCGCTCGATCACCTACCGCGAACTCGACGCGGCGTCGACTCGTCTGGCACGAGCATTGATCGCGCGTGGGGCCGGCCCGGACAGTATCGTCGCGCTCGCTTTCCCTCGGTCGTACGAGATGGTGCTCTCGGTCTGGGCCGTTGCCAAGTCCGGTGCTGCGCATCTGCCCGTAGACCCGTCCTATCCCGTCGGTCGCGTCGAGCACATGCTCGCCGATTCCGGCGCGATCCTCGGAATCACCTCCACCGAATATGTCCACGCTCTCCCGGCGACAACCGACTGGATGTCGATCGACACGACCGAATTCGCGGCAATGGTGGGCGCGCAATCCGAGGCGCCCGTCACGGACTCGGACAGGACCTCGCCGCTGGCCATCGATCATGCCGCTTACATGATCTACACCTCCGGTTCGACCGGGCTGCCGAAGGGCGTCGTGGTGACGCACAGTGGACTCGGCGGTGTTCTCGATGCAGCCACCGATCTCTACCACCTCGATGCGACCTCGCGTTTTCTGCACATCTGTTCACCGAGCTTCGACCCGTCGGTGCTCGAATGGATGGCGGCCTTCTCCGAGGGTGCAACCCTTGTGGTGGTGCCCTCGAGGATCATCGGCGGCGACGATCTCGCTGACCTGCTCAAAGCGGAGCAGGTCAGTCACACGATCATCACTCCGGCCGTTCTCGGAACGATGGATCCGTCCGGTATCGACAGCCTGAACGTGGCCTCCGTCGGTGGCGACGTCACCACCCCCGATCTGCTTGCCCGCTGGTCGGCGGGGCGCAAGTATTTCAACGGTTACGGCCCCACCGAGACGACCATCATCTCGACATTCGCCGAGCTACGACCAGATATGCCGATCACGGTCGGACGCCCGATCCACGGAATGTCCGCGCTCGTTCTCGACAACCGTCTCAATCCGGTGCCGGTCGGTGCTGCGGGTGAGCTCTACCTCGCCGGTGGCGCGTTGGCGCGTGGCTATCACGCACGCGAGGATCTGACTTCTTCTCGTTTCGTGGCCAATCCATACGGTGCTCCGGGTGCCCGGATGTACCGGACCGGTGACATCGTGCGGTGGACCTTCGGATCCGACGCCGTGCTCACCGACCCGAGCACAGTGAACATCGAATTCGTCGGCCGATCCGACTTCCAGATCAAGGTGCGCGGATTCCGCGTCGAGCTCGGTGAGATCGACGCGGCACTGGTACAGCACCCGGACGTTTCCTTCGCGGCCACCCTGGGCCGCGAGCTACCCAACGGCACAACAGGACTCGTTTCGTACGTGTTGCCTGCCCGCAACTCCACTGTCGACACAGCCGAGCTCGCGTCCTTCGTTGCGCGCATGCTCCCGAGTCACATGGTGCCGTCCTCGATCATCGTTCTCGATTCGGTACCGCTGACACCGGTCGGCAAGCTCGACCGGGCCGCGCTGCCGGAGCCGGTATTCGAGCAGCAGGAATTCCGCGGCGCGAGCAACGAGATCGAGTCGATCATCGCCGAGGTGTTCGCCGATGTTCTGAACATCGAACGGGTCAGCGTCGACGAGTCGTTCTTCGCGCTCGGCGGTGACAGCATCGTTTCCATTCAGCTGGTGTCGCGGGCTCGGGCTCGGGGCATTTCGTTCACCCCGCGCGATGTCTTCGAACGTAAGTCGGTCGTCGGTCTCGCCGAGGTAGCGACCGTGCTCGGTGAGACGCTCGAACGCCCGACGGTGGAGGAATTGCCGGGCGGGGGAGTCGGTCCGCTGGCTCTGACTCCGATCATGAGGTCGATCGTGGAGGGCCCGGGAGGCTTCGGACGCTTCGCGCAGTCCGTGGCCGTCGTACTTCCCACCGGCATCGAACACGGACTGCTCACCCGAACGCTCGCAGCCGTGGTCGATCACCACGACGTGCTGCGTTCGGTGGTCGAGCGAGCAGCGGGCGGGGAGTGGACGTTCCGTGTCCGCGAGTCCGGCACCGTCGATATCGACGCCCTGCTGGTCCGTGTGACCTCGGATCCGTCGATCGAGGACGCGGCACTTCGCGCACGCGCCGAGGAAGCGCTCGACTCGGCGAAGAGTCGCCTGGATCCGGAATCGGGACGGATGCTCGAAGTTGTTTGGTTCGACTTCGACGATAATGGCGGGGCGCCGCGGCCGGGACTTCTGCTCGTCGTCGCGCACCACTTCGTCGTCGACGGCGTGTCGTGGCGAATTCTCCTGCCCGATCTGGCGATCGCGTGGGGACAGGGTGCCGCCGAACAGGCCATTGCACTGGCTCCGGTCGGCACCTCCATGCGTCGATGGGCGCACGGGCTTGTCGACGCGGCGCACGAGCGCACACGCGAGGCCGAGGTCACGCTGTGGACCGAGATTCTCGCGGGCGCCGACCCACTGCTGGGTGCGCGTGCGTTCGACCCACGCGTCGATACGTTGTCGACCACCGACCGTGTCGATGTCGAACTGTCGGAATCGGTCACCGAGGCCGTTCTGACGCGTGTCCCAGGCTCGTTCAACGGTGGCGTGAACGACGGTCTGCTCGCAGCTCTTGCGCTGGCACTGACGAAGTGGCGTGCGCGCAGAGGCACCGAATTCGCCGAGGTGCTCATCAAACTCGAGGGGCACGGCCGCGAGGAGGACATGGTGCCCGGCGCCGATCTCTCCCGCACGGTCGGGTGGTTCACCAGCGCTTTCCCCGTCCGCCTCGACCTGAACGGCATCGACGTTCGCGATGCGTTCGCCGGCGGCCCGGCAATGGGCTCGGCCGTCAAGGCGGTCAAGGAACAGTTGCTCGCCATCCCCGACAAGGGCATGGGCTTCGGACTGCTTCGGTATCTCAATGGTGAGACCGGGAAGATTCTCGAATCAGCGGCGAGCCCGCCTCAGGTCAGCTTCAACTACCTGGGACGTGTGTCCACCGAGGGCATCTCGGAGGAACTCACCGGGGGTGCGTGGCTGCCGTCCAAGATTCTCGCCGACGTCGGCGCGCCGGGTGATCCCGATATGCCGGCCAACGCCGGTGTCGATATCAACTCGGCAGTGGTGGATACGGTGGACGGGCCACGGCTGACCGCGAGTCTCACCTTCCCGCAGGGCTTTCTGTCCCGTGAAGACGTCGTCGAACTCGCCGACCTGTGGAGCGAGGCTCTCACGGCACTGACCGACCACGTCGTCGGCGGTGATGCCGGAGGTCTCACGCCCTCGGACGTGCCGTTGGTTTCGGTGTCGCAGAAGGACATCGACACGTGGGAAGCGAATTTCGAGCGTGTCGCGCAGTCGCGTCTCTCCGACATCTGGTCGCTCGCCCCGCTGCAATCGGGTCTGCTGTTCCACGCACTGATCTCGGCCGATTCGGTGGACGTCTACACCATGCGGGTGTTGCTGAAACTCAGTGGCATCGTCGACCATGACCGGTTGCGTGCCGCCGCGCAGGCGTTGCTCGACCGGTACGAGAATCTGCGGACCGCGTTCGTACAGAATGCCGACGGCACGTCGGTGCAGATCGTCCTCGAACGCGTCGACGTTCCCTGGCGCGAGGTGGATCTGAGCGATCGGACCGTCGACGATCGGGAAGCGGCTTTCGACGAGCTTCGTATCCGCGACAAGGCCGAGCACTTCGATCTGACCGCTGCGCCGCTGATGCGGTTCACGCTGGTGAAGATGTCCGAGTCCGAACACCGGTTCCTCGTGTCGAGCCACCACCTTCTGCTCGACGGCTGGTCGACCCCGCTGCTGATGCGGGACCTGTTGGCGCTCTACGCCTTTCGCGGAGACGCCGCAGCGCTGCCGCGGGTGCGCTCGTACCGCGCTTTCCTGGCCTGGGTTGCCGAGCAGGACGCCGAGGCGTCCAAGCAGAAGTGGATCGACACCCTCGCTGGTGTCGAAGAACCGACAATGTTGTCCTCGGTCGATCAGAACCGCGCCGTCTCCGCCGTTGCCGCGAAGATCGAGCTCGATCTGAGCACGCAGCTGACAGCGTCACTGCAGTCGGTGGGTGCACGCCTCGGCGTCACCCTCAACACCATGGTGCAGGCAGCGTGGGGTCTGCTGCTGGGACGCTCGGTCGGCAGCGAAGACGTCGTGTTCGGCGCAACCGTCTCCGGTCGCCCTGCCGGTCTCGCCGGTGTCGAGTCGATGGTCGGGCTTTTCATCAACACCCTGCCCGTGCGGGTTCGCTACGACGGTCACGAGTCGATCGAATCAATGCTGCTGCGCTTGCAGGGCGAGCAGGCAGATCTGCTCGAGCACCATCACGTGGGTCTCAACGAGATCCAGCGAGCAGCCAACCTCGGAGCACTCTTCGACACGTTGACCGTGTTCGAGTCCTACCCGGTCGATCAGGCTGGTCTCGCCGAACAAGCGAAGAACATCGACGGCATGTCCGTCGCCGACGTGGCCCTCGAAGACGCAACGCACTACCCGCTCACGCTGCTCATCGCCGCGGATACCCGCGTGCATCTGCAGCTGAAGTACCTGACCGACGTGTTCGCTGCTGCGGACGTTGCCGCCATGATGGACCGGCTGGGGCGCATCCTCGAGGCCTTTGCCTCCGATCAGAGTGTCCCCGTTGGCGACATCGATCTGTCCGGTCCGCACGAGCGGGCGTTGGTGGCGGGGGTCAATGATACTGGTTTCGAGGTTGATGGTTCGGCGACGTTGGTGTCGTTGTTTGCTGCGCAGGTGGCGGTGTCTCCGGATGCGGTGGCGGTGACTTTCGAGGGTGTGTCGTTGACGTATGCGGAGTTCGATTCTCGGTCGAATGTGGTGGCGCGTGCGTTGATTGCGCGGGGTGTGGGTGTGGAGTCGTTGGTGGGGTTGGCTTGTCGGCGGTCGTTGGATTTGATGGTGGGGTTGTATGGGGTGGTGAAGGCTGGTGCGGGGTATGTGCCGGTGGATGTGGATCAGCCTGCGGATCGGGTGCAGTACATTCTCGAGTCTTCGGGTGTTGCGTTGGTGTTGACGACTTCTCGTGATGGTTTTGTTGTTGATGGCGGTGCCGATGATGTGTCGGTGTTGTGTGTGGATGAGATTTTGGGGGGTTCGTTTTCTGATGCTGCTGTTTCCGATGGTGATCGGATCGGTGTGTTGCGGCCGGGGAATGTGGCGTATGTGTTGTTCACGTCGGGGTCGACGGGTCGGCCGAAGGGGGTGTCGGTCTGTCATGGGGCGATTGTGAATCGGTTGGTGTGGATGCAGGAGCGGTATGGGCTGGATGCGCGGGATGTGGTGGTGCAGAAGACGCCGGTGACGTTCGATGTGTCGGTGTGGGAGTTGTTTTGGCCGTTGCAGGTGGGTGCGCGGTTGGTGGTGGCGAGGCCTGATGGTCATCGTGATCCGGTGTATTTGGCTGAGTTGATGGGTGTGGAGGGTGTGTCGGTGGCGCATTTTGTGCCGTCGATGTTGGCGGTGTTCGCGGCGGAGGAGGCTGCGGTTGGGGTGGGGTCGTTGCGGTGGGTGTTTGCTTCGGGTGAGGCGTTGCCGGTGTCGACGGCGCGGGCGACCCGGGTTGCGTTGCCGGGGGTTCGGTTGGTGAATTTGTATGGTCCGACTGAGGCTGCGGTGGATGTGACGTTCCATGAGTTCGATGGTGCGGTGGATGTTTCGTCTGTGCCGATTGGTCGGCCGGTGTTCAATACGCGGGTGTTTGTGTTGGATTCTCGGTTGGGTGTGGTGCCGGTGGGGATGGTGGGGGAGTTGTATTTGGCGGGTGTGCAGTTGGCGCGGGGGTATCACGGTCGTGCGGAGTTGACGGCGGATCGTTTTGTGGCGGATCCGTTCGATTCTGTTGGTGGTGGTCGGTTGTATCGGACGGGTGATGTGGTTCGGTGGTCGGCTGAGGGTGAGTTGGAGTACGTGGGTCGTTCGGATTTTCAGGTGAAGTTGCGTGGGTTGCGGATCGAGTTGGGTGAGATCGAGTCGGCGTTGTTGGCTGAGGGTGTGGTTGCGCAGGCGGTGGTGCTGGTTCGTCACGATCAGTTGGTGGCGTATGTTGTGCCGTCCGCCGGCTCC